>ERZ1026890.143-NODE-143-length-53251-cov-23.196124_pt1 | contig 53251 bp, 41 predicted proteins | sample MGYA00380175_ERZ1026890 | MGnify/ENA primary metagenome ERZ1026890 (study PRJEB33269, sample SAMEA4719811) | human gut metagenome | biome: human-associated habitat; feature: organic feature; material: feces | place: Cameroon | collected 2013-10 ...
AGGCATACCCTCGTCTATAGATATTGAATTCTTAGAATTAAACGACAACCCCTAATTAATAGACATAAAAACCTAAATATGATAAAGCATATTTATATATTCGTATTGGCAATGATGCTGCTGGCATCGTCAGGCGCGGCAAAGGCGCAGGACGTGGCGCTGAAGACCAATCTTTTAGGTTGGGCTACGACATCGCTTAACGCTGGTGTTGAGGTGGGCATCGCCGAGAAGCAGACAGCACAGCTGTTTGCCACGCTCAATCCTTGGGAGTTTTCCGGAGGCAAGAAGGTGCGCATCTGGAATGTGGAGCCGGAATACCGCTGGTGGACATGCCAGCGCTTCGGAGGCAGCTTCTTCGGAGTGCATGCTCTTGCCGGCGAATACAACGTCAAGAACGTGGACCTTCCGTTCGGCATCCTGCCCAAGACGAAGAGCGGACGACACTATGAAGGATGGTATATAGGTGCGGGTGTCACCTATGGCTATCAATGGCTGCTCTCGCGCCATTGGAACATGGAGGCGTCGTTGGGCGTCGGTTATGCCTATAGCCCGTACAAGCTCTACGGACGTTGCGCCAGATGCCTTGAGAAGAACCATCGCAACTATTTCGGTCCGACAAAGGCCGCTCTCAGTATGATCTATATTTTCTAAACAGCATTATGAACACTAATTCGTTTACACGCATCATCATTTCATGCCTGATAGGGGCTGCTTCCTGCGGTTCCGCAATGGCACAGAAGCTTGCCTCTGGAGCTGTAGCCATAGACAGTCTGCATACGTATGTGGAGGGTAACAGGGTGGATGTGGCGTTCAGCCTCAATCTCAACAACCTGAAGCTCAAGTCTGAACAGCAGCTCGTCTTCACTCCGATGCTTGCTGCCGACGGCGACACCATAGCTCTGTCACCTATTATTATCAATGGCAGATCTAAGCAGATACGCATGGAGCGCAGCGGTGAATTGGCTTCTGGTGCTACGGGCAGCCAGCAGCCGCTGGTGGTTGTCAGAAAGAACGGCACACGTCAGAGCGTCAGCTACGCCCAGAGCGTAACACGCGAGCGTCCGTTCGAATCGGACTGTCTGAGTCTGCTTACCTCTCAGGACATCTGCGGATGCGGCGACAGGGAGAATCTCGACAATCTCCACCTTGCCACCATTGACAATATCGGTGCATGGATGCCGGCTCTTACTTTTGTGAAGCCTTTTGCTGAGGCTCGCAAGCAACGTGCCGAGAAGGGTGAGGCTTACCTCAGTTTCCGTGTAAACAAGACGAACATCGTGGTAGACCTCTTCGAGAACGCACGCGAACTGGCTAAGATAACTAACACCATCGACCTTGTGCGCAATGACAAGAACGTGGAAATCAACGGCATCAACATTCACGGTTATGCTTCGCCTGAAGGTTCTTATGCCAACAACGAACGTCTGGCACGTGAGCGTGCGGCGGCTCTTAAGAATTATGTGGCGCAGCTTTATCCGATTGACGCCAAGCTGTTCAGCTCTGACTATACGCCTGAGGACTGGGACGGTTTCCGCAGTAAGGTGCAGCAGTCGCAACTGGCCAATAAGGACGAAATCCTTAAGATTTCAGACTCGGGCCTTGCTCCCGACGACAAGGACAAGCGCATCCGCCAGCTCTATCCGCAGGACTATGCCGTGATAATGAAGGACATCTATCCTCGCTTGCGCCATAGCGACTATACCGTTAGCTATACCGTGCGTCCATTCTCCGTTGAGGAAGCCAAGCAGATACTCAGAACCCGTCCGCAGCAGCTTTCGTTGCTGGAGATGTATCTTGTGGCACAGACGATGGAGGCTGGTTCGCCGGAATTTAATGAGGTGTTCGACATAGCCGTGCGTATGTTCCCTGCCGACCCTACAGCCAATCTTAATGCTGCATGTGCCGACTTGCAGAAAGGCGACATGGCATCGGCTGAGAAACATCTGGAGAAAGCCGGCAATTCGGCAGAGGCATTGAACGCACGAGGCGCTTTGGCTGTGCTGAAAAAGGACTATCAGTCAGCACGCCGGTTGTTCTTGGAGGCGGCTGCCGCAGGTTCGGAGGATGCCAAGGCAAATGCCGAACGCATCGCTAACACGAAATAAAGAAAAACTTAATAATAATTTTTCTCTCTTAATAGGGCAGGGTGCTGCGAAACACCCTTCCCAGCCCCCTTACGCTTTAAACTTAAACAAAAATAATTAATAATTTATCAACTAAAATTTTTAACTATGGTAAACGTTAAGAATCTATTCGGAATGGCTGTCATGGCTACGGCCTTGGTAGGTTGCTCAAGCAACGACAACCTCGCTCCTGATGGTAAAGACAATGTTGGCAAGGCAGGTACTGCCTATGCTAAGTTCACAATCCAGTTGCCTACAGTAAGCGGTACACGTGCAGAAGGCGATCCTACGCCAGGTACACCTTCATTTGAAGGCGGTACTGCTGATGAGTATGCGGTAAAAGATGCTCAGCTTGTAATCTTCCAGAAGGCTGGTGACTCAGAAGGTGATTATAAGTTTGTAGAGACAGTTAAGATTGGCAACCTTGAGCCTTGGACAGATAATACTCCTAATACTGGTGTTACACGATATGCAAATATTACCGCTCAGTTAAATGGTGTGTCGTTAGATAAAACAGGTAACGAGTATTTTGCATTGATTATCCTCAACAACGAAGGTGAGAGCAAGGTAAAATTACCTACATCAGGTACATATAGCGCATGGAATAAAGCTAATAACGCAAAGAGTGCTGCTGATTTCCTTAATAGCGATAACGGTTTCTATATGGCCAATGCACCTCTGTATTCTACTGGCGAGCCTACAACTCTTGTTCCTATCAAGGGTGTCTATAGTACAAAGGCAGAGGCACAGACCAATCCTGCCACTACAGTATATGTAGAGCGTGGTATGGCTAAAGTTACAGTTAATGGCTCAGACTTTACAATCAAAGATGCATCATCTACCTATAATACCGATAAGGTTACGATTAATAATTGGACTCTCGATGTTCTGAACAAGAGCACATTCCCAGTACACGTAACTACAGGATTGAAAAAGGACTTCGATGCTATTTGGACAACTCCACGTTTTGTAGCTACTGGCAGTACACCACAGCGTGTATATTGGGGCAAAGATCCTAACTATGATAAGTCGACATTGACTACTGTTGAGGCTTGTCAGGATGAATTCTATATTGTAGATAATAACGGTAACACATACAATGGTGATGCTTCGTCAACATTTACATGGTCTGCTAATACAACTCCTCTCTATTGCTTGGAGAACACCTTTGATCTCGACAATATGAAGCAGGGTCAGACCACACGTGTAGTGTTCAAGGCTACTTACACTCCTCATAACTTGAAGCCTGGAGACAAGACATTCTTTATGATTGGTAACAATACTCAGATTTGGACAAAGGATGCTCTTGTGGAGCAGATCACAAGCAAGGCTAAGGAGATGCTCAACTCTACAGCTGTGGTTGTTACTATTAATACTGATGCTCCTTTGTTGAAGGGTGGTTCGCATTTGTTGAGTGCTGCTGATGTGACAATTAAGGATGGCGAAGTTGATAAGACTGCTGCTTTTGACTATGCAACTCTTAACACCAAGTTAGGTTTGAAAAATACTGATAAAGATGTTAATGGCAATCCTACAGTTGGTATTAAGACCTACGAGAATGGTGAGTGCTACTATATCGCACGTATCAAGCACTTTAACGAGCTGACTCCTTGGGAGTCAGGTAAGGCTTATGGTACAGATAACGCTACATTCCTCGGTCGTTATGGTGTTCTCCGCAACAACTGGTACGACTTGACAGTAAGCAAAGTTAGTGCTCCTGGTTATCCTGACGTTCCAGTGGTTAATCCTGAGACTCCAGACGACGAGGATACCAAGTTCATCAATGTAGAGGTTAAGATTCTTGACTGGGCTAAGCGCAGCCAGAGCATCGAGCTCTAAACTGTAAAGCATAAAAGTGGCGGAGGTCTCCGGCCTCCGCTACTATCCAAACATCAACATCTAAATCAATCTTAATTAATTTAACGGCAAACATTATGTTTCACGGACTGGTTAAATCTTTATGCTCATTACTCGCCTTTGCACCCTTGCTCGCTTCTTGCTCGCTGATGCACGACGACCTTGAGCCATGCGACTCTGGCGTTTACCTGCACTTCCGCTACGACTACAACACGCAGCGCGCCGACCTTTTCAACGACCATGTTGGAGGCGTTGTTGTCATGGTGTACGACAAGGACGGCAAGTATCTCATGCGTCAGGACGCCTACAACACAGACACCGACGCTCCCATCCGCCGCCATGACTTTGCCGTACACCTTGACTTGCAGCCCGGCGAATACCAGTTCCTCGCCATTGCCAATCAGAAGCGTTATGAAGACGCACTGGCTACGAAGGGCGCCAAGTTTTGCATTCATGCTCCCGCCGACGGCGAGGACATGACAAAGTTCTGTGCCGTGCTCGACCGCAATGAGGCGGGCGATATAGACGAGGTCGACTGTTCGGCTCCGCTTGACACGCTGTGGCATGGCATGTCGCAGCACCTTACAGCCGTGCGTGACATGGAAGCCACCCACGACACCATCTCTTTGGTGCGCGACACCAAGCAGCTCACCATCTCGCTGCATCAGATTGACGCACCTGACAAAATCTCTGCCGACGACTTCGGCTACGAGGTGATAGCCGATAACGGCCACATCAACTATGACAACTCTTTGGCTCGCGACTCCAAGCTTCGCTATACGCCTTTCCGTACATGGACCACCGACTTCCGCGATGCTTCGGGCAACGTGAAGGAACGTACGGCTCATGCCGGACTGACGCTCTCGCGACTGGTGTATTATTCTCCTGAGGAGAACGACCGCAACGCCATGCTACATATATATAATAAGGAGTCGGGCAAGACAGTCGCCCTTATCAACCTGCCTGACATCCTCCAGCAGGGACGCGACGCCTACGCCGCACAGAACTACGGCATTCAGGAATATCTCGACCGCGAGTATGACTATCGTCTCGACTTCTTCCTCATCGGCACCGAATGGCAGTATATGAACCTTTCAGTAGGTGTGCTCGACTGGGCAAAGCGCATACAACACATAAGCTTGTAGTTTCTTTTAACTACCAGCGACTTCTTAACTAAAATATATAGAAACCTAATAACAACATAAAAAGATGAAACGACTTGCAGACATACTCCTTTCTGTTGCTGCCCTGTTGTTGCTGGCAGCATGCACTGATGATGCCGACGTATACAACACACCGGCACCGTCTGAGGGCAATCTGTGTGTCTATGTGCCGGTAACTACTCGTGGTGACGGTGACGTTACGAGCAGTCTGGACCCAAGCAACCCTACATACAATGCCTCTGTAGACGAGTGCAAGATCAACGATTTGCACCTTTATGCCTTCCCCGTAGGAGGCAATGGCACGCTTCTGTCACAGGAACTTCCTTCGCCCGAAGCCAGCAACATGCTCGATGAGAAAGTTGCTTCCTACAAGTTGCAGATCAAGCCCGGCTCCTATCGTGTGTACGTAGTGGCAAACATGAAGGATGTGCTCGATGTCAATAACATAACAACTGAAGGCGATTTGAAGAAAGTGGTGTTGGGTTACACCCCGGTGTCAAAGCCAGGCATGCCCGTAGCCGATAACATCCCTATGATATACGAGCCTGACACAAAGGCAGCCGACGGCACAACTACTGACGGCACAATTACCATTAAGAATACGGACACGACTCCTAAGACCGTGATGGCTAATCTGCGATTCACCTGTGTAAAGGTGTGCCTTAACCTTATATACAATCCCGAAGACGCTGACATGGATGCAGCGTTGAAGTCTAACGGATTGCAGATAACCGACATTATAGGCAAGCAACTCTCGCCACAGACCAGTCTGTTGTGGGACGGCAAGCCCAATGTAAGCGATGACTATGCCAAGGGCATCGAGTCGAAATTGTACGACGCTACGGCATCTACGAGTAATGGCTCTTACTATACTTCGTGGACAGAAACCCCAGCCAATGCCAATGTCAACAACGAGGACATCATCAAGGTTGCAGGTGAGGGCGTAGCAGCACCTGCAAACTCAAAGGATAAGTGGCTCTTCCGTGCCACTTACTATCTGCCCGAACGCTACGTGGCAGAGGCTGCGCAGCAGTCGGCATTGAAGGTAGGTGGTGCTGTTGGCGGTTCGGCTATCGCTAACAACTACAACATCAACCTTGGACATCGTAAGGACGAGACCTCTACAACTGAAGTTCCGACTTTCCCACGCGGCACTTACTACGAGATAGTAGGACACATAAAGAGTCTCGGCAACATCTCGCTCGACTGTGTTGTGGGTGTAGAGAAGTGGCAGATGGCAACTATAGATGCAGACTTCAACCATACTACGCTTTGGGTATCAAGCACAAAGGCAGAGGTAGGATCGCAAAAAGTTGCATTCATCGACTATCTGACAAATGTAACGAATGGCGACATTAAGTTCGAATGTGATACGGAGATTGAAAAGATTTCAGCAGGAAAGTTGCCCGTTATTGTCGCAACTAATGATATTGCAACTCATCGTATAAGATTCAGTATAAATCCAGAACTCTCGGTAGCCGACTTTACAGCAGCTAATGCTCTTACAGGTACTGCCAAGGTATGGATAAAGGCTGGCAACATAAAGAAATATCTTTATGTAACGTACGACGTTACACCATACTTCAAGGTGGATCCTGTGGATATTGTAATACAGTATGATGCTGAAAATTCACCCGAATTGACAAAGGTGGTGAAGTTCACTACCAACCTTGGTGGCATTCAGTTCCCTGATGGCTGGACGGTTTCTGGTGGCGGACATGATGTTTCGTATGCTCAGTCGACAATAAACATCAAGTGTGAAAACACCAATAAGGCAGATGGCACATTCACAATTTTTGCAAAAACCGACCCTCAGACAACAACCACACATACGTTTACTGTAAAGTCGATAGGTGAAGACGGTACAAAGAAACACATTGAGCAAGAGATACATGTGACGGTGCGTCCGCCAGTAGGTCCTTATCGTATCTATATGCGAGCCATAAACGACTTGGCGTGGACTAAAGACGCAAGTAACCTTGACGAATTCCAGCATTCTAATATGCTTGATGAAGAAGCCTACAATAATTCTAAAGAAAACAACAACTGGCGAGATGGATGGTGGGTGCAAGGAGGTGCTGACTGGAGTAAAGACCGTTCGTCGCACGTGGACTATCACAAGGTCTACATCTACACACAGATAGGTGAGACAAAGGCTGATGGTACTAAGGACGAGAATGTCGCAGAATGGTATTTCACCGGAGGGTGGCCAGGTCACTCGATGGAGGCTGACAATAACAACCCTGGTTGGTACTATTATAGTATAGCGCATAATGCTATGTCTGGATCTAACAACAATAAGGGACAGGCACAGACTACTGCTGAAAAGATGATAAAGCCAGGACAGACCCTGCTTATTTTCAGCAATGGTACATACCTCAGTACGGGCTTCCAACCGCATCGTTTCACCCATCACAATGACCCCGGCATCACACTCTTCAACTATGAGGATCGTGAAGGCTGGTATCTGTACGACCCTTTGTCAGATCCTTACTACAGAGTTTATGACGAGAAGCCTACCGTTGTGGACGTAGAATATACCATATACACCAAGAACAAAAAAATAACTGCTTGGTATTCTAAATTTGGAGTAAACAATGGAGCTGGTGATTCTAAATTTACAATGTGGTGCAATAGCTGCAATGTTCCTAACGAATTTGAGTGCAAGGAATACGGACAGGACAGCAATGGCAAAACTTGGTACAAGACCATACTCCACCTCAAAGCCCCATTAGGAGAGTATGATAAGGTTCTGAAGCTTAAGGTAAATGGTGATGAGATTCATACTGAACTGTTCGGCGGTGAGAACTATCCTTCAACCAAGAAGAACGGCAATCGTTATGTTGTGGAAGGCAGTTTCGATTCGGACACAAAGACATGGAGTAAGGGAGCCCCTTTTAAAAAGTAACAATTAAAAGACAACAATATGTATATCAAGAAATTGACAATTTGGCTCTTCATGCTCTTGTCTGTGGTGTTGGCTGCTTGCAGCGACATCAGAGACATTGTAGGAGGCGACACGCAAGACTTGCCGTCCGATGGAGTTGTGCTGACTCTTAAGTTGCCTAATTTCACCAAGAATACTGTGGCGACAAGAGCAAACGAGCAGCCGCAAATCAAAAGCCTCTGCGTATTGTGCTACGATGCAGAAGACAAGTATCTCGGCAGGAGCAATATCACGAGTTCGGACATCACGCCTAATAACGACGGCACCTGCAAGGTGAAGGTTAAGGTTGTGGAAGGAACTGCAACGCTACATATTGTAGCCAACACCGACATATCAGAGAGCGACGCCAAGGATGCTGATGGCAAGAACAACCTGTACAACGCAACACGCGAGGGCAGCCTCAACCTCACTGCTCCCGTTTGTTGGGGAAGCGTAAAGGTGGACGACCTGCTTAGCCGCAGCACCAAAGTGTGGTTGTTCCGACAGTTTGCCAAGGCGTCTGTTACAAAGGATACTAAGGTGACCAAATTCGAGATTACTGGTTTCAAGCTCTTCAAAACGGCAACAAAGGGCACAATAGCCACCACTAAGTTGAATAACGATGTGTCTCTGCCTTCGTCGGTAGCTTACGCGGATGAGCAAGACTATAGTATGGGCGAGCATCCTTTCTACGAGACACCTGCTGGCAAAGCATACATGATTATCCGTGCAAAATATGATGGCGGACCAGATACCTATTATAAAGTGGAGTTCTTGAAAAACGGCACTTCAACGCAGATGGATCTTCTTCGCAACCATCATTATCAGGTTAAGGTTACGGCTGTAAACCATGAAGGATGGGCTACAGAAGATGAAGCAATAAACAATCTGTCCGAGAACAGACTCACTGTAGAAGTGGTTGACGACAATCCGCCTATTGTGAACATGATAGCATGTAAGGACTACGAACTTGGCGTGTGTGGCAAGCAGACTGTAAAGGGTAATGCAGGGACGGCTACAATTTCGTTTGTAACAACCAAGCCAGACTTCAAATATAATGTGAAGTGGAATGCAGATTGGATTACTGGTTACAAGGAAACAAAGAGTGTTGTTTTGCCAACATCTGCTGAACACCCGTCAACAGGCACACTGTACACTATTGATCTTACTCTGACCGCTAACTGCCAATCGGCTGCGCAATCTGGTATTGTGACAATAACATCAGGCGACTTGTCGCGCGTTGTAGAGATTAAACAGTTGGGCTACGACTTCCGTACTGATACAAATAGAACTGTGCAGATACGAGGACTAGCCGGACTTACTCAGGAAGAACAGAAAGACTACTTCAAATGGATGGATAAATCGCTTCAGGGCATAACACCGGCGGAAAACCAAGGCAGAGTGCGCTACGACGGACTCCACTTCTTTGTGGGAAAAAATCAGGTTTACTATCTTATACCACATCTTACCGATGACGACATGGAGTACGACGCCTCGCGAGTGAAAGTTGAGGAGATTACCGATGACCACACAAACTTCTACAAGGTGTCGCTGGCCGACAATTCGGCTGATAATTATGAAAGGTGGATTAGTAGTGAGGCTGTCACCATTATATCCATCACCAACGCGAGAACCAAGATTACGGTATCCTATCCGGTTTATCATGTAGGATTGTTTGCACAGTTGACCGGAAAGGCAGCAACCGACTATCAGCTTGGCGAGAGCAAGGCTTCGGGATGGTACTATTATGAGATGGTTGACGTAGTGGCTAAGGTTACTAAAAAAGATGGAACTACCGAGTACAAGACCTATCACATGCTCGACCGCAACCTTGGTGCCACAAACAACGGCTACTATTCTCCTTCCACAACCGCCCTTAAAGACAACATAGGAGCAATAGGTGGCTACTTTAAGATTTCGGAGGCTACCAACTCTACAGATGCAAAGAATAATAATGATGTGGTAGATGCTCTGGCAATAGGCAACTTCAAGGTGTGCGACAACATGTGTCTGCAAGGTCTTATAGACAACAACAATGACTTGTCGATAGAAGAAGAGACGACTCATTATGGCGAGGTGTACAACTGTCTGAGAATTACTACGCGAAACAGGGATATTCCCGAGATATTTATCCCTATGAGCGGATATTATGAGGGCAAGACAGATCAGGATCTTGTTTACAAGGACAGCTATCATGCCAACCTATGGACACGCTCACGCCTGTCTGACTATCAGGGATTCTCGTCAACCAGTCCTGAATACGGCTTCTGGTACTTGTATCTCGATGCTTTCGGCAAGAGCCTAAACATGTCGAACTACCGATTTGTGTCGGGTTCGTCTGGAAAGAACAAGGGGCGATACCGTGCCATGCCAGTAAGGCTTGTGGCAGAGTAATGCCCCGATATATGTGTCGTTAGGCTATTGGAAAAACAACAAGCTGACTTCGAATAAATCAATAATGGCTGTTTGCCGGTCTGTTGACGGCAAACAGCCATTATGCTATCTACTAAAATGATTCTGTCTTCCTTGTCTGATGAAAATAAAAGTGGAATAGTAAGTGATTGGGATTTTTTGTGTAACTTTGCAGCTTGTAACAATGTGAATATTATTAGGAATATGGGAATAGAGAATGGCATTTTCAAGCGTGCCGAACTGCTTCTTGGTGAGGACGTAATGGGGGAGATAGCTTCCAAGCGCGTCATCGTATTCGGTGTCGGCGGCGTGGGAAGCTGGTGCGTGGAGTGCTTGGTGCGCTCGGGCATCCGCCGTATCACCATCGTGGACAGCGACTGCGTGTGTCTGTCTAACGTCAACCGTCAGCTTATGGCTACGACGAAGACTGTGGGCCGTCCGAAGGTGGAGGCGCTGAAGGAGCGTCTGCTGGAGATCAATCCTGAGTGTGAGGTGACTGCCATTCAGAAGATTTTCACGGAGGAGAGCGCTTCGGAGTTCTGCCTGGATGAGTATGACTATATAGTGGATGCCATCGACTCGTTGAAGGACAAGGCGGCGCTCATCCTGCTGGCTTGCAAGACGCGGGCTGTGCTGTTCTCGTCAATGGGAGCTGCGCTCAAGATGGACCCGACGCGCATTCGTGTGGCTGAATTCTGGAAGGTGCGCGGCTGTCCGCTCGGCGCTGCATTGAGGAAGCGCATGAAGCGTGCCAAGACCATTCCTGCTCATAAGTTCCAGTGCGTCTACAGCGAGGAACTGCTCGAAAACCGCGGCACGGACACGGGCGACGATCCCTGCTCGTTCCAGAAAGCGCAGATAAACGGGTCGATGTCGCACATCACGGCTATTTTCGGCTTTACCATAGCCGGACTGGTTCTGGAAGATATATATGAGAAAGCGCTTAATAAGTAAAAGCTTTTAATTAATATGGCTTTCGGTACAACAAAATGTATTATTTTGAGTTAATATATAATAGTAATAAGAAAAAAGTAACCATACTAATACACACACATATCTACAAGTTATGAAGAAATACTTGATTTATTTAATCTTCATGTTGATCATGCCTATGGCTGTCTCGGCACAGTCGTCTATGACCGACACGCAGGTTATGCAGTACGTCATGAAGGCGAAGGAGCAGGGTAAGTCGCAGTCGCAGATTGTCACTGACCTCATGCAGCGTGGCGTTGACATTTCGCAGATTCGCCGTGTGCGCAATAAATATGAGCGCCAGTTGAAACAGGGCGGTCTTGGCAATGTTAGCGACGACCCTTCAGCGAAGACGGATACACGTCTGCGCACCAATAACGGCAAGACGCGCGACCAGTACACCCGCAGCGACTACGGACGTGAGGCAGACAGCTATGCGCAGAACTACTCGAATATGCGTGTGAAGTCGGAGCGCGACCGTAACTACAAGCATACGTACGACGAAACCGACGAGGAGTTTATGGACTATCAGAAGGAGATGTTCGAGATGGTGCCTGATACTGCGCAGATGCTGGAGCAGCTTCTTGCCGAGCGTGAAGCCAGAAAGAAGAAGGTGTTCGGACGCGATATCTTTAACAATGAGGAGCTTACCTTCGAGCCGAACATGAACATCGCCACTCCGCAGAACTATCGTCTCGGTCCTGGTGATGCCGTCTTCGTGGACGTTTACGGAGCATCGCAGAAGTCGGAGCAGTGTACGGTGTCGCCTGACGGTAGCATTACCATCGAGGGCTTCGGGCCGGTGCAGGTAAGCGGTCTGACCGTCGCGCAGGCCAACGCTCGTCTGCGCTCCACACTCGGCAGTCGCTACAGCAGCAGCAAGATTCGTCTGACCGTGGGACAGACCCGCACCATCATGGTGAATGTGATGGGCGAGGTGAAGACTCCGGGTACGTATACGCTCTCTGCCTTCGCCACTGTGTTCCATGCCCTTTACATGGCTGGCGGCACGAACGAGATAGGTACGTTGCGTAACATCAAGGTTTATCGCAACAACCGCCTTGTTACGGTAGTAGATATCTATGACTATATCCTCAACGGCAAGCTTACGGGCAATGTCCGCCTTGCCGACAACGACGTCATCGTCGTGGGACCGTACGACTGCCTCGTGAACATCACGGGTAAGGTGAAGCGTCCTATGTATTATGAGATGAAAGCCAATGAGTCGATAGCTTCGCTCCTCAAGTATTCGGGCGGATTCACCGGCGACGCTTACCGCAAGGCTGTCAGCGTCAACCGCAAGAGCGGCATCGACCATTCTGCATATAACGTGGAGGAGTTCGACTTCTCTAACTTCCGCATTGCCGACGGCGACTCTGTAAGCGTCGACTCCGTCATGGCGCGTTACTCCAACACCGTGGAGATAAAGGGAGCCGTGTTCCGTCCGGGCAAGTATAATCTGAACGGACAGGTGAACAGCGTGCGCTCGCTCATCGAGCATGCTGACGGCGTGACGGAAGAGGCCATCACCTCGCGTGCCGTAATGCACCGCATGAAGCCGGACCGCACACTGGAGGTTATCAGCGTGGACGTGGAAGGCATCATGAGCGGCAAGGTGGCTGACATTCCGCTGAAGGAGAACGACGTGCTCTTCGTAGCAACGAAGACGGAGCGCATGACGGAGCGCACCATCACCATACGCGGCGAGGTGCAGTTCCCCGGCGTATATAAGTATGCCGACAACGAGACCGTCGAAGACTTTATCATACAGGCTGGCGGACTGACCGACAAGGCTTCGCTTTCCAACGTAAGCATCAGCCGCCGTGTGAGCGACTCGAAGGCTGTGCGTCCCGACAGCGTCATCGCACGTACGTTCAATATGGCGCTTAAGGAGAACTTCGCTGTGGACGGCGACCGCAGCTTCACGCTTATGCCCTTCGATGAGGTCTACGTGATGCGTTCGCCGGGCTACACCGAGCAGCAGAACGTCACTGTGGAAGGCGAGGTGCTTTACGCCGGAACATACGCTCTTGAGCGCAACAACACACGCCTCAGCGACCTCTTCCGCATGTCAGGCGGATCAAACGGTCTCGCCTATATCAAGGGTGCGCGTCTGATGCGTAAGGCCAACGAGGCAGAGAAGGCTCGTATGGAGGCTGTGCTGAAGATGCAGCAGGAGGAGCAGCAGAAGAATCTTCTGACGCTTGCCGCTTCGTCAAACAACGCCAGCGCCGTGCAGTCAACGGCTCAGGGAGCTGCCAACGCCAACATCAAGAAGTTCCAGGTGCCTGACGAATATCCCGTCGGTGTGGACCTTGAGGAGGCTATGAAGAGGCCGGGATCGGATGCCGACGTGGTGCTTCGTGACGGCGACCGCCTTATCGTGCCGCAGTATAACGGTACGGTGAAGATCAACGGTGCTGTGATGTACTCCAACACCGTGGCATACGAGAAGGGCAAGCGTGCCGGTTATTACATCGACCAGGCTGGTGGTTATGCCGCCGATGCCGTCAAGCGCCGTGCATACATTATATATATGAACGGCAAGGTGGCTAAGGTCGGTCATGGCGCCAAGGTGCAGCCGGGTTGCGAGATTGTCGTTCCTGCCAAGCTGAAGCGCAAGATGTCGACGGCAGAGATGATGAGCATGGGATCAAGCATGTCATCTATCGCAGCAATGATTGCCACAATCTCCAACATAATGAAGTAATCCAGAAACATAATAACGGATATATTCTTACAACAATGAACGAACAAAAGAAAGACGTTATAGACCTCACGGAAGTGTGGAAATTGCTGAAGGCGAAGAAGAAGGTGTTCTTCATCGTGCTGCCGATAGTGTTTGTGCTGTCGTGCATATATATCTTTCCGCAGCCCCGCTACTATCGCTGCAGCGTGAAGCTCGCTCCTGAGGCAACGAGCGAGAACGTGGCAGGCGGACTCTCGTCCCTGGCATCGCAGTTCGGCGTAAACCTCGGCGGTGCGTCGCAGGACGCCATCTATCCGCTTCTCTATCCGGATGTGGTCAGCTCCAACGAGTTTGTCATCGGACTGCTCGGCATCAATGTGAAGTCGGTGGACGGTCTTGTCAATACCGACTACTATAACTACATGTCGAAGCTTCAGAAGAAGAACCCCATCACGGCGCCGGTAAAGAAGATGACGCGTTCCATCGGCAAGCTCTTCGCCTCGAAGGACATGCCCGGTCCTCCCAGCAAGGGAGCGGGCATGAACGCTTTCCGCATGTCGAAGAAGGACAGCGAGCTGCTCGACCGCATAAAGGCAAACGTCAGTTGTGACGTCGACAAGAAGACGGAGGTGATAACCATCAAGGTGGAAGACCAGGATCCGCTTATCTGTGCCACAATGGCTGACTCGGTGCGCGACCATCTGCAGACCTTCATCACCAAGTATCGCACCAACAAGGCACGCGTGGACGTGGAGCATTACGAGAAGCTCGCCAAGCAGTCGAAGCGTGAGTATGAGTATTGTGTGCGTGAGTATAGCGCCTACTGCGACGCCAACCAGGACGTAACGCTCCAGTCGTTCATCTCGAAGCGTGACGAGCTGGAGAACGAGATGCAGCTGAAGTTTAACGCTTACAGCGCCATGCGCACCCAGCTGGAGGCTATGCGTGCCAAGCTTCAGGAGAAGACCCCGGCGTTCACCACCATCGAGAGCGCCACGGTGCCCGTGAAGCCCGCCGGTCCGAAGCGCATCATCTTTATCTTCGGTATGTGCTTCCTTGCCACTTTCGTTACGGCATTGTGGCTTGCGCGTAAGCAGCTCTTTACAAAAGCATAATCAAAAATAGGGGAGGCGTCACTGCCTTCCCATTTATTTATTAAAAAGGAGACCCATAAATGTCGTTGTTCACTTTCAGGCGAATACCACTGTATTTTGATAAGATTTCAGCCCGCGTTAATCTGCATGAGATGACGTTGCTGCCGTTTGTGATGGTAATGGCGGTAATGTTCAATGTTTGCATGTCACTATCTTTAATGGAAATGCAGACATTGTCATATCTGATTTTGGCGATAGATCTTGGAGGCTTTTTCTTCATGTTTTCACTCTTGGTTTACAGACGTGAGATGTCGTCATACGGATTCTGCTTTTTCCTTTTTATGATCTTGCTCATAATATTTAGCTTAATTAACGACACAGATGTCAAGGATGCCGCATATACAGCAATGTCAACATGGCTGATATTGTTGTTGATGCGTTACTACCGTTATCGTATGAACATGCTGATAGGATGTTTCGCCATTGCTTTATCTGTTTGTGTTTGGGCCAATTTTCTTCATCTTATTTCCAATCCAAATTTGTGGATGGTGGATAATGAGAAATTCGGATACGGTTATCTTCTTGGAGACAATTACAATCAGATGGGATGTCGACTAATGATAGCACTGATGAGCAATATGCTTTGCATAAAATACTCACGCTTTTGGCTTATAAACTTCATTATAATAGCCATTCTGTCTATAGCATCATTGGTAATGGTAGGTTCTATGACATCATTATCAATGATTGTCGTTTTTCTGTTTTTTTGCCTGATTCCTTCATCAAAGATGAGAAAACTTTTTATGGTAGGTCTTTTTTCCATATGGTTTCTTTTTCAGGTGTTTGTGGTTTTCAGCGGCAAGGGACTTGAAAACAACGAGTTGGCTGTGTTTTGGGTAGAGGATGTTCTGAAAAAAGATATAACGTTCACGCACCGTACTTATATGTGGGATTGTGCGCTGAATGTGATAGTAAAGTCTCCAATTTGGGGGTGGGGGAATGTGGATAATGACTGGTTTAAGTCAAAGATGACTTCCTTCGCCACCGGTCCGCATAACTTCATATTGTATGTGCTTATCACGGGCGGAATAATATTGCTATTACTGTATATTGCAATATGTGTGAAGGCATTCAAGGCTATACGTCCTTATTTGGATGAGAGAATGGCTCAGACAATTCTGTTCTCAGTCATCACTTTGATGGTTATGGCTTTGATGGAGATTTATCCATTTCCTATAATGTTTTATGCCATTTCACTGGTGTTCTACTATCCCTATATTGCAAGAAATCCTAAAACATGTAGTTGAAACATAGAAAAAACACACACATGCTTGAGAATACAAATAAATCAATAGCTGTTAATTCTTTGATACTATATATACGCTTAGCCATCATCTCTGTTTGTGGCTTGATATATACCAGATTCAGTCTGCAGGCTCTTGGAGTAACTGATTATGGACTGTTTTCGGTCATTGGATGTATCATAGGTTTTGTAAGCATCATCAATACGATAATGGTTACTACATCCAATCGGTTCATAGCTTTGGCTATCGGAAGAAAGGATGAGAATGAGGTATGCCGTCAGTTTAATGTAAACCTGGTTATACATATAGCGATAGCATTGCTTACTGTATCCGTAGCATTGCCCGTCGGTCATTGGTATATAGCAAATTATGTTAGTTATACCGGTGATATGACCGTGGTAAGGATCATTTACGATATATCTATTTTCGCTTCCGCCATTTCGTTCGTGGGAGTGCCTTACAATGGTTTGCTTTTGGCGCGTGAACACTTCTTTGTGTTCTGTTCCACTGATGTGCTTATGAGTTTACTGAAGCTTGGTTTTACATACATCCTTATCGATCATTTCGAGCACAAGCTCTTGCTTTATACTTTTTTGATGGCATTTATGACTGCCTTCCCCACTGTTGTGTTCATCATATACTGCAGAATTCGTTTTAAGGCTATCACAAAACCCGTTTTTGTGCGTGACTGGCACAAGTATGTGGAAGTGCTTGATTTCTCAATAGGTATTGGCATTGGTGCTATTGCATGTATCGGAAAGGCTCAGGGTGGTGCATTGATAGTTAATATGTTCTTCAACACAGCCATGAATGCAGGACTGGCAGTTGCAACGGCAGTAAGCGGCATACTCCAGACATTTGCAAATAATGCACAGAAGCCCATTTCTCCACAGATAGTCAAGAATTATGCAGCGGGCAATTTCTCCCGTTGTATGGATCTCGTATGTCTTTCATCCAAGGCAACTTATCTATCTATGTTTTTTGTTTCTGTTCCGTTTTTGCTTGTGCCTGAGACAATCTTGGGGTTGTGGCTTGACAAGATACCTCCATATGCGATAGTTTTCACACGTCTTTTGATTGTAGACATATTGATTTTTTCCATCAATGCAGGTGTCAATGATTATGTCTTTGCTTCTGGAAAGATAAAGGTGTATCAGATTATAGTCAACGCTTTGTTGGGAAGTTCTGTTGTTGTCGGATATCTTGTAATGGGTAAAGGAATGGCGCCTGAATGCTTGTATTATGTGTACATTGCATTCTCGTTTGCAGTCTTCGTTGTCCGCCCATTCATAATCAGGTTTGTCCGCATAGAAAATTTTGACATAATGAAGCTTGTGCGCGATTCTTATATTCCTATTTTTTCTGTAACCGGACTCTTTATGGCTGTGTTTGCAGTACGTATGGAGATGTCACCATGGCTGTATGTTTTTTTGTCGTATGTCTATTTGTGCCTGATAACGTATTTCTTCGGTCTGAAAAAGAAAGAACGTGAGTTTATAACAGCTTTTATTCGTAAAAGAAAAAAATAAGTATAATTAATACAATATGATATCAATACCATGCGTTATATATATTAATTAACCTTATTTTCACAAAGACAAAGTATATGCAAAAGAGTGTCAAATTATCAATAATAATGCCAGTATTCAATCATCGCAATGACGTTGCAACAATGATTGACTGTATACGTGTCAACAACTTTGCTGATTGGGAACTATTGATTGTTGATGATGGTTCTGATGTTGAAACGTTGGACATGCTTGCTGAATATGTGAAAATAGATCAGCGAATAAGGATTATAAGACGTGAGCGTACTCCCAAGGGGGCTCCTACATGCAGAAATCTCGGTTTTGATGCGGCTATAGGAGAATATGTCGTTTTCTTTGATTCTGATGACTATATTACTTCTGCTTGTCTTGGTCAACGAGTTGGTGCTATGGAGAGTCATTCTGACATGGACTTTATGGTTTTTCCTTCAGGCATCTATTCCGATGCTGAAGGCTTTAAGGTTTCTGCCCATATCAATGCTTACGGATATAAGGTGTTTGATGATGATGTCAAGGCATTTTCACGTCGCATGCTGCCATTTATTGTCTGGAACAACATCTACCGTGCGGAATCTATCAGAAATCATCACTTAACGTGGGACGAACATCTCCTTTCATTGCAGGATTGCGACTATAATATAAAGGCAATAACTAGTGGAATGAAGTATTGTTATGCTACTGATGCAGAAGCCGACTATGGATATAGAATCAGCTCTGTAGCGTCAATATCAAAAAAGACCAATACTACAGCACATTTTTTGAGCCATGCAAGAGCAGTAGATAATATTTATAGATGTGTAAGAGGGTGCTTTGGAAACAAGTATGACCTGGCATTGTATGAGGGTGTCTTGTTGCTTTACAATTCAGTGGCTTCAGGACGTGGAACGATGGGTGAATTTGCAGACACATTGTTGGCTGTTGTCAGAACACACACACATTTTTATGCCAAGTTATTAAAATTTCAAATCTCCACAAGTAATGTTTTGCGTCGTTTTTTACCTGATAAATTATCTCGTCAGATTCCGATGTTATTATTTCTTGTTGCCCGTACTTATTGGACAAAGTACAAAGTTAAAAGACTGCAATCCAAGTTGGTTGCAATGAAATATAAAACGAATAAGAATTTATGAAAGCTCGTATTATTGCATTATATCTCCCCCAGTTCCATCCTATACCAGAGAATAATCGTTGGTGGGGACCTGGATTTACGGAGTGGACCAATGTGGCAAGTGCCAAGCCTCTGTTTCGTGGACATAACCAGCCACGTATACCAGCCGATTTGGGCTTCTATGACCTTCGTCTGCCGGAAGTGCGTGAACAGCAGGCTGCTATGGCTCGTGAGGCAGGTGTGGAAGGTTTCTGCTATTATCATTATTGGTTTGGCGGAAAGGAGTTGCTCGAGCGTCCATTCAACGAGGTGGTGGCAAGTGGCAAACCAGACTTCCCGTTCTGTCTTTGTTGGGCAAACCATACATGGAGCAATAAGACTTGGGAGAGAAAGTCTGCTATGCAGCATAACTCGGTGTTGATGGAACAGACTTATCCTGGTGAGAAGGACGATGTCGCACATTTCTATTCACTGCTTACTGCATTCAAGGACAAGCGCTACATGACTGTGGATGGCAAACTGATATTTGCCATATATGATCCCTATGGATTTAAGAGTGTTTCACGATTTATGGAGACATGGCGCAAGTTAGCTGTTGAGAATGGTCTGCCTGGATTTCATTTTATAGGTATGACACCATCCACATTGACATTCCGTATAACCAAAGACGGTGGACGTCAGCGTACGATGCCTAATTTGGAAAGTAGTGCGGAAATCTATCAGGGCATACTTGATATGGGATTTGATGCAGTAAATTCACTTGGAAAACGTAGAGGAGAGATGCTTTACGAAGGCAAGTGGAAAAACCTTTTCAAGACTGCTCTTCGTTATGTAGGTATACCTACTGGAAGTATACGATACGACTATGCTAAAACAGTGTGTAACTATTTTGTTAAGGAGGATAAGTGGGAAAATGTATATCCGACTATAATGCCTCAATGGGACAGATCGCCTCGTGTTTCGGCATATGATGGTGTCTACGTAAATGCCACCCCAGAGAAATTTGAGCAGCATATTCATCAAGCAATAAACTTATTGACAGAAAAAGAACCGGAGCATCAAATATTGTTCCTTAAGTCGTGGAATGAGTGGGGAGAAGGCAACTATGTTGAACCTGACCTAAAATACGGGCATGGTTTCTTAGATGCAATTCGTAACTGTGTTCAAGAGTAATGGTTATGGGAAAACATAAAGTGTCTATAATCATTCCGACATACAAGCCTGGAGAATATCTGTATGAATGTCTGGACAGTATTTACGAACAGACAGTCAGTAAGCAATGTATAGAATTGATAGTTGTCCTTAATGGCGTTGTAAACGGATATAAGGATGCTATCCAGTCGTATTTGGATGGTAAAGAAGGAATGGAAATCAAGACGAAATTCCTCTTTACCGAAACTCCTGGCGTTTCTAATGCACGTAATATGGGATTGGATGAGGCCGAAGGCGACTATGTAGCATTTGTAGATGATGACGATTGGGTTTCGCCTAACTATTTTGCCAACCTTATTGAAGCCTCAAGTGGTGATGCCGACATTGTTGAGGCGAATGTTAAGGGGTATGATGAAAGCTCTGCTTGTTACGTAGACGATTACCTCTCTGTGGCTTTTGAGGCGAATAAGCACAGGATACGACCGACATTATTGTCAGCTCGTAGCTTTCTGTCTTCGTCATGCTGTAAGTTAATACGTAGGTCAGTCATTGGAGACAGGCGTTTTGATTGCCGATATAGAATTGGTGAGGATTCGCTTTTCATGACATTGATAAGCAACGGCATTGATATGATACGTTTAGCCACGTCTGATACTGTTTATTATCGAAGGATAAGGAAGGAGTCGGCTTCACGTAAGAAGACAAGTGCCAGTGTTTATGCTGCAGGACAACTGCGACTGGTCATGGAATACCTGAAAATATATATTAAAGGATTCCCGCGTTACAATACGCCATTCCTTGCTACAAGAATTTTAGCCGCTATTCGTAATATAGTGGATTATGTCAGAAAATAGAAATATAACATATAAAAGATATAATAAATATGGATATTAAAATTGCTGTTATCGGACTTGGATATGTGGGCCTACCGTTGGCTCGTCTTTTCTCAACAAAGTATCCGACTGTTGGTTTCGATATGAACCAGCATCGTGTAGACGAGCTTATGCAAGGTCATGACTCCACACTGGAAGTGTCTGATGAATTGCTTGGCGACGCTATACATAACCACAACTTCGTTTGTTGCACCAACCTCGACGATATACGCGACTGCAATTTCTACGTTGTAGCCGTGCCGACACCCGTTGACAATAACAATCATCCTGACCTCAAGCCGCTTTGGGGTGCCAGCGAGACTGTGGGCAAGGTTATCAATAAGGGCGACATCGTCGTGTATGAGTCGACCGTCTATCCTGGCGTTACTGAGGAAGAGTGTCTGCCCGTAGTGGAGCGTGTGAGCGGACTGAAGTATAATGAAGACTTCTTCGCAGGCTACAGCCCCGAGCGCATCAATCCGGGCGACAAGCTTCACACCGTGGAGAAGATAAAGAAGGTGACCTCTGGTTCTACGCCCGAGGTGGCTGACATCGTGGATGGCGTCTACAATTCGGTACTCGTCAACGGCACACACAAGGCACCGAGCATCCGTGTGGCTGAGGCTTCGAAGATAATAGAGAATTCGCAGCGCGACGTAAACATCGCTTTCATGAACGAGCTGGCAAAGATATTCAATGCTATGGGCATCGACACCAACGACGTCATTGAGGCAGCGGCTTCCAAATGGAACTTCATCAAGCTCAAGCCGGGTCTGGTGGGCGGACACTGCATCAGCGTCGACCCTTACTATCTCATCCAGAAAGCACAGGTGTATGGCGTTCTTCCTCGTGTGATGTTTGCAGCACGTCGACTTAATGACGGCATGGGCGACTATGTTGCCAATCAGGTGGTGAAGTGTATGAACAAGAAAGGCATCCTCGTCAAGGACGCCAAGATTCTCATTCTCGGCATCACGTTCAAAGAGAACTGTCCCGATATCCGCAACACTAAGGTGGTGGACATCTATCACACCCTTAGCGAATACACCCATAACATCGACGTATACGACCCGTGGGCTAACGCCGAAAGAGTTGAGCACGAATATGGTATCAGCATCAAGACGCAACTTCCTAACGAGAAGTACGATGCCGTAATTCTCGCCGTTGCTCACAACGAGTTCCGCGACATTGACTTCTCTGCTGTTCGTGCCGCGAATAGCGTGGTGTATGACGTTAAGGGCGTATTGTCGCGCGACATCATCGACGGCAGACTCTAACATAAAATTGTCAAAACTGTTTGTATTATTGAATATGAAACTGTCTGTTATCTGTCCTATTTATAACGAAGAGAAATACATCGTCCCGTTTCTCGACTCGGTTCTGCAGCAGGACTTCAGTCATGACGACATGGAAGTGTTGTTGGTAGACGGAATGAGTCGGGACAGGACACGTCAGATAATTTCGCAATACATAGCCAAGTATCCCTTCCTTCGTCTTCTTGACAATCCGGAGCGCACGGCTCCATGTGCGATGAACGTCGGCATAAAGGAGGCTAAGGGTGAGGTCATCATCCGCTTGGACGCACATGCCCTGTATCCATCCAACTATTTCTCGACGCTTGTGAGCCGTTTGTACCAGCTGAATGCTGACAACATCGGTTGTGTCCTCAATACCGACGTACTCAACAAAACCCCCAAGACCCTTGCCATACGTGAGGTGCTGAGCAATCGTTTCGGTGTTGGCAATTCGTCGTTCAGAACAGGCGTGTCGTCGGCATGTGAGGTAGACACTGTTCCTTTCGGATGCTGGCGTCGTGAGGTGTTTCAGAAATACGGACTCTACGACAAGCGCCTTGTGCGCAATCAGGACATTGAGCTTAACAAGCGCATCAAGCGGGGTGGTGGCCATATCTTCATCATCCCAGAAATCTCGTGCACCTATCTGGCGCGTGAGACATTCAAGGCATTGGCTAAGAACAATTACGGCAACGGCAAGTGGAACATACTGACCGTGTATTACACAAAGTATTTCAGTTCGTTGTCGCTTCGCCATTTCATTCCCTTGGCTTTTGTTCTGTCGTTGCTGTTGCCTGTATTGCTTATGCCATTGAATGTATGGATAGGATCATTGGCGCTGATGTCTTTGTGTGCATACCTGATAGCATTGGGTGGTGTCAGCCTCGCAATATGGAAGGAGAAACGACTGAATTTCTTTTATCTTCTCATGTCGTTCCTTACGCTCCACCTTTCGTACGGTTGGGGGTCGTTAATGGGAATATTCAAAGTAATAGGACTGAAAATTAGAGGAAAATAATGATAGCAAAATACCTTTTTGACCGTATCATGGCATTTTTCGGACTCATAGTTCTGAGTCCGGTATTGCTTGTGGTATGGATGCTTATCCGCGTGAAGATGCCCGACGGACCGGCTGTTTTCACCCAAAAGCGTGTCGGCAAGGACGGCAAGCTGTTCACTATGTATAAGTTTCGCTCGATGAGCGCACACCATAGCGGTTCCACTGTGTCGGTGGCAGGCGAGAGCCGGATAACTCCGCTTGGTGCAAGGCTTCGCCGATACAAGCTTGATGAACTGCCTGAATTGTGGAATGTCCTTATCGGCGATATGAGTTTTGTCGGTCCGCGCCCCGATGTTCCAGGATATGCAGACAAACTGGAAGGTGACGACCGTCGTGTGCTGCAGCTTCGTCCCGGCATAACCGGTCCGGCGAGTCTGAAGTATCGTGACGAGGAAATTTTGCTTGCCAGTCAAGCCAATCCACAGGAGTTTAATGATAAGGTTATCTATCCTGACAAGGTGCGCATAAACCTCTATTATCTTGACCATTACAGCTTCTTGGCTGACATAAAGATGATTTTTGCGACAGTCCTTGGCAAGCGGATAAAATATAACAACGAGTTGATTTAAAAAAACAATAGACATGGAAAGAAAACGAGTATACTTATGCCTTGCCCACATGAGCGGTAAGGAGATGGATTATATAAAGGAAGCGTTCGATACCAACTGGGTGGTGCCGTTGGGTCCGAACGTAAACGGCTTTGAGAAAGACCTTGAGACTTTTGTCGGTGAGGACAAGCGTGTCGTGGCTCTCAGTTCGGGTACGTCAGCCGTCCACCTTTCTCTTATTGCCTGTGGCGTGGGCGCTGGCGACGAGGTTATGGTACAGTCCTTCACGTTCTGTGCCTCAAGCAATCCGGTGAAATATCTTGGCGCAACACCGGTCTTTGTAGACAGCGAGCGCGACACCTGGAATATGGATCCGCAATTGCTGGATGAGGCCATCGCTGACCGTGTGGCAAAGACTGGACGTAAGCCGAAAGCCATCATTGTGGTTTATCTTTACGGTATGCCGGCTAAGATTTCGGAGTTGCTTGCTGTGGCTGACAAGTGGGACATTCCCGTCATTGAGGATGCCGCAGAAGGATTCGGCTCGTGTTACAAGGGGCAGGTTTGCGGCACGTTCGGCAGATATGGCGTGCTCAGCTTCAATGGCAATAAAATGATAACCACGAGTGGCGGTGGCGCCCTTATATGTCCTGACGACAAGGCATGGAACAACATCATGTTCCTCGCTACACAGGCACGTGAGTCTTATCCTTATTACCAGCATGAGCAGATTGGATATAATTATCGTTTGAGCAACGTCTGTGCTGGTATAGGACGCGGTCAGATGACCGTCGTAAATGACCATATTGGTCATCATCGACATGTGCACGACCTTTATAAGAAACTGTTTGCAGACGTAGAGGGCATTACCGTACACGACAATGCCACTTCCGACATCGACTCTAACTTCTGGCTTTGCACCATACTCCTTGACGACCATCTGCGTGTAGAGGGCGACGAAGCCGTTTATGCTGAGGTGGTCAACGGGGCTGTTGGAGGCGCTGCCGGTGTTACGCATGCAGCCAAGTCTGCCCATACCCAGCTTGAGCCTAACCGCAATGTGGAGGCTATGCGCATTGTTCTCGACAAGGCCAATGTGGAGGCTCGTCCGTTGTGGAAGCCGATGCATTGCCAGCCTGTTTACAGCGACAGTCCGCGTTATGTGAACGGCGTGAGTGAGTCGCTCTTCAAGTGCGGACTTTGCCTTCCGAGCGGACCATGTGTTTCCGATGATGATGTAATGTATATCGTAGATGTAATAAAACGTGCTATTATGCGTTAGTATAATAAGTGAATTTATTAACTTACGACAGACATGAAATTTTTCGATAAACTTGTAAATTGGTACTTCAGCAAGCGATCTCTGCCATATTGGTGCATATTCCTTTTTGATTGCCTACTTGTGTTCTTGTCCTTCCTGCTTGTCTATCAGCAGGTATACAGTGGGGCGGAAACACTTAGCGTATTTTGGCAGTTATGCTCGATGTGTGCAATATATGCCGCATTCTTCGCGGTAGGCTTCAAGATGTTCCATACTTATGACGGTATATTGCGCTACTCTTCGTTTGTCGACTTGCAACGCGTCGGTTATGCGTCGCTTGTCGGCTGTGTGCTTTCTTACTTGGGACATTTCGGACTGATGCAGTTCGAGTATTTCCAGAGAGTGTATGTTGGTGGACGTGAGATTGCACTTGCCTCCATTATAAGCGTGCTTCTGCTGTGGGCGGTGCGTGTGCTGGTCAAGACGGTGTACGACGTGTCCATTGACAAGCTCAATGCACGCGCCACGCTGATTTACGGCGTGACGAAGGGCGGCATGGGACTTGCCAAGCAGGTGCGTAACGACAAGACACTCAAGATGTCGCTTGCCGGATTTGTGAGCGACGAGGAGCGTGTGAAGCATCGCGTGCTGATGGGACTGAGCGTATTTCCGCTCGACTCCAATCTGAAAAACGTCATACGTAAGCATCACGTGGAATGTCTGCTCGTGGCACAGGGAGCCCTCGACTCGTTCCGAAACAACAAGGAACTGCAGGACGATTTGCTGTCGGCTGGCGTACATATATACATCCCGAAGGCAAACGAATGGAATCCGGCGCAGCCGCAGACACAGCAGCTCAAGGAGGTGAGCATCGAAGACCTTCTTCCGCGCGACGAGATAAAGATCGACTTGGAGAGCGTGGCAGACACGCTCCGTGGCAAGTGCGTCCTCGTGACCGGCTCGGCTGGCAGCATCGGCAGCGAGATTGTGAAGCAGATATGCAAGTTCGGTCCGCGTGAGATGGTGCTCATCGACAGCGCCGAGACGCCGCAGCACGATATCCGCCTCATGATGGCGAAGAACTTCCCCGAGATAAAGGCTGAGACAATCGTCACCTCCGTAAGCGGAATAATACGCATGGAGGACATCTTCAGCCGTTATCGTCCTGACTACGTGTTCCATGCCGCCGCATACAAGCACGTGCCGATGATGGAGAACAATCCGAGCGAGAGCATCGAGAACAACGTCTACGGCACGAAGATTCTTGCCGACATGGCGGTGAAGTACGGCGTAAAGAAGTTTGTGATGATATCCACGGACAAGGCTGTCAACCCCACCAACGTGATGGGATGCTCAAAGCGCATCTGCGAGATTTACGTACAGAGCCTCGACCATGCCATCAAGACGGGCAAGATAAAAGGCGTCACGCAGTTTGTCACCACCCGCTTCGGCAATGTGCTCGGCTCCAACGGTTCGGTCATCCCTCTCTTCAAGCGTCAGATAAAGGCTGGCGGTCCCGTAACGGTCACCGATCCCAACATCATTCGCTTCTTCATGCTCATCCCCGAGGCATGCAAGCTGGTGCTTGAGGCTGGCACGAAGGGCAACGGCGGCGAGATATTTGTCTTCGACATGGGCAACCCCGTCAAGATTGCCGACCTTGCGAAGCGCATGATAAAGCTGAGTGGAGCCACGGGCGTGGAGATAAAATACACGGGTCTGCGTGCCGGAGAGAAACTCTATGAAGAGGTGCTCAACAAGGAGGAGACCACCATGCCGTCCTTCCACGACAAGATTCGCATCGCCAAGGTACGCCAGTACGACTACGACACCGTGGAGCGCGACATCGAAGACCTCGTCGAGACGAGCAAGCATTACGACGACATGGCGACTGTAAAGAAGATGAAGGAGATAGTGCCAGAGTTTAAGAGCAACAACTCCGTGTACGAAGAACTCGACAAGTAAGCCAACTTTGACATGAAGCCATGCTTTTTGACATGAAGACATGTTTTTTGACAAGAAGACATGAAGCCATGTTTTTAGGGTGTGAGAAGAAGAACACTGTTTTTATTTTTTGATTACGGATTTGTCTGATTAGTCTGAGGCTACGCCCTTGCGTGAGCTGTTTTCAGAATAATCAGCCAAATCCGTAATATCCGTCACAATATTTGCATTCCTAACGCTCAATACTCCTCGCTCAGCGCACAACAAAATCTTCGGTGCGAAATTTTCGAGTTTTGAGCGGTTTGGGTTATCTTGCTAATACGCAATGTGTTACGACGTTGACAAGCATGATGTACCACAAACGAGGGCTCAAAACAAGCCACTTTACATTGCCATACAGCCACTTTAGCACTCCAATACAGCCACAGTTGCAAGGCAACAAAGCCTCTCTTGCACTCTGAAAGCAGAACTATCAGCATGCAAAAGAGGCTTTATTGGTAATAGCAAGTGTCAATAACGCAGCAAAACTCCACAAAATCTGCAGCATAAATCTCCAGAATCAATTTTTATTTTGTAACACCTTTTTACCGCTTGTACGATATTTGCATATCGGACATGAAGACATGTTTTTTTGACATGAAGACAAGAAGACATGTTTTTATTCTTCTCACACCCTAACATCATGTCTTCCTGTCTTCTTGTCAAAAAATCCTGTATTCCTGTCAAAAAAAAGATTTTCGGCTTATCAGACTGCATATCTCGATTATTATTTGTAAATTTGCTACATATTAATATTGTCAAACCGTTAACACAATTCCACTCATGAGATATCTTGACCCAAAAGCCGACCTTACATTCAAGAAGATATTCGGTGAGCATAAGGACTTGCTCATCAGCTTGCTTAATGCCCTGCTGCCATTGGCAGATGACGAGCAGATAGAGAGCGTGGAGTATCTGTCGCCCGAACTGGTGCCCGATACTTACGTGGGCAAGAACAGCATTGTGGATGTGAGGTGTCATGACGTGAAGAACAGACAGTTTATTGTGGAAGTGAATATACTTTGGTTTGAGACTCTCAGGCAGAGTGTATTGTATAAAGATTCCAAGGTTTTCGTGCGCCAGTTAGACAAGAAACGCAAGTATGAGTTTCTGCAACCGGTCTACTCGCTCAACCTTGTCAACGAGACTTTCATGAAGGAATATCCCGATGAGTTTATACATAACTATAATGTTGTGCACGAGCTGCATAGCGACGAGATCATAAACGGACTGCACTTCACATTCGTGGAGTTGCCAAAGTTTCAGGCACACTCCGTCATGGAAAAGAAGATGGCTGTGCTTTGGCTCAGATTCCTGACGGAGATAGATGAGCATACAAAGGAAGTGCCGCAAGAACTGCTTGACAATCCAGAGACCTCCAAAGCCCTAAAGGCTGTGGAAGAATCAGCTATGACAAAAGACGAACTCCTTGCATACGATGACTTTTGGGACAAGCTTGGTGCCGAACGTCTGCTGTTTGTCGACTCCAACAAAAGAAGCATGGAGGAAGGCAGGGCGGAAGGCCGTAAAGAAGGTATGGCAGAAGGACGTAAAGAGGTGGCACGCAACTTGTTGCGTATGGGAATATCTATAGAAGATATCTCGAAAGCCACAGGTATTGCCAAGGCTGAAATTGAGGAATGCTCTTAGAGCATGGTAAGATATTAAAGAAAAGGGGGACTTGCTGACAATCAATCTGATCAGTCTGCAAGTCCCCTTATTCGTTGGAACATAATTTCAGAATCTCTTGAAGTAAAGCCTTAGGGTCTTTGACTTCAGCACCATTGAGCTGCCGTTGAGTTGTTCTTTGAGGAAGGGTTCTTCCAGGTTGTTGATGCCGTATGGGGCGAGCAGGGCAGGGTCGACGATGGGAAGGTCGCCGCCGTCTTCACCCTTGTCCTGGTGCCAGTTGTCTTTATAGGGCGTGTGGGTGATGATGCTGTCCGCAGTCTGTCGGAAGCGGAGATAATAGCCGTGGTTCTGGTCCTTGTCAATGTCGCGTGCGCTGATGAGCTTCGCCTGCACTCCCCAGAAGATTCGCTTCTGCTGAAGGTTGAGGCTTCCTCCGGTGGCGAGCGTGTCTACGCGTTCGAGATGCCAGAAGCCGTCGAACTTTCCGTTGTCGCTTGTCTCCAGTTCGCACGAAGCAAGGGTCAGGGCTGTTGTCAGTATGGCGGCGATGGCTGCCAGTTTGTTATTTCGTATTGTCATCACTAAAAAATTAATATCTTTTCTTTTGCTTTGTAAGGATTCCTGTCTTTCTTACCGTTATCTGTCCTCCTGCGTTATGTCCGAGCATCAGGTTGGATCCGAAGTCCATGGCGTATGCTGCTCGTACGTCCCATCCGTTGTTGAGGTGGTATGTGGCTTCGGTGAGGAAGCTGACATTATGATGAGGCTTTGTGAAGGGATCGTCGTACGTGCCCAGTCCTGACTGGTATGTGGCGAGGACGCGGTAGGCGAGGCGGTCCGTAGGTGCTCCGTCCACTCCGAGATGGAACGCCATGAAGCGGTTGTTCTCCACGCGTATCAGTCCGTCGGTGTTGTAGATGGGGGAGCGGTAGAGCGGATTGCCGATCACTTGTCCCCAGTGTTGCCAACCGGTATACGTGGAGTGATTGTAATAGTTGTCGATGCCAGCTATATGGTCGCTGATGTTCTGCGTGCGGTCATGATTGTACGGTCCGCTTTGGTATTTCGTATAGAGATATTCGAAGACGATGTTCCTCAGCCACGTGCCGTACTTGATGTTCACCTCCGCTCCGAGCATGATGTCCTTCAGATCGTAAAGGAAGTAGCGGTTGTGCTTCCAGCTGTTCCAGTCCTTGCCCGAGCCGTATCCGTTATAGTCAAGGAAGAACATCTGGCTGTGGTCTTCGAAGAAGTGGTCGGCATACACCGATGCACGCCATTCCTCCGTATCGTAGTTGACGCGCATAAGCCACGAGCCGAGCTGGTTGCCCTCCTTGTTGGTGTAGAGGCCGTCGGTCTCGTCCGAGCCACCAGGGATAAAGACGTCGAAGAAGTCTTTCAGTGATGATCCTGTCTTGATTCGCTTCATCTCGCCGTCCACCATTGTGTATGGCTTGCCGCCGAACTGTGCTGCCATCTCCAGTCCCATCTCGATGCTTATGGGGAAGAACGAGTCTTCGTTTCCGATTTTGAGGTATCCCGCCTTCGAATGGTATAGCACGTCGTCTGCATAGCGCGACTGTCGGTTGGTGAATTGGTGTTGCCACGAGTTGTCCGTCATGATGCCGTATGCTATGTGTCCTTTTAGGTGAAGCCAGCCGCGTGTGAGCGGCACGGTCCAGTATTCTGGCAGCGCCAGCCTTACCTGCGGCACGAGGCGCGCATTTATTCCTAAGGTCTGCGAACCGCTGCTCAGCGTCTGGTTCTTAAGCTCCATAGGACGTTCCTTGGCTCCGACGCTGAGCATGCCGTGCAGCCATCTCACCTCAGCATAAGCCTGCTGTACGATGAAGTGGCTGGTGTAATTAGCCGGCACCACGATGTCTGCGCCGTAGCCCACTGCCCATCGTCTTATTGAGTCGGCTCCGACGGAGCGCTGTATGCTTGCCCTCATATATCCGTTGGCTTCCTCCAGCGAGCTGAGTCCGTGCTTGTTGGCGTTGAGCCAAAGCGGAGTCTTGCCCTTCGATGCGGATCCTTGCGCCTCTACGGTGTAAGTGATGTCGCTGCCGAAGTGTGGCTTTGACGCCTCACGTTCCTCTTCTTGCCATGCGTATTGTGCGCTGGCAAGTGACGGCATCAGGGTGAGGGTGCATAACAACAATGTGGGCTTAATGTGTAATGTCATATATGTACGTTGGATACGATAATCAAAGTCTAAGTGAAACAGAGGACAAAATTACAACTTTTCAACGAAACTCACTCTTTTTTTTACATTCTTTGTAATTTTTGTGTGCGTTTACAAAGCGTTATATATATGTAAAGATAAAAAGACCTACCTAAAACAATATTCTTAACTCAAAAATGTGTAAATTTGTAATCTGAATAAAAGTATTTGATTTTTTTGATGAAAGAATTTGTAATATCAGAAGTAAAGGCGGAGACCGCCATCCTTGTCGGACTCATCACGAAGGAGCAGGACGAGGAAAAGACGAAGGAATATCTGGACGAGCTGGAGTTTCTCGCTGATACGGCGGGAGCGGTGACGGTCAAGAGATTCACGCAACGCGTCGGAGGCCCGAGCCAGGTTACATACGTAGGTTCAGGAAAGCTGGAGGAGATTCGTCAGTACATCGCTGATGAGGAAGACGCCGAACGCCCCGTGGGTATGGTTATCTTCGACGACGAGCTTTCTGCCAAGCAGATACGAAACATAGAGAAGGTGTTGGGCGTGAAGATATTGGACCGCACCTCGCTCATCCTTGACATCTTCGCCATGCGTGCCCAGACAGCGGCAGCCAAAACGCAGGTGGAGCTGGCGCAATATCGCTATATGCTGCCCCGACTGCAGCGCCTCTGGACTCACCTCGAGCGTCAGGGCGGTGGCTCCGGTTCGGGTGGCGGAAAGGGTAGTGTGGGTCTGCGCGGACCTGGTGAGACCCAGCTCGAGATGGACCGCCGTATCATCCTCAACCGCATCACGCTGCTCAAGCAGCGCCTCCTTGAGATTGACAAGCAGAAGACCACGCAGCGCAAGAACCGCGGTCGTCTCATTCGTGTGGCTCTCGTGGGATACACCAACGTGGGCAAGTCTACCATCATGAACCTCCTCTCGAAGAGTGAGGTGTTCGCCGAGAACAAGCTCTTCGCCACGCTGGACACCACGGTCAGGAAGGTGGTGGTGGAGAATCTGCCGTTCCTCCTTGCCGACACCGTAGGCTTCATCCGCAAGTTGCCCACAGACCTGGTGGACTCGTTTAAGTCTACGCTGGACGAGGTGCGCGAGGCAGACCTCCTGCTCCACGTCGTCGACATATCGCACCCCGACTTCGAGGAACAGATAAACGTGGTGGAGAACACGCTCAAGGACCTCGGATGTGCCGACAAGCCGTCCATGATAGTCTTCAACAAGATAGACAACTATACGTGGACCGAAAAGGAGGAGGACGACCTCACTCCTGCAACCAAGGAAAACATCACCCTCGACGAGCTGCGCCGCACATGGATGGCGAAGCTGCACGACGAGTGTCTCTTCATATCTGCGAAGGAGAAGCAGAACATCGACGAGTTCCGTGAGGTGATCTACAGGAAAGTGCGCGAGCTGCACGTACAGAAATATCCCTACAACGACTTCCTTTACGATGTAGTGGAAGACGAGTAAGACGAACCAAAATCGTTTATATATGGCATACAGAAATTTAACCGACCCCGAAATCAAAGCCCTTCAAGCCAACGGATGTTGGGCTGAAGACTGGACGCGCATAGAAGTGAGTGAAGACTTCATGCCCAATTTCTTCCATCGTGTGATGTTCTATGGCGACATACGTCTCGGAACGTTCACGAACAACGTGGAGGTGAGCCGCGGATTCATGAAACACTCTGGCATCAACAACGCCACGCTGCGAAACGTGACCATCGGCAACAACTGCCTTATAGAGAACATTTCGGGATTTATAAATAATTATGTCATCGGTGACGACTGCATCATCACCAATGTATGTACCATGGAAACCACAGACGGCGCCACGTATGGAGAGGGCAACCTCATCTCTGTCCTCAACGAGGTGGGCGACGGCAATCTGATTCTCTTCCGGGGCCTGACCAGTCAGGTGGCAGCCCTTATGGTGAAGCACTTCCAGAACCGTCCGCTCAAGGACGCCATACGCCGACTCGTGCGTGAGGAGATAGAGCGCACGTCGCCGGAGACAGCCACCATCGGCAATCGTGTGAAGATTGTCAATACGAAGGAGATAACCAATACGGTGATATATGACGACTGCGAGATTTCGGGAGCGGCGCGTCTGAGCGACTGCACGCTGATGAGCAACCGTGACGCCTCGGTGTATATAGGCACGGGTGTCATTTGCGAGAACTCTATCATCAGCGACGGATCGTCCATCATCAACAGCGTGAAGATGCAGGACTGCTACGTGGGTGAGGCTTGCCAGCTGAGCAACGGCTTCACGGCGGCAAGCAGCGTGTTCTTCGCCAACTCGTATATGTCGAACGGTGAGGCGTGTGCCGCTTTCTGCGGTCCGTTCACGGCATCTCATCACAAGAGTTCGCTGCTTATCGGCGGACAGTTCTCGTTCTACAATGCGGGTTCTGCCACCAACTTCTCCAACCACGCTTACAAGATGGGACCGATGCACTACGGTACGCTTGAGCGAGGATCGAAGACGGCCAGCGGTGCCTACATACTCATGCCGGCGCACATCGGAGCGTTCTCGGTGTGCTTCGGCAAGCTGATGTATCATCCTGACACGCGCTCCCTGCCGTTCTCATACCTCATCGCCTACAACGACGTGATGTATCTGGTGCCGGGCAGAAACCTCACCACCGTGGGACTCTATCGCGACATTCGCAAGTGGCCCAAGCGTGACAAGCGTCCGGCTGGAGCACGCAAGAGTGTGGTCAACTTCGACTGGCTGTCACCGTTCACCGTGGGTGAGATTCTGCGCGGAAAGAAGATTCTGGAAGACCTGCGTGACGCATCCGGCGAGGACGTCTCCACATACAATTATCATGAATATGTCATCAAGAACTCGTCGCTAAGAAAGGGTATCAAGTATTACGACATCGCCCTACGCATCTATATGGGAGCCGTGCTCAAGCGCCACGCCCCCGTGGAACCCACCACCAGCGTAGGCACAGGTCCGTGGACTGACATCTCCGGACTGCTCCTGCCCGTGTCGGAAGAGCAGCGCATCATCGACGACATAATCTCCGGTGAAATAGAAACCACGCACGACCTCATCGAACGATTTGAGGAGATAAACGCCAATTACTCCGAATATCGTTGGGCATGGTCATACCGCATGATTCTGGACTATTACGGATTCACGTCGCTTACAGAGGATAATGTGGAGCGCGTCAAGAGCGACTACATCACGGCACGCCGCGCATGGATAGCCGAAATAAAGAAGGACGCTGCCAAGGAATATCGTCTGGGCGACGTGGAAGAAGAGGTATTCCGAAACTTCAACGACCAGCTGGACAAGGAAGTGGACTTCGAGAACCAGAAACTGTATATGTAATATATAAAGATGTAATAAACAGTCTATTAAATAACATTTAAAAGATGAAATTCAAATCTATTATTCTTGCCTCAATCCTATCCTTAGGATTCTGTGGTCAGGCTTCAGCCTACGACTACGAGACCGTGAAGGGCGACCCGATGCAGACACGCATCTACACCCTGCCGAACGGACTGAAGATTTATCTGTCTGTCAACAAGGAGCAGCCGCGCATCCAGACTTACATCGCCGTGCGCACCGGCTCGCGCAACGACCCTGCCGAGACAACAGGTCTTGCACATTACCTTGAGCATCTGATGTTTAAGGGATCGAAGATTTTCGGTACGACGGACGCAGCCAAGGAGAAGCCTTACCTTGACGACATAGAGCGCCGTTACGAGCATTATCGCACCGTGACCGACCCGACAGAGCGCAAGCGCCTCTATCATGAGATTGACTCGGTGTCGCAGATTGCAGCACAGTACTTCATCCCCAACGAGTATGACAAGCTGATGTCGAGCATCGGAGCCAACGGCACCAACGCCTACACCAGCAACGACGTGACGTGCTACGTGGAGGACATACCCGCCAACGAGGTGGACAACTGGGCACGCATCCAGGCTGACCGCTTCCAGAATATGGTTATCCGCGGTTTCCATACTGAGCTTGAGGCTGTGTATGAGGAGTATAACATCCACCTCTCTAACGACGGCGACAAGGTGTGGAACGCTCTCGGAACGAAGCTCTTCCCCACACACCCGTACGGCACACAGACCACCATCGGTACGCAGGAGCATCTTAAGAATCCGTCAATCACGAACATAAAGAACTACTTCCGCCAGTACTACGTGCCCAACAACGTGGCTATCTGTATGGCGGGCGACTTCGACCCTGAGCAGGTCGTAGCCACCATCGACCGCTACTTCGGCGCTTGGCGTCCGAGCCGCAAGGTCACATATCCTGAGTTTGCACCGGTTCGCACGCTGACAGCTCCTACGGACACCACCGTTGTGGGCAAGGAGGCTGAGCAGGTGATGCTGGGATGGAAGATGGACGGCGCTGCTTCATTGCAGAACGATACGCTCAACGTCATCACTTATATGCTCAACAACGGCACAGCCGGTCTGCTCGACCTCGACGTCAACCAGCCTATGCTCTGCCTCGGAGCAGGTGCAGGATGCATTGATATGCGCGACTATTCGCAGTTTGTGATGGTGGGCCAGCCCAATGAGGGTCAGACTCTTGAGGCTGTGAAGGACATCCTCCTCGCAGAAATCAACAAGCTTAAGCGTGGCGACTTCAGCGAAAAGCTCCTCAGCTCGGTGAAGAACAACCTCAAGCTCAACTTCCTCCGTTCGCTCGACAGCAACAGCAGCCGTGCCAACGCCTTCGTCCAGACATTCGTCAACGGACGTCCATGGCAGACAGAGGTGGAGAAGTTCGACCGCATCAACGCCATGACCAAGCAGCAGATTGTCGACTTCATGAACAAGCACTTCACGGACGGTTATGCTATCGTTTACAAGCGCATGGGTGAGGACACGACGCAGAAGAAGATTGATAAGCCGCAGATTACTCCCATCCCCTCTAACCGCAACCTCCAGAGCGCATTCGTGAAGGAGATAACCGAGTCGGAGGTTACGCCTATACAGCCGCGCTTCCTCGACTACGACAAGGACTTCCAGCGTGTACAGACCAAGCGTAAGCTGCCGGTTTACTATATCCAGAACAAGCAGAACGAACTGTTCGACCTCTATTATCGCTTCGAGTTCGGTGAGGAGAGCAACAAGTGGTTGCCTTACGCACAGGAATACTTCGACCTGCTCGGAACAGACAAGATGTCTGCCAAGGAGGTGAAGGAGCGCTTCTATGAGTTGGGCTGCAACTACGGCATCTCTGTAAGCAACTCCAAGATGTATATCTTACTCAGCGGTCTGGGCGAGAACATGAAGGAGGCAATGGCTCTCATGGAGAATATCATCAACCACGCCAAGGCTGACCGTGAGGCTTACGACCGCTTCGTGAGCACAACGCTGAAGTCGCGCAAGGACAGCAAGCTTGACCAGAAGACTAACTTCCAGGCTCTTCAGACCTATGGCATGTACGGACCGTACAACGCTTTCCGCAACGTGCCCAGCAGCACAGAGCTGGAGCAGAAGGATCCGCAGCAGCTTGTAGACCTCATCGCTTCTCTGAAGAACTATAAGCACAGTGTCATCTATTATGGTCCGATGGAGCTGAAGCAGCTTATCGCCACTATCGACAAGGGTCATGCTGTGGCTAAGAAACTGCAGGACGCACCTGCCGCCAAGTATTACACCAAGCAGCAGACTCCTCAGACAGAGGTGCTCCTGGCTCCGTATGACGCCAAGAACATCTATATGATGCAGTATAGCAATGACGGTAAGAAATGGAATCCGGCTGAGCAGCCCGTCATCACAGTCTTCAACGAGTACTTCGGTGGTGGCATGAACGGTGTGGTATTCCAGGAGCTTCGCGAGAGCCGCGGACTGGCATACAGCGCTTATGCTGACTATTCTACACCGAATCGCCAGCGCGACACCGACTACGCCATGACTTACATCATCTCTCAGAACGACAAGATGAGCGACTGCATCCGCGTGTTCAACGACATCATCGACACTCTCCCGCAGTCTGAGCAGGCTTTCGAGCTGGCTAAGCAGGCCACCAGCAAGCGCATCGCTTCTGAGCGAATCACCAAGACAGGCATCATCTTCTCTTACCTCAGCAACATGGAGCGCGGCATCAATTATGACATCCGCCGCAACATCTACGATGCACTGCCCAACCTCACTTTGAAGGATGTGGTGAACTTCGAGAAGAACAACTTCGCCGGCAAGACTTGGCGCTACATCATCCTCGGTGATGAAAAGAACCTTGACATGAAGGCTCTCGAGAAACTCGGAACCATCAAGCGAGTGTCAACAGAAGAAATCTTCGGCTATTAAGCCGAAAGGACGCATTCCTTAGTCAGGGATAAATAAAATAACAGGAGTTACGAGCAAGGCGCAATGCCAAACTCGTAGCTCCTGTTTTGTTTTTAGGTGTAAACGAAATAGGGAATTTCCTATCAACCATTAGGGAATCTTACCATTACGTTTTCATTCCATCTTGTTAATTTTGCATCCAGAAAAAAACATAAAACCATAGAAGTTATGAAAAGGAATGAATGGATGGCACTTATTGCTACAAGTTTTTTGATGTTTGCCTTATGTCTTTCGGCAACGGCACAAAACAATAAACCCGTATATAACAAACAAGGACATACTCCGCACGGATGCAGAACATGTCCTTGTGTATAGATATATGCCTTCAGCAGCGATAAAGTGAAGGCTGAAGAATAATGAAATACTCTACTCGATAAAGAAATCGAAGTCTTCCTTTTCTTCCTTCTTGCTGTCATCGAAGTCGTCGAAGCCGTCATCATTCTTCTTGGTCGCTGACTTCGGTTTCTCCTTCAGCTTGCCGTCCTTGTCGAACATTCCGTATGTGGTTCGGAGGACGATAAATTCGGTGCGGCGGTTCAGCTGATTGCATACCTCCTGCTTATCCTTGTCGAGCTTAAGGATAAATTCCTCCGACAGCACGTCGTTCTCTTTCAGCCAAGGATATTTCTCGGTTAGCTTCTTCTTTATGGTCTTCGGCTTCTCCTTACCGTAGCCGACAGGCGAGAGGCGATCGCGCGAAATGCCCTTTGCCGTGAGATATTCCACCACCGCTTCGGCACGACGTTGCGAGAGCAGCTTGTTGTATTCTGCAGATCCCTTATAGTCGCAGTGTGCCGACAACTCTATGGTGACGTTGGGGTTCTCGTTCAGCAGTTTCTCCAGCTCGTCCAAAGCCACTGTAGATTCTGGACGGAGCGTAGCCTTATCGAAGTCGTAGAAGATGTTGTCGATAAGCACAGGAGCTGTTATCGAAGCAAGCGGGAACTGCAGTACGTGTTCTTCCGACTTGTCCGACTTCTCCACTCTTATCTCCTCCTTATGATTAAGGAATCCCTTGCAGGTTCCAAGCAGAATATAGTCGACGCCAGGTGTCAGCACATAGTCGAACGAACCGTCACCCTTTACGCTTATTTTATTATTGGTGCCGTCAGATCCGACAACGTAGACGAGAGCGGCAGGCAGTTCGTAGCCGTCCTGCTCATACACCCAACCCTTCACGCTCTGTATTATCTCCGGGTTCTCAAAGCTGTAGATATGGTCCCATCCTCTGCCGTCGTTACGGTTTGACGAGAAGAAGCCACGGTTGTGAACTCCTTCGAACGTCATGCCGAAGTCGTCGCCCTGCGAATTGAGCGGATAGCCGGGGTGCGACACGTGGTACTTGCCGTCCTTGCCTACGGAGGCGATGAAGATGTCGAGTCCTCCCATGCCGGGATGGCCGTCACTTGAGAAATAGAGGTCGCCATTGGGACGGAATGTGGGGAACATCTCGTTGCCCGGTGTGTTGATGGGCGCACCAAGATTTTCCACGCCACCCAGTCCTGCTGCTGTGATGCGAGCTCTCCAGATATCCAATCCTCCCATACCTCCCGGCATGTCCGACGTAAAGTAGAGCCATTGTCCGTCGGGCGATACGGCTGGGTGGGCGTAGCTTGATAGCGTATCGCCCGTAACCTTCAGCTCGGTGGCTTTTCCCCATGCCGCGTCCGATCGCGATGATGTCACAATCTGTGCGTAACGGGGATAAGTGGGGTCGGTGGCGCATTGAGTCAGATACATCGTCCTTTGGTCGGGCGACATGGCACAGGCTCCTTCGTCATAGTCGGTGTTTACGCCTCCCGTTACCGTCTCAGGCTTTTGCCAGCGTCCCTTCTCGTCCTTCACCGAAACAAAGATGTCGGCAGGTTTAGCTCCGGTTATGCCACTCAGCTCGTTGCCCTGCGCGTCATTGCGGGTGGAGGTGAAGTAAAGCTGGTCATACTGGTCGCCGGCAAGCACAGGCGAGTAGTCGGCTCGGCGCGAATTGAATATGTCCATGCGCTTGACCGTATAGCGCGAACCTTCCTTCTTCCATGTCGGTGCGTTCTGCGCCGAAACCAGACCGTTGCGTGCAAGCGTCATGGCGGCGTCGTGCGACAATGCTGCGGGCAATGCAGCCGACGAGCGTCCGATGGTCTTCTTCTCGGTCTGCAAGTCTGCACCTGCCGAAAGCGAATCCACCACTTCCTTGAACATCGTCTCAGCCTGCTTGTACGATCCGTTCCTGAGCAGCTGGCGTGCGTAGGCGAGGCGGTCCATTGTGGACGCCTGCTTGTAGCGGATGGCGTTGCTGTATGCAGCCATAGCCTTCTGCGAGGCATTGATGCGCTCGTTGCAGTAGGCAATCTTGAGCGCAATCTGTCCACGGCGCTCGCGTTCTTTAGGCGAAGTCCTTGAGTAGGCTTGCTTAAACTGTGTTGCAGCGTCGTAATACTCGCCGATGGCAAGATATTTCTCGCCCTTCTTGAGGTTCTTGTCTGCTCCGCATCCCGTCACGGTCATGGCGATGATGACGAGAAGGCAGAGAGCGGTGAATGGAATGTATGGTCTTTTCACGTCTTGGATGTTTTGCTTGTTATGTTGTGCGGCGGCTTGGCTATTTGTTGAAGTCAACGCGGTATGTGCATCCGTTGCGCCAATTGCTGCAGCCATAAGCCGTCTTGCCCTTTATTATCGTTCCCTTGCCGCAGACCGGGCACGTCGTTCCGATAATTGAATCGTCAGTCTTCTTGTTGTCCGCCTTGGCTGTCGTTGTCTTCTTCTTTGTGGTCTTCTTTTTCTTCTTCAGATCCTCGTCGGTCAGCACGGTCACTCTTCGGTTGGTATTGTCGCGCAGCACGTCGTTCACGATTTCGGTCACCTGCTGCTTCAGTCCGTTGATGAAGTCGGCAGCGTCGTCCTTCTTGTGCTCGATGTCGCGCAGACGCTTCTCCCAAATGCCCGTAAGCTCACAGCTCTTTAGAAGTTCCTCATGGATGATATCGATGAGTTCTATTCCCGTTGCTGTAGCCACCAGATTCTTGCGTTCGCGGCGTATATAATGTCTCTTGAAGAGAGTCTCTATGATTCCGGCTCTCGACGACGGACGTCCGATGCCGTTTTCCTTCAGTGCGGCTCGCAGCGTCTCGTCCTCCACAAACTTACCCGCTGTCTCCATCGCACGGAGGAGAGTAGCTTCGGTGTAATACTTCGGTGGAGTGGTCCACTTCTCTGAAAGCGTCGGCGTATGCGGTCCGCTTTCTCCCTTGACGAACGTGGGCAGCGTGCGTTCCTCGTCGCCCTTGTTATGGTCGTCGTCCTCGGAAGTGGCGTTAGCCGTTGGCGTTGCTGTCTGGCTTGTGGGCTGTGCGTATACGGCTCGCCATCCCGGAGAGAGAATCTCCTTTCCGCTAACCTTAAACTCGATGTCCTCCACGTTGCCTAATACCGTCGTAGTGGAGAACTTGCAGTCCGGATAGAACACGGCAATGAAGCGGCGGGCTATCAGGTCGTAGACGTTTCGCTCAAGGTCGGTAAGGCTTGTGGCTGGCACGCCGGTCGGAATGATGGCGTGGTGGTCGGTCACCTTCGACGTGTCGAAGACGCGCTTCGACTTCGTCAGCTTCTTTCCCATAAGCGGCTGCATGAGCGGTCCGTACTGTTTGCTGATGCCGGAGAGGATGGACGGACACTTAGGATAGATGTCGTCGCTGAGGTATTGCGTGTCAACACGGGGATAAGTGGTGAGCTTGCGCTCGTAAAGACCCTGTATGATCTTGAGCGTTGTCTCAGCGCTGTATGAGAACTTACGGTTGCATTCCACCTGCAGCGACGTAAGGTCGAAGAGTCGTGGCGGTGCTTCTGTACCGTTCTTCTTCTGCACAGCAGTGACCGTAAACGGCTTGTCGGCGATGGTTGAGAACGCTGCCTCTCCCTCCTCCTTCGTCGTAAACTTTCCCTTTGTGGCTGTGAAGGTGGTGTCGCGATAGACGGTGGCAAGCACCCAGTAAGGCTCCGGCTCGAACGAATCAATCTCCTTCTGTCGGTTTACGATAAGCGCAAGCGTCGGCGTCTGCACACGACCGATGGACAGCACCTGACGGTTCTGTCCGTACTTCAGCGTGTAGAGGCGGGTGGCGTTCATGCCGAGCAGCCAGTCACCGATGGCACGGCTCAGTCCGGCAATGTAAAGCGGCTGGTATTCGCTCTGGTCTTTCAGCTGGCTGAATCCCTCCCTTATCGCCTCGTCCGTCATTGACGAAATCCAAAGGCGCTTTACGGGGCACTTCGCTCCAGCCTTCTGCATCACCCAACGCTGTATGAGTTCACCCTCCTGGCCGGCGTCACCGCAGTTGACGATGCTGTCAGCCGACTGCATTAGTTTTTCTATCACGGCAAACTGGCGCTTGATGCCGTCATCATCAATCAGTTTTATTCCGAATCGTGGCGGTATCATAGGCAGAGCCGAGAGGCTCCAGTGCTTCCATAAGTCGGTATAGTCGTTTGGCTCCTTCAGCGTGCAGAGATGACCGAAGGTCCACGTCACCTGGTATCCGTTGCCCTCCATATATCCGTTGTGGGCGCTTGTGGCACCAAGTATGCGTGCTATGTCCTTTGCCACGCTTGGTTTCTCGGCGATGCAGACTATCATATAATGTATCCTTTTTGTTTCTTCTTGTTGTTAATTATCTTCTTCTTGTTTCTCTTCTCCCTTTATCACGAAGGCAAATTTAGGGGTTATCTCGCATCCTATGGCTGTCTTGAAGTCGCACAGACCATAGTTGGGCGTGCCGTCCATGGTGGACGGACCGATGTCGAGGATGCGTAGTCCTTCGCGCTGGTAGTGCATGAAGAGTCGGTAGGCGAAATAGTTCATCGGGCGTAGATGAGAATAGGCACGCAGGTCGCCCCAGTAAATCACCTGCGCAATGCCCTCTGCCACGTGGAATATCTGCGCTGCCGCCACGTCCTTTCCCTCATATTGCAGAAGGAAGAAGTCGGCAGGAACCGTGCGAACCGTCTTTTCCACGTCATCCAGCGTCATGCTCAACCTATAGTCATGCTCCTCACGGTTGGCTTTTATCACGCTGTACGCCCGGCGTAGTCCTTCTGTGTCGTCACGTTGGATGGCTACGAACTCAAATCCGGCACTCATTCCTCTCTTCAGATTCTTTCGTGCGCTCTTCTCAAGTCCCTCCTCATACCCCTTGAACTTGTCAAGCGGGAAGAAGAAGTTGAGGTCAATGTGTTCCAGTTTGGCGTGGCGTGAGAGAATGTTCACGCAGGAATTGATGAGCGTCGGAGCATAGAATGCTGGTGGAAGGACGATGTATACGGGCTTGCCGACGCTTTTGGCGTATTCTGCAAGAGCCTTTACAGCCTCCTCAATGATGTCGAGCCTTTGCTGCTTGTTGGCGGACAATCCGCCGAAAGGCGCCGAGAAAGGTGTGAGCAGCTTTCCGTTGCGTTCGCCAAGCACCATCCCGAACCTCGTCTTTCCGCCGTCAGCAAAGAGCAGATACCTTACTGCGTCAGCCTTATGTCGGTTTATTTCGCTGAAGGCAGCGGTGTTGAAGATGTGCGGGTGATGCTCAATGGCATTCTTATATTCCTGTGCCGATACTTCCTGAATGGTCATTTCTTAATATTCCAGTTGGTTTTTCTTTACAATATTGTTGCTATATCCTGAAGTCGTTAATCAGTTTAGCCACGCATTCCCTCTCCTCTTCAGTCACCACTTGCGAAACAGGAATGCTCAGTTCCTCCAAGTGTATGGCCTCCGTAATGGGCAGATGGAGGGAGCGCAGCTCCTCGTAAGCCCGCTGATGATGCGGCGGGATGGGGTAGTGGACATCGGTCTGCACCCCGTTGGCTTTCAGATATTCCTGCAGCTTGTCCCTCTGTTTACACATAAGCGGAAAGATATGGAACACGCTGTTCTGCCAAAAGTCGTCGGTAGGCAGGCTGACCAGTCGGTTCTTTATATTGTCAATGTAGAAGCGGGCGTTGCTGCGGCGCCTCTCGTTCTCCTCGTCAAGGAACGGCAGCTTAGCCAACAGCACCGCAGCCTGCAGCTCGTCCATGCGCGAGTTTACTCCCTTGTGTGAGAAGACATACTTGCGTTCCGAACCATAGTTGCCCAATGCCCTTACCATATCAGCCAGTTCGGCGTCGTCCGTCGTTACGGCTCCACCGTCACCGAGTGCTCCGAGGTTCTTCGTTGGATAGAAGCTGTGTCCGGCGGCATCGCCCAAAGCTCCCGTCTTCTTATCGCCGAAGCGACAACCATGAGCCTGGGCGTTATCCTCAATGAGCAGCAGATTATGGCGTCGGCAGATGTCGCCTATGCGGTCAGTGAATGCGCATCTGCCGTACATGTGTACTATCATGATGGCACGGGTGCGCTTCGTGATGGCATCCTCGATGAGGCTGTCGTCAATCTGCAGCGTGTCACGTCTCGGTTCCACCAGTACAGGCTTCAACCTGCATCTCGAAACGGCAATGATGGAGGCGATGTATGTGTTGGCAGGCACAATCACCTCGTCGCCCTCCTTCAGTCTGCCCATCTCTATGTAGGCACGCATGATGAGCGTAAGCGCGTCCAGACCGTTGCCGCAAGCCACGCAATGACGGGTGCCTGTATAGTCGGCATATTCCTGCTCGAAGCGTTTGGTGGCGTTTCCCTTCAGAAACCATCCGCTGTCCGCCACGTCAGTGAGTGCCTGTCTGATGCTTTCGGCATGCAAGGCGGTGATGCGCTTAAGATTGACGAGTTCTATCATTATTTCTTTTCTTCTTCCTTGTTTTGTATATATCTTACAAAGTCGTCGTACTCTCTGATGTAGTCAGCTTCGAGAAACTCCTCGCTTGCGAGAACGAGGCACACCGAACCCGATGAGAAATCTTCGAGCGTACGCCATATTCCGGTCTCTACAAGCAGTCCCTGCCAAGGGTGATTGAGATGGAAGGTCTCCTTCTCGTGTCCGTTGTCGAGTGTCACGCTGAACGATCCGCTCACGGCAATGATAAATTCGCGGCATTCTTTATGTGCATGACCGCCGCGACTTTCGCCCGCAGGAATGTCGTATGTCCAGTATACGCGCTTAATGTTGAAAGGCACATGGTGCAGACTTTCCGCCACGGTAAGGTTGCCGCGGATGTCGAATATTTTCGGTAGGTCGATGAGGGTGCGTTCTGATGTTTCCATTGTGGATATATAGTTGTGTGTGATGTAATATATATTTAACGTAATAAACGGCGGTTTATTACATCAGTGACCGGTTTAACGAACCATCTCCTTAGGGCTTCCGCCACGAGAATGGTGCTTACGATGGACACGGCAAGATTGATGGCAGCCAGTTTCTTCGACCCGTCATAACCGACGATGTGCTGTACGATGCGGATGACAAGAAGGTGAGCGATGAAAATCTCGAAGCTTACAGATCCGAGCCAGCTCATCGGTTTCGACTGAAGAAGCCTTGTTGCCCAACCTTCCGAAGCGTCAGCCGTCGTCAGTCTCATCACTATCAATGGCATTACGGGCCAGAACAGCATGGAGCATCTTATCTGCGGGCACATTATCTGATACAGGGCGTACACAGCCAGAAGCAGAGCCATGTCCACGTAAGGGAACAGTCTCGGCAGCTTCCTTACGCTTGGGCTGGTCTTGTAAAAGCGGTAGGCGATGATACCCAAAGAGAAGTCGATGGCGCGGAGCAGCGGATTGGAGTAGAGCGTGCAGTTGGTCATCTTGTCTGGCACTTGCAATGCCAGGCAGGCGTACACGGCGGCAAGCACTGTCATGCCTATTGCGAGGCGGCTCGTCCTTATGCTTGTGAGCCATTTATAGAGCCATGCGAACACGATGTAGCAGAAGAGCGTATCGCAGAGAAACCACGACACACCGTTAGCCACGAACAGCGTATGATCAGATGGTATCCATGTCTGGACGAGCAGAAGGCTGGTCACTATCTGCAATGCGTCGTAGCTGACGCCAAGCCTATAGTCTAATGCCACTGTGGCTGAGAAGAACAGCAGGTGGAGCGGATAGAGATGCCAGAAATGCTTCCAGAAGAAGCGCTTCCCGTCGAACTCGCCTCTGCTTACTCTCGGACCGTAGCCGTATGAGAGGACAAAACCGCTTAGCACGAAGAAGAACGCCACGCCGCCTTCCCCTCCGAAATCAAAGGGCGAGTGGGCGAGCGGTTCCACGCTATGGCTCAGATATATAAGAAGAATAAACAGGAAACGCGCCGCCTGAAGCGTGCGAATCCTGTTCGTATTGTCTTGTCGTAATGTCGTTTCCTGCATGCTTTTTACTTCTCCATGTACGGATCGGTGCCCAGTACTGTGGCAGCCAGACGCTTAGCCTTGTCGCGCAGAGCGGTGGTGTCAGCGTCAGGTTCGCCGTAGCAGAGCGTCACGCCCATTCGTCTGCCGACGTGTGCCTCGGGCTTTCCGAAGATGCGGATGCGTGTATGGTCTTCCTTGAGAGCCTCCACGAGGTTGTAAGGCAGCGGATCGTTCGACTCCACCGGTGAGAGAATCACGGCGCTTGCGCCTGCATGCTCGAGGTGGATGCCGGCGATGGGCAGTCCCATAACGGCACGGAAGTGAAGCTCAAACTCTGAAAGGTTGGTGGTATGACCCAGTGTCACCATGCCCGTGTCGTGCGGACGCGGCGAAAGTTCGGAGAAGATCACCTCGCCCTGCTTCGTGAGGAAGAACTCCACACCCCACAGTCCGGCTCCGGTAAGAGCGCGTGTCACCTTCTCTGCCATGTCCTGTGCCTTGAGCAGTTCGTCCTCAGGAATGCTGAACGGTTGCCAGCTCTCGCGATAGTCGCCGCCTTTCTGAACGTGTCCGATGGGCGGGCAGAAGAGTGTAGGACCGTCTTTCTGTGTAACGGTAAGGAGAGTAAACTCCGAATCGAAGTGGATGAATTCCTCGATGATAATCTCCTTCACGTCGCCGCGGCTGCCTTCCATGGCGTCGTTGAACGCCTTTTCCAGCTCAGAAGCTTCGCGTACGATGCTCTGTCCGTGACCTGAAGACGACATAAGGGGCTTTATCACGCACGGGAAACCAATCTCCTTCGAGTGCTCGAGGAGTTGTTCCAGGGTGGTGGCATAGAAATACTTGGCTGTGCGCAGACCCAGCTCCTTGGCTGCGAGGTCACGGATGGCCTTGCGGTTCATGGTGAAGTTGACGGCGCGTGCGCTCGGAACCACCTGAATGCCCATCTTCTCAAAGTCGAAGAGTCGTTCGGTTCGGATGGCTTCAATCTCTGGTACGATAACGTCCGGCTTGTGACGCTCCACCACAGCGGCAAGTGCGTCGCCGTCCAGCATGCTGAAAACCTCATGTTCGTCGGCAACCTGCATTGCCGGTGCGTTCTCATACTTGTCGCATGCAATGACATACTGTCCTGCACGCTTGGCGGCGATGACAAATTCCTTGCCCAGTTCGCCCGAACCTAACAATAATATTTTCTTCATCTTATAGTGTAGTAATTTTATGTACATTATGGTTTCAAGATGCTAATGTACGATTAATTTTGCAGTCTACAAAGTTTTTTGAACGAATTTTATCAAATGGTCGGTAAGTCAGAAAATTGTTGTATCTTTGCAAAGATAGTACAAACTAATAAAAACAACAATAACTCTATAGAATAAACAACATTTTCGACAATGGCAACAGTAGACGACAAGAAGGTTATCTTCTCCATGGTGGGAGTGTCAAAGATTATCCCCCAAAACCGCAAACAGATTTTGAAGGACATCTATCTGTCCTTCTTCTATGGCGCCAAGATTGGCATCATCGGACTTAACGGAGCCGGTAAGTCCACTCTTATGAAGATTATCGCAGGCCTCGAGCAGCCCACAAGCGGCGAGGTGGTCTGGAGTCCGGGCTATACTGTCGGCTACCTGCCGCAGGATCCGCCGCTCGACGAGACGAAGACTGTGAAAGAGAATGTCATGGAAGGCGTTAAGCAGGCTTATGACGCATTGAAGGAATACGAGGAAATCAATGCCAAGTTCGGCCTTGAGGAGTATTATGGCGACCCGGACAAGATGGACCGTCTCATGCAGCGTCAGGCTGAGGTGCAGGACATCATCGACGCCACAGACGCATGGAACATGGACTCTAAGCTCGACCGTGCTATGGCAGCATTGCGCTGTCCGAAGGGCGAACTCCCCGTTACGCACCTCTCTGGTGGTGAGCGCCGCCGTGTGGCATTGTGCCGTCTGCTCCTTCAAAAGCCCGACGTGCTCCTCCTCGACGAGCCTACCAACCACCTTGACGCCGAGAGCATCGACTGGTTGGAGCAGCACTTGCAGCAGTACGAGGGAACGGTCATCGCCGTTACGCACGACCGTTACTTCCTTGACGATGTAAGCGAGTGGATTCTTGAGCTCGACCGCGGTGAGGGAATACCTTGGCATGGCAACTATTCGTCATGGCTCGACCAGAAGACCAAGCGCATGATGCAGGAGGAGAAGCAGGCTTCCAAGCGTCGTAAGGCTCTCGAACGCGAGCTTGAGTGGGCACACATGGCTCCGAAGGCACGTCAGGCAAAGGGTAAGGCACGTCTTAACGCATACGAGCAGATGCTCGGTGAGGAGCAGAAGGAGCGTGAGGAGAAGCTCGAGATATTCATCCCGAACGGTCCTCGTCTCGGCAATAAGGTGATTGAGGCGCAGCACGTGCAGAAGGCTTTCGGCGACAAGGTGCTCTTCAACGACCTCAACTTCATGCTTCCGCCTAACGGCATTGTGGGCGTCATCGGTCCTAACGGTGCCGGTAAGACCACTCTCTTCCGCCTTATCATGGGACTGGAGAAGGTTGACGGCGGTACGTTCGAGGTGGGCGAGACAGTTAAGCTTGCCTACGTTGACCAGCAGCATAAGGACATCGATCCGAAGAAGTCAGTGTATGAGACCATCTCGCAGGGCAACGAGACAATGCGCCTTGGCGGTCGCGACGTCAACGCCCGTGCCTATATCTCACGCTTCAACTTTGCCGGAACAGACCAGAGCAAGTTGTGTGAGAATCTTTCAGGTGGTGAGCGCAACCGCTTGCAGTTGGCTCTCGCTCTGAAGCAGGAGGGCAACGTGCTTCTCCTCGACGAGCCCACCAACGACATCGACGTCAACACACTGCGTGCGCTTGAGGAAGGTCTTGAGAGCTTCGCCGGTTGTGCCGTGGTTATCAGCCACGACCGTTGGTTCCTCGACCGTATCTGTACGCACATCCTTGCCTTCGAGGGCAACGGAGAGGTGTTCTTCTTCGAGGGCAGCTATTCTGACTACGAAATCAACAAGGCACGTCGTCTTGGCAATGAGGACATCAAGAAGGGACGTTACCGCAAGCTGATGGACGACTAAACGTAGTCTTTTAATAAAAATGTTAAGCTGATTCTTTCAAGTCACGAAGAATCATGCTTCCTATGATTATGAGCGCAAGTGTTACCACTAACGGAGTGTAAGGGGTGATGCTTGCGCTCATTGTCGTTGGTAGGGATATGTGTGAGAGGGTGTTGTGTATGCTGTCCGACATGGAGGAGAGCATACTTGCCGTCATGCTGACGATGCGAGTCTTGAGAATGTCGAAGCCGTCAACGAGGAAGAACACCACTACGCATGCCGCTGCCATGACAGCCGTCCACAGATTATACATTCTGTAGCAACGCGCGTCAATCTCCTCCGGCAACCTTCGCATCACGTTGTCTGCGAATCCGTTGTCGTCTATACGCATACGCACACTGTCGGCAAAGAACTTCTTGAGGAGTTCTTCGTCGACAGCACCATTATTACTTATTATGTTCTTTTTTTCAGTCATAGTTAATATCCATTTTGTTTTAGGAACATTGTCAGCTTCTGCTTGCCTCTGAATATGTGCGACTTGACGGTGCCGACCGCCATTCCGGTTATCTCAGCGATGCGTTCTATGGGATAACCGTCAATGAGTTGCAGCGTCACGCATGTGCGTTCCTTGTCGGCAAGTCTGGCGAGCGCTCCGTAAACGTCCATCTTCATTCCCTGTTCGCTGTTGGCGGCGCATCGGTTAGCCACAGCCGGACAGTCCGTATCGGTGGTGGGACGCTGTCGGCGGTGATGGTCGTAGAGCACGTTGTAGGCTATACGATACAGCCAAGTGGAGAACGCCGCCGTACCCTTAAACTGGTGTATGTTGGTGTAAGCCTTAATGAAGGTGTCCTGCGCGAGGTCGTCGCTCAGCTGCTTGTCTCCCAAAGTCTGGTGGAGGAAGAATCGTCTTATAGGCGACTGATACTTCCTGACAAGCTCATTGAAAGCCGCTTTGTCATGAAGCCCAGCCACCTGTGAGACAAGAGAGAGATCGTCGTTTGTTACCTTCATTGTTTTAATAATATGATTTCTGAAGTGGCGGAGGCCGGAGACCTCCGCTACTATTAATCTTCGTTTCTTAACGATTCGTTTCGTTGGGATTATTTCTTTCTTCTCCGTTTTCTTCGTTATTCACCGTCGTATCAGCGATGTCCGAATAGAGCGGTTCTTCGTAGGTTTCCTCGTTCTTGTGCTTCCACGTCAGCTTGCTGTCATAGTTGTATTTCACCATAAACATCTGTCCTAAGCCGATGCAAGCCACGAGTCCACCGATGCCTACCAGAGGATTGGCGCCTAAGCACCAGAAGAAAATCATCAGACCCACACCCGTCGACGTGTTTCTTACGCCGCGTCTCCACATATATTCTGCTCTGCTGTTGAGGAGCGGGGCCTGCTCTTCCGTAAGCGGCACGCCTCTCTCCATTGCCATCTCAGCCAGACGGACGCGGTCCTTGTGGCGACGTACGAAATAGCGGATGATGAGCAGCACTATTATCAGCGGCATGAAGAGGAAGAGGAGGAACACTAAGATGATGATGGTGCCCATAAAACCGCCGAACGCTGTTGTGAACATGTGGCTGAGCCATGAGAACGGGTCGCCGAAGCGCGAAGGGTCAAAATCATTGGTGTCGTCCACATTTTGCGAATTCCATCCCGGCATATTCGTAACGGAGGTACTGTCGTTGTCCGTCGACGTTGTGTCTGAGTAAGCCTCTATGCCTTCGTCTTCCTGCGAGGCGGCATTGGCGGCGTCAGCCTTCGTGTCCTTCTGCTTGTCCACCATCTGCGTTGTCGGCGTGTGGCGGTGTTTCTGTGCCAAGGCAGGAACTGTGGCGCTCAATGTGAGGAGCATTGCCATTGAAAGGATTGTCTTTTTCATATCTGTATGTATGTTTTTTTATTGTTTTCTATAGGTTTGACTATTTATGCAGGCGATAAGTTGCAAAGCTACGAAAAAAAAATTGGCTCACTTGGATAAAAATATGTAACTTTGCATCACATATATATAATATAAGTATATCCCCACGCTTTTAACAAGTAAGGACAATCCTATGAATCTTCCTTCAGATTTCGAAAATTATACGCGCAATCTTCTCGGCGACGCCCTTTACAGCCGTCTCCGCGAAGGACTGGCAGAAGCGCCGTCGCCCACAAGCATACGTCTCAATCCGTTCAAAGCCGCCTCGCGTGAGGTGAACGGACAGCTTATGGAGAGCGTCGTGCCTTGGTGTCCCGCCACGGGACGCTACCTTAACGAACGTCCCAACTTCACCTTCGATCCGCTCTTCCATGCAGGAGCTTATTATGTGCAGGAGGCAGGCTCAATGCTTGTCGACCTTGCCGTGCGCCATCTCATCACACAACCCGTCCGCATGCTCGACCTCTGTGCTGCTCCAGGTGGCAAGTCAACAGCCCTGCGAGCCGCTCTGCCCGAGGGAAGCCTTCTCTTCACCAACGAGCCGATGCGCACACGTGTGCAGATTCTGAGCGAGAACATACAGAAGTTCGGTCATGAAGACGTCGTCGTAACCAACAATTATCCTCGCGATTACCGCAAGGCACGCATCATGTTTGACGCCATTCTTGCCGACGTGCCCTGCTCCGGCGAGGGAATGTTCCGCAAGGACGAGGGAGCCATAGCGGAATGGAGCCGTCAGAACGTCGACAACTGCTGGCGACTGCAACGCGAGATAGTAAGCGACATCTGGTCGTGTCTGCGTCCCGGCGGACTGCTCATCTATTCTACGTGTACGTTCAATGCGCACGAGGATGAGGAGAACGTGGAGTGGATAGCCTCAGAGCTTGGTGCTGACATCCTCAGTCTGCCCGTTGAGGCAGAGTGGGGCATAACACCAGCCGTAGTCGGCGACATACCCGCTTATCGCTTCCTGCCGGGAGTGAGCCGTAGCGAAGGACTCTTCCTTGCCGTGCTCCGCAAGCATGGCGACGCTGATGAGGCTCCCGTGAAGGAGGACAACAGGAAAGCGCCGCGCCGAGGACGTGGCGAGAAGGCTGCTGTGGTGAAGACGCCCGACGTGCAACTAATCTCTCCCTCCGATTATGCCGTACGCCAAGGCGCCTCTGACACGCTCCTTGCCGTGCCGACGCGATGGGCTGACGTCTATGACAAGGCGGCAGCGTCGCTGAAGGTGATGCACGCCGGTGTGCAGCTCGGAACGGTGAAGGGCAAGGACGTGGTGCCAAGCCAGTCACTCGCTCTCTCACGACAGCTCGACCGTTCAGCCTTCCCCACCGTTGATCTCGCCTACGCTGACGCCGTGGCTTATCTTCGTAAGGAGGCTGTGGCTCTGCCTGACGGTACGCCGCGCGGTTACGTGCTGCTGACGTACGACGGCATGCCGATTGGCTTCGAAAAGAACATCGGCAACCGCGCCAACAACCTCTACCCGCAGGAATGGCGCATAAAGAGCTCGCACGTACCCGATGAGGTACCCGCCGTTCTCACACAATCCGTATAACAAAACAAACGTATATATAACAATATCATGCAACAATATCTTTCTCTTCTCAACCGCATCCTTACCGAGGGTGCCACAAAGACAGACCGCACGGGAACGGGCACGATGAGCGTGTTCGGCAATCAGATGCGCTTCAATCTTGCTGACGGCTTCCCCTTGCTCACCACCAAGAAGCTCCACCTCAAGTCTATCATCTACGAGCTGCTGTGGTTTCTGCGTGGCGACACCAACGTGCATTACCTGCAGGAGCATGGCGTGAGAATATGGAATGAGTGGGCAGACGAGAACGGCGACCTTGGTCCGGTCTATGGTCATCAGTGGCGCTCATGGCCCGACTATAACGGAGGCACCATCGACCAGATTCAGAACGTGCTCGACCTCATCCGCAATCATCCTGACTCGCGCCGCATGATTGTCTCTGCATGGAATCCTGCCGAGGTGGAGCAGATGGCGCTGCCTCCCTGCCATTGCCTGTTTCAGTTTTATGTGGCTGACGGCAAGCTGTCGCTCCAGCTCTATCAGCGTTCCGCCGACACCTTCCTCGGCGTGCCGTTCAACATCGCCTCTTACGCCCTCCTTCTTCAGATGATGGCGCAGGTGTCAGGATTGGAGGCGGGCGAGTTCATCCACACCACCGGCGACACCCACCTCTATCTTAACCACCTCGATCAGGCACGCCTCCAGCTCACGCGCACCCCGAGACCGCTGCCCAAGATGCGCATCAATCCCGACGTGAAGAATCTCTTCGACTTCCACTACGAAGACTTCCAGCTTGAGGGCTACGACCCGTGGCCGCATATCTCAGCGCAAGTAAGCGTATAAGAAATCCTAACTCAAAACTCAAAATTCCTTAAATTAGCAGACAATGTCTTTCCGTATATTCTTTATATTTTTATCGTGCG
>ERZ1026890.144-NODE-144-length-53223-cov-128.980421_pt1 | contig 53223 bp, 39 predicted proteins | sample MGYA00380175_ERZ1026890 | MGnify/ENA primary metagenome ERZ1026890 (study PRJEB33269, sample SAMEA4719811) | human gut metagenome | biome: human-associated habitat; feature: organic feature; material: feces | place: Cameroon | collected 2013-10 ...
CAAATCTGCTTAGCATTTTTGTACCAAGTTATTTTTTAACTGTTACTTAACAAAAAAATCATAAATACATAAAAGTATGAAACGATTTACTATATTTATAACATTACTTGTGCTGTCCATAATGCATATGGCAGCACAAGATACTTCCATCAAAGGTACGATAACACTATCGCACCAAGGAAAGACTACGGACTTTGCCTATAACAAAATGGCGAGCGTAATGGAAGCTGCCGTAGATGGAGACACTGTGTTTTTGAGCAAAGGTTACTTCGAGGGTGATTTTATTCTTGATAAGAAACTGGTATTTATTGGTTCTGGTGCAGATCAAAGCTACGGATGGGGAAACTGCACTTGCTATGGTAGCAATAACATTGTTATTAAATTACCAGAAAACACAAAACTAGATGCGCGTCTATTTGAAGGTATTTACTTTGGGGACACATCCTTTACTTACCAAAACTCCATAGAGGATGTCGTGTTCAAGAAATGTAGAGTTTATGGCAGTCTCAGTTTCTCTGCAGCTATCAAAAGTATTCTCTTCGATAGATGCATCATCATAGGCAATGGTTATTGCAACAGTTTCACAAAGAAACTCATTGCTAGAAACTGCCAAATAAGCAGCCTATGCATTAGGAGTGACGATGGCTATGCAGAAAATACGTGGCAATTCATCAATTGCACTATAGATCCCGACAATTGGAGCTACACAGATGATAATGGGAACTATCACATCTACAGTCATATATATAGAGGAAGTTTTGTGAATTGCATTATAGACAATGACGAGAATCGTGATGAAATCAGGAATGCAGGATACTGTCTCTACGACCCAAATAACATAGAAACAAAATCATCCGCATCTTTCACCAATTGTCTTTTCTATAAGCCATTAGAAGGAAGAGAAATATTCAATGGAGCAACCGTGCAAAACGATATGTATTTTGACGCTTCAAACTTAAAAGACGATTGGGAGAATAAAATCAGGTACTTCTCAAAAGAAAAGCTGCAAGAGAACAACTTCTTTGGAAATGACGGAACGGTGGTAGGTTGCTATGGAGGCAAAAATCCATACACCCTGAAACAAAATCAGCCAACCATCACATCTGGTAAAATTCATTTCGACAAAGACAAAAAGCAAATACAAATTAAGATGAAAGTATCATCAGAACAATAAACGATAACGCTTATGAAAAGATTTACGATATTTATAACAACCCTGCTGCTAACATTCGTGCAAATGGCAGCTCAGGACACAAACATCAAAGGAACCATTACCTTATCACATCTAGGTAATGAGACCAACTTTTCCTATAACGAAATGGCAAAGGTGATGGATGCAGCCGCAGACGGAGACACGGTTTTCCTCAGTACAGGATATTTTCAAGGAGATTTTATCATGACGAAGAAAATTGCCTTTATCGGATCCGGAGCAGACAGAGATAAAGAAGGTAACAACTGTACATACTACGAAGGTAATATTGTTATCAAATTACCAGAAGAGACAAAACTGACAGCACGTTTGTTTGATGGTATTTGTTTCTATAATAGCAATACAAGGATCACCGTCAAATCTTCCATCGATAATGTAATTTTCAGAAAATGTTATTGGAACTATGATATTTTCAGCATAGATAATAATATCTCTTATCTATTAATAGACAGATGTAATTGCAAATTGGATTTTTGGACGAACAAGATTCAAAAAATAATTACAAGAAACAGTATCGTATGTGGAACTCCATATTCATCAAATACGTCGGCAAATGTATTTTTTTATAATTGCAACATTAGGCCAAATGGAGGCTATGGTATTAGTGGTATCAACAATAAACATAGTGCCCGCTTCTTTGGAACATTCTACAACTGTATTCTAAACAGCAACAGTTATTATATGACAGATCCAGGAGATTCTTCTGCCATAACTGTATTAATCAATTGTTTGTACTCAGAGGAAGAAGATTACGTTGATGATGGGTGTACTATACAAAATTGCTATATATACACAGATAACAACAAAAAAAATATATTTGACCTCACTAAAGAGGAACTGCTCAGCAACAACTATCTTGGCAATGACGGAACAGTGGTAGGATGTTATGGAGGTAAAAATCCGTATACCCTCAGCTTAAGCAACAAAGAAGTGACCAACAAAGTCCATCTTGACAGAGACAAAAAGCAAATACAATTTAACATCAAAGTTTCAAACCAATAATAAAACGACAAGATTATGAAAAAGATAATATTTATGATAGCTTGCTGCCTGATGGCAACGGCACAATGTGTTCTTGCACAAAGTGACTATACAGGCAAGGTTTTCTTGCAACACAATGGTAACATTACTGGTACATTCGGTGGGGACGAAATAGACAAAGCGATAGAAGCTGCCGTAGATGGAGATACCATCTTCCTCAGTAAAGGTTATTTTAAAAATAATTTTTCTATCAATAAATCTATCAGCCTCATCGGTAGCGGAGCGGAAGCTGGTCAAGATTCTCAAAAATCGACTTATATAGAATGGAATGGTAGTGCTCCAGAAATAGGGGCAGAAGGCGATCAAGTTCTTTCAGCCGTAACAGTAGAAGGCCTCTTTTCTGGTTGTGGATTATATGTACGAGGCAAAATAGACAATCTGAACATCAAGAAATGCTATTTTTACAATACTTTAAGCATAGGAAGCAATCATACAAAAAAAGCTATCATTGACAGATGCCGCTTAGATTACATTTCTACTGATGGCAGCATAGAAGATGCCACCATCAAGAACTGCAAAATCAGTAATGCCTATGGGCAAGGTGGGCAAACCAATTCATCTTGCAAATTCATCAATTGCAATATTCGCGAAGTACGTACAAACACAAAGGCGATGTTTGTCAACTCCATCATCAACGAAGTGGGTAATGGAACAGACGAATATCTCTGCAATAATGCCATCTTGGTGAACACCCTATATCATAAAATGAATGGTTATGACCCAATGGAAAAGACATCGCAGCAGGACTGCTGGTCAACTACAGAAACTGTCATCAGCAATAATAATGGTGACAAGGAATGTACTATGACTGTTGAGCAGCGACAGGCGGCAGGTTATCTCGGTGTGGATGGCACGGTTGTTGGTATCGAGGGTGGCGTTAATCCATACTCTCTCACTCTCCACGCACCTTCCATCAATACTAGCAATGCAAATGTAGATTTGAACAACAAGAAGGTGACTATCAATGTAAATGTAACAGCAAACTAATCATTACATCGGCTTATGTATAAACGTTTATTATATATATTCTCATTAGCCTTTGTGCTGACCAGCTTCCTGCAGCCAGCACAAGCGGCTCCCGACATCAACATAGACGAGGATGTCGCAGAAGAGCCAGCCAAGGCTACCGCCTATCGATACTGGATAGACGATGACACGAACCGGAAAGAAGCTTCTCTCAATGGCGAGGACATTGAGAGCAACATCGATGTATCATCCCTCAAGGTCGGAGTACACATCTACCACATCCAATTGAAAGACCAATATGGCAAATGGGGATCGACTTCAGACATCCCTTTCTATACAGGATACCAAAATACGGATGAGAAAGAAGACAACTCCAACGTATCTCCTGTCGAGAAAATTATCTACTGGATAGACGATGACTTCGACAACAAGGTGACGCAAGCCTACAAGGAAGCAGACATTTCTTTCGAAAAAGACATCACCAACTTGGCTGGTGGCAAGCACAGTTATTCACTGATTGCCATCAACAGCCAGAACCGTGCTGCAATTGTAGCCGGTTCCTTCTACCTGCCAACAACAGATGGAAGTGACGACAGCGGGGAAAAAGAAGTAACGACCATCGTATCTTACCAATACTGGGTGGATGATGACAAAGCAAATGCCAAGACCTTGCCTTATACATCTGATGACATCAGCCAGCAGATTGACTATACCCAGCTGACAGGTGGTGTCCATACTCTTCACTTCCGTCTGAGAAACAACGAAGGCTTATGGAGCAGCTACGAATATCCATTCTATACACCCGAGAACAACCCAGAACAGGCCGAGACCCAACAGCCGATCACGGGTTACCGCTATGGTGTGAATGGAAAGAGCGTAACCAAGAACCTCACCGAGGTGGATAATGTACCTTCGCTGGCTGTAGATATTGCTATCCCTACTGCCCAGGAGTTTGCAAGCGTAGAGAACTACGAATTTACCACAGACAATGCCTCAAAGGATGTGAAGGTGGAACGCATCGGCGACCTCACCTATTATATCCAGTTTAAGAACAAGGCCGGCAACTGGGGTGAACCTGTCTTTATCGACTCCTTGGCTTCCGACTCTACCATCCGTACTGCCAAGGAGCTGGAGTTGCAACATACACTCGGCATCCGCAAGCTCGGAAAGGGAGACTACGACATAGCCAAGTTTACCATCGCCGACAACAACGGCTACTACTTCGGCTCATCATCCAACTGCAACGTGATGCTCTACCAGGACAACAAGCGACTGATGACCTTCACCCCAGAACAGATGGTAAGCAACAAGAGTACCCTGCTGGCACCAGGTACCTACTTCGCCATCATTTACAACCAAGACCAGGATGGAAGTATCCGACTCACGGGCAGCAAGAACTGGGTTAACGACCCAGTCTTCGGCTATGCCAACCACCAGTTGAGCATCAGCAGCGACACTCCGGGAGCCACCATCCGCTACACCCTGGACGGAACCATGCCGACAAGCGAGAGTGCCATTTACACCGCTCCACTTGACATGACGCAGAATACCCGTGTCAAGGCAATAGCCAGTGCCGATGGAATGAGCGACTCTTATATCCAGAGCTACCTCGTTGGCGACTTCGATCCACTGACCTGTGCAGATCCTCAGGTAAACTACGATGGAAGAAAGGTGACCCTGACTTCATCAAACAAGAATGCCGACATCTACTACACATTGGATGGCAGCGATCCTACCATCCAGTCGCAGCTCTATAACATAGATGCAGGTATTGCCGTAAGCGAAGCTGAAACCATCAAAGCTTTCGCTACCATGGATCTGATGAACGACTCCAAGGTCATCACTTACGACATTCCATCTTACTACGATGGCAACAACAAGGTAAGCGTCAAGATTGCAGGTAACCTTGCCACCGCCTTCGGCTGGTGTGGAGGAAAGCCTCAGCAAGACATGCTGAATGTTACAGGAAATGTAAACGCCGCAGATTTCGCTGCCCTTGCCAAGATGAGCAACCTGCGCTTACTCGACATGAATGCAGCCAATACAGAAGGCAACACCATCAACGAGCAGGCATTTGCAGGAATGAACATCGTATCGGCAAGTCTGCCAGCTACCCTTACCACCTGTGGCAAGGAAATCTTTGCAAACTGTCCTAAGTTGGCTGCCGTAATTTGGAACTCCAACTCTGCCATACCAGCAGATGCCCTCAACGGCATCAATAATCCGAACCTGCTGCTCTACGTGAACACCAAGAGTGCTGCACCAGCAGGTATCAACAATGTAATAGCCAGCGGTATCGCTGAGAACGTAGTGCTCTCTGCCCCTAATGGAGAAACGGAAAGCAATTTCTTCTGTCCTAAGGCATTTACTGCCCAGAAGATCTCCTATACCCGCAACTTCACCCAGGAAACAGAGGTAGGTGTCTGCCAGGGTTGGGAAACCATCGCTTTGCCGTTCGACGTAGAATCCATCAAGCACGAAACCAACGGCGAGATTGCTCCATTTGCCAAGGGAGACAATAACGCAAAGCCATTCTGGCTCTACGAGCTTTCACCAGAAGCAGGATTCCAGTCAGCAGCAAGCATCAGGGCAAATACACCTTATATAATAAGTATGCCTAACTCGATGGCTTACTCAGATGAATACATCCTGGGAGGCAAGGTGACATTCTCTGCCAACAACGCAAGAGTGGCAGCCACGACAGCTTCCAGCAGCAAGAACCCGAACCGCGAGTTCATCACTACCTTCGAGCAGATTGCCAAGGGAGATGGAATCTACGCCCTCAACGTAGGTGAGGAGTACCAGGGATACAGACCGGGTAGTATCTTTGCAGACAACTACAAGGATGTGAAGCCATTCGAGGCTTATCTCACTACTGCACAGGCAGCACAGGCATTCAGCCTGCAGTTTGGCGGCGGTGTTACCGGCATCGACAACCTGCCTGTCAAGAACGTGGAAGGCGTGAAGGCTTGGACCAACGGTTCTACCCTCTTCATCCAGAGCGACAAGGCACGCAAGGTAATGGTATTCAATACGATGGGTATGCTCATGAAGACCGTGGCTGTAGAGGCTGGCGAAACCGCCTCTGTCAACGACCTGCCTTCTGGCATCTATATCGTCAACAACAAGAAGGTGGCTATCAAACGATAGCCACCCTTTTCTGATTTTTGGGCGCAAAAACGAAAATGAACCAATTTGAACCAGCCGGATTTCAAAAACTTTTCGTATCTTTGCCCCAAAGTTAGAAATGATAATAGTTTCAATAGAATTTTATCAAGTAAAGACAATGAAAAAGATAATAATGATAATGGCTGCAGTCCTGGCTCTCTCTACCAACTGCACCGTAGCTCAGGCTCAAAGCGCTGATTCGCAGTATAGCCAGCTTCTGGCAAAACAGCTCAAGAAGCAATACAAGAACAAGCTCAAGGAGCTGAAGAAGGAAAAATGGCAGATCTATGGTTCTTCACGTACACTCGAAGTGGCTTTGCTCTCTCATTACGACAAACTCGCCAAAGGCGGGGAGGATGCACATGAGATCATCGGAACAGCCACCAAGTTCAAGTCAAAGAACATCGGACACCAGACTGCCATCAACAATGCCTGCAACATCTACGCCCGTCAGGCTGGAAGCCATGTGAAGGGAAGAGTAGTGAGCGATATGGGTGCCAACAGCGACAGCATCGTCAACGAGTTCGACCACTTCTATGGAGCCTATCAGTCGCTCGTAGAGAAGGAAATCAAGGGTGAGATGCAAGAGAGCTTCAGCCTCATCCGTCCATACAAGGATGGAAGCTTCGAGATGCAGAGCTTCTTCATCGTGAACGAAGCCGAAGCCAGCAAGGCTCGTATGCGCGCCTTCGAAATCGCAGCCAAGGAATCTGCAGTAGCACAGAAATACGCTTCCAAGGTAGGAGAATTCATCAAGGAAGGCTTCGCTGCCCAGTAAACCGGAACAAAAAGTAAATGATCAATAATTCATAAAAGAAGATAAAAGCAAAGACAAGATTTATGCATAAGACGATTTGGATGATCTTGATGCTCCTTCTGCCTCTCACCTCTCTGGCACAAACGGCAGAGGAAAGGGCGGAGCAGATGAAAGCTAACGCGGAATACATCTGCGGAGAGGGATGGGGAGACACATACAACTCTGCTGACCAAGCCGCACTGGCTGACCTCATCAGCAAAATCTCTCTCAACATCTCCAATTCCTTCGAGATTAAGGAAGAGGAGTTTAATACTAACAGCAGCTTCGACTCGAAGACGGCGATCACTTCGGTGATGAACAGCTATGCACAGGCTACGCTGACCAACACCTTCAACCTCGTGATCAGCAATACTCCTCAGACCCACGTGCTGAGATACATCAGAAAAAGCGAGGTAAACAAAATCTTCGACGAGCGAAAGGAAAAGGTGTTCGACTACGTGCGCTCTGCCATGAGAGCCGAAGAAAAGGCAAAGATTGACGATGCCCTGCGCAACTACTACTGGGCGTTCGCCATGGTGCGCAGTCTGCAGTATCCCAACAGCGTGAAGATGACCATCGATGGTGTACAGCGCCTGCTCGTTACCTGGATTCCACAACAGATAGAAGAGATCATGAGTAATCTATCTACAAAAATAGCCAGCAAAGACGGCAACGAAATCAATCTCTTCATCAAGTACAAGGGTGAACCGGTGACGAGCCTCGACTACACTTACTTCGACGGACAGACCTGGAGCAACCTCTACAGCGCTAAGGATGGTATGGGTATCGTGGAACTGAGACCAGGAGTTGATGTCAACAGCCTCCAGCTGAAATACGAATACGCCGACCAATGCCAGATAGACAAGGAGCTGGAAAGCGTGATGCAGCTCTTCAAGGGAACCTCCTTCAAGAACGCATCCGTCTATATCAACAACCTCGACAAGAAGTCGGCAGTTTCAAGCGAAGCCAAAAAGGAGTTCGAGAAATCGGTCAAGACAGAATCGGCAGCCAACCTGGAAACCCTGAGCAAGGTGGAAAACGAAAAGGAACTCGCCGGCATCATGACAAGAGTCATCAACGCCATCAAGGCAAAGGACTACGACAGCGTAAGCGACTGTTTCTCGGAGGACGGACTGGAGATGTACAAGAAGCTGCTCAACTACGGACAGGCACGACTGCTGGGAGATCCTCAGTTCTCATTCTATACAATGGGAAAGCGAGTCGTATGCCGAAGCATCCCGATGGCATTCTCGTTCAAGAACAACAGACGTAAGTTTGTGGAGGATGTAACCTTCACCTTCGATGAAAACAAGAAAATAGAATGTGTGGCATTCGGACTTGGCAGTCAGGCTAAGACCGACATCTTCAACAAGGGTGTGGGAGCCTGGAGCGACTACGCCAAAATGGTGATTGCCACCTTCCTGGAAAACTACAAGACCGCCTTCGCCCTGAAGCGACTCGACTATCTGGAGAGCGTTTTCGATGACAACGCCACCATCATTACGGGTCACATCATCAAGAAAGCTCCGAAAGTAGCCATGGAGGGAGAAAGCTTCATCAACAGCAATAACAAGCTGATAAAATATACCCGACAGACCAAGAGCGAGTATATGAGAAAGTTGAAGATGTGCTTCCAGAGCAACCAGTTTATCAACATCCGCTTCGCCGACAACGACGTGGTGAAGATGGGAGCCGGAGGCGAGACTTATGGCATACAGATAAAGCAAGACTACTATTCTACGAACTATGGTGACCATGGTTACCTGTTCCTGATGGTAGATTTCAATGATCCAGACAATCCATCTATCAAGGTACGAACCTGGCAGCCTGACAGAAACCCTAACATCAATTCGAACTTACCTCGTTCGAACAGAGACTGGGGAATCATCGGTCCAGGTAATTTCTAGGAACCAACATAAAAATAAAGATAGGCTCTCCTCCCAATATTTTAAGGTAGGAGAGCCTTTTTTCCTTAAAAAAGTTGGGCGATTAAGAAAAAAATCGTATCTTTGCCCCATATCTATCAACACGGAAAGTAGAAATCTTAAAATTACAGATTATGAATAGAATTTATCCTACTCTCAGTTTCATATTGCTGCTCGGTTTGCATGCAACACCAAGCTTTTCGCAGAACGATGACTTTGTGAAACAGTTCCAGCAGTCAAGACAGGCGATGCTGGATGATTACAACAAGTTCCGCAACACCATACTTACCGACTACGATAAGTATATGCAAGGCGTATGGAAAGAATACAAGAAGTTTAAGGGAGATGTGCGCTCGCAGGTGCCTAAGCCTAAGACGCCACCAACATATACAGCTCCGAAACAACCGGAGAAACCGGTTACCGTGAAGCCTAAGATGCCGGTAAGCCCGATCCTGATTCCGGAAGGCGGATTCGGAGATCTCGTGAACAGACCTGACCTCTCGAAGGTACCAGCCCTGCCAGACAATCCGCTGGCTAAGGTTCCTGCCGTTCCGGTAACTCCGGAAACTCCTGCAGAACCGGAGACTCCGAAGAAGCCAGATCCAAAGGCTCCTACCGTCCGTCCAAAAATAGAACCGGTGAAGAAGCCGAAACTGCCAGAGGTAAAGCCTGATATTCCAGACATCGAATACACCGGTTCGGGTATCGAACTGCCGCTGATGCCTGCCGTAGCAGCCGTGCCAGTCATGCCTGCCCTGCCAAACGTGCCTCACGTCAACATTCCGGCAAGCAAACAGACCATCGACGTCAACTTCTATGGTGCAAACCTGCAGATGCAAAAGGCAACCCGACTCGCTTCCATGAGCATCAGCTCTACAGACGATGTGGTGAACTACTGGAAGAATCTCAAGCAATCAGACCTCAAGGAAGTAACCCAGGCTTTCGCCACCGAATCACGCAAGATGGGACTCAGCGACTGGGGTTCTGCCATGCTCGTAGAGAAATACATCGATACCGCCATGCCAAACGCCAGCCAGAATGAGAAAATCATCGCTTCGCAGTATGTGCTTGCCAACTGCGGCTACAACGTACGCCTTGCCCTGTGCGGCAACCACGTGGTGATGCTCATCCCTTACGTGGAGCACGTATTCGAGAAGTCGTACCTCAATATCGACGGCAAGCGCTACTACATCTATCCGAACGTAGAGGATGAAGGATCCTTCCGTTCCTGCGAACTGCCTAAGGGCGCAGAGCTGGGTAAGGATATGGGACTGAGATTCACCGGCAAGACCGTGATTGGCGATGAAGCCAAGCCGTTCAGATACGAAGCTGCGGGCATCACCCTGCAGGGCGAGGTACCAACCGGCGTCATGCCGCTGCTCGATGAATATCCTATCATAGATATTCCTACCGTAGCCGCATCTGTAGTAGATAAGAGTCTGCGCGACGATGTGGTGAAGCAGATCAGAGCACAGGTACAGGATCTCGGCGAACAGGAAGCAGCCAACCGCATCCTGCGATTCATACAGATGGGATTCCCATACGCTACCGATGATGAGCAGTTCCATCGCGAGAAGTATTTCTACTTCGAGGAAAGTCTCTACTATCCTAAGAATGACTGCGAAGACCGCGCCATCTTCTATGCCTATCTGGTACACGAGATACTCGGACTCGATGTACATCTCATCCAGTTCACAGGACACGAATGTACTGCCGTAGCCTTCCATGAGCCGGTAGAGAACGGAACCTCATACGAGTACAAGGGCAAGAAGTTCTACATCTGCGACCCAACCTACATCGGAGCCAAGATCGGTAAGTGCATGCCTAGCTATGCCAAGGAATCACCACAGATAGAAGTATGGTATTGATACATATATCATAAGGTATAAACACCTGATATAAGCAATAAACACAAATAGCCGCATCTCACACGCGAGATGCGGCTATCTGCATAATTGAAGCGTAACTCTATCATATTCTATTCATATTCAATGATATTATCAAACTGATTCCATGCAGAATTGCGATAAGCATCGAAGCTGCCTTTTGGAACATACAGGATGACACGCTTGAAATCAGATTCACTGAAGACATCCTGAATCCTGGTCTTCCAGATGGCATTGCCGATGACTGGCGGCAAGGCGCTTCGGAAACAGATGCTGTGCAGATTCGGACTGTTCTCCACCATCTGCTTCATCACATGGAACTTGGTATCCGGGAACACCAGTTTCCTCAGATCGGGCTGATCGGCAAACGCCTTCTTTTCGATTTCATCTATCTTATAGGTCATTCCCTGGAAGTTCACCGTCTTAGGTACCTCGATGCAGGAATCCTTGGAATTGGCAGCCCTGACCGATACGACTCCACCACCCCACGACTTATAAGCCAGGTTTCCTATCTTAAACTCTGCCACCACATCGTATCCACGAGGAGGCTCGTTCACCTTATTATATATAACCACACCCGTAGTACATGCCGCCAATATTCCCGAAGAAATCCAGAAGGCAAGCAGGTTGCGATGCAGAGAATGAATATGCTGGCGCATGGCGGTCATGTTGGGATATCGCTCCTCCAACGGACGGAGGCAACGCTTCAATCCCAGGCGATAAGAGAAATTCAGCCTCATCTTATCCAGGATAACGCCCACGCTGTAGATATCATTGCGCACATCGGTAGGTCCGCCCTTCTGCTGTTCTGGAGAAACATATCCATCTGTTCCCGCCGGTTCCTTCAGTACGGCATAGCTGTCAGCATCAGCCAATCCGAAATCTATCAGCTTCAGCACGCTTCCATTGCGGGTAACCATTATGTTGGAAGGTTTCAGGTCACGATGCACCACCTGCATGTCGTGTACAAACTCAAGTACCACGAGCAGCTGGTTGGCGATATGCACCCTTTCCATCTTGGAATGATGTTGCAGGAGCCACTCTTCCAGAGTCACTCCATCTATCCATTCCATCACAAGACATTTGCCATATCCGTCCACTTCTTCGATACCCATTACCTCGACAACTCCGGGATGCTGGACATGCTTCATGATATCGAATTCCTTCTGAAGCAAGCTCTGATACACCTCGCTATTGCGCACAGCGGGAGCGAGCGCCTTCAAGATCCACCACCTGCCATCACGCTTGGCACGGATAAGGATATTAAAGCCACTAGCCGAGATTTCTGTCATGTTGCTGAACTGCGCAGAAGTCGTTTCTGAGGGAGGGAAATAAAAACCCGATACTTGCTCCATGTATGCAAAGATACAACATTTTATAGAAACCCACACTATTTTTTCAAATTTTATCTCCTTTTTGAACAGAATCATGGTGATAAATCATCAAAAAGTCGTATCTTTGCAGCCGAAATTGCAATTTTATATATAATTAATGAAGATTCTAGTAACGGGTGCGTCGGGTTTTATCGGCAGTTACATCGTAGAAGAAGCCTTGCGACAAGGCATGGAAACCTGGGCGGCAGTACGCCCTACCAGTTCCAGAAAATACCTGCAAGACGAGCGCATCCATTTCATCAACCTCAATCTTTCTTCAGAGGAAGAGTTGGAGAAGGAACTCGCTCCGCACGAGTTCGACTATATAGTGCATGCAGCTGGCGCTACCAAGTGTTTGCATGCAGAGGATTTCTATAAGGTAAACACCGAGGGCACCAAGCACCTGGTGAATGCCATCCTGCATCTGGGGATGCCCATCAAGCGATTTGTCTTCGTCAGCTCGCTCAGCATCTTTGGAGCCATCCGCGAGGAGCAGCCTTATCAGGAAATCTGCGAGAACGATGTGCCTAAGCCTAATACGGCATACGGCAAGAGCAAGCTTGCCGCAGAGCGCTATCTCGACAGCATCGGCAACAATTTCCCTTATATCATCCTGCGCCCTACCGGCGTATATGGTCCAAGAGAAAAAGACTATTTCCTCATGGCGCAGAGCATCAGACAGCACGTGGATTTTGCTGTAGGATTCAAGCGTCAGGACATCACCTTCGTATATGTTCAGGATGTGGTACAGGCAGTTTTCCTTGCCCTAGACCATGGTATGAACGGCAGAAAATACTTCCTCAGCGATGGCGAAGTTTACCAGTCGGAAGCTTTCAGCGACCTGATTCAGAAGGAACTGGGCAATCCATGGATGTTGCGCATCAAGGCTCCTATCTGGGTGCTCCGCATCGTAACCTTCTTTGGCGAGTATCTCGGCAGAATGACCGGTAGGATGTCGGCACTGAACAATGACAAGTATAACATCCTGAAACAGCGCAACTGGCGTTGTGACATCGAACCAGCCATGGACGAGCTGGGCTATCATCCCCACTACCCTCTGTCAAGAGGTGTAAAGCTTGCCATCAAGTGGTACAAGGATAACGGATGGCTGTAATAAAATAAAAAATCAATAATGATAAAAGATTATTTTAAGATAGAAAAGAACCCCAAGAAGGGACTCCTGCCACTGGAATGGGTGATGCTGGGCTATATGGCGATAACAGTCTTCACCATGCTCTTTACCTTTACCAAGGTAGTGAATCCGGAGTCGATGCTTTGGGGCAGATTGAGAATTCTGGTCATGACCCTCGCCCTTTGGGGCGTATATCGCATGATTCCATGCAGGATAACGAAGATGGTACGCATCATGGCGCAGATTGCCCTGCTTGCCTGGTGGTATCCAGACACTTACGAGATCAACCGAATGTTTCCCAACCTCGATCATCTCTTTGCGGGATGGGAACAGGATCTCTTCGGATGCCAGCCTGCCCTGCTCTTTGCCAAGGCAATGCCGTGGGCGGTGGTGAGCGAACTGATGTCGATGGGATACTTCATGTATTATCCGATGATAGCAGCGGTAGTACTCTACTATTTCTTCTGCAGATACTACGAGGCAGAAAGGGTTAGCTTTGTATTGCTTGCCAGCTTCTTCATCTACTATCTCATCTACATCTACGTGCCGGTGGTAGGACCAACGTTCTACTTCGACGCCGTGGGAGTGCAGGATATTGCCAAGGGCATCTTCCCGGCAATGGGCGATTACTTCAGTACCCATACCAACTGTCTGCCAACCCCAGGCTATACCGACGGAATCTTCTACCAGCTCGTAGAGGATGCCAAGGAAGCAGGAGAGCGACCTACCGCCGCCTTCCCGAGTTCGCACGTGGGCGTAAGTACCATCTGCATGCTCCTTGCCTGGCACAGCAGAAACCGCAAGCTGCTCTTCACCATGCTGCCATTCTACATCTTCCTGTGTATGGCTACCGTGTATATCCAGGCGCATTATCTCATCGATGCCATCGCCGGATGGATCTCTGCCATAGTCATCTACTTCATGCTGATGGCAGTTTCAAAGAACATGAAATGATGGCGGTATGGAAGATACAGGAAAGAAATCATTTTAATACATCAAACATAAATTAGAATTCATCTAGAACAATGAAGAAACTATTTATTGAAACTTATGGCTGCCAGATGAACGTGGCAGACAGTGAGGTAGTTGCCTCTGTAATGCAGATGGCAGGCTACGAGATTTGTGAGAAAGAAGAAGAGGCTGATGCCATCTTCCTGAACACCTGCAGTATCCGCGAGAATGCGGAAAACAAGATTTACCATCGCCTCGACACCCTCCATGCTGAGCAGAAGAAGGGAAGAAAGGTGATTCTCGGCGTATTGGGCTGTATGGCAGAGCGAGTAAAGGATGACCTCATCCAGAACCACTATGCCAACCTGGTCTGTGGACCCGACAGCTATCTCAACCTGCCGGATATGATTGCGCAGTGCGAGATGGGTACCAATGCCATCAACATTGAACTTTCAAAGACCGAGACCTACCGTGACATCGTGCCTCAGCGCATCGGTGGCAACAGAGTGAGCGGTTTCGTAAGCATCATGCGTGGTTGCAACAACTTCTGCCACTACTGCATCGTGCCTTATACCCGTGGACGTGAACGCAGCCGCGATGCCGAGAGCATCCTGCGTGAGGTTCGCGATTTGCAGCAGCGTGGCTTCAAGGAAGTTACCCTGTTGGGACAGAACGTGAACAGCTACGGTCTCTCTCCATCGGGCAAGCGCGAGGAAGGCAGTCTTTCCTTCGCCGAACTCCTGCACATGGTAGCCCAGGCAGTGCCAGACATGCGTGTACGCTTCACCACCTCTAACCCAGAGGATATGACCGAGGACATTCTCCACGCCATTGCCGAAGAGCCAAACCTCTGCAAGCACATCCACTTCCCTGCACAGAGCGGAAGCAACAAGATTTTGAAGCTGATGAACCGCAAATACACCCGTGAGGAGTATCTGCAGCGCATCGCCGATATCAAGCGCATCATCCCAGGCTGCGGCATCACCACCGACATCTTCGTGGGTTATCACGACGAGACCGAGGAAGACCATCAGGAAACCCTCTCGCTGGTGAAGGAAGTAGGCTTCGACAGCGCCTTCATGTTCAAATATTCAGAGCGCCCGGGCACCTACGCCGCCAAGCATCTGCCAGACAACGTTTCTGAGGAAACCAAGATAGCCCGCCTCAACGAGCTCATCAAACTGCAGACCGAGGTGAGTGCTGAGCAGAACAAAAAGGATGAGGGCAAGGAATTCACCATCCTCATCGAGAACTTCAGCAAGCGCAGCCGTGAGCAGATGATGGGCCGCACCGAGCAGAACAAGGCGGTGGTTATCGACAAGGGCAACCACCACATCGGAGAGTTCGTAAAGGTCCGCATCACCGGTTCTACCTCTGCTACCCTCTTCGGAGAGGAAGTAAAGGAGTAAGGATGCTCCCTCTAAAAGGGTAAGAATGCTTCTTCTGAAAAAGATGTGAAAATTACCCAATCACTCCCTAAAGAAGAAAAAACGGAGCCAAAACGACTCTTCTATAAGAAAAAACTGAATAAAAGTCAAGAAAGACCGCCAAAAGTTTGGCGGTCTTCCTTAAAAACACTATATTTGCACCTATGAAGGAATTTTTGCAAATCTTACGCCGATTCGTGCCTCCATACAAGAAGTATCTGGGGCTTTCTGTTCTGTTCAATATCCTGTCTGCGGTATTGAACATCTTTTCGTTTGCAGCCTTGATACCAATCCTGCAGATTCTCTTCCAGGTAGATGGCGGAATCCGTGCCAACGACTATATGGAATGGGACGGAACGCTGGGCAGCATCAAGGAAGTGGCAACCAACAACCTGTATTATTATATCCAGGAGTTCATCGTGGCGCACAGTGCATCACTGGCTCTGCTGGTTATCGGCTTGTTCCTTGCCTTCATGACATTCCTCAAGACGGGAGCCTATTTCCTGTCTTCAGCCACCATCATCCCTATCCGTACAGGTATTGTTCGCGATATCCGCAACCAGCTCTACCAGAAGATTACCTCGCTTTCGCTGGGCTTCTTCAGCGAAGAGCGCAAGGGAGATATCATCGCCCGAATGAGCGGTGATGTGCAGGAGGTGGAAAACAGCATCATGTCGTCGCTCGATATGCTCTTCAAGAATCCTATTCTCATTCTCTTCTATTTCTTTACGCTCATCTGCATCAGCTGGCAGCTCACCCTCTTCACCATCCTCTTTGTGCCACCATTCGGCTGGTTCATGGGTATTGTAGGAAAGAAGCTGAAGGCACAGAGCACCGAGGCACAATCGCTCTGGAGCGACACGATGAGCATGGTAGAAGAAACCCTGGGCGGCTTGCGCATCATCAAGGCTTTTTGTGCTGAAGATAAGATGAACTGGCGCTTCAACCAGGTGAATAGCAGCTACCGTGACAACATCATGCGCGTGAACATCCGTCAGCAGATGGCACATCCGATGAGTGAGTTCCTGGGAACCATCCTCATCGTTGTGGTATTGTGGTTTGGCGGTATTCTGGTTCTGGATTACGGCAGAATCGACGGTCCTACCATCATCTTCTACCTCGTGATGCTCTACAGCATCATCAACCCGCTGAAGGAATTCTCCAAAGCGAGTTACAATATCCCAAAGGGATTGGCAAGTATGGAGCGTATCGACAAGATTCTACAGGCAGAGATTGAAATCAAGGACAAGGAGAACCCTGAGCATATCAGTAGCTTCGAGCATCAGATAGAGTTCCGCCACGTATCTTTCGCCTATACCGATCATCAGAACGATGAGCTGGTTTATGTATTGAAGGATATCAATCTGGTGATTCCTAAGGGAAAGACCATCGCACTGGTGGGACAGAGCGGTAGCGGAAAGAGTACGATGCTCGACCTAATTCCTCGCTACTACGATGTACAGGAGGGCGAGGTGCTCATCGACGGCATCAATGTGAAAGACCTTGCCGTACACGATCTCCGCCAGCTGATAGGTAATGTAAACCAGGAGGCAATCCTCTTCAATGCCAGCTTCAAGGACAACATCCGCTTCGGCAAGACAGATGCTACCGACGAGGAAATTGCCAATGCGGCGAAGATAGCCAATGCCTACGAGTTCATCACCAAATCGGAGCACGGCTTCGATACCGGAATCGGTGATCGTGGCGGCAGACTCTCCGGAGGTCAGCGCCAGCGTGTGAGCATCGCCCGTGCCATCCTCAAGAATCCTCCTATCCTTATTCTCGACGAGGCTACCTCTGCTCTCGATACTGAGAGTGAGCGCCTGGTACAGGATGCCCTGGAGAGATTGATGAAGACCCGTACCACCGTGGCCGTAGCCCACCGATTGAGTACCATCAAGCATGCCGACGAAATCTGCGTACTGCACGAGGGTAGGATTGTGGAGCGTGGTACCCACGAAGAATTGATAACAAAAGACGGATATTACAAGAAGTTGCACGACATGCAGCAGGTGTAATTGAGTAAAGAGTTAATAGTTAAGAATTTATAGTTTTACAGATGGTTAAGATTGTTTATGCATTCTTTTATGCAATATCGCTGCTGCCTTTCAGGCTGCTCTATTGCATCGCCGATTTCGAGTACTTCATGATGTATCACGTCATTAAGTACCGCAGGGGCATTGTGCGTAAGAATCTCACCACCTCTTTTCCTGAGAAATCAGAAGAAGAGATTATCGACATCGAGAAGAAGTTCTATCGCTGGTTCAGCGATTACTTCTTCGAGGCTGTCAAACTGCTCAGCATCAGTGACAAGGAGTTGCACCAGCGATTCCAGGTCATCAACAGCGAGGAAGTGGAGCAATGTTTCCTGGAAGGTCAGAACGTGGCAGCTATCCTGGGCCATTACTGCAACTGGGAGTGGCTTTCGTGCGTGGGCATCGAACTGCCTAAGTCACGCAAGATAGGCCTCATCTATCACCCTCTGCGTAACCATGCCTTCGACGAGCTCTTCAAGCGCATCCGTTCTCACGAGGAGAATGGCGTGGTGGTGCCCAAGAAAGACATCCTCCGCTATCTGGTGGATTACAAGCGCAAGGGCATCATGAGCATCTTCGGCTACATCAGCGACCAGGGTCCCAAGTGGGAGAACATCCACCTGTGGCTTCCTTTCCTCAATCATCCCGAAACCCCAGTGTTTACGGGTGGTGAAAGAATCATGAGAAAGATGAACGATGCCGTGTTCTATGTAGAGATGTCGCGCCCTAAGCGAGGCTACTACACGGCAACATACAAACTCATCACCCGTGAGCCAAACACTCTGCCGGAGCACGAGATTACCCGTCGCTTCTTCCAGATGCTGGAAGAAACCATCCGCAAGAATCCACCTTATTATTTATGGACGCATAACAGATGGAAGCGAACCAAGGAGGAGTTTGACAAGCGATATGAAGTGGTGAAGGGGAAAGTTGTGCCAAGAGAATAGAGTTGTTCCAAAAGACTAGAGTTTATCTTAATAATAGAAAGGGTTACAAGATGATAGAAGCCAAAAGAGTACCTTATGGAGTCTCTGATTTCCTGAGAGTTATCAGAGAAAATCAGTATTACGTAGATAAGACTATGTATATTCCGTTGTTGGAAGCTCAACCCGACAACCTGATATTCATTCGCCCTCGCCGCTTCGGCAAGAGCCTGTTCCTCAGTATGCTTGAAGCTTACTATGACTGCAAGCTAAAAGACCAGTTCCAGGAAATCTTCGGAGGTCTCTGGATTGGCAGTCAGCCTACCCCACAACAGGGTAAGTATCAGGTACTGACGCTCGATTTCTCGCAGGTAGGAGGAAACATCGACAACCTGGAAGAGCGCTTCAACTCATATTGCAATATCTGCTTTGACGCTTTCATCAACAGATATGCACAATTCTACGATGAAACAACCAGAAAGGCTGTTCTTGCAGAGGATGTAGCATCCAACAAGCTTGCTACTATCCAAAAATACGCAAAAGAACAGAATTATCAGCTGTATCTCATCATTGATGAATACGACAACTTCACCAATACCGTGCTCAACGAGCAGGGCGAAGAAGTGTATCATGCGATGACACATGCCAGCGGTTTCTACCGCGACTACTTCAAGAAGTTCAAGGGCTCATTCGCCAAGATTTTCATGATGGGTGTAAGCCCTGTAACACTAGACGATGTTACCAGCGGCTTCAACATCGGCTGGCATATATCAACCAAGCCTGAGTTTGACAAGATGCTGGGCTTCAGCACAGAAGATGTGCGAGCCATGTTTACCCGTTATCGTGATGCGGGACAGATACCGGCAGATAGCAATATCGAGGCAATGATAGAAGAAATAAAGCCGTGGTATGACAATTATTGCTTCTCTGAGGCATGCTTAAACAGCAAGGTTAGGGTTTTCAATTGTGATATGGTGTTATATTATCTCCGTAACTACATGGACGATGGTAAAGCCCCAAAACAGATGATAGACCCCAACACGAAGACCGACTACAACAAGATGAAGCGACTGCTCCAGCTCGACAAGCTAGACGGCAACCGCAAGGGCATCATCCGCAGGATTACGGAGGAAGGCAGCATCGTATCGAATCTATACGAAACCTTCCCTGCCAGTGAAATCGTGAAGCCGGAATACTTCCCAAGCCTGCTGTTCTATTACGGCATGCTTACCATCAAGGATACTTTCGGCGACCAGTTGCTCTTGGGAATCCCGAACAACAATGTCCGCCGTCAATATTATGGCTATCTGCAGGAGCAATATCAGGAAATCAACCATATCAACCTGAATGAGTTTGGTTATATGCTCACCTGCATGGCGTTTTATGGAAAATGGGAAGATGTCTTGGGCTTTATGTCGAAGGCTTACGCCGAAGTGGCATCAGTAAGAGATGGTATCGAAGCCGAGCGCAACCTGCAAGGTTTCTTTATGGCATATCTCTACCTGAGCAGCTATTACATTACGGCTCCCGAGCTTGAGTTGAATCACGGCTATTGCGATTTCTTCCTCTTACCCGACCTAACCCACTATCCTACCAAGCATAGCTACATCATCGAACTGAAGATGTTGCCAGCCAAGGATTTCGAGGCAAAAGCCGAGGCACAATGGCAGGAAGCAGTAGAACAGATCAATCGGTATGCCGAAGCACCAAGAATAGAAGTCTTGCGCCAAGGCACGACATTGCATAAAATCATCATCCAGTTTGCCGGATGGGAAATGAAACGAATGGAAGAAGTATAAACTTGCACATCTAATCAATAGGCTATATGAAGGAAAGAAGATTATGTTATATCAGCCGCACTTATTACAATCAGACAAGTGCTGGCAACAAGGCAAAGACAGATTACGAAAAGGTGCTGCACTCGATGGGGGCAGCAAGCATCGGCTTGCCTTGCAAAATCGACAACAATAAATTCCTGGCCTTCTTCTATAACCTGGCGAGTACCCTCATCGCCTGCTCTCGCATACAGAAAGGAGATGTCATCGTACTGCAATATCCTGTAAAGAAATATTTTTCCTTCATCTGCAAGATGGCACACCTCAAAGGAGCCAAGACCATTTCCCTGATTCATGATTTGGGCAGTTTCCGACGAAAGAAACTAACCGTAGCCCAGGAATTGAAACGCCTGAGCCACACCGACTATATCATCGCCACCAACCAGGCGATGAAACTGTGGCTTGAGCAGCAAGGCTTGGAAAAGCCTATCGGAGCCCTGGGATTCCATGATTATCTGTCGCCATCCGTTGCAGCAGACAAGAAGCACCAGCCCAACAAGGTATGGAATATCGTATATGCTGGCTCACTCAACCTGCGCAAAAACGCCTTTATCCTGAAGATGCAGGAACTGGATTACCAGTTTAAGTTTCATCTTTATGGAAACATGGAAGATTATGATGCCGTGGCAAAAGACAAGAACATCGTATGGCACGGCTTTATGAATGCCGACGATTTCATCAAGCAAGTGCATGGAAACTTCGGTTTGGTATGGGATGGAGATTCCCTGGAAGAATGCCATGGCGACTTCGGAAGCTATCTGAAATACAACACCCCGCACAAGGCATCCTTCTACCTGCGTGCCGGATTACCTATCATCGTATGGAAAGAATCTGCCATTGCTCCGCTTGTAGAAGAGAGGGGAGTGGGATTTGCCATCAACTCCCTGAAAGAACTTCCAGGGCGCCTAGCCGGCATTTCGGAAGAAGAATATGCCAGTATGCTTACCCAAACAAAACAGATGGCAATAGCCATCAACAACGGAGAGAATCTGAAGAAGGCTATACAGGAATCTTCGCTTTAGGAATCCTCAACAGTAAGTTTTTAACATAAAAAGTCGATGAACAATGAAGAATATATTAATAGACTTTACACGATTAGCGGAAAAGTGCGGCTTTGGTGAAATCGCAGACAACTACAGCCAGCAGCTCATCAGCATTCCCGACATACAGGATATGCACTTCATCTTTCTTGTAAAGGAGAAGCACAAGGGATTTGCCGGAAACAACGTGGATTATGTATCAGTGGAACATCTGGCACATGATTTAAGGAAGCTCAACAAGAAAATTGATTTGTGGCATTCCACAGACCAATTGTTCATCAAGCGCAAACACAAAAAGGGGATGAAGAACATCCTGACTATCCATGACCTCAACTTCCTGCACGAGAAGAAAGGTATCCATCGCCTGAAAACCCTCTGGAAAATGAAATGGCATATCAGACGTTCTGACTATATCACCGTCATCTCTGAATATGTAAAAGATGACCTGCTGAACCATATCGATATAGGCAACAAACCATTGGATGTGATTTATAATGGCATCAAAGATACGGATCTGGAGCTGCAGAAGAAGCCGGAATACATCAAAGACGACAAGAAGTTCTTCTTTACCATCGGTCAGACCAGAGCCAAGAAGAATTTCAAGACTCTGATTCCAATGATGAAGTTCCTTCCGGAATATAAACTCTATATCTGCGGAAAGCCTTATAGCAAGCACTATTACGAACTGCAGAGAATCAAGGAAGAATGGGGTACGGAGAATGTAATCTTTACAGGAGAAATCAGCAATGCCGAGAAAAACTGGATGTATGCCCACTGTGAAGCCTTCCTCTTCCCTAGCCTTTTAGAGGGTTTCGGACTCCCGGTACTGGAAGCCATGAGATTCAACGCCAAGGTCTTCTCTTCCAGATTCACCAGTCTCCCAGAGGTATGTAAGAACCATGCCACCTATTTCGACTCCTATGTTCCGGAAGAGATGGCGGCTACCGTAAAGGCTGGTATCGCCCAATGGAGCAAAGACTCGGAAGAGGCAAAAGCTGCCAGGGAATATTCGCTAGGCTATACTTACAGCAAATATACCCAAACCTACATCAACCTGTATAAGAAGATGTTAGGCATATAAGATATATGATATGACATATAAGATATGGCATGTTCTGAGATATGCCCTTCTCACTTTTTGAAAAGGGCATATCTTACTACATGCCATAAATGCTTGACCTTAATCTCGATGAATCGTCCCAGTTTTCTCTTTCGCCAGCTACCCGCAACGCGATGCACTCCTATCGTCTCGCTATCCACCGGATAATGATTGTTGGGAGCAACAAGATGCGTAGGATAAACCGTCAAGCCAGGCATCACCTGCTTTTCGTCCTTCATCTGCCATCCGAAAGACTTCGCCACAGCCGACATGGTATAAGGCGAAATCGTATCATTGAAAGAGCCATCCGGATTCTTGAAATGGCGGTTCTGATAATATTCAAACATCTTCTGGCAGAACGCATTGCCCGCAGTACCCATAAAGAAGGCAGCCTGCAAGCCAAACTCCTCCTTATCCTTCTCGTTGAAAGTGGCAAAGCCATCCTCTGGAAGAATCTCATCAAAACGACGATGCAGATAGATATCGCTATCCATATAGATGCCGCCTTCCTTATATACGGCATAGAATCGCACCACATCGGCAGCGAAAGCCCACTTTCGGGCCTCCAGGGCCTCATCGATAAAGGCACAGCCAATAGACTTTGCTGCGGCATAATCCCAAATTTTAACAACATAGTCGGGCATTAGGCGCTTCCATGTATCCAAACAAACCTTTATCTCTACAGGATAAGGGTCATTACTAAACCAGCAAAGGTGAATGAGTTTTGGTGTCATCTCTATTATTCTCTTTTTCTGCAAAGGTACGAAAAACTATCCAAAGAGCAAAAAAAATCCCGGAATATTTGCCATACTCAATTATGTTTAGTACCTTTGCACCTATACACAATATAAGCTTTAACATTTATTGTTTATCTTGCATGCAAGATAATGGCAACAAGGATGTTATAATATATAGAAAGTAAGAAGTAAAGAAAGAACAAAAAGTCAAAAGAAAGTAATATAAAAGGATAAAAGCAGTTATGAATAAGAAGCAATTGAAAATTGTAACAGGAGTAGCTATTGCAGTTCTAATCGTATCCATCATTCCCATGTTATGGATAAGCCAGTATCTTCATCCATTTGCGGATGATTATGTCTTTGGTGCAGAAGTATATAAGATTTGGAATGAGACCCATTCATTTCCGGCTTGCGTTCAGACAGCCTGGAATGTAGCAATGACGATGTATCATACATGGCAGGGCACCTATTCCGCCTGCTTTCTCATGGCTCTACAACCAGGAGTATTCGGCCAATATTGGCTTGGAACATTCATCTTGATTTCCAGTTTGGTGACCTCCACTTACACCTTATTATATATGGTTATGCGAAAATTACTCCATTCGTCCAGATTGGAATATCTCTTCGTATCTACCCTCTTCGTTCTGATGACCATCCAGTTTACATGGTCATACTACGATGCATTCTATTGGTATAACGGGGCGATGTACTACACTTTATTCTATAGCATGTCTCTGTTTTTAGCATCTCTGCTCATAGGATATCAATTAAGTAGTTCCAAGTTCAAGAAAGCCCTTATCAGAGGGGCTTCCATCGTTCTATCCATCATCATTGCCGGCGGAAACTTCGTGTCAGGACTTGGCATGGGAGCGATTCTGTTTGCAGCCATTCTCATCATGAAGATGGAACAAAGAAGATGGCCACGTTTATATATTACTATTCTCGCCATCTATGGCATCGCCTTCCTTTTCAGCGTGTTGGCTCCTGGTAATGCGTTCAGACAAGTTACCATAGAAAGCAAGCCAAATGTTGTCGTTGCATTCTTCATGGCAATAGGAAAGAGCTTCGAGTTCTTATCAGAATCCATCAATATCGCTCAAATTCTGATGTTGATGCTTCTTAGCCCTACCCTTATCAAGGCGGCAAGTAGCTCGAGATTCAAGTTCTCTCACCCTTGGCTATGCATCCTGATTACCGTTACGCTTTACAGTTCATTCTTCTTCGCCCACAGCTATGCCATGGGAACAAGAGGACCGGGCAGAGTACAGAATATCTATTCGTATATACACCTGTGGCTCATCTGCATCAACATTTATTATCTTTCTGGAGCTGTTCTGAGAAAAGCTGAGGCAAAAGCGCCATTAAGTTCTGCCATTATAGATTTCGTAACGGCATCTAAGAAGAAATATGCCAACTCGCTGCAGTATGCGCCATATTGTGCCATTGTCATCTTGATATTATCCGTAAGTCTCAAGGAAAGGACAACCAACAGAACCGTTTCACTTATGCTGAAAGGAACTGCCGTGAAATTTGACAAGGAAATGAACGAGCGTGAACTGGCACTGAAGACGAATACCCAAAGTGCCATAACATTGAAGCCTCTTACGGTAAAAATGCCTTCGGATGCATTCAATGACATCATGATTTATCCAGGATATTGGATCAATCAGGGAATGGCCCGATACTACGGCAAAGATAAGATTGTTGCCTCACCTGCCGCAAACATGCAGGAATCTCCAACCATGCTTCTTGCACGTTGCAAAAGAGACGTAGGACCAGGTAATTTGAAATTTGTATATATAAAATAATTGAACTTTCGCATATAAGCTCCACACGCCCTGAAAGGGCAGAAGCTCCTAGCCCAGGGCGTATGGAATTTACTTGCAAGAGTTTAGCTACTTATAGCTCAGGCTTAAACTTGAGAAGTTGCTTATGGCTTAAACTTAATTCGTTTCCTATAACTCCAGCTTAAACTTGATAGGATGCTTCTTGCCATAGCGGGTCCAGAACTTGGCGCGTTCCTTCATCACATAATCCACAGCCTCATCCACGTTGTAATCTCTTACCTTGGCATATTCAGAGACCAGGATTCGGATAAATTCCTTAGGTCCCCAGAACTTTCGGAGATTATAGAGTCCTTCCTTGACGCTGATTTCTCCAAACTTCATGCGATTGATATCCACGATGATGAAATGGAAGCCTTCATCATCCTGTTTCCACAATACGTTGCCTGGCGTAAAATCCTTATGCAGAATTTTCTTGTCGTGCATATCTGCGGCAAAACGTGCCAACGCCTTAGCCAGCTTTTCGTAGGTACCAGTGGCTGCATCACCCACTTCGTAAAGGGTATGCAGGTTATCACACTGCAGGGTGATGAGATAGGTATATCCCAGGAGTCCGATGGCATTACGCTCTTCGATGAGCGCAATAGGCGCAGGGGTTCCGATGCCTTTCTTCTCCAATATCATCGGATATTCAAAGGCACGTTCCCCCTTAGGCTTTCTGATGCCTAGGGAATAAACCAGACTGTTAGGTCCCTTTGGCACATGATAGCGCTTTACATTAATAATGGTTCCATCAGGAGCCTCCATCACCTTAATGAGATTGCGCCCCGTGTAAATCACACGTCCTTCCTTCTCGAACACATCCGGGATGCGTTCGATGAAACTTCTCATCTCTTCGTATTTTGGGTTTATCTTTATCTTCATTTCTTTACAGTACTTTTATATTTTTGCCTAGGATGCTTTGGAACTCCAGGGAACATCATTTCCAAACTCTTGTCGGCTAACATCCGTGGAATGACATAAATCTTTAAATAAGTCTTATTTCTATTAACTTGTAGTGCCAATTCATCTAATGACAGCCAATCCGAACAAGCCAAACATATAAGCTTCTTCAATTCTTCAAAAGATAATTTCTTTTTCTTCCTCAAAGATTCCATGTTTGAAATGCTGATATTCGAACTTGGTATATTTGAACTTAAGCTTGCAACCTTAGAGCCAGAACTTGCAATATTACTTGGTATATTTGAATCTGAACTTGGTATATTTGGGCTTAAACTTGCAACCTTAGAGCCAGAACTTGCAATATTACTTGGTATATTTGAATCTGAACTTGGTATATTAGAGGCTGAGCTTGCAATATTACTTGTTATATTAGAGTCATCGTTTGGAAGATAATATTTCGTTCCTCTACCATACCCATCTTGTACCAACAATCCATCTTGGCACATATCTTTCAGCAAATCAGCGATCTCTGCTTTATGAATATCCAGCACAACTCTAAGGCTCTCATTAGTAACATAGCCATCAATGCAAGCCGCATTAAGTGCCAACAAACGTTTTTGCCCAATTGTCGTGATTTTTGGACCAAATATCTGAGCAAGCCTTTCCTTCGTAGCATCATCCATTAATGTCTCCATCATCATTGTCAGCTCTACAATATCAGGCTGAGTTAACAATCTCAACATCGGTGCCCGCCAATTCGCAAATCGCCAACCTGCCAGAATCTTATCGACACCACTTCCCGCTTTTTCTGCCGAACCTATCTGCATAAACATCTTTTGCAGAGTCGTATTGCGACAAACGCTTGTACTCTCCTCGTAATACTGTGCCTTGGAAACCAACAAGGTACCAGGATTAGAAAACACCATTTTATTCGGAAACAAACGCACCACCATCGTTGCATCTGCTGAATAATCGGTATGGATACAAAGATTTACCAATGCCTCACGTACAGCTATATGAGCTGGGGTTTCATCTCGGCGAATATTGTCCTTCAAAATGAAAGGCTTTGGCAAAACTGCACACAAACGAGGGAGGACACGCAGATAAAACTGAAACAAGTTTGCTTCCCAAGTTCCATCTGGGCAAATTCTATTTGTCCATCTTATCTCAGGATTATCCAAAAGTTTTTCCCGATAATCAGGAAAAAAATTAGGGCAGCACTCTGTATCTGTAATTGCATCTTCCTTACCAAACATCAGCACACCTGCAAGCGTAAAGCCCTCTTCCTTCGTACTACGTTCTGTACGATAAGCTCCTATCTTTTTAAGAAACTCAAAATCAGACAAAACAGACCAAGGATGGTCTGGCTTTGCTAACTTAAATAATTGTCGATATTGAGCAACAGACTCCATATCTAAATCATTCAATGAATAATTTCTCAAAATGCGGCTATCAGCGGGATTAGAAACATTCGCATCTGAAAACATACGCTGCACTTCTCGCTCCGTACATTTATAATCACCTTCGTAATTTCGCTTAAAAGTACCATTATAGGGTTGAGACGTTCTATAAACAGGACGCTGTTCTCTAGATGCACGAGGAATAAAGAATAACATAAGTTTGTGACCTTTGTAATCTTCTACCACGACATCTTCTGTTTTTAACAGATTACAACTAACCGTAGCTCGATTATTCACATTATTCCAAAAGTCCTTGGTATATTTCTCTATCTGTTCATCAGATAGATTATCTATATAGAACTTACCTTTTCTTTCTATAACTCCAAGCACGATAACTCCTCCTTCACTATTGGCGAAGGCTGAGTAAGTATCCCAAAAGCTACCAGGAAATCCACCGGCAGCACTTTTAAACTCCAAGTCATCACTCTCTACGCTATTCAAGAGTGAATCCAGATAATCCTCGAAGTTTAATCTATCACGTACTTCTAACATACAATTCTTTTATATTCTTTAACAAGATACCTTCCTAGTATCTCATAGGTTGCAAAGATACGAAAAACTATCAGAAACGCCAAATTTTAGGAAGATTATCTTTCTTCCTTCATTGATACTTGCTTTTTTTATCCATTTTCTTGCAAGATTAAAGTATATTTCGTATTTTTGTACCCAATAACATCATCATCGTTTTCATAAACAAAAAGAAATCCTATGAATATTCAAAAATTGAAATATAAATTCCATAGCGGAAAAAACTGCAAACCCTGGTATTATATCAAGGAATACGTTCGTCTGTATACACCTGCCTGCATCTTGATATGGAGGGGGCAGCATTACTTGACAAAGCCAAGAAACGCAAAGACTACGATTATATCCTGAACCGGGTAAACTACTACAACAAGCTTACAGAAGATAATATCCTTCTCAACAAAGATTTATGGGAAAAGAAAGCTGTTAAAGTTGCAGAACAGCCGATGCCCCGCCAGAAGGTATATTATCTGGATACTTTGGAATATGCCCGCTGTTTTGACGGCAATAACAAATGGAATCTCCTCCCTGGTGACATCACGTATGTGGAAGATATTCCTACCATTGTAAAAAGCCGTCCAATCCATGGAGAAAACCAGAACTCCGTATTGCTCAAGATGGACAAGGTACGCCATTTTATCTTCGTGAAGGATAAGCTTTCGTTTGCAGAAAAAAAAAGACCAGGCTATCTTCAGAGGGAAAATAGCCTGCAAGGACATCCGTGTGCAATTTGTAGAGAAGTTTTTCGGAAATCCTCGCTTCGATATCGGAACCATAGATCTGATTAAGCAAGAATGGAAGAGCGACAAGATTTCCATCTACGACCATCTGAAATACAAATACGTGATGGCGCTGGAGGGAAATGACGTGGCAAGCAATCTGAAATGGATTATGTCTTCCAATTCCATCGCCGTGATGCCTAAGCCATATTATGAAACTTGGTTTATGGAAGGAACTCTGAAGCCAGACTATCATTATATAGAAGTAAAGCCTGATTTCTCTGATCTTGAGGAAAAGATGGACTATTATACTGCTCATCCTGCTGAAGCGCAAGCTATCATCAACCACGCTCACGAATATGTAGAGCAATTCAAGGATAAGCAGCGTGAGGATATCATCTCGCAGATGGTTCTGGATAAGTATTTTTCTCTGTTAAAATCTAAGGATTAATGTCTAGAAAGGATTCTATCAATTATGAAAGAACAATCCTGCCGATTATTCGATGGGCAGAATGATGATGGATAAGACGCCTAGACTGTGGCATGTAGTAGGCAGCAATCTGAATTATGCCTTCATCATCAACAACGACACAATCCTGGAAAAGACAGCCGATGGTGCCCTGGATGTTTATGATGCTCATATGAATCCGGTAAAGAACTACCGTCTGCCAGCTAAGCAGTTTGACAAAGCCATAAAACAACTTAACAGGTTCTTTAAGTAACAATAAGATGCCAGCACTTGGGCTGGCATCTTATCTTTGATAAAGTTTCATAAATAAATGCCACTAGCATATCGACTTTCAAGAATATTTCGTAACTTTGTACTCAGTCATTGCAAAAAGTAAAGAACTATGGTAAGAGAAAGAAGAAAGCGAATCTATCGCAAGCGAATACCTTATGGTATGCAGAATTTTGAGGATGTGATTGAAAGGGATTGCTACTATGTAGATAAGACTCCTTTCATCGAGGAAATAGAAGACTCTAATATGTACTTCTTCTTTATAAGGCCTCGCCGATTCGGCAAGAGCCTTACCATCTCCATGCTTGAAAATTACTATGACATCAACAAGAAAGACAAGTTTGATGAAATTTTTGGCAAGCTTTATATTGGTGAGAATCCAACTCCCGAACATAATAGTTATCTCATCATCCATCTCAACTTTGCCATTATTGTAGGCGGACTGGACGACTACAAGCATGGTATGGACAATTATTGCAGGACGCAGTTTAATTACTTCGTGGATGTATATTCGCATCTCTTACCAGAAGGTACCAAGGAAGGCCTCAACCAACAGGAAGATGCCGTCAACCAATTAAACTATCTTTGCACCCAAAGCAAAAAATCTGGTCAGAAGATTTATCTCTTCATTGACGAGTACGACCACTTCACCAACCAGATTCTCGCACACAAGGAGCATGAGCAGAGATACCGCACCCAGACACATGGCGAAGGATATCTAAGAAAATTCTTTGATACCATCAAGGGAGCTGCAGGCGATACCTTGGCACGTGTCTTCGTAACAGGCGTTAGCCCTGTAACGATGGATGACCTGACAAGCGGATTCAATATCGGCACCAATTACTCCCTGACTCCGGAATTCAATGAGATGACAGGATTCACAGAGGATGAAGTAAGAGAGATGCTGGGCTACTACTCCAGTGTGTTGCCGTTCAATCACAGCGTGGATGAACTCATCAAGGTGATGAAGCCATGGTATGACAACTATTGCTTTGCCGAAGAGGAGTACGGAAAAACTACGATGTACAATTCTGTGATGGTACTTAACTTCTTAGACAAGTACATCCGCAACAACTACGACATTCCTAAGAATATGGTAGAGAGCAATGTACGTATCGACTATGACAAAGTACGTATGCTTATCCGTCATGACAAGGAATTTACTCATGATGCCAGCATCATCCAGCAGTTGGTAACCCAAGGATTCGTCACAGGTAAGCTCGTGGAGAATTTCCCTGCCGAGCGCATCAACGACCCAGACAACTTCCTGAGTCTGCTTTTCTATTTCGGCATGGTAACGATAGATGGCACATACGATGGTAGCACCAAGTTCATTATCCCTAATGAGGTGGTGCGCGACCAGATGTATACCTATCTCTTGGATACCTACAAGGAAAATGATTTGACCTATGATAGTTACAACAAGGGAAAGCTGGAAGCTCAACTAGCATATCATGGCAACTACAAGGCATACTTTGAGTTCATCGCCGACAGCCTGAAGCGTTACTCTTCTCAGCGTGACAAGCAGAAGGGAGAAGCATTCGTGCATGGTTTTACCTTGGCGATGACCAGCCAAAACCAGTTCTATCGCCCTATCTCAGAGCTAGACAACGATGGCGGTTATGCCGACATCTTCCTTTCTCCGCTCTGCGACATCTACAAGGATATGGTGGACAGTTACATCATCGAACTGAAATACTGCAAGACCAATACCGCCGATGAGCAGCTGCAAGTTCTCTTCAAGGAAGCCTCTGCCCAAATTTGCCGCTATGCCAATAGCGACATCGTCAAGGAGTCGGTCAAGACCACTAAGCTCCACAAACTCGTAGTTATCTACCGAGGAGCAGAAATGGTAATGTGCGAGGAAGTAACGGAAGAATAAGGCTCAGGAGAGGTTGTCTTATCCACGGACAATCTCCCCTGAGCCTAAATTACGTTAACTTCCAAACTCTTCTCTTGGAGGAGGCATCAACGTGATACTGATTTCTCCAAGAAGATGGGGCAAGTCTTCCTTTGTCAAAGCCTCAATGGAAGAGCTGAAGCAAGAGCAGAAGGATGTGAGAGTATGCTATCTGGATGCCTTCAAGATGGTTGCCCCCGTCTTCGAACTGTGGTTCAAACGGGAATACTGCAATATCTTACCTCAATAAAACAAGAAAAACTATATAAACAGTTAATCCCCCATCACGCAGCCAAAGCGTAGTGGGGGATTACTGTTTCTGATGGAGATAAAAACATAAAGTTTCCTAAATTATACCCTAGGGTATAATACCTTTGGGTATAATTTTGTAACTTTGCAGAGAATCAAGACTTTAAGTATATGAACAAGATACCATTCGAATATGGTTCTATCGCAGAAAATGAATATTTCATTGATAGAATTGAAGATAGAAGAGACCTCAAGACTTTTCTTGGAGGAGGCATCAACGTGATGCTGATTTCTCCAAGAAGATGGGGCAAGTCTTCCCTTGTCAAAGCCGCAATGGAAGAGCTGAAGCAAGAGCAGAAGGATGTGAGAGTATGCTATCTGGATGCCTTCAAGATTTTCTCTGAGGAAGAGTTCTACAACAAGTTTGCAAGTGCAGTTCTCCAAGGAGTTTCTTCCACGATGGAAAAGAGATGGGCCGACATCGTAAAGTTCATCCAATCCATATCTCCAAGCCTCACCATCAACAGTGACCCGGTGAATGCCGTAGAAGTAAATCTAAATTTCAAGCCTTTGAAGGAAAGTGCCGAGGAAATACTCAATCTTCCAGAAAAGATAGCCAAGGCAAAAGGTATTCACGTCATCGTGTGCATTGATGAGTTCCAACAATTGGCAAACCTGCCCGACTGGAAGCGCCTGGAAGGAACCATGCGTTCGGTGTGGCAGGGACAGCACAATACGACCTACTGTCTCTATGGCAGTAAACGCCACATGATGATGGATATATTCGGCAACTCGAAGAATCCGTTCTACCGTTTTGGACAGATGATGACATTGAAGAAGATAGCCAAGGAATACTGGAAGCCTTTCATCCACGACAGTTTCTACAATTATGGCAAGTCTATCAGCGATGAAATGATAGAGCGAATCTGCAATGCCGTGCAATGCCACTCCTGGTACATGCAGCAATTCTGCTTTCTCATCTGGACTCGTACAGCAACAGAAGTAACAGAGGAAATCTATCAGTCACAGCTCACCAAGCTTCTGGATACCAATGCCGATATGTTCATTACCGATATTGATGGCATGCCTGCCTCTCAAATAGCATTCCTGCGTGCCGTCTGCATGGGAGAGAATCATTTCAATGCCCAACAGGTAGTAGCAGAATATGGACTTGGTGCTCCACGCACCATCACCAAAAACAAAAAGACTCTTGTAGAAAGAGACTTCATTGAGAAATCGGGCGATGGCTTCAAGATGGTTGACCCCGTCTTCGAACTGTGGTTCAAACGGGAATACTGCAACATTTTGCCTCAATAAGATATAGGAAAAACAATGTAAACCGATTAATTCCCCATCACGCAGCCAAAGCGTGATGGGGAATTTCTATTTTTTAGCAAAGATTAATAAGCAAATTAGCCAGTATCTCACAAAATATCAATACCTTTGTACCCATGAAACAGATTATGAAGAAATTATTTCCACATACTTTGTGGAACAGAGATACAACTTCTCTGTTGGGATGTGCAGCCAGTAAATTTATCGTATTCGATATCATCTGGTGCCTGCAGACTACTTTCACCTCTTTTTCCCTGCCAGAGGTGTATGTCAATTCCCTATTGGCAGCTCTGCTGTTCATCCTCCCATTTATGCTTACCGGTAAGAAATGGCTAGAATATCTCGTGCTCTTTATTCTAGACGGACTGCTCATCAGCAACCTGATGTATTGCCGTACCTACAACTCGATGATACCTCTGGAAAGTTATCTGCTGGCTAGCAATCTGAGCGATTTTACGGCGAGTGTGATTGACTCGATGAGATGGATAGATGCCCTACTCCCGCTATCTACACTTATCTGCATCTATTCTCTCCATAAGAGAAAGAACCGAGGAGCAGAAGCGTCTGGAAGAGAGCAAGGAGCTTACGCCCTGCGAATCAAGCAATATGCCTTAACCACACTTGCAGCATTCCTGCTTTCTGTTATTTTAATCTTTGCTAAAGGAGGACCAGAAAAGGCATTCAATAACTTGGATAATGCCAACATGTACACCTGCAAAGTGCCAATGTACACCATCTTTGGCAATTTGATACACGAAGCGAACCAACAAAAAACGGTATTTACCCCTAAGATAAAAGCAGAAATTGATAACTGGATGAAACATCAACCAGCCTATCAGCCACTCGCTGACAGTATCGCCAGGAAGAAAACCCTAGTAGTCATCTTCTGCGAATCGCTAGAAAGTTGGGAAATCAACCGTAAGGTAGAAGGTAAGGAAATCACTCCAAACCTGAACCGTTACATCGCCGACAGTCATACTCTCTATGCTCCACACGTTCTCACTCAGGTGAAAGGCGGACGCAGCATAGACGGACAGCTTCTGGTAAGCACAGGTCTGTTGCCGCTGATGAGCGGATGCTACGCCATGCAATTTCCTTTTACCCACTATCCTTCATTGGTTAAGGCGATGAAGGAAGAGCATCCCGACCTGAGTTCTTATCTGATGACAGTGGACAAGCCTATCACCTGGAACCAGTCTGTGGTGGCAGAAAACTTCGGCATCAGCCAGATGTTCTTCAACGACCAGTGGGTGAACGATGAGAAAGTGGGCAGCCGCAAGAAACTGGGCGATGTATCCTTCATGAAGCAGATTGTGGCAAAGCTCAAGAAAGGCGGAATCATGAAGAAGGGAAAAAGTAATTATCTGCAGATTGTAACTTACTCCGGTCACAACCCATTCGTCCTGCCCGACAACCTGAAGCGTATTCATTTTAAAGGCGATTATCCGGAAAAGATGCGCGACTTCATGATCATGGCCAACTATACCGACCACGGTTTGGGCATCCTCCTCGACTATCTGAAGAGTCGCCCGGACTACAAGGATATGATGATTGTGATAATTGGCGACCACGAAGGTCTTGCTGCCGACCGCAAACCTATCTGCGAATCGCCAGCTGCCAAAGGCATCGTAAGCGACAAGCAGTTTACTCCTTTCATAGTTGTAAACGCTCCTGTAGGTGGAATATATAATAAGGTGATGGGACAGGTTGACCAATATCCTACCATCCTCAACCTGATGCATCTGGATCACTACAAATGGAAAGGTATGGGACAGAGCATCTTTGATCCTCGCAAATATCCTGCTGCTGTAGGTTCAGATAATATGAACGTAGAAACGACAGGTAATGTACCGGAAAAGGAAATCAAGCGACTCACCCAAGCCCATCGCATCTCGGATTTTCTGATTCGCTACGACAAAATTATAAAATAAGACTTCGATAAGACATGAACATCAAGTACAACAAAGCCCTATGGCTCATCATCATCCTGGCTATCGTGATGATGATTCCATTCCTCGGACTCTCTGATTTCAATACCAAGGGAGAACCTCGCGAAGCTGTGGTTGCCTACACCATGCTGGAACACGGCAATTGGATTCTGCCCATCAACAATGGTGGCGACATCCCTTACAAGCCACCTTTCTTCCACTGGTGCATCGCCTTCTTCAGCCTCATCGCCGGCCACGTGAATGAATATACCTCGCGTCTGCCATCCGCCATATCGCTGGTTTTGATGACCATCGGCGGCTTCGTATTCTATGCCAAGCGAAAGGATACACAGACCAGCCTCATCGCTGCCATCCTCACGCTCACCGCCTTCGAGGTGCACCGTGCCGGAATGAACTGCCGTGTGGATATGGTGAACTCTGCCCTGATGGTGGGAGCTATGTATCTGCTCTACCGCTGGTGGGAGAAGGGAAAGCACCAACTGCCTTGGCTTGCCATCCTCTGCATGAGCGGCGCCACGCTGACCAAGGGTCCTGTGGGCATCATCCTGCCTTGCTTCGTGATGGGCGTATTCATGCTTACCCAGCGCGAGAACTTCTGGGGCATCGTATGGCGCATGGCTTTAACCGCCCTACTCTCGCTCATCATCCCATTCTGCTGGTACTATGCCGCCTATCTGCAAGGTGGCGACGAGTTCCTGCGCCTGGTGAAGGAAGAGAACATCGACCGATTCATGGGCAAGATGGCATACGAATCGCACGAGAACCCGGCATGGTATAACCTGCTCACTCTCATTACGGGCTGGTTGCCTTACACCTTATTATTATTGTTCTCGCTCTTCATCCTGCCTTGGAAGAAGTTCTCGAAGACCCGGTTCCTGGAGAATGCGAAGAAGGCTACTCCGCTGCAGGTGTTCACCTGGCTCGCCTTTCTTCTGGTGCTCTTCTTCTACTGCATCCCTAAGAGCAAGCGCAGCGTCTATCTGCTGCCATGCTATCCGTTCATGGCTTATCTCATCGCCGAATACATCGTTTGGATGATAAAGGAGAAGATGGGAGCCATCAAGGTATATGCCGGCGTGATTGCCTCGCTGGCAGTTATCCTTGTGATTGCTACGCTTGTTATACGAGCAGGCGGCATACCAGATACCATTTTCCATGGCAAGCATGCTGCCGACAACATCGCCATGCTCCATGCAATAGGGGAATCTACTCATGGTATCCTATTCTACGTATGCTATATGTTTCTTATAATAGGAGCTTATCAGATATTCAAGGCACTCAAGAAAAAAGAGACAAGCCAAATGATGAAATATACATTGGTGATGATTATCGCAATTTTCATCACACTCGACTCCACCCTGCAGCCTGCCGTGCTCAACACCAAGGCAGACAAGCATCTGGCGCCGATTATCGAAAAGAAGTTTGATACAGGTAAGCTTTACTCCTATATGTCGATAGAGATGATGCATTTCTTCAGCCTCAACTTCTATCTGGGCGATAAGATTCAGCAGTTTGACAAGGTATTGCCGCAGGATGGCGTGCTGATGATTCCTGAAAGCGACGTGCCAGACTTCAAGGAGAAATTCGGAAGGGACTATACCTTCCAGAAGGTTTGGGAAGTAAGGAAACTCGTAGAATGTCACCATCCAGTAGGCTTCTATCGGTTTGTAAAGACTAGTGCCAACATCGCACAGAACAGATAATCGCACTAAACAAATAATCAGATACAAAAATAGCATCGGGATTCATCAACCCGATGCTATTTTTGTATCTACCAAATTTATTTTCTTTCTTCAAATTATACTCTTTCTTCGATAAAGTATCGTGGGCGGCGCTTCACCTCGGTATAGATTTTGCCAATATAGACACCTGTGATACCCACACCCGTGGTGATGATGCCACCGATAAACCACATGGAAACGAGCATGGAGGTCCAGCCCTGGATGGTCTTGCCCTGGAAATGCTCCACCAAGGCAAAGATAATCATGATGATTGCTACTAAAGTCATCGCCAGACCCAGGAAGGTAATAAACTTCAATGGTGCCACGGAGAACGAAGTGATGCCATCGATACTGAAGCTCAGCATCTTGGTGAGCGGATACTTGCTCTCGCCTGCCTCACGGGCCTTGCGGTCGTAATAGACAAATCCTTCACGGAAGCCCAACTGTCGGACAATGGCTCTGAGAAAGAGATTGCGCTCGGAGTACTGCATCAGTGCCTTCAGCGTGCGGTTGGTCATCATGCGGAAGTCGGCATGGTTATACACCGTATCCTTATCCACGCTCTGCATCAGCTTATAGAAAGCCTGGGCGGTGAATCGCTTAAAGAAGGTATCGGTCTTGCGCTCCTTGCGCACACCATAGATAATATCCTTGCCTTCCTGCACCTGCTGAACCATATCGATGATGACATTCTCATCATCCTGCAGGTCGGCATCGATACTTACCATTGCATCGCAATGATCCACAGCCGCCTCCATTCCTGCCCAGAGTGCATTCTGATGTCCCCGGTTATGAGATAACTTGATGCCGTGTACATACTTGTGCTCCTTGGCAGCATCGGAAATCATCTGCCAGGTACGGTCACGACTACCATCGTCAACAAGGAGCAACTCCGTGTCGGCGTCTGTTTTTACCTTGATGTTCTTGATCAGATTGCCAAGCACCTCCAGGGTCTTCGGCAATACCGCTTCCTCGTTATAGCAAGGAATCACTATGAATATCTTCATCACTTCTTTTTTTTTCATCATTAGCATGGATACATATCAATTGCAAAAATACCCCGATTTTCTTACATACACAAATAAAACGCCAGTTTTTTTATAATCTTGCATCATATTCCTGAAAAGAAGGACTGGGAAAGCAGGATAAGCCCCTGATTTTACCACTTTCACCTCACCACTTCCACTTCACCTGCACCTCCAGATCCATCTGATGAGAACCGGCGATTTCCTGTAAGCCGGAAGAGATGTGGGTGCGGTCGAAATAATCGGTACTGCCCAGCTTTGCGATTACCAGCAGATGATGGCTGATTTCCGAACGCGCCACCAGAGCATAGCGGATGCCCTCGCCAAAGTAACTGCCAAAACTCATCTGATAGAGCAAGCCCGGCTCATAGGCATAGATGCGACTGGCGAAATTCTGGGTATGAAAATAGCCGAAACTGCCCTGCAGCCTCAGCCACCGCCAATGATATCCGATGTTTTCATTCAGCAGATAACCGCAGTTGGAAGCATTCTGGGTGCCGCTGCTGGAAGCATTCTGGGTGCCGCTGCCCGCATTTCCTTCCCGGTACTTCGTATAATCCACACTCGTCTTGGAACTCCAGTTTTTCGTGGTAACGCTGGCATAGAAACGGAGACGCCCGGTAGCGTTTCCCGCCTTTTCCTTATAGCGGACCCGGGCTCCCAGTGTCCAGGAACGGGCAGGAAGATAGAGGATATTCAGCAGATGATCCCAGCTCTGAGTACTCTGACGGGTATGATACTTAGGCCAGGCAAAATAGGCAAAGTCGCTATAGGCGGTAAGGGTCCAGCGACTGCCTGGCGACCACGTAGCCCCCACATACACACCATTTTCATCCTGCACGCTGCTTCCCTCGGCAAAGCTGTTGCTGAACAGGGAATAGTACCTGGCAGAATAGAACCGTTGCACAGCCGTGAGCGAGAAATGGTCGGAAAACTGATAAGATGCAGCATTGAGCGTGGCGACGGCTCCACAATCACCTGTTGCCGTTTCGCCACCTATCGTCCAGCGATGGGAAATATAGCCATAATCTACACTCACACTCCAGAAGGCATCACCTTTGGGAGCAAACCGCTTGTACAACTGCACCTTTTCCGGCATCAGCGGAAGGGAGAAAGAGGTATAGAAACCGGTGGCTCCGATATGCCAGCCCTGATGGCGATAGTTGATGTTGCCACCCACCAGCGTATTGGAGGCTATATCCTGCCTGGCTATCTCCCTGCGTGTACGGTGCAGACCGGTCTTGAGAATGGTCTTGATGCCCCCTTCATCACTCAGCGTGGCATCTATCTTGCGATAAGAGAGGAATCCGGTAAGGTCAAGTCCCTTCAACAAGGTATAGGTGGCTGCTGCTCCCTGCAGATAGTTGGCAGAAGAGCGGGAGGAATGAACCTTGATCTGGCTGGTGGTTCTGCCCAGCGAGGACAGTATCGAGAGTTTGCCAAAGCTGAAGTCGTTGTTGAGAATCAGTCCCATTCCCTCGTGCAGCCGATACCTGCCCAGGGTGATATTCTTCCATCTTCCCAGTTTCCTGACTTGCAGATAGAAGGAATAGAAATCATATCCCAGATTATTCCTGCCGCTTCCGAAAGGTTCGCCCGCATCCTGGGCGCCTACGAATCCCATCTTCACATAGTCGCCATACCTGAACTGATAGCGCACCCCGTGCTTATACTTATATCCCAGGTATCCATCGGTTCCGTTGCCATCGCCCTTGCGCTCATAGAAAGGCACTTTCACCATTCCCATCACCTCGTGCTTGCCATACTTCAGGATGTTCTTCAGGCTCGGGAACTGCTTGCCGGGAGTCTCATCGGCTACATAGAAGAAACAGTTCATCAACTGCCGCTGATACCAGCTGATACTGGGGATGAGAGCCAGTTCTGCCATCGTCTTCATCCCGTGATAGCGATGGAGATATGCCTGGATATCCTCTACCTGCGAAGGGGTGAGGAAAGGCAGATGCTCCATCTCTTCGCGGGTAGCCGTGTTCAGATTCAGCGGATGCTGCGCCAGCTCCTCCAGTTCCTCCTCATAATCCTCCCAGGCAGTCTGTTCGAAATCCTCCATCTCCGAGAGTTCCATCAGATATTCCTGCCAAGGTTGCGAAGAGACATGCTTCTCCCTATCTTCTTCCGACCGGGAAGAGGAGTCCTGGGCACAAACAGTAGGGACATAAAATAACTGGGAGCTGCCTATGAGAAACAGTTTCAACAAAAAGCGGATGATAGGTTGCCAATACTTCATAGACAGGCAAAAGAATTATTAAATTTCCACAAAGATACTGCGAAATTCTGAAAATGAGTAAGAAAAGAGTAACTTTCTTTCTCTAAATGGGAAATTATCTGTAATTTTGCGGCATAATTAGGAATAGAAGAGGATTACACCTCTTTTATATATATGAGATGCTCCGGACAGGGGGCGGATTTTTTAAATTGGATCAAGAAGATTTTTATGAAACAGAAGATATTCTTTTTGCTGGCGATGCTCTTCTGCATCACGCTGCAGACAATGGCTCAGACGGATGACGACAAGCCTGAAGACAAGGAAGTCGATATGGATGCCCCTACCTTCGAACCGATGGTGAAGGTGGGAAAAGTGCTGCTCGACCACGACAGTATTCAGTATGTACAGGTGAACAACGTGTATGTTTATCCACAGCCGGTGTTCAAGAACGCCAAGGAAAGGATGGCGTACAACCGTCTGGTATATAATGTGAAGAAAGTACTGCCGATAGCCAAGGAGGTAAGAAAGATCATCATCGAAACGGGTGATTATCTGGAAACCCTGCCCAACAAGAAGGCGAAGGATGCGCATATGAAGCTGGTGGAGAAAAGCATCAAGCAGGAATATACACCGAGAATGAAGAAGCTTACCTATGCACAGGGTAAGCTCTGCATCAAACTGGTATATCGTGAGTGCAATTCATCCTCCTATCATCTTATCCAGGCATTCCTCGGTCCTATCCGTGCCGGTTTCTATCAGGCTTTCGCCGCCCTCTTCGGTGCCAGCCTCAACAAGAAATATGATCCGAACGGAGTAGATAGATTGACAGAAAGAGTGGTAAGACAAGTAGAATCAGGACAGATTTAATCATACTCCTTATTAAGAAAAACAATACCCTTAGGGAAAGAAGCATTCCTGATAACAGGAAACGGCTTCCATCCCTAAGGGTATTTTTTGATGGAACAAGGGAAAGTTGTGGAAACTATTAGGAGTATTTGTCTATACTATTAGGAGAAAATGTCTATACTATTAGGAGAAGTCTCCGTTCATAAGTTTTGAATGTGCGTTCAAAAGCTTTGAATGTACGTTCAAAAGCTTTGAACATACGTTCAACGTCTCTGAACGGAGATTTCTCCTAATGAAAAAAAGAAATGCCCCTAGAGGTAACTGCTTTTTCCTCTAGGGACATTCCTTTTTATTCCTCGGTGTAAAGCACCTGGATCATAGTCTGACCCACTGCCTTCAATACGTTCTTATCCAGATGAGCCATATCATCGCTCACGGTGTGCCAGGTAGGACCGAAACTGCTCTGCTGGCAATCAGGATAGTAGGCTATCACATCGATGGTTGGAATCTTCGCCTTCTCGTTTACCGGAATATGATCATCCGTAATCATACCGCCATCACTCTTAGGGAAGAAACTGCCGTATCCTGCCTGACGGGCTGCAGCCCAAACTCGCTTCACGATGCCACCAGCATACTGCATAGACATTCCTTCGCGATAGAACTTGGCTCCCTGGCCGCCTACCATATCCAGGAGGATGCCATAGCGAGGATTGTAACCCTCTGGCTTGTTCTCGCTCCAATACTGGGCACCCAAAGCCCAGCTGTTACCATCATCCTGTGCATCAGACCATTGAGGTACGCCCCAGTCCTCAGTATCGAAACATACGAAATCTACGCCGATACCTGGATTCAGCTTCTTGTCTGCCTGCAACTGGCGTGCAATTTCCAGCATGACGGCTACTCCGCTGGCACCATCGTTGGCAGCCATGACAGGCTTGCGCCAATTGGTACTGTCGGGATCGTTATCCGCCCAAGGGCGACTGTCCCAATGGGCACAAAGCAGGATGCGGGTTTCAGCCTTCGGGTTGTAATGGGCAATGATATTGGTATTCTTCAATATCGTGCCATCATAGCCCTTCAGGTCTGCCTTCTGGGTCTCTACCTCACAGCCAAACTGCTTGAACTTGCTCACAATCCATTCGCCACACTTATCGTGCGCCTCGCTGTTCATCACGCGAGGCCCGAAATCGCATTGCGCTGCACAATAAGCCAATGCCGAATCGGCATTGAAAGCCGGACCTACGGGATTCAGCTTCTCCGCTTCCTCTACCTCCTGAACATCAGGCGAGCTCGCACTGCTGGCATTCTTATAGCTGATGGTACCAGCCACCAGTCCGGCAGCTACCACCACACCTAATATGATCTTCATTTTTTTCGTCATAACATTATTGTTTAAAGTTCTGCACCTGCGTCATCACTCTGAGCCAGTTGCCTCCCCAGATCTTGGCGATATCCTGCTCGCTGTACTTGCGGCGCAACAGCTGGAGTGTGAAATTAATCAGCTCGGAAGAATCAGCAAGTCCGCGGATGCCTCCGTCTCCATCGAAATCGGTACCCAGACCTACGTGGTCGATGCCCATCACCTCGATGGCATGCTCCAGATGGGCAATGGCATCCATGATGTCTGCCTCGCCCTCCTTGCGCAGGAATCCATGATAGAGCGTAGTATGAGCCACACCTCCACGGGCTGCCAGGGCACGCATCTGATCATCGGTAAGATTACGGGGTACATCGCAGAGCGCACGGCTGCTGCTATGGCTGCATACGATAGGAGTCTGACTGATTTCCAATGCATCATAGAAACTCTTTTCGCCTGCATGGCTCAAGTCCACCATGATGCCGTGGCGGTTCATCTCCTGAATCACCTTGGCTCCGAAACTGCTCACGCCATTGTGGGTATTGCAGCCACGGGCACTGTCGCAGATGTCATTATCGCCATTGTGGCAGAGGGTGATATATACCACGCCTCGCTGAGCAAAGTACTTCACATTGCTCAAATCGTGCTCCAGGGCAAGACCATTCTCAATACCGAGCATGATGCTCTTTCTGCCCTTTCGCTTGTCGCTGTAAAGATCGGCAGGAGTTCGGGCGATACTCAGGTAGTCGCGGTTCTTGCTCACGATTTCCTCAATCTTGTCGAAGATGAGATCGGCATACTGCAGAGGTCCCTGCACGTCGAAGGCTACCTTGCTGCTGAAGCTCTCGCCTATCTTAGGCTGCGGCAGGTAAGCCACCATGGTGGTAGCATCCTGATGTCCGTCGGTCATCTTGTGCAGATCTACGAGAATGCGGGAGTCGCGATGATCGAACTTCACGCCCTGCGGGAAGAACATCGGGGTATCGCAATGGGTATCGAGTGTTAGGATACGCTTGTGCAACTGCTTGGCAGCATGGAAATTGCCAGCCTGGTTCACCAGCCACTGGAAGATCTTTCCGCCTTCCTCGCCCAGCCACTCCGGATGCCACTGCACGCCGAGTATCTGCTTATACTCGTTGCTCTCTATCGCCTCGATGATGCCATCGGTAGATTTGGCGATGATGCGCATGTGCTTGCCCGGCTCGCTCACAGCCTGATGGTGGAACGAGTTGACGAGAATCTTTTCCGAATTATATATATGATATAAGGTGGAATCCTTCTTGATTTCTATACTATGGGTTGGTTCGGAGCGGTCGGCATCCTGACTGTGCTTCACCATCTGCTTGATGTCCTGATACACTTTTCCGCCCAAGGCTATCGCCAGGGTCTGGATGCCTCGGCAGATGCCGAGCATCGGTATCTGACGGTTGAAAGCCAGACGGACAAGCATCAGCTCTGCAGCATCACGCTCCTGATTGATATTGTGAAGACGGGGAGACGGCTCCTCGCCCATCCACAAAGGGTTATGGTCGCCCCCACCCGTCAGGATCAAACCATCTAGATGCTCCAGGGTATTGATGATGACAGTACTGTCGGCAACTGGCGGGATGATGACAGGCGTTCCACCTGCCGCAATCACCTGCTTGTAATAACGGTCGCGAAGCGTAGCATCAATGTTCTCGTAATTGGCAGTAAGACCGATTACGGGCTGATGCTTCGCTTCGGGAAAAGAAGAGTACGCACCCTTGAGATGCGACTCCAAGTCAAATGTTTCCATTTGTTTATTTCTAAATACAAAAAAATTACTCTTCCTCCAAAAGAACAGGAACCTCGCGCTTGATGCTCTGCTCAAGCGAGATGAGTGTCTCGGTAGATACTACACCCGGAATAGCCTGGAGCTTGTTGTTCAGCAAGTCCATCAACTGCTCGTTGTCACGGGCATACAACTTCAAAAGCATGGTATAAGAACCGGTTGTGAAGTGGCACTCCACAATCTCAGGAATGTTCTGAAGGCGCTCTACCACCTTCTTGTACATATTACCACGCTCCAGGTTAAGTCCTACGTATGTACATGTAGAATAACCCAGACTCTTAGGGTTTACATCGAAGCCGCTACCGGTGATGAATCCATCCTCCATCAAGTGCTGGACACGCTGATGGATGGCTGCACGAGACACGCCGCATTCTGCAGCTACGTCTTTGAAAGGAATACGGGCATTCTTGGAAAGGATGCCGAGAATCTTTCTGTCAAGATTGTCTATTTTCTCCATTTCTTCTCTATTATTATGTTCTATTTTAAGGTATTCTTATATACCAGATAGCAAAATTAATAAAAACTATCGAAACAGACAACAAAATGCACGAATATTTTGCAATATCCGTGCATTTTGTTGTTTTTTATACTGATTTTAACCAAAATTTCAGATTTTTCCTGCTATTTGGTCGTTACTTTCTCTTTCTGGAAGCAGACTTTCTGCCAGCAGACTTGGCTGGAGTCTTAGCCACCTTCTTCTCTGCTCCTACAGCTACATCATCCTTCTGCTTGCTGTCTGCCTCTGGCTTTACCTCTGGCTTCACGATGCTCACGAGCTCCAGGTCGAATACCAGTGTAGAATATGGAGGAATCTGACCAGCCTGACGCTCGCCGTATGCCAACTCATAAGGGATGTAAAGCTGCCACTTGCTGCCTACAGGCATCATGGTGAGAGCCTCTGTCCAACCCTTGATCAGGCTGCCGGCACGGAACTTGTCTGTGGCAGCACCACCATGCTTGGAAGTTGCATCGAATACGGTTCCATCGATGAGACGGCCCTCGTAGATAACCTCCACCTCATCAGAAGCCTGAGGAATCTCGCCCTGACCTTCCTTGATTACCTTATACTGCAAACCGCTAGGCAAGACCTTGACACCTGGCTTCTTGGCATTGGCTGCCAGATATTTCTCGCCAGCACCAGCCAAGGCTTCCTTCTTGAATTCGCCAGCCTTGTGCTCGGTAAAGATAGTGGTATCATTGGCAAGAGCTGCCACGAAACCACGGCTGAAGAGTTCGGCATTGATAGAATCCTTGGTGCTCTTCAGCTCCTCGCGGGTTCCAGGCAGGATGCGCTGATTTACCATCTGGGCAATCTGCATACCTACGATATAAGCTGTACCCTTAGGAGTATTTGCCTGCTGGATAGCCTCCTCGTAACCACGGATGAAGTCTGCCATATAAGCAGTATCTACCTGATAACTCTGCTGGATGAATGGAACCAGACCACGGGTGGCATAGACACCAGCCGCATAACTCAAGGAATCACCCTCGCTGGCAAGAACCACTGGAGTTACCTTCTTCACATTCTTCTTCTTGCTTGCAGCACTGGCTGTAAACAAAGAAGCACTCGCCACGAGGACGAGTGCTGTCATTAAATATTTCTTCATTTCTTATAAGTCCTCTACTCAAAATGAGTTCCCACAAAAATTACTTGCCACCTACAGAGATCAACTCAATCTTGAAGATCAATACAGAGAATGGCTTGATCTGACCCTGCTCACGCTCACCGTAAGCCAACTGCTGAGGGATGTAAACCTCCCATACAGAACCTGCTGGCATGTGAACCAAAGCCTCAGTCCAACCCTTGATAACCTGGTTAGCACGGAGATCTACAGCCTGACCACGCTTGAAAGATGAATCGAATACCTTGCCGTCGATAGTCTTACCCTCGTAGTTAACCTTTACCATAGATGTATCCTTTGGCATAGGGCCGTTACCCTCCTTGATTACCTTGTACTGAACACCTGAAGGAAGAGTTACCACTCCTGGCTTCTTCTTGTTGGCAGCGAGGAACTTCTCACCAGCCACCTTGTTAGGACCATATTCCTTCTCCATGTTCTTTGCCTTGATGGCCATCATCTTGGTCTGTGCTACCTGAGCAGCCTGCTCTACAGTCATCAAACCCTTCTTGCCGGTAGTACCTGTGATGAAACCAGCCATGAAGTTCTTCAAAGAGATGGTCTTGGTAGAATCGTCACCGAATACCTCGTGGTTGATACCCTTAACCATCTGGTTAGAGATCTGCTGACCAATCTGAATACCTGCATAGTAAGCAGCCTTCTTCTTGTCATCACCAGCGTTGGCACCATCGTTGAGACCCTTGATGAAATCATCCATATAAGCGGTATCCACGCCCATGCGCTCTACCATAAACTCCTTCAGACCCTGAGTCTGAGACATACCCATAGCATAGCTCATTGTATCAACATCGTTCTTGAGGTCTGCCTTTGGAGTAGAATTGCCACATGCTACGAATGTAGCGGCAACACAAGCCACGAGGGCTCCGAAAAATAACTTTTTCATTTTTTACTTTATGTTTTATTCTTTGTTCTCTCTATATTACTTTACTGCAACAAGCTCTACATCGAAGATCAATGCTGAGAATGGAGGAATGGCTGCACCAGCACCACGCTCACCGTAACCCAGCTGATAAGGGATGAAGAAACGGTACTTAGCACCCTCGGTCATCAACTGAAGACCCTCTGTCCAACCAGCGATTACCTGGTTCAATGGGAAGGTAGCTGTCTGACCACGGTCGTAAGAGCTATCAAACTTGGTACCATCGATGAGTGTACCCTCGTAGTGGCACTCTACCTGATCTGTAGCCTTAGGAGCCTTGCCGTTACCCTCGCGCAGGATCTGATACTGCAAACCGCTCTTGGTTGTGATGATACCATCCTTCTTAGCATTCTCTGCGAGGAACTGCTCACCAGCCTCCTTGGCAACCTTGCCCTTCTCTGCAGCTGCAGCCTGAGCCTTAGCCTCCTGCTCTGCGAAGAAGTTCTGTACCAACTCCTGTGCTTCCTGCTCATCAAGCTGAAGCTTGCCTGCAATCGCATCCTTTACAGCCTGTGCAAAATCATCAATGTTCAAACTCTCTGCACCCATAGAAGCCAACTGGCGACCGATGCCAATGCCTAAAGCATAACTTACTTTATCCATAAATTTATCTTATAACTTTGTATTAATATTCTTTATTTTGTACTTATTGTCCTTAAAACGAGTGCAAAGATAACATTTTTCTCGCTGATAACGATGATATTTAAAGAAAAAAGTGTAAATTTGTGCATTCTTAATAAGAAGATTAAGAAAATATGAATAAATAAAACGTGATAAGATGAAGAAACTCGTATTTTTAACCGGCGCTGGAATGTCTGTGGAGAGTGGTTTCAAAACTTTCCGTGGAAATGATGGCTTGTGGGAGAACTATCCTGTGGAACAGATAGCTACCCACGAGGGATGGGAAGCTGACCCTACCCTAGTAACTAACTTCTATAATATGTTGCGCCATAAGCTCTATGCCGCTCAACCTAACGAGGGACATAAACTTATCAAGGATCTGGAGAAGGATTTCGACGTAACGGTGATTACACAGAACGTGGATAACCTGCACGAGAAGGCGGGATCCAAGAACGTGATCCACCTGCATGGAGAACTCTCCAAAGTCTGCTCTTCGCGCGATCCTTACGACTATCGATACATCAAGGAGTTGCCGGAAAATGACTGTGAGGTGGAACCTGGAACCAAGGCAGGCGATGGCAGCTTGCTGCGACCATTCATCGTCTTCTTCGGCGAGAGTGTTCCAATGATAGAGCCTGCTGCCGAGGCGGTACAGCAAGCCGATATCTTCGTCATCATCGGTACTTCGCTCAACGTGTATCCTGCCGCAGGTCTGATAGCATACACCAAGCCGAACATTCCTATCTATCTGATAGACCCAGGTGCCGTAAACACCAACGGCTACTACAAGATTGAGCATATCATGAAGGGGGCTTCTGAAGGAATGAAGCAGCTGAAGGAGATCCTGGAGAAATAAAACGCAGAAGAGGATATAATTATAAGACGCTAAACTTTCACAAATAAGCTCCACACGCCCTGAAAGGGCAGAAGCTCCTAGCCCAGGGCAGCGCCCTGGGTTACGCATAAGCAAGGAAGTCGCCCTGTAAGGGCAAAAGCTTTAAAAAAGAGAAGCTTTTGCCCTTACAGGGCGACTTTGTTTTATATCGAAATGCTGATTATGCCGATGCTCTGATTCCCATACGGGCCTCGGCTACATTTACAACATAGTCGCCGAGCTTCTCGCACTCCTGAATGATATCCATATACAGGGTTCCTACACCATAGGTATAGAGATGGTTATCCACATCATCCAGGTTCTGGTTTCTCAACTGAGTACGGAAGTTGTTGATTTCCGTCTCAATGTTATAGGTATGGTTCATATTGATCGACTGGCGATCGTGAGCAAACATGAAGTTCATCTGGGTAAGCGACTCATCTACCAGTTTGAACATCTGATGGATATTCTCATTCTGCTTTGCCGTGAACTCTTCCTTGTTCTCTCCCTTGCGCTTGATGGTGCGGGCAAGGTTGTAGCAACTGTCACCAATACTCTCAATCTCGGAAATCTCACGCAGCATCGAACGAATCTTTGCCTTGGTATCATCACTCAGATGGGCATCGCTCACCTGATCCAGATACTTGGCTATCTCAATCTCCATATTATCCGAAATGCCCTCATACTTCTCGATACGCTCATAGAGTTTGTCGAAAGTCTTGGAATCCTGAGTTTCCAGCAATTCTCTCACCATACCAAACATACGATGGATGCGCTCGCCGAAACTGCCGATTTCCTGCTGTGCCTCGAAAACTGAAAGCTCCGGTGTCTTCATGATACCAGCCTGGATAAAGCGCAGGCGGAAATCCTCCTCCTCCTTGTCTGCCTTAGGCTTGATAAGCTGGCAGACCACCTTTTCCAACTGTGGAATAAACCAGATGAGTACACCTGTGTTGCAGACATTGAAGCAGGTGTGGAACATCGCCAGGACGATAGGCAATAACTTCGCCTTCTGCGCTGCCGACATACCGCCATCAGGATCGTAGCCCACAATAGAGCAGACGAAATCCACGAAAGGATAGAACAGGCAGAGAACCCAGATGACACCAAACACATTGAACACCAGATGAGCCAAAGCCGCACGACGAGCCTGGGCATTGGCACCCAAAGCAGCAAGGTTGGCAGTAGCAGTGGTTCCGATATTCTCACCCATCACCAGCGCAATACCCAGATAGATAGGAAGCACTCCCGTAGAACAGAGCAGGATGGTAATGGCCATCACCGCAGCAGAACTCTGTACGATGCAGGTAATAAGCGTACCTATCAAAAGGAAGACGACAATGGTGAAATGACTCTTCGTATCGAAGGAACCGAAGAAGTCGATAACTGCCGGATTATGCTCCAGATCGAGAGCCTTGCCTGCACTGCTCAACAGAACGAGCGAGAAGAAGAGAAAGGCGATACCGAAAAGAAAATCTCCAAAATACCGGCGCTTCTTGCTATATATCAGCATAATGCCGAGGAAGAACGCAGGGAATACCACGATGGTTAAATCTACATTATAACCCAGCGACATAATCCATGCCGTAAAAGTGGTACCGATGTTGGCACCCATTATCACGGAAATGGCTTGGGCCAGGGTGAGCAGACCTGCATTCACAAAAGAAACCGTCATCACGGTGGTTGCAGAGGAACTCTGAACAGCACAGGTAATAAAGGTACCTGTAAGCATTCCCGTAAATCGGTTGGTAGTCATAGCTCCTAAAATGTGGCGCAACTGAGATCCTGCCATCTTCTGCAAAGCCTCACTCATCACCTTCATACCATAGATGAGCAATGCCAGAGAACCGAGAATCTGAAAAAAAATCACAAGATATTGACTTGTATCCATAATTATTTGTATTTGTGGAAATGTTTGTTACGTTTCGATTGCAAATATAATAAGAAATCCGCTTATTACGAAATATTAAGCAAGGATATTTCAAATTGTAACAGCATTGTAACATCCTAAACCAATGAACATCTTTAAAAAGAAACAAAGCGCTCTTTTCTATCTACTATTTATTATATACCGTTTTTCTACTCTTGATATAGAAGGAAAGGAGAAATTAGTGGCCTATTTTGTTACATATTTAATAAAAAACAAAAAAAGATGCCAAGAAACTTTGTATTCTCCGATTTTTTTTGTTTCTTTGCCTTATAAAACTATAAACAGTCATATAACAGTCGTAATTATGGGAAAAGGTAAAAAAGGCGGCAAAAGAATGAACAAGGCGCAGCTCACAGAGATTCTGCAGCAATTCTTTGCCGAAAGGCCGGGCGAAACGCTCAGCTTTAAAGAAATATTCCGTTCCCTCCATCTCACTACGCATCCGCTCAAGATGCTGGCTATCGACATCATGGAGGAAATGGCATGGGATGACTATCTGGCAAAGGTAAGTGATAATTCGTATCGCCTGAACCAAAGCGTGCAGGTGATGGAGGGTAAGTTTGTTAGAAAGGCAAATGGCAAGAACTCCGTCATTCCTGACGGCGAAGAGAATCCTATCTTCGTTTCTGAACGCAACTCTATGGGAGCGCTCAATGGCGACCGAGTGGAATTCACTTTCCTCGCACGCCGAAAGAACCACATCAAGGAAGCACAGGTAAACAAGATTCTGGAACGTGCAAAAGATACCTTCGTTGGTAGATTGAAAGTGGATAAGGATCTGGCTTACCTTGTTACACCAAGCGATGTCTTCGCTCACAACATCATCATTCCAAGAAGAAAGGTGAAGGGTGGAAAGACCGACGACAAGGCGGTGGTACGAATCATAGAATGGCCGGATGGAGAAAACAAGAGTCCTATCGGTGAGGTTGTGGATATCCTCGGACAGAAGGGTGACAACGATGTAGAGATGAACTCTATCCTCGCCCAATATGGATTGCCTTACAAGTATCCGAAGAACGTAGAGGATGCTGCCAACAAGATTTCAGGAGAAATCACAGAGCAGGACTACAAGGAGCGAGAAGACTTCAGAAAGGTTTTCACCTGCACCATCGACCCGAAAGACGCCAAAGACTTCGACGATGCCTTGAGTATTCAGAGATTGGAGAACGGCAACTGGCAGGTGGGTGTTCACATCGCCGATGTTTCGCACTACGTCACGGAGGGCAGCATCATCGACAAGGAAGCAGTGAAGCGTGCCACATCTGTCTATCTCGTAGATCGCACCATCCCGATGCTCCCTGAGCGTCTCTGCAACTTCATCTGTTCGCTTCGCCCTAACGAGGAAAAACTGGCATACAGCGTCATCTTTGAACTCGACAACAATGCCGAGGTCAAGAACTACCGCATCGTGCATACCGTCATCGAGAGCGACCGACGATATAAATATGAAGAGGTACAGGAACTCCTAGAAGCAAATGGCGTGATTGATGGTACCGGCGAACCGGCTCCGGCAGAAACCAAAGAGCATCCATACCAGGGTGAAAATGCACTCCAGCTTATCACCCTTGATAGACTGGCAAAGAAACTTCGTGCTGCAAGATTCAAGAATGGAGCCGTGAAGTTCGACAGAGAGGAACTGCATTTCGATATTGACGAGAAAGGCAAGCCTATCAGCTGCTACTACAAGCGCTCTAAGGATGCCAACAAACTCGTGGAGGAATTCATGCTCCTAGCCAACCGTACGGTGGCTGAAAGTATCGGAAAGGTGAAAAAGGGAAAGAAGCCAAAGACGCTTCCTTATCGTATTCACGATAATCCAGACCCACAGAAGCTGGAAACCCTGCGTGAATTCGTTGTGAAGTTCGGCTATAAGATGAAGACCGAGGGCACCAAGGGTGCCACAGCCAGAAGTCTGAACAAGCTGATGGCAGACTGCGAAGGTAAGCCTGAGAACAACCTCATCCAGATGGTAGCTCTCCGTGCAATGATGAAGGCAAAGTATTCCGTTCATAACATCGGCCACTTCGGTCTGGCTTTCGAGTACTACACACACTTCACCTCTCCAATCCGCCGCTATCCGGACACGATGGTACACCGCTTGCTTACCAAGTACGCACAAGGCGGCAGAAGTGCCAACGAGAAGCATTACGAGGAACTCTGTGAGCATTGCTCCGACATGGAGCAAATTGCACAGAATGCAGAACGAGACAGTATTAAATATAAGATGGTAGAATTCATGGGCGACAAGCTCGGTGAGGAATTTGATGCCCACATCAGTGGCATTACTTCTTACGGTATCTATGCAACCATTGATGAGAACCATTGCGAAGGAATGATTCCGATGCGAGACATCGCAGACGATTATTACGACTTTGACGAGAAGAACTTCTGTCTGATTGGTCGTCGTCATCACAACAAGTACCAATTAGGTGATGCTATCCGCATCAAGGTGGCGCAAGCCAACCTGGAGAAGAAGCAGTTGGATTTCGCCCTAGCCGGCGATTCTGCTCCTGTACGCAAGGAAAAACCTGCAACTAGTACTTCTTCCAAGAAAACAAAGAAGTCGAAGCAGAAGACACGTAATCATCGTAGAAACAAATAATCTCTCCATATCAAACTGGGCTGACCTTTAAGGTTGGTCCAGTTTTTTCTGCGTCATACAGGACCGAACAGGTCAAAAATCTGCGCACATCTGTGAAATCAGTGTGAAAAAGAAAAAGCAGCAAAGAAAAATCTGCGTCATCTGCGAAATCTGCGTGACCTAAAAAACAATTCGCGTGAGAAAGAATAAAATCTGCGTGAAAACAAAAAAGCCTCAGAAATCTTTCGAAATCTGAGGCTTTGATAAAAGAAGGCGGCTACCTACTCTCCCGCATTGCATTGCAGTACCATCGGCGCAAGTGAGCTTAACTTCTCTGTTCGGAATGGGAAGAGGTGGGACCTCACCGCAATAACCACCTGATAATGGGGTATGACGTATTTGCACACAAGCAAACTGTATTTGATAGTAAAGAACCACCGTCCCTCTCGATTCAATCGAGAGTCAACAGCTGAAACTATGAACTTTCTAAAGAAAGTGTTCGGGCAATTAGTAATGCTCGGCTTT
>ERZ1026890.145-NODE-145-length-52740-cov-74.561697_pt1 | contig 52740 bp, 40 predicted proteins | sample MGYA00380175_ERZ1026890 | MGnify/ENA primary metagenome ERZ1026890 (study PRJEB33269, sample SAMEA4719811) | human gut metagenome | biome: human-associated habitat; feature: organic feature; material: feces | place: Cameroon | collected 2013-10 ...
GCTCTATTGGCTCGTGTTCGACAAGCACGGCAAGTATAGTTTGAGGAAGCAGTAACCACCCCTGTGTATTAAACACTTCGTTCTCATCGGTTGTGATGCCAATAGGCATCGGTGCACCCGTTTTCGGGTTCACAAATTGCAAAAATATCACCATGATTGTAGGATAAGGGCAGAAAAACTTTGTGCTTTCAAGATTTATTCGTACTTTTGCAGTCAAAAACAGAAAGGGAGGGATGAATGCTGATGCAGAAATCCCTCTTTAAGTATAACAAAAAAGGAGAAAGCCTATGTTCCATATCGCTCAATACTTCCCTATCACAGACCCTACGTTGATATTCTTCGTAGTACTCCTCATCATCCTCTTTGCCCCTATCATCATGGGTAAACTCCGTATCCCGCACATCATCGGTATGGTGCTGGCAGGTGTGCTCATAGGCAAATACGGACTGAATATCCTGGAGCGCGACTCTTCGTTTGAGCTCTTCGGAAAGGTGGGACTCTATTACATCATGTTCCTCGCTGCCCTGGAGATGGATATGGAAGGCATGAAAAAGAACAAGTCGCGACTGCTTATCTATGGCCTGCTCACCTGTTTTATACCGTTCTTCCTCACCTATGGCATGAGCATCTGGCTGCTCCACTACTCTGCCAAGGCTTCCTTCCTGCTGAGCTGCATCATGGCATCCAATACGCTGATTGCCTATCCTATCGTTTCGAGATACGGACTGCAACAGAAACCGAGCGTTACGCTGAGTGTGGGGTCGAGCATGATTTCGCTGCTCATAGCCCTGATAATGCTTGCCGGACTGGTAGCATCGTTCAGCAAGCATGACGGCGTACTATTCTGGGTATTCTTCACCCTCAAGTTTGCCGCCTATTGTGGCGTGATGATAATGCTGATTCCCCGACTTACAAGATGGTTCTTGCGAAGATACAGCGATGCGGTGATGCAGTTTATCTTCGTACTTTCGATGCTCTTTATGAGTGCGGCACTTTCGCAGATAGTGGGCATCGAGGGCGTTTTCGGTGCTTTCTTCGCCGGTCTGATATTAAACAGATATATTCCGCATGTTTCGCCACTGATGAACCGCCTCGAATTTATCGGCAATGCCCTCTTCATTCCTTATTTTCTGATAGGTGTGGGCATGCTGATCAATATCAATCTGCTGTTTCAGGGCAGTCATATTCTATGGGTCGTGTTCTGCATCGCCTTCTTCGGAACCCTGGGCAAAGCCATCGCAGCCTATATCGCCTGTCTGGGTTTCCGATTGCCGCTTTCTTCGGGTCACATGATGTTCGGACTCACTTCGGCTCATGCTGCCGGAAGTATCGCCATGGTGATGGTGGGTATGCATCTGCTCGTAACACCGGGCACTTATCTCGTCAACGATGATATGCTCAACGGTGTGGTTATCATGATTCTGATTACCTGCATCATCTCATCCATCCTTACCGACCGGTCTTCGCAGAAGATTATCCTGAGAGACAAGGAACTGCCTGATGCAGAAGACGATAAGAAGGTGAGCGACGAGAAGATTCTGGTTCCGGTGAAATATCCGGAATATGCTGATAACCTGATGAGTCTGGCATTTCTGGTGAGAAACCAGAAGCTGAACAGGGGACTCATCTGCCTGAATGTGGTATATGAAGACAAGGACATGCGATACAACCAGGAACAGGGAAGACGGCTTCTGGAACATTGCAGTCAGCTTGCAGCAGCCACCGATGTAATGACGCAGACCCAGGTTCGTATTGCAGCCAACATCGCCAACGGCATCAAGCATGCCTTCAACGAGTTCCAATGTTCTGAGATTATCATCGGTATGCACATGCATCCTGAGGTTTCGCCGAAGTTCTGGGGAGAATTCCACCAGAGTCTCTTCAACGGATTGAGCCGACAGATCATCATGGCACGCATCAGACAGCCGTTGAATACATTGAGAAGAATACAGGTAGCCGTACCTTCGAGAGCAGAGTTTGAGCCGGGTTTCTACCGCTGGCTGGAACGACTAGCCCGACTTGCCGGCAATCTCGACTGCCGCATCCAGTTTCATGGCAGAGAAGAGAGTCTGACACTCATCAATGAATATATCAAGAACCGGCATTCGGAAGTGCGTGCCGATTATACCCAGATGATTCACTGGAACGAGTTGCCACAGCTGGCTTCGCAGATATCTCCAGACCACCTGTTCGTGGTAGTAACCGCCCGTAAGGGAACCGTATCTTACAAGACAGCACTGGAGCATTTGCCGGAAGAAATCACGAAATACTTCTCAGGTACCAACCTGATGATTATCTTCCCCGACCAGCATGGTGATTCCTACGGCGACCAGCTTACCTTCGCTGAGCCTCAGCATCAGGAAGAGATCAGTGCTTACGAATCATTCCTGCAATGGTTTAAGAAGAAGTTCAGAAAATAAAGAGAAAACAAAGGATACTACTAAAAAAGGTCGCCAAAATGCTGGCGACCTTTTTTAGTATTTATTTCGTATTCAAAACGATTCGGATTAATCAAATCAAGACAGAAGAACAACGACTATTGGGAAATCAACTACTTGTAGTTTTCGTCATCGTAGGTGATGATGTCCAGATCTTCTGCTATTTTCTTCAACCCATTTTTAATTCTTCCGCCTAATGTCCATGCCTTTGGCTTATTGACAGGCGGTTCAGCAAGAACTTCTCTTGAGTTTTCTGCTGTAGGAGGATTGTCTTCCACCCAAACCTTAGCAGGCTCTTCTCCAGACTCATTTCCTGACTCTTCTTCTTGATGGGCAATAGTAGCTTCCTTCTCGGTAGCATCATGATTGATGTTATCTATAGATTCTGCTTCTTGCTTTTGCCCAGTTTTATTTGCTAACATCTGGAAGTTGTCTCTGATAGGATGATAGAGCTTGTCGATGATTCTCTGATAGTCTTCCTCATCCTTCGATACAGAAGAACTTTCAGGAATATCCTCGGCCAACTCATTGTTCAGACCAGTTGCCAGAATAGTGACTTTGGCATCCTCATCCAGACTGTCATCATCAGAAAGGCCCCAAATCACCTTGATGTCTGGGTTCAGTTCATCAAAGAAGGCATCAATTTCTCTCATCTCCCTCACAAAGATAGGGTGCTTGCTGGAAGTGTAGATATTGAAAAGGATGCGCTGGGCATTACTGATATCGCTGCCATAGAGCAGAGGAGAGTCTAACGCATTCTTGATGGCACTCTGAACCCTTCCTTCACCACTGGCTCTACCCATGGCCATGATAGCACCACCACCGCTCTTGATGGTAGTCTCGATGTCACGGAAGTCAAGATTGATGGTTCCCTCCACGGTGATGAGTTCCGAGATACTCTTGGTGGCATCGCTCAGTACCTTGTCTGCCAGTTTGAAGGCATCCTTTACAGTAATCTCGGAGTCGGCATAAACATCGCAGAGACGCTCGTTGTTGACGATAAGCAAGGCATCCACGTTCTTGCGCATTTCTTCTACACCCTGCAGAGCCTTGACAATTTTCTTTCGCTTCTCGAAGTAGAAAGGTATGGTGATGATGCCAACGGTAAGGATGCCCATCCCTTTGGCAATACCGGCAATGACAGGTGCGGCACCCGTACCCGTTCCACCACCCATTCCGGCTGTAACAAAAACCATCTTGGTTCCGTCGTCCAGCAGTTTCTTGATGTCTTCCTGGGTATTCTGAGCCTCACTTCTTCCCACTTCAGGATTAGCACCTGCTCCCAAACCGCTCTTTCCGAGCATGATTTTTACAGGTACAGGTGATTTGGATAGCGACTGGCTATCCGTATTGCAAACGGCAAAGCTCACATTTACAATACCTTCTGAGTACATATTCTTAACGGCATTGCATCCGCCACCACCAACACCAATCACCTTGATGATGTTCTTGGTTGTGTCTTCTGTCTGCCCGAAATCTATAGGAGTCCAATCTTCTTTCATCATTTCTATATTTCAATTTGGATGCAAAGATACATACAAAGAATCAGATTCCCTATGAAAAATCAAACGCAAGCCTTGCAAAAGAAGATTTTTTCTAGGTGAGAACCGATTTTTCCCATTCTTTTTGTACTTTTGCCACCAGTATGCAAGAAGAAACAAGAAATATGACCCCAGAGGAGAAAGCCGCTCAGGTAAAGACGCTTTCCACCCAGCTTTTAGCAGAAGGTAGAACCGATCTTTTGTTAAAAGCCATCAGTGTGCCCGTATTGGAACAGCTCCGTATCGAGGCAGCAAGGGCAACCCTCAGTCCTCTGGTCATCACGGAAGATTACCGTTTCTTGCTCCCAGACTACGGAAACAGGGAAGTGCAGCTCAGTCCCATCCACAAGGCCCTCTATCTGCTCTTTCTGAATCACCCGGAAGGAATAGAGTTCAAGAACCTGGTGGATCATCGTGAGGAACTGTTTGCCCTCTACCGAAAAATCGGCAACAGAATCGACCCCGATAAAATCACAGAAACAGTGAATCGCCTGACGAACCCTCTTGATAATGCCATCAACGAGAAGTGTTCGCGCATCAAGGCAGCTTTCTCTGACCTGATGGACGAATACCAGGCCGACTATTATATCATCAATAGCCATATAAAGCGCCACCAAGGCTCTTCCATGAAGCTCTGGTTCGAGAGGTTGAAAATCATCAATCTCCCAAGGGAACTTGTCATCTACAGAGTAGATGATTTTTAGCCAGAATTATTCATAAGTCAAGTTTTGCGAGTGGTTCAAGTACGGGCAGAAGCTCCTGGCCTAGGAGTTTCTGCCTTTTCAGGGCGAGTGGAATTTTACATGCGAAAATTCAATAATGAGTCCACTTTAAAAAGTAGTTTTGGGTTCTTTATCCTACAAAACGCCATTTGATTATCAGATGGTTACATTTGAAGAAATTATCAAAAATGACTTTTTAAAGTGGACTCAGTAATAATCCATCGAATTTCGACGAAAAGCAATACATTTCCGTCGAAACTTAAGCCAATCCGTCGAAACTATATCAGTTACGTAGTATTTCGACGGATATAGCGATAAAAAAAACAGTGCCCCAAAACTAAGTCGAAGCATAATTATTTTAACGGTAACTACAGAAACAACTACGGAAACACCCTCTGTAACTACGGAAACTTCTGCCAATACTACGGAAACTATTTATAGCGAAATTATAGCGAATTCGTCACGATTATAGCGGAATATCATTTTGAACCCGTCAAAAAATGACGAGTTTTATAGGGAAAACAACTAATTATAGCGGATTATATCGAAAAGTGTGTCATGATGCTAAAAAGGTCGCCAGCATTTTGGCGACCTTTTTTAGTATCATATTTATTTTGTATTCAAAACCAGTTTCTTGGCTTTCATCTTTTCACCAGCTACCGAGAGTTCTATCTTTCCCGGCTTATCACCGGCGCGCAATATCACGAGAGCGGAACCCTGGAAGAGATTGCGCTGAATGGTCTTCTCCAACTGGGTCTTTCCGATATGAAGTTCATCAGATGTGATGTTTCCATTATCCACCGCCACGATATTCGCATCGCCCTTCACCTGGAAGGTCAACTTATCGAAAGCCTTGGCATCCTTCACGTTCAGCACTCTTCTACCTTTCTTGTCCACGGCATAGACACGAACGTGCATCAGATCCTTACCGTCAGCATGCCAGTTTTCAGCATCAGGCACCAACTTCAAGGCAACAGCCTCGCCCGTAGTCTCTATCTGATGGCGAGCCACCACCTTGCCGTTTTTCTTAGCCACAGCCACCAGAGTGCCTGGAGCATAGGCGATGTTGTCCCACTTGATTCGGGCACGGAGCTTAGGGTCGTTACTGTTCTTCTTCACACCCAGACTCTTGCCATTGAGGAAGAGTTCCACCTCGTCGCCATTGGTATAGGTGTAGAGCGAAACCTTCTCGCCTGCCTCACGGTTCCAGTTTTCTGAAAGCTTTCCGGCAGAAACATTGATGCCATTCCACTGGATGTTACCACCCGACTTTTCGATGATTCCGATATGCACGACAGGTTCTTCAGAGAACATACTCTTCACGAAATAAGCATCCGGCTTTGGCTGGAGAGAAAGGTCGAACACACCCTGATTCCAACCCTTGACAGGCCATCCCATACTCTCTCCCAGGTAATCGATGGCTCCCCAATATGCCAATCCGAGTACCTTATCGCGGTCCATCTCATAGAAATTTGGTCCCATAGCTGCCACGCTCGCCTCACTCTGATAGAAGGTTTTCTCCGGATAACGCTTCATATCGCCTGGGAAGTACATATAGCGGTAGTTGTAAGAATTCACTTCTGTTGCCACAGCCAGGTCGGCTGGGATGGAATCCGTCTCTAAGTTACGATAACGGGGATGCATCGCCACGGTGGTGAGTCGGGTATCGTCATAACGGTGCAGCAACTCCTTCTGGAGTTTATAAGCCGTCACGCCCCAATCGTTGAAAGGCAGGTTGCTATATTGCTGCAATTCATTTCCCAGACTCCAGAGGATGACCGACGGATGATTTCTGTCTCGCTTCACCCACTCCGGAATATCCTTCTGCCAGAGGCTCTCCCATTCCACTCTGCCTCCGGCATACTGGGTGAGCCACTTATCATAAAGTTCATCTACCACCAAGATGCCATACTTATCGCAGAGTTTCAGAAAGTCCTCGCTATAGGGATTATGAGAGGTGCGGATATGGTTCATGCCGAATTTCTTCATCAGTTTCAGCCGCTTCTCGATGGCACGCGGATAAGCAGCAGCACCCAAGGCACCAAGGGTATGATGATTGGCATACCCCTTCAGCAAGACCTTCTTGCCATTCACGAGCAAGCCCTTCTCCGGATTCATTTCGATGGTACGAATACCGAACGGCTCCCTGATCTGGTCGACAATATTCCCCTCATTGTCATAAAGCGTCACTTCGGCAGTATATAAATAAGGTGTATCTGGCGACCACAACTTAGCATCTTCCAAAGAGATAGAAGGCAATTCATACTCCCGGTCTCTCCATTTGGCATTGAAGTGGAGGTCGCTTTTCTGCTGAGTCACCACCTTGCCTTCTGCATTCAGGATCTTGACTTTCACCGGAATCTGCGGCTTTTTCGTCTTCTGCAGATTCAGGATATTCGCCCGAATCTTGATCTCTTTATTGTTTACTGTACGGATAAAGAGCGGATGACGCGGGAAGTAAAGATTCTTGCCTGTAACGATGAGGTTGACATCACGGAAGAGACCGCCACCCGTATACCAACGGGAATTATTAGGCTTGCCGGTATCCGCCTTTACAATAATTTCATTCACCTGCCCCCACTTCAGAAGTTTGCTCAGGTCGATGTCAAAACCCAGGTAGCCATAATCGGTACCACCGACACGCTGCCCATTAAGATAGACATCGCCCACCAGCATGATGCCCTGGAAGTCGAGCACGATGCGCTTTCCCTTCCATTCAGCCTTGGGAGTAAGCTCATAGCGATACCAGCCGATGCCCATCTCCTTAAAGCCACGTGGACTCAATCGGCTGCGTACATTGCTGCCCGTATCGCTATTATCCGGGCGCTCGCAGGCATCCGGAGCCACCCAATCCTGTCCTATCAGAAAATCGTGTGGCAGATTCACCACATCATCTTCGCCCTGGGTTGATTTCAACTCAGAGATATTCTTCACATCTCCGCGATGGAACTGCCATCCGCAGTTGATGCTGATGGTATCGCGCACCGCTGCTGCAGCCGTTAAGGTTCCCATCAACGAAAACCCACCCAGCAGCAACGAGGCGAAAAGTATTGTCTTCTTTTTCATTTCTAATTTATTTTTTTTATTTCCGTCTGGCTTGGTCACATCCTGGTTTACGGATGGGCAGATTGAGCTGCTTCATGCCTATTTATTGTTCATCTATTACCCATTCACGCCTATTTCTGCAGGGTGATACCCATTAATCCAACTACCACTTCATTACTGAGCGTTCTCAAAGTCAGGCGTCGCAGTTTCTTCTTTCCGTCTAACGGCATATCGAGCAAGATTGCCGCTCCACCATCAATCTCAGCCACAGCTTTCTTGAATCCAGGCACATCAGCCATATTTCTGTTAACTTCCAGATGAAGATCACGGAAGAGATGACGGCTCACCTTTCCCGATGCCAATCCTATGCGATAAGGACGAAGTTGCGGCTGAGGGAAGGCCGTGGCATTCTCCAGGAAATCCTGCTCTATCGGGCACCAGTTAACCGGTGGAGTCAGCATCAGTTCATCACTGGTTCCATCAGCATATTCTACTCTTACCACTGCATTTTCTATAGCATACTGCATCGGATTGGTAGAACCCGCCAACAGGAGATAGGCATGAGAAGCCTTGCCCTTCAACATGACGGAGATGCTGTCAGGATAATTGTCCCAGAGAGAAGTATAGGCGATATTCTTTCCTTCTTTCGGAGAACGGAACGGCAAATTTCCATCTATTTTCGCCATAAACACCCCATCCCTGATAAGGCTTCGGAACTTTGTATCATCGATGTTTGCCGTCTTCTTGGTGGAACACCAGTCGCCGATGCCTTGGGTTGGTACACAGAGTGTTGTGTATGGTGAACGAGGCGAAAGATACTGGTTCTTGAAGATGTCGCTCACGTTTGCATTAAACGCCTTATCCATGTTCACCTCTCGGCACTCCTTTGGGTTTACTTCGGCAAAGTCATTGCCCACGCCCTTGGTAGAAGCCCAGGCATCCACAGCTTGCTCAGCAATGCTTTCTGCCAATGGATATTTTCCAACCTTCTCCTTTTCATCTTTCTTCGGCGTAATGGTAGGCATCTCGATATGCTGCACCTTATCTGTAGAGAAAGCAGTATCCTTATACTTGCCGCCTCCCAGGTTCTGGCGAATCACTAGTTTCAAAGGTCGCTTGAAGTTCTGGATAACATCGAACACATCCTTCCCATTCACCCGCTTAAACGAATAATCGAGATAAGGAGTATGCACCGAAGCACTATCCCAGGCAGCAGGAAAGCCCGGACGGAGGATACACTCACCCTCCAGAGCATTCGGCGTTATACCATACAGACCTTGGATAAGGGCACGCGAAGAAATGCCGGTAACATCAGCAAAATCACGATAGCCTTCACCTGTGGCAACATCCATCTTCGATAACTGTCCGAAGTTGGCAGGACTGCTGCCAAGATACATGAAGTCGAGAATATTTGCCTTCAGCAACTGATAAGCCTCTTCCGTTCTGCCCGCCTGATAGTAAGCCAGAACTGTATGCATCACTTCAGCCATCGCCACATTGTTGATACTCCATTCGTAAGGAGCCCAGTCTGAAGTGCTCAGGGTCTGATATTCCACCTTATTATATATATAAGGGATGTGCGGAATATGCCGGTCAACATATCTGGTAGCCCAATAGTTCTGTTCCGGCGTTCCCGCCCCACAATCTATCGGAGTATAGATGCTCCAAAGAGCCGCATCCCGATGCACCCGCTTCAATCCCATGAAGTCCTGATATTCCGCCCAATGTCCGGCATCCTTCAGCCATAATCTTTCGTTCATGGCTTTCAGTATTCTATCAGCTTCCTCTTGATAAGGCCCCGGATTCTCACCGATGATTCCGGCGATGCGAGCTGCCAGAAGATTAGCCCGATAGTTATAGGCGGAAGAATGGGTCACAGCACCGCTGTTGTATTGCAGGGCATCGCTCGCCCAGATACAGCAATAAGCATCATAAAGGCCATCATTGTCGGGATCCCAAGCCTGCTTTTCCCAAGCTAGATGACTCTTGATGACAGGCCACATCTTGCGCATATAAGCCGTATCTGCATCAAACTGGAAATGCCAAAGCAATTCATCTATATAAACCAGGTTCATGTCGTAATGATGAAACTGGTTGTTCTTCTCCGGATTTCTGCAGATATAGCCGTTACTATACATAGGAGTACCCCATTTATAGGTACCGCGCGCCAGGTTGTTCTTCTCGTCCATGAGATGCGGTTCGGTAACCGGCACATCGGTTACCTGACTTTTGGCGTATGCATCAAAATGGATACGCTGTCTATCCTGCATGCCGAGGAAATCGCCCATATAGGCACCTCGCCAGCCGGGCAAAGACATGCGCCAGCCCACAGCTCCATGCTGCCAAACCTTCCCGTCCCAGGCACCATCGGCAGCCATGACCAGAGCGCCACCTATCGGATTGATATAGGCATCGGGGGTATGGAAGACGACAGATGAAGCAAGTTTGTTACGCCATTGCTCTGCTGCATCATATCGGGACTGCATCTTCGCATTTTCAGCAGTAGAAAGCTGGTTTTCTCCATCTACCGAGAAATAAAAGATGGAACCGGGAGAAAGCCTGGATACAGACCCGAGAACTGACGTTTCTGATGTGGCAGGTTCAAAGGTTCCTGGTTTCAGGAAACTTCCGATGTCACCCGAACGGACTGGTTTAGGAACAGCGGTCTGGCTCAAGACAGCCTCTACCTTCAGTTTTCTGTTATCGAATCCACGAACAGTAAAACGCCAGACAGCTCCTTCTGTATCAGGAAAAGCCAGGACGGAAATATCGAGTTCACCCTTTCCCCATCGCCTGTCTTTCAGGAGATAGTTACGGCGTCCTGCCTCATAACTCGCCTTGCAGTATTCAGCCTCATCGAGCCACATCATCTGTTCCCCATTCGAAATCCTGAAGCGGATATTGCCCGTCTGGTTCTTCTTGTAGGTGGCAAAGACAGGGCGGTCGCTGGTTTCTAACCGCCATTCAGCCGTACTGCCATAGAGAGAACGGGTATAACGGCTGCTGCCATTCACACAGACGAAGGCATTACCTTCGGGCATATAATGAGCAGTGCGCTGTACGATATCTCGCGCTCCCATCGTGAGAGTACAAGATAACGCCAGCGCACTGAGCATTCCTATTTTAGAAATCTTATTGTTCATAACGTTTTCAAGCCTTTGTTTTTATATTTATAAACTCAAAAACGGGCATTTTATTTTATCACGGCTCCGGTTTTTCTTATTTCAAATATTTTGCCAATGGACTTTTCATCTTCTTCAACCCCTTAGCCACACACCTTGCATTGTGCCGGGCGCCCTTCAAACTGGTGTGGGTATGATCTATCTTGTAATAAGCCTTCGCTTTCTCCTTGCCAATCTTATCATAAGAATCGGCTGCGATGTTGTGGAGATCGAGGAAGGAAACGCCCGTCTCTGCTACGATTTCACGATACCACTTTCCGTAGGTGTCGTTGCGGCGCTCCATCTTACCATGAGGCCACTCGTTGCGAGGAGTCAGGGAAACAAGGATTGGGGTAGCTCCCTTCTCACGTACATCCTGGATAAACTTTTTGAGATACCAGCCGAAAGAATAAACCACCTCATACTGCTTGCTTTCTTCCATTTGGTAGACATGGCAAGTATCCTTGGCACTAGGTATGGAACCACGCATCTTCTTATCGGTCATAGAACAGATGTCATTATGACCGAACTCGATGAGCACGTAGTCGCCCGGCTGAAGACTGTTATATACTTTATCCCATCTTCCCTCATTGAGATAAGAACGGGAACTGCGACCCGCCTTGGCTGCATTCACACAGGTGATCTTCTTTGGATTGAAGATGGTGTAAGCCTGAGATGCCCAGCCCCACATGCCGTCTTCATCCTTATCGGCATTCTTCACGGTGCTGTCGCCTGTGAAGAAGACAACCGGTTTGCCAGGCTCGCGCTTGAAATTCTCTGTAGGCAAAGCTACATTGCTCATCATCGCCTGCAAAGGAGCCAGATTTGGGTCTTTGCTCTCTGCCAATCCCTCTGCAGCCGAACGGGCATTCATCATTGCTCCGAAGCGGGAGGTGTGGATATGATCTTTAAAGAAATGATACTTCTCCTTCCAATGACCATAGCTATCAAGCTTAGCAGCAGAAATCTCATTCAAATCAACAAAAGGTACATGCTCCTGCTCAGCCACCTGCTTTGCCCACAATCCGAAGGTCTTGTTGACACGAACTATCTTGTCGTTCTCATCGTAGGCATCACGTGGAGTCAACGACATCAGGATAGGATGAGCACCCAAGGCCTTACAGTCGTTGATGTATTTACGCATGTATTCGCCATAGGTATAAACGGTTTCCTTCACGCCAGTCTCCTTGATGGTGACGTTGAGTGAATCCTTGCCGATACCAGGGATGCTGGCACGTGCTCTACCGCTATCGTATGGACCATTGTCGTTATGACCGATGGAGATGATCACCCAGTCGCCAGCCTTGATACCCTTGCGCACATCCGGCCAAAGACGGTTATAGAAGGTGCGGCTGCTCATACCTCCGAGTGCCTGGTTCTCTACCGTAATCTTGCTGGCATCAAAGAACTCGTGCTCGTAGTAACCCCACCCCCACTGACCATTGTTTCCATTACCCAGAGTACCATTGCGCATGGTTGAGTTACCAATCAGGAAGAGCACAGGGTTGTTGCCCCTGCGACTGGTTCCCGGTTGGATTCGTGCGGTCATCGCCTTGTTCAGACTATCCGCGGTATTGTCGATAACTTTGTTGACATCTTCCATTGGTTTTGCCACCTGGGCAAAGGAAGCGGTAGTTGCCGCCATCAATGATAGGGCGAATAATATTCTTTTCATATCCTTTATCGCTTTATTTCTTTATTTTCAGTATTTCCTTATATTATAAACGTATCAGATACATCTGTATTTTATCAGAATCCCTTTTTTTAATATCAGATTTTCATTTTTTAATCTTCTCTGCATGATCAGACAGATAATATCCCAGATGCGGTGGCTGATTACAGCAGAATTTGCAGCAACAATGGAATTATACGCAGATAACGGCTCAATTCTATATATAAAGACCCCTATTTTGCATCCAAAGCAAGCCCTTAAAAAATGTAAACGCCTATTTGGATTCTTAAAATATGTTTAAGAAAAACAGGAAACCACCCTTCACACCCTTCACCTTTAATAAATTGATTTACAGAATGTTAAATAAAAAGGTGAAGGGTGAAGGTTTGAAAACTCTATTTATATATGTACGCGTGGGTAAAGGGAAAAAGGGTAAAATCAAAAAAGTACCCTAGGGCCAAAAATCGAAAAAGCCCTAAAAAGAATATAATATAAAGATTTAAAATATACCCTTCACCCTTCACCTCGTCACCCCAACACAGCTTCCAAGTCTTCTTTATCGAAGATATTCTGCTATCTTTCGGAGTAATTTTCTTATCTTTCGGAGATATTCTGCTATCTTTCGGAGTAAATTTCTTATCTTTCGGAGATATTCTTTAGAAAGATTCCATGGATTTTTCCGCACTTTATTTCCCGAATCCACGCAAATCGCACAAATCGCATAGGTAGGAAACGGAAATGTTGTATCTTTGCAACGTCAATCAGAAGTAACGCTGAAATGCTGGATTTCTGAAAAAAACGACATAAAAATTTGGAAGTTAGAATTATTCAGCGTAATTTTGCAGATGAAAATCATAAAACAGAAACAATATGCAAACAAGTAAATACCTATTAGCAACAGAAAGAGATGCCGAATGGGGACTCACCATCAGCACCGTGGGACGAGAAGAAATCGCCCCAGGAGAAGCCTATCCAACAAAAGGACATGCTGACGGATATTACTTCGATCTTCAGAAGGGAAGAATACTCGACGAATACCAACTGCTTTACCAGCCAGAAGGTGAAGGAGTGTTCAGTTCTGCCCATCTTCCAGAAACAAAGATCAAGGCTGGAGATATCTTCCTACTCTTTCCCGGTGAATGGCATAGCTATCATCCATCAGGCACCAAGGGATGGAAAAGCTATTGGATCGGCTTCAAGGGCAAGAACATCGACGACCGCGTGAAGGCAGGTTTTCTTTCTCCTGAAAAGCCAATCTACCATGTAGGTTACAGTAACGAGATTATCGCTCTCTACGAAGAGGCTTACAAAACCGCACAGGAAGAGGCTGCTTTTGCACAGCAGACTATGGCGGGTATCGTAAACCATCTGATAGGCAAAATGTATTCTCTGGAAAGAAATATCGTATTGAGCAAGGATGCCAAGCATGTTGACATGATTAATAAAGCCCGTTTGCGTATCCGCGAAACGCTGGAAGATACGCTCACCATCCAGGAGATTGCGCAGGAACTGGGCATCAGCTACTCTTCTTTCCGCAAACTCTTCAAGGAGCATACCGGATTCGCTCCCGCCCTCTATCAGCAGAATCTGAAACTGCAGAGAGCCAAAGAGCTGCTTTCTACCACCGATGAGAGCATCAAGGAGATTGCCTATCGCCTCAATTTCGAATCACCTGACTACTTCTCGGCAAAATTCAAGAATCAGACCGGTATGAAACCATCAGATTTCAGAAATATGACGAGATAGTCAAAAAATAAGGCTCTAAAATCAATTTCTCTTGTTCCATATCCTTTTTTTGGTCTACCTTTGCAAACGTGAACAAATAACAGCAACTTAAAGACACATTTTCATAATGGAACAAAAGAAATACTTTTTCGCCGTAGATTTAGGCGCTACTAGCGGAAGAACCATCGTAGGAAGCTTGTCAGACGGCAAGTTTGACTTAGAGGAGCTGACCCGCTTCGACAACAACCTTATCGAAACAGGCGGTCACTTCTATTGGGATATCTACGCACTCTACTTTGAGATTATCAAAGGTTTGAAACTCGTAGCGCAGCGTGGCATCCACATCCAGAGCATCGGTATTGACACCTGGGGATGCGACTTTATATATGTAGACAAAAACGGAGATATCCTCCGCAACCCGATGGCTTACCGCGACCCTCATACCGTGGGCATGATGGAGAAATACTTTGACGAGAAAATCAGCAAGGAGAAGGTTTACGAAAAGACCGGCATCCAGTTTATGAACTTCAACTCATTGTTCCAGATGTATGCCATGCGCAAGGCAGGCAACGTGGCTTTGGAGAACGCTGACAAGATTCTCTTCATCCCTGATGCCCTGAGCTATATGCTCACCGGCAACGCCATCTGCGAATATACCGTAGCATCAACTTCTCAGATTCTGAATCCGGTGACAGGCAATCTGGACAATGAATTAATAGAGAGTCTCGGATTGAAGAGAGAGCAGTTTGGCAAGATGACTCATCCGGCTACCATTATCGGCACACTGACCGAAGAGGTACAGAAGATAACAGGACTGAATGCCGTTCCCGTCATCGCCGTAGCTGGTCACGATACCGCCAGCGCCGTAGCTGCCGTTCCTGCCAAGAACGAAGAATTTGCTTATCTGAGTTCAGGTACCTGGAGTCTGATGGGTATCGAGACCAAGAATGCCATTATCAACGAGAAGAGCTACAAGCTCAACTTCACTAACGAGGGCGGCATTGAGGGTACAACCCGATTCCTGAAGAACATCTGCGGCATGTGGATTTACGAGCGTTGCCGCAAGGAATGGAAAGACGAAGCTGCTGCCAACCAGAAGGATATGACTTGCCTGGGCCATGCAGAACTGATAGCTGAAGCCATGAAGCAGCCTGCCTTCCAAAGCATCATCAATCCGGACGATGCATGCTTTGCCAACCCATCGAGCATGGTAGAAGCCATCAAGCAGTATTGCGAAAAGACCGGTCAGCACGTTCCTCAGAGCTATGGCGAATTCTGCCGTTGTATCTTCGAGAGTCTTGCCCTCCGCTATCGCCAGGTATTCACATGGCTGAAGGATTTCGCCGACATCGACCTCAACGTGCTCCACATCATCGGTGGCGGTTCGCTCAATCAATATCTCAACCAGTTTACAGCCAACAGTTGCGGTGTTACCGTATTGGCTGGTCCTCAGGAAGGCACCGCCATCGGCAACATCATGCTCCAAGCGAAGGCTTCTGGTTTGGTTAAGGATATCTGGGAGATGCGTCAGATCATCGCCAACTCGCTGGAACTGAAGAAATTCGAGCCACAGAACAAGGAGGCATGGGATGAGGCTTACGAGAAGTTTTTAAAGGTAAAAAAGTAAAAAGGGAAAAGGGTAAAAAGGGAAAAGGGAAAAGAGGTAAAAAGAACCTTGCCCCGGTCGTCCCCGTTCCCAGCGATTCCATCGCTGGTCCCCTGCCTTAATCTTAAATGAAAAAAGGCAAAAGCTTAAAAAAACAAACAATAACAATAAAATACATAAAAACAATGAAAGCAGAATTGATTTTAAAGAATTACGAGATTGCAAAGGAGCGCTATGCAGCTCTGGGTGTAGATACAGACAAGGCTATTGAGACTTTGGAGAAGACTCCTATCTCTCTGCACTGCTGGCAGGCTGACGATGTGGTTGGCTTCGAGCGCGGCGAGGCTGCTTCTGGTGGTATCCAGAGCACAGGTAACTATCCAGGCAAGGCTCGCAACATCGACGAGCTCCGTCAGGACATCGAGAAGGTGAACTCTCTCCTGGCAGGTACTTTCCGCCTCAACCTTCATGAGATTTACGGTGAGTTCGGTGGCAAGCAGATCGACCGTAACGAGGTAACAGTAGATCAGTTTACAGGCTGGATGCAGTGGGCTAAGGAGCAGAACATGAAGCTCGACTTCAACTCTACATCTTTCTCTCACCCTAAGAGTGGCAGCCTCTCATTGTCAAATCCTGACCCAGCTATCCGCGAGTTCTGGATTGAGCACACCAAGCGTTGCCGCCGCATCGCAGACGCTATGGGTAAGTTCCAGAACGACCCATGTATCATGAACATCTGGGTACACGACGGTTCCAAGGATATCACCGTAGAGAAGGGTCGCTATCGCGAAATCTTGAAGAACTCTCTCGATGAGATCCTGGCAGAGGAGTTGCCAAACATGAAGTCTTGCCTCGAGGCTAAGCTCTTCGGTATCGGTTTGGAGGCTTACACCGTAGGTTCTCACGACTTCTACGCTGGCTACTGCGCTAAGAACAACGTGATGTACACCCTCGATACAGGTCACTATGAGCCAACAGAGAACGTATCAGATGCTGTTTCAGCACTCCTGCTCTTCGTTCCAGAGTTGATGCTCCACGTATCTCGCCCAATGCACTGGGATTCAGACCACGTAACACTCTTCGACGACAATACACGCAACCTCTTCTCTGAGTTGGTTCGTGCCAATGCACTCGACCGTGCTCACATCGGTCTCGACTACTTCGACGGTTCTATCAACCGCATCGGTGCTTACATCATCGGTGTACGTGCAGCCCAGAAGTCATTGTTGCAGGCATTCCTTGAGCCACTGGATACCCTCCGCAAGTACGAGGACGAGGGCAAGCTCTTCCAGCGTCTGGCTCTCCTCGAGGAAGAGAAGACATTGCCATTCGGTGCAGTATATGATTACTTCAACTTGAAGAACAACATCCCTGTTGGCGAGGAGTACATCGCTGACATCGAGAAATACGAAGCAGAAGTTCTTGCTAATCGCAAGTAAGTGAAGAACGAAGAGTGAAGAACGAAGAATTCAATTGTCTTATGGCTAAAAAAGCATTTGAATTCTTCACTCTTCATCTTCACTCTAATACATATTATTATGGAAATATTAATAGGACTTTTAATCATAGCCATCGGTGCATTCTGCCAGTCCAGTTGCTACGTTCCTATCAACAAGATTAAAGATTGGAGTTGGGAATCATACTGGGTAGTTCAGGGTGTGTTCGCATGGCTTATTTTGCCTTTCTTAGGCGCAATGCTCGCTGTACCAAGCGGCCATTCCTTCTTTGAATTATTCGACGGTTATGGCTTCAACGTAGCGATGACCATGCTCTTTGGTGTGCTTTGGGGTGTAGGCGGACTGACCTTCGGTCTTTCCATGCGTTACCTGGGTGTAGCATTGGGACAGAGCATCGCCCTGGGAACTTGTGCAGGTCTAGGCACCATCATGGGACCAGTATTGCTCAACATCTTCTTTCCTGAAATGAACGCCCTTTCATCGCTCACCTTCAGCGTGATACTCGGCGTAGTGGTTACCCTGCTCGGTATCGCTATCATAGGAGTAGCTGGCAGTATGAAGGCTTCATCACTCTCAGAAGAAGAGAAGAAGGCGGCAGTAAAGGACTTCAACTTCCCTAAGGGTCTTGCCATCGCCTTGCTGGCTGGTTTCATGAGCGGATGCTTCAATGTGGGTCTTGCCTTCGGCGACGACATCCATTTCGGCAGTTTCACTCCTGATATGTACAAAACCTTGCCAGCCACCTTCCTGGTTACCCTGGGCGGTTTCATCACCAACGCCATCTACTGTTTCTATCAGAACACCAAGAATCATACCTGGAGCGATTACAAGAACCAGGAGGTTTGGAGCAATAACATTCTCTATTGTGCCTTGGCAGGTGCCTTGTGGTACAGTCAGTTCTTCGGACTGTCACTGGGCAAAGGGTTCCTTACCGAATCTCCTACCCTCATGACGCTTTCGTTCTGCATTCTGATGGCGCTCAACGTAGTATTCTCTAATGTATGGGGCATCATCCTAAAGGAATGGAAGGGCTGCTCAAAGAAGACCATCGCCGTATTAATTGTCGGCATCATCGTCTTGATCATCTCAAGTTTCTTGCCACAACTTATATAACAAAAAAGAGGACCCCGAGTATTTCACAATGCTCGGGGTCTTTTCACTAAACTTAATTATCTAAACCAAAAATTCTTATAGAAAACAATCTTTAAAACTAATAACTTATATTTTATCTATAAATCTATTTATCTTGGCAAATTGAAAGCCTTGGTCATCTCTGCCATTTCCTCCTGGCTCATACCATCAGGCTCAAATCCCATACACTTGGAATCAATGTAGATCTTGGCGCTCTTAGAGAGTACGTCAATCTGGTCGAAGGCATCCATCACATCCAAGCCCTTGGCAAAGACGCCATGCTTCTCCCACATCACTACATCATAATCCTCCAACTCCTTCAAGGTCTCCTCAGCGAGTTTCAAACTGCCTGGCAACTGATAAGGAACAATACCCAAACCGAGTGGACAGAACGCCTTGGTTTCTGGAATCATACTCCAAAGCAGATTGCTCAACACATCCTTGCCCATGAACTTCTTATTGTGGCTCATAGCGATAAGCTCGATAGGATGAGTATGAACGGTAGCCTTGTAGTTAGAACCCTTCTCGATGAGACGGGCATGAACGCTCAAGTGGCTTGGCAACTCAGATGTTGGCATCACAGGATTATCAGTGATGATAACATAGCTGGCGCAATCGTCCAGGATGCGGATGATAGAACCATTCTCCATAGGCCAGCGAGCCAAGTCGCGCATGCGCTTGCCTGTTCCCTTGCAGAAGAAGTAGCAGCCCTTCAATGCAGGCAATGCTGTACCAATCTGCTTTACTTCGCTGATAGCAGGCAGAGCCTTGATTTCGTCATCTACCAAGTCGGTGATGTTCACGGTGATGTTACCACCATTACGCTCAGCCCAACCATTCTGCCAGAGATAACCGGCAACTTCAGCAATCTTCTCGACCTCCTTTTTCAAGGCAGGACGACCTTCTAAAACACTATTCATATTAATCTTGTTATTAGCTTGTTTAAAATTTCTGCTGCAAAAGTAATCATTTCCGCCCATATCCACCCTATTCTTTTGATATTTGGGCTATAGCATTTGGCATAATCCTCAAATTCCAGAAAAATGCAGAAGGCGGTTCCTTGCATCACACAAGAAAACCACCCTTTTTCATTCTACAGTCAATAGAGAATGCATACTCTATTGATGAGTTGAGATTTATGCTCTTTTTTATGTACTTCCTTGACTTTTTGGCAAAACACCTAGCATATTTGTACGATTTTACATTTTTAGAATCATAATACAGCTATTATTGGGTATTTTTCGCTATCTTTGCAAACGAAGAATAAACAATTAAGAGCAACTTAATAAACCCAATATGATGAACAATAAAAGAAATCATAAATTCATAGGATTATCCTTTGCTTTGGCATTGTTGTCGTCACTCAATTGCCAGGCTCAGTTCCTCCCTACCCCTACGCAGGAAGCCAAACCGGGCGTAAGATGGTGGTGGATGGGATCTGCCGTGGATCAAGAGAATCTGAAGTGGAACCTTGGCGAATACGCCAAGGCGGGCATCGGTGCCGTGGAAATCACACCGCTCTATGGTGTGCAGGGCAACGACAAGAATGATATCCCTTATCTCTCGCCAAAATGGATGGATATGCTCAAGTTCGTGGAAAAGGAAAACAAACAGGTGGGCATCGAGACAGATATGGCAACCGGTACAGGCTGGCCTTTCGGAGGTCCTTGGGTGCCTATCAGCGAGGCGGCATGCAAGGCGGTATTCGTAGATACCATCGTAGATGTGAAGCAGAAACTGATGGAGATTGAGTTCAACGTGCCGAAGAAAGAGCGTGATTTCGCCAAGCTGAAACTCATCAAGGCTTTCCCTGTGGAAGGAGAAAAATATAAGAAACGAGTCATCGCCCTCTATGAGAGCCGTACCCGACAGAAGGTAAAGCGTGCCGCTCCGGGAGGAGAAGGATACGTTATCGACCATTTCGACTCTACTGCCGTGGCCAATTATCTGCAGCACATCGACAGCGCCTTCGTAGCATCGAAGACTCCATATCCGCATACCTTCTTCAATGACAGCTACGAGGTGTATGGCGCCAACTGGACTCCTAACCTCCTGACAGAATTCGAGAAATATCACGGATATAAACTGCAGGATAAGTTCCCAGAGTTCCTGGATGGCGATGCTGGGGTGGTAAGCGATTACCGTGAAACCCTGGGCGACATGCTGCTCCATAACTTCACCGAACAGTGGACCAAATGGGCAAACAAGCGTGGTGCCATCACCCGCAACCAGGCACACGGTTCACCAGCCAACCTCATCGACTGCTATGCAGCCGTTGACATCCCGGAAATTGAAGGCTTCGGACTGACCGATTTCGCCATCAAGGGACTGCGCAAGGATCCGGGAAAGACCCGTCCTAACTTCAGCGACCTCAGTATGCTGAAATATGCTCCATCGGCTGCGCACATCACCGGAAAGAAATATACATCCAGCGAAACCTTCACCTGGCTCACCGAGCACTTCCGCACATCCCTGAGCCAGATGAAACCGGATATGGACCTGATGTTCTGCGCCGGCGTAAACCACATGTTCTTCCATGGCACCGCCTATTCGCCTAAAAACGATACATGGCCAGGCTGGAAGTTCTATGCTTCAGTAGATATGAGTCCTACCAACAGCATCTGGCGCGATGCTCCGGAACTGATGAAATACATCACCAACTGCCAAACCTATCTGCAGTGGGGACAGCCAGACAATGATTTCCTGGTTTATCTGCCTGTAAGAGATATGTGGCGCAAGGATACCAAAAACTGGCTGATGCAATTCGATATCCATAGCATGGCGAAGAAGGCACCGGAGTTTATCAAGGTGATTCTCGACATCGACAAGGCTGGATTCGACTGCGACTACATCAGCGACAAGTATCTCCGCACGTGTACCTTTAAGAATGGAATGGTAGAGACTGCTACCGGAACCCGATACAAGGGTATCATCATCCCTGGCAACAACATCATGCCAAGCGACGTGATTGAGCACATCTCTGCTCTCAAGGCACAAGGCGCCAAGATTATCAAAGGCGACAACATCAAGGCAATGGAACAGGCGGCAAAACCGGAACTGATGAGAAAGGACCTGGGCTTGAAGATGATTCGACGTGCCAACAGCATCGGCCATCATTACTTCATCGCCAACCTCACCAGCAATGACATCGCTTCTAGCGTGGCTTTGGCCGTAAACGAGAAGCATGGCATCTGGTACAACCCGATGACAGGCAAATACCACGAGGCTGCCATCAACGACAAGGGTATCCAGCTGAACCTGAAGAGTGGCGAAAGCCGCATCCTCATCACATCGAATAAACCCGTGGGTGAGTGGAAACTCGGTTCCAAGGTGAAGGTGAACGAAAAGGAAGCCATCGCTGCTGCGGATAGCAAGACCATCGACCTGACAGAGAATGCCTGGAAACTGTCATTCACCGAAGATGCTCCTAAGGTGGGCGAAACCTTCAACCTGAAGGGCGTAAAGTCTTGGGAAGATCTCAGTGAAAAGGCGAAGGTGATGATGGGAACAGGTGTTTACGAAACCACCATCAAGCTATCGAAGGATGATGCCAAGAAGCAGTGGACCATCGACCTGGGTGATGTTCGCGAGAGTGCCCGTGTCTATGTCAATAATAAATATGTAGGTTGCGCCTGGGCTGTACCATATATCCTCAACTGTAAGGATGCGCTCAACAAGGGCAAGAACACCATCCGTATCGAGGTAACCAACCTGCCAGCCAACCGCATCGCAGAAATGGACCGTCAGGGTGTTAAGTGGCGCAAGATGAAGGAAATCAACGTGGTGGATATCAACTACAAGAAGACCACCTACGAGAACTGGACTCCTGTGCCAAGCGGACTTAACAGTACCGTGAAACTCGTGGAAATCAAGTAAATAATCATAATATTAATAACAAGACAAATGAAGAAACTGATCTTATCATCGCTCTGCATGCTCATGGGCTTGACCTCAATGTCTGCCCAGACCGCATTGCAAAATGAAATCCTGGAGGTAGCCCATCGCACCAACAACTATTTCATGACAAAGTACAGTGACCCAACCATCGACACTTTCGTGAAGAAAAAACGTACCAGCAACCTTTGGACCCGTGCCGTATATTACGAGGGATTGATGGCGCTTTACGAGATTGACCCTCAGCAGCGCTATCTCGACTACACCGACAAATGGGCAGATTACCACAAGTGGACAGCCCGTGGCAGCGTGAACGATACCGATGCCGACAACCAGTGCTGCCAGCAGACCTACATAGACCGCTACGTTCAGACAGGCGGCAAGAAGGATTTGAGCAAAGTGAAGGAGAATCTGGACCACCAGATGAGCACCAAGCGTGTGAACTACTGGACTTGGATTGACGCTATCCAGATGGCGATGCCAGTCTACGCCAAGTATGCCAAGATTACCGGTGAGCGCAAGTATCTGGATTATGCGATGAATTCCTACAAATGGAGCCGTGACACCTTGGCTAACGGTCTCTTTAACAAGAAAGAAGGTCTCTGGTGGAGAGACAAGGACTACGTGCCACCTTACAAGGAGAAGGATGGCAGCAACTGCTATTGGAGCCGTGGCAACGGTTGGGTATATGCTGCCCTGGTCCGCGTGATGGAGACTTTGCCAAAGAAAGATAAATACTATCAGTATCTGAAAAAAGACTTTATCTTGATGAGTAAAGCCATCTTGAAATGCCAGCGCGAAGATGGCTACTGGAATGTGAGCCTTGTTTGTCCAGCCAACTATGGCGGTCCTGAGATGACCGGTACTGGTCTCTTCCTCTATGGTATGGCATGGGGTGTTCAGCAGGGCATTCTTCCTAGAGCCACCTATCAGAAGGCGATGGACAAGGCATGGAAGGCGCTTGCCGCATCGGTTCACGAGGATGGCTTCATCGGCTACAACCAGGGCACAGGAAAGGATCCTGCAGCCGGTCAGCCTGTCACCTTCACCTCTGTTCCTGACTTCGAGGACTACGGCACAGGTTGCCTCTTGCTCGGCGCAGCAGAGTATTACAAGCTTGTAAAGGTAAAAAAGTAAAAAGGTAAGAAAGAAACAAATCATGAAGAAATATATCTGGCTGATGGCTTGCCTGGTGGCGTTTTCGCCACTAAGCGCCAACGCCGCTAAGAAACAGAAGAAAGCAAAGAAGGCACAAACCGAGCTTTGGCCTGATGGCACAAAGATGGATGCCTGGTTCAGCAACGCCCAGAAGGTAAACGTAGATACCCTGGGCAAGAAATACGTCCTCACCGACTATGGCGTAAAGGCGGATAGCACCCTGATTCAGACCAAGGCTATCCAGGCGGTCATCGACCGTGCTGCCCAAGATGGCGGCGGCGTTATCGTGGTACCTACTGGAACCTATCAGAGCGGTGCCCTCTTCTTTAAGCCAAAGACCCATCTTTATGTTTCAGAAGGCGGAAAACTGAAAGGCAGCGACCGCATCGCCAACTTCCCTGTGGTAGAAACCCGCATCGAGGGTGAAACCTGCAAATACTTCTCGGCATTCATCAATGCCGACAAATGTGATGGCTTCACCATCGCCGGTCCGGGTACCATCGACGGAAACGGCTATCACTACTGGGAGGAGTTCTGGATTCGTCGCACCTGGAACCGCCAGTGTACCAACAAGGATGCACAGCGTCCTCGCCTCGTTTATATCAGCAACTCCAGCAACGTAACCTTGCAGGATGTGCATATTCAGAACAGTCCGTTCTGGACCAACCACATCTACCGTTGCGACCACGTCCGCTTCCTGGGCTGCACCATCTTCGCCCCTACTTCCGGCATGAAGGCACCAAGCAGCGATGCCATCGACATTGATGTTTGTCACGATGTGCTGGTGGATGGCTGCAACATGAGCGTAAACGATGATGCCATCGCCATCAAGGGCGGTAAGGGAACCTGGGCAGACCAGGCACCGGAGAATGGTCCTGTATATAACGTGCTCATCCAGAACTGTAACTACGGAAGAGTGCACGGCTGCTTAACCCTCGGCAGCGAGAGCGTGAAAGACCGCAACATCGTATTGCGCAACACCAAGGTGGGCAATGCACAGCGCGTACTCTGGCTGAAGATGCGTCCTGATACTCCTCAGCATTACGAGTACGTAACGGTGGATAACATCCAGGGCACTACAGGCAGCTTCCTCGTCATCCGCCCATGGAAGCAGTTCTTCAAGCCAGGCAATCGCAAGGACATGCCTCTGAGCCAGTGCAACAACATCACGATGAAGAATATCCAGATGGATTGCGACAACTTCTTCGATGTGGGCAAGAGCGAGAAATACCGTCTGGTAGATTTCACCTTCGAGAACATCAACTGTACCGACAAGAAGATGGCTTTTGATACCAACCTTATCGAGAACACCATAGCCAAGAAGGTGAATATCACCCCTAGAGAAAAAAGCAACGGATTGAAGACCACCGGTGATGCCGATGGGTTGAAATAGCACCTACATTTTATAGAAAGTAATACAAAATTGAGTACTGAAACGAGCTTTATTTGCAAGAATAAGGCTCGTTTTGTTTTTTTATATCCCTCCTTATTTCTTTTTATCTCTTAAAATTAGGCATTTCCAAATATTTTGCTTAATTTTGCCTGCAAAATAATTTTGAGTAAGAAAATGATTGATATAAAAGGTATAACCAAGAGCTTCGGCTCCCTGCAGGTACTCAAGGGCATCGACCTGCATATTGACAAGGGCGAGGTGGTAAGTATCGTCGGACCGAGTGGTGCCGGCAAGACCACTCTTCTCCAGATTATCGGTACCCTCGACAAGCCAGATAGTGGCAGCATTGAGGTGGACGGCATTGATGTGCGCAGCCTCAGCACCAAGAAACTGAGCGATTTCCGCAACCAGCATCTCGGTTTCGTCTTCCAGTTCCATCAGCTTCTCCCAGAGTTCACCGCCCTGGAGAACATCATGATTCCTGCCTTCATCGCCGGAAAGGGGAAAAAAGAAGCCAAGGAGCGTGCCGAGGAATTACTGGCGTTCATGGGATTGAGCGACAGAGCGAACCACAAGCCTGCCGAGTTATCCGGTGGTGAGAAGCAGCGTGTAGCCGTGGCTAGAGCCTTAGTCAATAACCCTGCCGTCATCCTTGCCGATGAGCCATCAGGAAGTCTCGACACCAAGAACAAGGCAGAGCTTCACCAGCTCTTCTTCGACCTGAGAGACAAGTTCGGTCAGACTTTCGTCATCGTTACCCACGATGAGGGTCTTGCGTCCATCACCGACCGCACCATCCATCTCAAGGATGGAATGATAGAGAAGACGGTGGAGGCAGGAGCTGCTGATAACAAGGAAGAGTCTGCTGCAGAAGAACCAGAATCATCCGCAGATTGCATCTAAAAGCATTTTATATTCTCGAAAATAATATGATATGGCAAAAAAGATAAAACTCGGCGATTACAATCGCCTTCGCATCGTAAAGAAAGTAGATTTCGGTCTGTATCTCGATGGTGGTGACGAGGGAGAAATCCTCCTTCCTTCCCGCTACGTCCCAGAGAATGTTGGCATCGGCGACGAGCTGGATGTCTTCATCTATCTCGACCAGGAAGAGCGCCTCATCGCTACCACCGAAACCCCATTGGCTAAAGTCGGCGACTTCGCCTATCTCGAAGTGAAATGGGTCAACGAATACGGAGCCTTCCTGGGCTGGGGCCTGATGAAGGACATCTTCTGCCCTTTCCGCGAGCAGAAGAAGCGTATGGTGCTCGGCAACTCCTACATCGTGCATATCCACATCGACGAGGAGAGCTATCGCATCGTTGCCTCTGCCAAGATAGAGCGTTATCTCAACGAAGACCATCCTCACTACAAGCATGGCGATGAGGTGGATCTCCTCATCTGGCAGAAGACCGACCTCGGCTTCAAGGTTATCATCGACAACCAGTATCCGGGTCTGCTCTATCAGGACCAGATCTTCCAGTACATCCACACGGGTGACAAGATGAAGGGCTACATAGGAAGAGTACGTCCTGACGGAAAGATAGACGTCACCCTCCAGAAGACCGGTATCCAGCAGACTGCCGATTTCGCCGAGACCCTCTACCAGTATCTTCTTGACAACGACGGTGAGTGCAACCTTGGTGACAAGAGCGAGGCCGATGACATCTACGAGCGTTTCCACGTGAGCAAGAAGGTTTACAAGCGTGCCGTGGGCGATCTCTACAAAAAGCGCCTCATCACCGTAAGCCCGATGAGCATCCGACTGGTAGAATAAAGAATTTTAGAACTATATATAATAAGGTGGACATTGCTATTCCTAAAAAGCATTGTCCACCTTATTAATTATATCGAAAGAAATAAGCTAATTGAATTATTCATACGCTTATGTTGCAAATCAGGGGCAAAGATACGACTTTTTTGTCGCAAATCAGCGGCAACAGCGTTAAAGTTTGTTGCAAATCAGGGGCAACTAAGCACAATCTATCTCGCTTCTGCTATCTCAACTGACTTACTGCAGCCTGATAAACCCGCGCATTCACGAAGTTTTGGAAATCAGGGTTATTGAAGTATGTCTGCACAAACTCTGTTTTCTCCTCCAACATGGCAGCTACGATAGCAACCATATCATCATTGAAGGTGATCTGCGCCACCTGCCTATCCCCATTCTTTACAGCATTGACAAAATCCACGCTGCTAGCAATACGCTTAGGTAACTCGTTAATTTGCCTTTGTACTTCATCACGATTCTTCCAGTTAATGTTTCCAAAAAGCTCATTAAAGTCCTTGACAATATTCGACAAGGCTTCCATTTCTGGCTGAGGCATCCCCATACCCAGCCCAACAGGAACAGGTTTCACCTCTGCATTCTCATTCTCCAACACCAGTTGACGCTCCTCTTCCTTAACCATACGATATTTATCGAAATCCACATTGTCAAGCAGCCCATCTGTACAATCATCTATCTTCAACTTCGGCAACTTCTTCACCAATAGCGAATAGAATACATATTGTTTCTCCCAATCTGGACTTTCGAACGGCATTATCGCCGAGAAGTAAGGATAACAACGGCAGAAATTCTTGATGGCACTCTTACAATCGATTTGTTCATCTTCTTCCAGTTCTTCCTTAAATCTCCTGGTCACACCATCCAAAATGGCATCTATATTTGGACGGTCTTCATCCGAGCCCGACAGCTTGAGTTCTACAACCTTATCTATGTCATCTTGCACATAGAAATTGTATCCCTCTATCTTTTCCGTCAAGTCATTTAACTTGTTCACATCCGACTCGCCCACCAAGACCGTTGTCTTGTAATACTCTTGGAAAGACTGCTTGATAACTTCAGGATCATTAGCAAAATCAAGCACAAAGGTATCTTGTTTCTTGGGATGACAACGATTCAAACGTGATAAAGTTTGCACAGCTTTCACACTCGACAACTGTTTATCCACATACATTGTATGCAACAACGGTTGGTCATATCCCGTCTGATATTTATTCGCCACGACCAAGATTCGATAAGGCTCTTCCTCCATTCTCGACTCTATTTCTGCGGTAGGAAATCCATTCAGACTTGACTCCGTCACTAATTTTCCATCAATGACTTTATCAGTAAAAGCAACGATGGCTCGATAAGGGCTATTTCGTTCTTCCAACATTCGGGTGATAACCTTATAAAACTCGATAGCTCGCTCGATAGATGAAGTAACCAACATTGCACGAGCCTTGCCCCCTATCTTCATATACACCTTCTTGCAGAAATGCTCTACTATAATTTCGGCTTTTTTCTCGATAGTCTCAGGTTGAGCCTCCACATAGGCACGAAGTTTACCTTGTGCCTTTTTCTTGTCATAACGAGGATCATCTTCCGTTGCTTTCAATATACGATAGTACGACTTGTAAGGCGTATAATACTTCAGCACATCCAAGATAAAACCTTCTTCGATAGCTTGCTTCATTGTATATTCATGAAAAGGCTTAAACGTAACTTCGCCATTTGCATCATATGATTTTTCACCAAACATTTCCAAGGTCTTATTCTTTGGCGTAGCTGTAAAAGCATAATAATCAGCATTCTTCGCCAACTTACGCCCTTTCAGTATTCTATGAATTTTGTCTTCCGTATCCTCTTCCTCAGGCTCCCATTCTACCCCTGGCCCATTTTCCGCAGCCATCATATAGCCAGTATCTTCAGGCAAAACATATGGCTTAGGAACCGCATTGCCAGACAAGCCTGTAGCTAGGTTTGCCGACATCGCTCCGTTCTGACTGCTATGAGCCTCATCAATGATAATAGCGAAACGCTTGTCTTTGAGCGAACAACCAATCTCATCAAGAATGAAGCTAAACTTATTGATAGTAGAGACGATTATCTTCTTGCCACCTTGCAAGAGCTGTCGCAAAGTATCCGATTTATCAGCCCATCCCACCACATTACTCAACCTTTGGAAAGCATTAATATTATCTCTCATCTGCTTGTCTAAGTTGACACGGTCAGTGACAACTATGACTGAATCGAAAAAAGGTTCTTGCTTCTGAAGAAGAGTAACGAGTTGATAGGCAAGCCAAGTAATCGAATTTGACTTACCACTACCAGCACTATGCTGAATCAAATATCTGCGACCTATGGCATGCGTCTTGGTATGCGCAACTAAGGAACGTACGACATCCAACTGATGATAGCGTGGCCAAATTACCACTTCCTTGGTCTTCATCTGCTTGGACGCCTTGTCCTTTTCCTTAGAAACGATTACTTGCGCAAAGTTCTCGATAATATTGCTGAGCGTAGCCTTAGTAAAGACATTTTTCCAAAGATAGGAGGTCATCGTATCTTTCTCAACAATAGGATTACCAGCACCTCCATTCACACCACGGTTGAATGGCAAGAACCAAGAGTCCTTTCCCGCCAAAGCGGTACACATCCATACCTGCTGGTCATCCACGGCAAAGTGGACGGCACAGCGTTTCTTCTGTAAGAGCAAATCCTTAGGATCACGTTCCGTCTGGTATTGTTTGATGGCATTCTCGTAGGTTTGTCCAGTATAGTTGTTCTTCAGTTCGAAGGTAGCAAGTGGAAGACCGTTGATGAATACAACAAAGTCTATCTCGTTGGTGTTTTGGGTAGAATACATCACCTGTCGGATGACACCGAAGATATTTTGCTTGTAAGCAGCCTTGGCACTCGGATTGAGTTGCGAAGGAATCGGGTAATAGAGGTCGAAGGTATTGCCATTAAACTTATATCCTTTGCGAAGCACATCCACGACTCCCCGCTTGCCAATTTCCCCAGACAAGCGAGTAAAGAATTTCAGTCGCTCGGAGGGCGAGGCAAAGCACATGGACTCCTTCACCTTGTCGGGTTGGGTAGCCGTGACAAAGCGTTCCACCCAACTTTCCACCAAGGCAAAAGTTTTATTATAATCGTGAGGAATAGCTTGCTCATATCCATTCTTATCTCGCAACCAATCCACAATAATCTTTTCAAGACCTGTTTCTGATGTATCCATAACTATAACCTAATTATTCTTTATATACAATACAACACCAATGACTCCTACTATTAATAGCAAAAATATTGTTGCACCGTTAGCCGCTTCAATATTTCCAGTATTATGGTATGCAAATAAATTGCCAAAGAATCCTAATACAATATAAAGGACAACAACTATTGCTATAATACCTAATACTATTGCAAAACAACCAGAATTATTATTTTCATTACTCATACTAAGACACTTTAATTTGACCTGTAACAACATCGCTTATTAAGCGTTGCTTATATTCCTTGATACACTCAATTTCTTTGTTCAACTTCTCTACCAGAGAATCAATCTTTGCTACTCGCTCGGTGATGTAGGAGACGATGGCGTGTTGCTCTTCTATTGGGGGAATAGGAACTATCAATTTAGTTATTTCTGAATAGTTCATACTTTGTCTCAGACCTCCTCCCATAGAATAGAAGACTTTCTTTATATCATACGAATGCAAAAGAAGATAGAAATACTCAGCAACACCGTGTTTCATTTTCAAACAAGTGTAAGCCGAAGTTATTATTCCACGTTCCTTCACTAAACCACACCTCAAACTACGATGGTCATTCTGTAAATCTGTTAGGCGTAAGATTATATCATTAGGCTCAACTATCTGATATGTGGCATAGTCCGCAGGAACAAGCCCTTCATTAATATTTTTCTTCCTTATTATTTTGCCATAACTCAAAGATAGAACATTTGTTTCAAGATTATCTTTATTTTTATTCTTTCCTTCAAATGTCAACGCTTTCAGTTTTACCATATTCCAATGCTCAGGAATCTCCGGTAGCCAAGAAATATTGGTAGGCTTAAACTTTTCATTCGGGTTGAGACCACGAGTTACGGCATCAGCAATGATCCGCTGCTTCATTTCTTGAAGAAGCGTGATTTCCTTTTCTTTGTTAGAAATGAACATATCGAGTTTTGAACACTTCGTGTCGAGGTAAAAGACAATTGCGTGCTGCTCTATTGTCGAAGGAACAATCGCATAAATCTTATGAAATTGAGGAGTATATAATCGGTTAAATCCATCTCCTATTCCTTTTGAAGCATTAGCAAATTGCTGAACAAATATAGGTATTCTAAATAAACAAGCGTAGTATTCTGTAACCACATTACTATCATACGGAGAAAATACACTATAATCGGGAGACACACAACCTTCTATATGCGAGCAACCAAACATTCCACTCCAAGCCTGCATTCTATTTTCCAATAACTGCCCTTCATGCAGGACTTTGTATTTACTTAAATCAGAAGCAGAAGGTGCTTTTTCATTTATTGCAGAAAAAGGTATTATACCTTTATTTCTACTAAAAGAAAGAAGTTGATAAGTCAAATTTACATTTTTCTCATCTTCTTCCCTAAATAGCCATTTGATTCTACGAATTTTCCAATGGCTCGGAATCTCCCCGAGCCATTGTACTCCACTATCCTTATATTCATTATATTTTTCCATATACCTTACTTCATAATTTCATCCCACAATCCTTTGGTCTCACTCTCCAACACATTGATGTCTCCCATAATCTCGTCAAGACTACGGAGCTGCACAGGTTTATAGAAATATTTGGTGAAAGAAAGTTCATAACCAATAACAGGTTCTCCAAACTCAACCTCAGCATCGTATGGCTTCACCTCATTCTCATAGAATGCTGCGATGCCACCTGGATAAAGCAAAGGTATTTGCTCCACCTCATTACGGTTCTTCGCCATAACAACCTTTCCTTTCTTCATCACGATGTTCCCTTCTTTGTCTCTCTTCGGACGAAGCACAGGAACTTGCCAATAGCCGAACTCCTCATTGCGGAATATCTTGCTTTCAGGTGTTTCCTTGAAATCCATCAAAAGTTGAAGGATGCGACGGCGATTTTCCTCGGTTGTCTCACAATTCTTCTCGCCCAAGTTCTTGCGCAAAGGCGTACTGATATTGCTAGCATCAATCAGTTGGACATAACCACGACGGCGTTCCTCCTTACGATTGGTCACCACCCAAACATAAGTAGAAATACCAGTGTTATAAAAGTCCTTCTCAGGCATAGCGATGATAGCTTCGAGCAAATCATTCTCAATAATGTATCGGCGCAAGTTACTCTCGCCTCCCCCAGCATTGCCAGTAAATAGGGAGCTGCCATTATGCACTTCTACGATACGGGTACCAAGAGGCGTATCCTTCATACGGCTCACATTGTTTGCTAAGAAAAGCATCTGACAATCACCTATGTCTGGAATAAAACTGATTGGTTCAGAAGCAGTTGTCAAGGAGGCTTCTGAACTATGGACGAACCGAGGATCAATTACTTCCTTCTTATCTCCCAAGCCCCAGTTTTTCAAGTCTTCCTTCCAAGGTGTGCCGAAAGGAGGATTGGAGATACAGAAGTCGAACTTCTCTCCAGCATGACCATCTTGGCTAATTGTTGAACCAAAGGCTATATACTGATGCTCACCCGAATCAAGCTTATACGTGAACTTGTTGATATTGCCAGAAATCATCAAGTCTGCCTTACAGGTGGCATAGGTATCAGCTTGCAATTCTTGACCGAAGATACTTGTCTTCACCTGCCTTCCTTGCTCCTTTGCGATACGCTCAATCTCTTCTTGAGCAATGGTAAGAATACCACCTGTACCACAAGCACCATCATAAATATGATAAGTGTTATTGGCCAACTTATCCTTGATAGGCACGACAGCAAGGTCTGCCAACAGGCGAACGTAGTCCCGAGGCGTAAAATGTTCACCAGCTTCTGTCACATTGTTTTCCTCATTGAATTTACGAAGCAACTCCTCAAAGATAGTTCCCATCGTATGGTTGTCAAGTCCAGGTAAGCGTTCCATCATAACAGCATTTCCATTCTCATCGGTTGTCTCTTCCATCACTGGATTGACAGAAAGGTTGATGTTTCCATCAGTAAACTTCTCCAAAAGCGACCCCAAGCGACCAACTTCTGTCAAGTTATCCACTTGCTGACGGAGTTTGAACTTGTCGATAATATCTTGCACATCTTCCGAGAAGCCATTGAAATACTCGATGACATTCATCTTGAGTCGCTGAGGATCTATTTCATTCTTCAATGTACTCATAGTAAAGGCAGATGTATTATAAAAAGGATAGCCCGTCACCTTAGTCAGGAAAGGCTCATATTCCGTCAAGCCGTTCTTATCGCAAAAGGCTTTCTTATCCAAGACCTGTTGCTTAGTAGGTTCCAACAACACGTCGATACGTCGAAGCACCATAAAAGGGAGGATGATTTTCTTGTAGTCACCCTTTTCAAAGGCATGTACAAGCACATCATTCGCTATGTTCCAAATGAAGGAAAAGAGGCTGTTATACTGTTTAGTTTCCATTGGTTCATTTCTTCTCTTCTTGCCAACTCCCTAAACAAGAACTTTTCTTTTCTACCATGAAGCTATATCTACAAGAAACGGCGTAGGAGTTCTATCACTTGCCTTATCTTGCTTGTTGTAGGTCCTAGGAAAACCTGTATCGCCAAGAGTGCTTTGTGATAGAGCCTACGCCGCCATAGTATATATAGTATAGCACCAAGCACACCCCTCCTTACGAAAGGGCGCACTTCGTGCTGCATATATACGAATATGCATAGGCGCTCACATCTGCCTCCTTCTAAGCGATTCTTGAAATTTCCTAGGTTCCAACAAGCCAGAAGAAAACGAGTAAACGTCTTTCTCATAAAATAGTACCAATTCCCAGACTTATCAGCCAGCATCCCTTTGCCAACCATCTCGGAAATGACGCTACAAAATTAACGAAAAGAATTGAAAATGCCAAAGAAAAGAATGACTTTCTTTGCTTTAAGACAAAAAAAGCCTTTCAGCATCTGAAATCTGAAAGGCAAATTTTATTATGAAGTATAGTGATATTCTACAATCTACAAACTTTTCAATCATCGATAAGGAATTCTTTCGTGCAATATTATATTTTAAATGGAATCTTATTCTTTCTAAACAAATGCCCAGAACATATCCTCATTTGGTCATTTGTCAAATTATGGATTTGAATCCATAAACGTTTACCCCTATATTCTGGTAAACTCTCATAGATGCGCTTTAAAAAGCCATGTTCTGAGCAGAATCCTTTTTCTCGAATTTTAAGTAAAAGTTCACCCCTACCTTTTACATCTCCATAGCCGACAAAGCTTTTTACAACAATTTCAACCATGTGGCTTTTTCTAACACCACACTTATCTTGTTCTCGTTCATAATCAGGATCCATCATATTATATACATCTAATATTTCTATTCCGTTTTTCAGATATTTATTCTGCGTATTATCCATTTTTACGTTTATCAAGCAAAAAACTGATAAACTCATCAGAGATATTAGAGATTTCTCCTTTATCATAGATTGTCAACAAATCAATGATAACGGAATCTCCTTCCTGGTAAAGATTATAAGTGATGACCCTTGCACCACCACTCTTACCTTTACCCTTACTAGCTATTGCCATTCTCACCTTTCTGACACCTTTGCCAAGACTGCTACCTTGAAATGGATCAATTACAAGAGAGGCTTTCAAATCTTTAATATCGCTTTTTAAAGAACGATATTTTTTAGAAAGACGCTTAAACTGTATTAAGAACTCATTCTCAACACGTATTTCAACTTCCATAACTAATCCTCCTCATCAAGTTTAGCCATAAAATCATCAAAACTCATCGGCTTAGTTCCATTCTTCTTATGAGCTTCCATTTCATCAAGAGCACGGTTGAGGCTTTCTGACACGTAGGCTTCCTGCTCTGCCTGGCTCATATAAGTTTCCTGGTAACTATTTCCTGATTTGGAGATAGAACTTGCTAATTTTTCAGCATAGTCTTTGAGCTTAGCGACAAATTCGTCAAGCGTATATTTACCTGTAGAAGGTACTTGAAACTGAATATTAATCGTTTCCATCTTATTCCTTTCTTTTAAATTAACGCCACAAAATTAGCGAAAAGAATTGGAAATGCCAAAGAAAAGAACGACTTTCTTCACTTTAAGACACCAAAAAACACTCAGCATCAGATTTTAAATGATGCTAAACACATTATTCTATCTCCTCACACACCACCATATCCACACTCCTGAATATCACAACTATCTTGTGAAGACGGGTGGTCTTTACCTCCGTCTTCACCACATCACTATCTGCATAGCGATTAACCTGAGCGATGGCTGCCTCTCTCAGCTTCGCTACCTGCTCATCGGTGGCATCCGACTTGCAATATTTCAACTCCACAATGTATGAATGCTCCATATCCGGATAATTCTCCAAGAGTGGACGCAGGAAAATATCGGCATAACCAGCCTGGTTATCCAATTCTGAGATTGGACGATAGAACATATTCTGACAAGTCATCGCCAAGGTAAAGCCATGCACATACGACTCACCCTTCTGTCGGTCACGCTGCGAAGAATAGCGCTTGATGGCATCGGCAATAAAGCCGAAATAGGATTTATAATCACCATCATAAGCAAAGCCACTCTCCAAATCACTTTTCTGATAGGTATCATAAGCCAGTTCATTCTCCTTATAGGTGCTCAGCAAATAAGCATAGATCTGCTCTCTAACCACCTCGTTAGGAATCACAAACCTGGTCTTGCCACGATAGGTTCCATCAATGGTCAACATGCCAAAGTAGAAGAGCAAGCTGACGAAATTGTCCGGATCGTTGATGCTCTCGGCAGGAAATCCCCTTTTCAAGTTTCCCGTAACAAATCCATCCGTAACCAGATGCTGGATGATGCTGGCATCATGAGCAAACTCCTTGTCGTGGCGGATGAGCATACGAAACTTGTTATAATCTACACGGATGTTATCCTCTATCATATCACGAGGAATATCACAATTATTGTGAATATACTGGTCGATGAAATACAGCACCATTACAGAGTTATACATCGTTACCTGACCATATCTGTTGATAGCAAAGCAATAGTTATCATACCATGGCTTCATCACCTGGATAAGTTCATCCACGGAATGACGGAAAGGACAAACCGAAGAATAGTAGGTCAACATCTCACGTACTTCTTCCTCCGTAAATCCCGTCATCTCGTTAAACTCGGCGCTCAAGGAATAGTTGGTGCCGATGTTGAAACCACTGGTCAAATCATCCATCGTCACAGGACTGACACCCGTCACGAAAACACGCTTCAAGGATGTACTTGTAGCCGCCTTTACCGCATCGAAGAAGAGACGCAGATAGCCTTCGCCATGCGTCTGCTTGCGATAATTGGTCATATATTGCGGCTCAGCAAGAATCTTATTGGTAAAATGGTCGTACTCATCTATGAAGAGATAGATTTGCTGACCAACTTTATCACACTCCTGACAGATATATTGCAATTGGTCGATACACCCTTCCTGCTTATTCATTTCCTCCTTGATATCTTTAGGAAGATACTGCTGATAAACATCACAGAAAAAATTATAAGCCATGTTACAGGTAGCATCCAAACCATCCTTATAATCGTCGATACCAGCTGCAACTACCGAGAAATTCAGATTCAGCACCAAATAGGAATTACGCTCCGGGGTTGGATTCTTACCTATATAAAGATCACCAAAGAGCTGTTCAAACTTATCCTTCTTGTTCACATCATAGTAATTCTGGAGCATAGAAAGGGTAAGGCTCTTGCCGAATCGGCGAGGGCGAATATAAAAGAAATACTTATTTGCTGCCTCCATTTCTTCTATAAACGGAGTCTTATCCACATAATAGCAATCATCCTTTCTAACATCCTCAAAATTCATCATGCCATAAGGGATGCGCTTGCGATATACGCGTTTCTTCTTCTGTTCCATATCTACTACTTTTTAGACTTTATTCTTTCTTTGTGCAAAACTACAATAATATTTCCTAACTACCAAAGAAAATGATGAGAAATCATACTTTATCTTATTTTTTTCTCCTCACCCAAACCTTATGGCTGTGCTGACCCACAGAGCGGATGGGAGCAGTCTCGTCATGGGCTATCTCCTTCAACTCCAATGAGGCGGCGGTGCGGCTCAAGTTGTTGATGTAGGCATAGTCGGTAAGACCGATGAAGCCATTCTCATCGATGACATCCAGGGCTCGGGCGATGCGCTCCTCTCGGGTGTATTTCTTTTTCAATATCAGTTTTACAACCGCCCATATCGTGATACCAAGCCACTTCTCCTAATTCTGGTACGTATTCAAAACCTTCGTAACTGAAGGCTGCCAATTCTTCTGGAGTAGTAAGTTGGTTGCTTAGAATGTATCTTACCATAGCTCCACGGCAGGATTTAGCCCACACAGCCTGCATTTTCAGCCTACCATCCTTCTGGCGAACATAAAAGAGGGGCTGGATGACTTTCACTTCCCTGCAAATTCTCTTCCAATCAAACAGATGTTCATATTCTGCCGTAGAGAGATGGATAAGTATGCCATCGTCAGCTTTCACACTGTGGATAAGAACATCGGTCAGTTTATCTTTCCAAAATTGATTGATCGGCTTGTCGTTTGTAGCTTCAAGCGTCACGCAATGCTCCATACGATAAGGCACGATGCCATCCATCGGCCGAAGCAATCCATAGAGAAAGCAGGTAATCCAGAGATGTTTCTGGGCATACTCCAGGGATTCTTCTCCCAAAGTATTGGCGCGTAGATGCTTATACGCCTGTCCATTGTAGGAAAGTATGGCAGGCATCTTCTCTGCAGCCATAAAATTACGATAGCGCTTCCAATTTTCCGAAGCTATCTTGTGGCTGCAATCAAGTTGCCTAGCCAATTCCTCTACGTCCAGCTTAGCCATTTCTGCAGCCAACATTTCAGCCACAGATTGGAAAAGTGGCTTTGAAACAGCTGCCCTATCTGCCTTATCAAACATGATTTTGGCATTTGCCAATAATATCTGCATAATACGTTTATTTTAAAGGGTAACTCTTAATGATAGTTTTGCTGGCAAAGTTAATGAAAATATGGCAAAACTCAAAGAAAAGTTCAATAAATGTATAATATATTATAAATAAGAATGCCATATTGTACTTAATCTTGCGAAATCTGAAAATATTTATTATTTTTGCAAAAAGAACAATATATATGAAACTTAACATAAACATCCAATATTACAATTCGCCCTGCGGAGAGTTAATTCTGGCATCGGTGGGTGAAGAATTGTGCCTTTGTGATTGGAATGAAATGCCATGTGCAGAGCGCAACAAACTTCGCCTTTTGCGGTATATGAAGGCAGAGTTCAAGATTGAAACATCTTCTATCTTGGAACTGACCAAGAAGCAATTGGATGAATATTTCACCGGCAATCGCAAGATATTCGAAATTCCGTTGCATCCTGTGGGAACAGATTTCCAGAAAAAAGTATGGAATGCATTGCTTGATATACCATACGGTGAAACCAGAAGCTATAAGGAGATTGCTCAAAATATAGGCAGTCCCAATAGTGTCAGAGCCGTAGCTGGAGCTATCGGAGCCAACGGCATCAGCATCCTTATCCCCTGCCATCGCGTTATCGGCTGTAATCGTTCCCTGACTGGCTTTGCTGGAGGACTGGAAGCAAAGAGAATTTTGCTGGAGCTGGAGACAGAAATATCAACCCAGCCTTATAAAACAAGGGAGCGAACTGCATCGCAACGCAATCCGCTCCCTTGTTTATACTGATAGTTGAAATTAATCAACCTTTTCTATAATCTTCATTCCCTCTTCCACTGCCTGCATGTTCAGCGGAATCAAACCATGATGGCGCTCTGGCAATGACTTGTAAAGCGCCTTGTTCAAACCATCGGTGCTCACTACAGGACAAACCTTCAGCAGTCCACCCAATACAATCATATTGAACACCTTCGAATTTTTCATCTCGGCAGCCTTGTCCATCGCATCGATGCGATAAATGGTGATATCCTTGCGCTGAGGAGGATTCATCACGCCATAGCCATCATAAATCAGGATGCCGCCTGGCTTAATCTTCGGCTCAAACTTGTCGAGCGATGGTTGGTTGAGCACGATGGCTACATCATAATGGCTCAGGATAGGCGAAGAGATGCGACTGTCGCTCACAATGACCGTTACGTTGGCTGTACCGCCACGCTGCTCTGGTCCGTAAGCAGGCATCCAGGTTACTTCCTTATCCTCCATCAGTCCTGAGTAAGCCAGAATCTTTCCCATAGAGAGAACGCCCTGACCGCCAAAACCGGATATAATGATTTCTGTCTTCATTGTTCTATTATTATATTAGAAGAGCAAATCGTTCTTCCTTCGTTCTTCACTCTTCGTTCTTCACTTACATTCCCGTTGTATCCTTCAGGTCGCCCTTAGGATACTGCTTAAACATGTTCTCTTCCATCCACTTGTTCGCCTCAACAGGTGAGAGCTTCCATCCGCTATTGCAGGTAGAAACAATCTCTACCAGGCTGGAACCCTTGCCCTGCATGCTTGCCTCGAAAGCCTTGCGGATTGCCTTCTTTGCCTTCTTGATGCTTGCCACGGTCTCCACACTCTGGCGGGTTACATAGCAGGTACCCTGCAGATGGCTGGCAAGTTCGGTGATGTTCAGTGGATAACCATGAAGATCAGCCTCTCGTCCGTAAGGACAGGTAGCGGTCTTCTGACCCAACAGGGTGGTTGGAGCCATCTGTCCACCGGTCATACCATAGATGGCATTGTTGATGAAGATAATGGCGATGTGCTCACCACGGTTCAAGGCGTGGATGGTTTCGCAGGTACCGATGCACGCCAGGTCGCCATCGCCCTGATAAGTAAAGACGAGGCGGTCAGGCCACAAGCGCTTGATGCCCGTAGCCACAGCAGGAGCACGGCCATGGGCAGCTTCCTGCCAGTCGATATCCAAATAGCGGTAAGCGAATACGGCACAGCCCACCGGACAAACACCCACCGTCTTATCCTCCATGCCCATCTCCTCGATGACCTCGGCAACGAGCTTATGAACTACGCCATGCGAACAGCCCGGGCAATAGTGCATCGGGGTATCGTTCATCAGCGTAGGCTTCTTATATACCAGATTCTCTGGTGAAATTATATCATTCATTTTATTAACTTCTTTAATGCTTCAACGATTTCCTCCGGCTCTGGAACGATACCGCCCAGACGACCAAAGTGCTCCACAGGAGTCTGACCATTCACAGCCAGTCGCACATCCTGAACCATCTGACCTGCATTGATCTCAACAACCAGAATACCCTTCTTGGTCTTGGCAAGTTCATGAATCTCCTTTTCAGGGAAAGGCCAGAGGGTGATAGGACGGAACAATCCTACCTTGATGCCCTGCTCACGCGCACTCTCGATGCTCTTCTCGGCAATACGTGCCGCACTTCCGAAGGCTACGATTACATAGTCAGCATCATCCATCTGCTCGGTTTCATAACGGACCTCGGTTTCACGAATCTTTCTGTATTTCTCCTGAAGAGCAATATTACGCTCCTCCATCACCTCAGGCTTGAGTTCCAGAGAGGTCATGATGTTGACAGGACGGTTCTTCGGACGACCGATAGTAGCCCAAGGACACTCCCTGGCAATCTCCTCCTCTGTACGACGAGGCTTGACAGGAGGCAGAACCACCTTCTCCATCATCTGACCAATGACACCATCGCTCAGAATCATCGCAGGATTGCGATACTTAAAGGCAAGCGTAAAGGCGAGATCAACGAAATCTGCCATCTCCTGAACAGAAGCAGGAGCCAGCACAATCACATTATAGTCGCCGTTACCACCACCGCGGGTAGCCTGGAAATAATCACTCTGGGATGGCTGGATAGTACCCAGACCCGGACCGCCACGTTGTACGTTGACGATAACGCCTGGAATCTCAGCACCTGCCATGTAAGAGATACCCTCTTGCATCAAAGCCACACCCGGACTTGAAGAAGTGGTAATGACACGCTTACCGGCACCGGCGCCACCATAAACCATGTTGATAGCCGCCACCTCACTCTCAGCCTGCAGAACCACCATTCCCGATGTCTCCCAAGGCTTGAGCAGAGCCAGCGTCTCAATAATCTCACTCTGAGGTGTGATAGGATAGCCGAAGAAGCCATCCGCACCACATCTGATACAGGCATGGGCTATCGCCTCATTGCCTTTCATTAATGTAACTTCCTGATTTGCCATTGTTTAGTCCTCCTTCTTACGATAAACAGTGATGCAGCCGTCCGGACAGACGATGGCGCACGAGGTGCAACCAACGCATGCTTCAGGTACAGCCGCCTCTACATAACGGTAACCATGCACATTGACTTTTTTCTCTGCCAATGCGATGACATGCTGAGGACAAGCCTCCACACAGAGCGAGCATCCCTTGCAACGCCCGGTGTCGACTACAATAGCCCCTTTAATCTTACTCATATTCTAATTTCTTTCTAATTATCTTTACTCTTGGAGTAAACAAAGCTCCTGCTGTCCACATGTCGGTTGTTATGGATTGTAGTAGTCTTTGCAATAGAAGCTCATGATATCATCCAGCATCTCCTTGGCTGCTACGGCAGGGCTCTCCGGATCGAGGGCAATGGCCTCCATATAACAGTCGAGGGCACGCTTAAAGTCGCCTTGCTTGCGCCAGGCATTACCTTGCTGATAATATTCTTCTGCTGTCATTTACTCTTTTCCTTTTAAGTTTGGCTCTGCGAAATTACTAATTTTCGGCTAAGAAAAAGAATATAAGCCTAAGATTTAAACTATATTAATGTAGTTTTTCACAAAAATGCGCACACTATAATTCAGTGTGCAATTTTTATGAAAGATGTGCATTATTTCTACTAATATATTCTATAAAAACACAATTCGCCATTTACCGCAGTTTTCTACGGTAAATGACGAACAGTACGATTCCCCTCAACAGGAGATAGAGAATGAAGGCTAACCACAAGGCATGATTGCCCAGGAAAGGATGCAAGCCGAAGAACAGACCGAAGAACGAAGCCGAGGCTACGGCGGTAGAACAGAGCATCGACTTAGACTGTGTGATGCCTACAAAGATGCCATCGAAGACGAATGCCGACATGCCAGACAGCGGAATCAGCACAGCCCACCAGAAATATTCGCCCGATGCAGCTATCACCTGCTTATCGCTCGTGAGCAGAGAGAGGAAATTCTCGCCACCCACTATATATAATAAGGTAAAACCTACTGCCACGACAGCTCCAAACCCCATCGTTCTTCTGACCACCTCGCGGAATGCCCCCATGTTGCAGGCTCCGTAATACTTGCCGCTCAACGCCTCTGCCGCATAGGCAAAACCATCCATAAAATAAGAGAAGATGGTAAAGAGCGTCATCAGCAGCGTATTCACAGCCAGCACGATGGTACTCTCCCTGGAACCTGCCGCCGTAAAGAAGAGGTTTACCGCCACCAGACAGAGGGTGCGGAGAAAGATATCCTTATTGAGCAAGAAAAACTGCTTCAGCGGTTCGGCAGCAAAGAGATGCCGGCGATAATCATACTTGCTTAACCGGCGATAATGGAGGCGATAGAACAGACATGCCATCAGGAATCCCCACCATTGGGCTATGACCGTTCCGAGCGCCACGCCTTCTACCGTCATCCCGCAGACAAAGACCAGCAGCAGGGAGGCTAGGATGTTAACCACATTCTGTGTCAGAGATACCATCATCGGAATGCGCGTGTTCTGCATACCGATAAACCAGCCCGTAAATCCGTAGAGTCCGAGCACTGCCGGGGCTCCCCAGATACAGACATAACAGTATCTCCGTGCCAGTTCCACGACATCAGCTTCCGGCGACATCGCCCACAGTCCGCAGCCTATCAGCCATTTCTGAAGAACGAAAAACAGCACTCCTATCCCCACGCCGATACTCAGAGAGCGCACCAGGAGCCTCAGCACCTCAGCCAGATCTCTCCTTCCCAAAGCCTGCGAAGTCATTCCGCTGGTTCCCATTCTCAGGAATCCGAAAAGCCAGTAGATGACATTGAAGAGCATCGACCCTACGGCAATGGCTCCGATGTAAGCCGCATCTCCGATATGCCCGACGATAGCGACATCAACCAAACCCAAAAGCGGTACCGTGATATTGGATATTATCGACGGCACCGCTAATTGTAATATTCGTTTATTCATAATTAAGTGTTGAATGTTGAATGTTGAATGTTGAGTTAGGCATGCGCCCTATAATTCAACACTCAACATTCAACATTCAACATTAAATTCTAAATTTCGCAGCCTGCTCCTCAATATAGGCAGCATCGCTGAAATAGTCGATACGCATAGCCTTGCGAACCTCATCCATAGTCTGGGCTGCAAACTCGCGGGCATCCTCGCTACCCTTCTTCAGGATATTGAATACCTCAGGAATATCCTGCTCAAACTCATGACGGCGGGTACGGATTGGGTCAAGCATCTTGTTGATGACGCTGTTCAGGAACTTCTTGCAAGTACCATCACCGATACCACCCTTCACATACTGCTCCTTCAACTCATCCAAAGTCTTGAACTCTGGCCAGAACTCAGCGAAGTCCTCAGGAGTAGAGAATGCCTCCAGATAAGTGAACACGGCATTGCCCTCCAGATGTCCCGGCTCTTCCATGCTCATGCGTGGCTCACCGTTAGACATCTTCTTCACCTTCTTCCAAACGGTCTTCTCGTCATCGCTCATGTAGATGCAGTTGCCGAGACTCTTACTCATCTTCTCCTTACCATCGGTTCCTGGAAGGCGACGGCAGCAGGCAATCTCTGGAAGCAGGATTTCCGGCTCTACCAATACAGGCGCATAAATCTGGTTGAAACGGCGAACCAACTCGCGGGTTACCTCCAGCATAGGCTCCTGGTCCTCACCGGCAGGCACGGTTGTAGCCTTGAAAGCGGTGATGTCGGCAGCCTGGCTCACAGGATAGCAGAAGAAACCGAGAGGAATGTTTGCCTCGAAGTTACGCATCTTGATCTCAGTCTTCACGGTTGGGTTACGCTGAACACGAGATACAGAGATGAGGTTCATCAGGTAGGTAGTCAACTCAGCCAACTCTGGAATCATACTCTGGATATAGAGTGTACACTTCTGTGGGTCGAGACCCGCAGAGAGATAGTCAAGAGCCACCTCTGTGATGTTCTGGCGAATCTTCTCAGGATTGTCGGCATTATCAGTCAAAGCCTGAACATCTGCCATGAAAACGAACATTCTGTCAAAGTCGCCAGCGTTCTGAAGTTGTACTCGGCGCTGCAGAGAGCCGATGTAATGACCCAGGTGAAGTTTACCTGTAGGACGGTCACCCGTCAATATAATCTTTCCCATTTTCTTGCAATTTATTATTATTTTTGTGCAAAGGTACAACAAAATATTGAGAAACTGCAAGAAATGGTGAAAAAATAACAAAAAGAGCGGGAGAAGGAAGGGATATCTGAAAGAAAAACGGGGCATCCTGAGGATGCCCCGCCACCAATTAAAATAATTGATTGTCGCATTATAAACTTACCGTACTACTTAGCGATCATGATCGTTACACGGTTCTCTGCGTTTTCTGCAAAAGGCTGCACACGTGCACCCTTAGATTCTTCTGTAATGCGCTCAGAAGGTATATTATATTTCTTTGTCAACATCCAAACCACAGCAGCTGCTCGCTTGCCAGCAATGCGGTCGTTGATAACGTCATTACCTGTACCCTTGTCTGCATAACCGGTTACTACAACCTTTGCCTCTGTGTTCTTGTTCAGGAAGTCAACCACCTCACGGATCTTAGCGTCCTCAGCAGGGGCTATCTTGCAAGAGTTGATGCTGAAGAAGATGTCACGACGGATCTCCTCTACCTTCTTCTCTACAGGAGCTGGCTTAGGTGCTGGCTTAGGCGCAACATATTCCTGCTTAGGAGCTGGTGCCGGAGCAGGTTCCTCTACCGGTTTCTCCTTCTTGGTATAGTTCTTACCCAGGTTGATGCGTACACCTGCCAGGGCATTGAAGTACCAGTCTGGATTATCAGCCTTCTTAGAGTTGTACTTGTCGCTCAGGATATTGGCGTTTCCTTCGAGCATAATGCTCACCGCCTTGCTTACCTTGAACTCAACGTCAATACCGGCTCTTCCGTATGGACGAACCTTGGTTCCATCCCAGAGATATTCCAGATTGTATGCATTCAGACTCTTCAGGGTAGCAGCCAGATTGTTTACATCATCATTGCCCCATGCCACATTCAGTCCTCCTCCGGCAAATGCGGTAACATTCACCACGCGGTTAGGGTTCCAACCGCAGAGAAGATTAGATAGGTTGAACATGAAGTCAACGCCCGGAGCTACATATTTAAACTTATAGTCAGCATTGTAAGGAGCCTCACCTGCTTTAGCACGGAATCCAGCCCAGCCGCCCTTGCTCTGCCATCCATTAATCTGGAAGCGCATACCGAAAACAGGAGAGAACTGATAGCCCAAGCCCAACTGGAGGTTAGGCGAGAGCAAGTCGCCAAACTTAGCTTCACCGAGTGTATACTGAGTACCTCCCTGCAAATCTAAGAAGAAGTGCTTCTGAAACTGATACTCATTTCCATCCTGATCTGTGTAGGATGCTTGTGCCATAGCGGCTGTAGAGCCGATGGCTAACATGGCCGTTGCCATGAGCAGCTTAACTGATTTCATAACTTTCTACTTTAAATTTTATTTCTTGACGAATTTCTTTCCATTCACAATGTAGATACCAGAACGGTTTATCTGCTTAACCTTTCGTCCCTGGATATCATAGATTACATTGTTCTTTTCAGTAGAATTCACAATATGCTCGATACCAGTAGCCTTATCATTGTCTACTTCGATTGCAATCGTCATTCTTGGATTAGCACGACAATCACTCGCTCGAGTTGTGGTTTGGTCCTCAAGGAACTTTCCAAAGTTTGTATCTCCGAATGTTCCCTTCAAAATAACTATAGCGTAAAGATCGGTATTCAATTCACCTTCTCTTATAGGTGTATCAAAAACTAACAGCAATGTCGGCGTTGTTGGATCTTCCGGATCTACATAGCTTTCAAAGTGTCCTGTCCGAAGCGTCTTGTTGTTGTCGTAAACAGCAAGTCTCACTTCTCTATCAGGATTAGCAACCAAGCCATCATAATATCCGATGTTTTTTATCATGAATCCATTCAATGCAATATCCTTGACAGGTTCTGATACATCAGGCAACATCTGTAATATCGAATAATCGTATTTAAGATTTGGATCTTCAGGAGATCCACCCTTTCCTATCGTAAAGGTTTCCTTGATGGTCTGTGTCTTTACTTCCTTATTATTTTTTTCATAATGGAAGGTGCCTTCAGGAATTATCAACTGATAGTTTGCCTTTGCCAGACCAGTCAACGCAATCGTAAACTGGTTGCCTTTTCCTGTTACAGCAACAAAGGTTACGTTCTTCACACGCTTACCCTTCTCATCTGCAATGTAGGCATCAACATCACTCATTACAGTTACATGACTCAACTCATCGAAAGAAAGAGTCAGGAGGTCTGCATTGCTTCCTACTATTGCAGGTGTCAACTTGTAAGCAGTTTCTATGATCTTGACAGCTGCTGCCGGTTTCTCTACTTCTACAAAAGTAAAGGCACTGGTCAGACTACTTTGCCAATATGGAGCTGTAACATTTGCTTCTGTCTGATATTTCTTGTCTGCATGATTACCCAATGCATAAACAACGCTTGAACTACCTGTAACGGAAGGATAAGTTCCCTTGAAAGAGAAAGTACCCAATGCCTTGCCTGCATCAAATACATCACCCGATTCGAGTTGAATAGCAGAGCCATCCAGTTTGGCAAGTGTGAGTTTGCTTACTTCAGAAACTGCATCAGCTGTCACTCCATTGACATTCAGCATATTGTCATCAGCATCACCCAAGGTAAACACTCCATTATTATCTAACGCCTCAAAAGCAGAAGCTTCATCTATATTGTCTACCAATAGAACCTGCTTTTCTTTTACAGCAAGATACAATGATTTACCATCCTTATTTACACTGGCAATCTTGTACCATTTCCGGTTTTCAGGAAGAAGGACATCAGTCTCGTTGTAATAAGCATCAATCGCAGCCTTGAATTCTACATCTGTTGATGCTTCATTCTTAACAACATTATCCAATGCTACGTAAGCCGCGCTTGTGACCTTAGGATAACCCACCGATTTGTTTTGCAACAGTTCTTGGGCTTTCAGGTAAGCCGCAGAACCGACAACTACATATTCTACATCAAAAGCCTTATTGTAGCGTTCCAATTCGGCGTTACCCTTCTTGTCATTGCAAATTACATCAGCAGGAACAACAAGTTTATACGTTCCTTTTCTTGAGATAGTACCTGCAGCACCCTGTATTTCAAAATTAACTTTCGTATCAGATGCCTTGACAGCCTTTACTTTCAGGAAGTCGTTACCATCTTTCAGTAATTTCACGTTGGCAGCCTCATCAACATAACCTACCGTTTTTCCGAAATCTACGGTAATAATAAGAGGTAATGTTTCAACTGTGCCCGCTGCAGGGATAATCGAAACAGGGCTAAAAGGAGCCTTGATGACAAAAGTGAATTTCATTTCCTTGTTCTCAAAGCCTTCCTTATCAACAAAACTCTTTGCTGGAACAGTAATAGTATAAGTACCATTCATTGCTATCTGGTTAGCAGCAGATAAAGTTACAACATTGTCTTTTATGGTTGCAGAAAGTTTCTGGCTGCTTGTCCCATCAGAGAGTATGATTTTGGATGCATCTTTAACCAGCATGTTGCGGTCGAATGTAAGATGCATATTTTCAAAGTACTCTAAAATACTGCCATTCACCAAATCACTAGTAGCAGTCAAAATGGTAGACGGCATGGTATAAAGTACTATAATTTTTTTCAATTGAGCATTCGAAAAACTGTTTTTGTAAATCAAGTTATGGATATCCTGCTTTTTATCATTAATCCATGTTCTGTATCCATCTTCCTGACTTCCTAATTCATCGTCTGTCACTCGGAGATCACCTACACTACTATCATCAGAGAAAGATACTCTGTCAAGACGTCCGATAACAGGTGCATGCACTTTCATCAAAGCCTGCTGACTGACATTGAGATAATAGGAGATATCATGAGTATAAATGTTAGTAAAGTTAACGATGGCTGTACCCAATCCCTGATTACCCCACTCAAAATCAATAGTAATGTCACCATTAGAGAAAACATAATCAGTAACGGGAACTTCATTACTATTACCTTCAGGTGGAGTTATGGAAGGAGTAAGGCTGAGTGGCTGACTGAAATCAAATACAGCAGTGCGCTGTATCTGAGCCCAACCGGGTGCAGACACACAAGCCAGTAATATGACAAACAATGATTTCTTCATAATAGGTAAGTTTAAATGTTTTATTAGCGCATGTTCATATCTATTTCGTCAGTAGCCGTCTTTACACACAGTTTCCAAGTGCCGTCTACTTTCACCGGATTGAACATATAAGCTGTCTTTGCCGGTTCAGCGGTTCCAGCCTGTTTTGCCGTTGCAAAGGTAACATCATATTTCACATCATTACAGCCTTGCAACTGGAATGAGTAATATACGCGTGTATAATCCAATACAGGGAACATCTTAAACTTGTTAAGATATCTTTGTCTTGTTTCTTCTGTGAGAGGTTTTACTTCTTGCGTAGAATCGGTATATTCATGCAAATTGGCAAGCACTGCGTTATAATCCTTTGCCTTGAGTTGCGCCATGGCATCATCACAAAGCTTCAACATAGCAGCCGTATCTTCTTCTGTCAATTCGCTTCTGAATTCATCAACCTGCTGTTCGCGACTTTTCTTTTTCTCACCGCATGAGCATAATGAGAAGACCAAAATAGCCAAGAGAGAATATAATATAGTTTTTTTCATACCCATCACATTTTTAAATAAAAAGAGGGTGCGCCGCTCTTTTAGGCACACCCTCTAATTAGAGCTTAATTATTAATTTTCTTTTCAATAAATGTCTTAATCACCGATTGTACCGTTGATTGTGAACTCAACCTTAGTAGTAAACTCACCCCACTCGTAAGCGATAGTGATAGGAACTCTTACCTTGAAGGTCTCTACGTTACCACCATTGTTGTAGTACCAGATAGTACCGAACTCAGCCTTATGAGCATCCATGTACGCTGCCAAAGCTGCATTCTGACTTGCAGAGTTGTAAGGTGTCAAATCGAAGGTGTAAGTTTCTACACCCTGCTTCTTTGATGCAGTAGCATTACCGTTTGGATTACCGCATAAGAGTTTAACCTCCTTACTTATCTGATCCATTGTAGTCCAAGTACCACCGCCAAGAGTTGTCTCAACGTTAGCAGGTGTAGTATCAATCTTAATAGACTTCACATTGTAGTAACCCCAGAACCAGAGGTGGTCTGCCCACATATGACTCTGATTAGCTACACAACCAGGCTCAGACTCTTCTGCAGTATTCCAACCACGCCAGTCGTACAACTTGAAGAGATCAAGAGCATAGATTACGTTACCATTGGTGTTAGCATCAATACGTGGATCTTGAGCAACATCAATCATATTGATTGGACGCTCCCAAGATGTCAGGAAGATACCATCCTTAACGAACTGAGCTACACCACAAGAATTCTTGGTTACAACACCTACCCAAGAGCGAAGTTCCTTCTGGATATTAGCATTCTTAGGCTCATAACCCATGTGATTCAATACTGTTCGTGTTTCAGGCTTATTTATCAATGTAATCTCACTGGTCTTAGGATTCAGAGTAGCAATAAGTACATGACGAGTTGAACCCTTCTTTACTGCATAGAGCTTAACATTATTGAATGCACCTTCTGCGTAGTCAATAGCGCAACCCTCAAGAGTTTCCTGCAACTTAGCCTTGCTGAATACGTGAGAATCTGTAGCGATATACTTGCAGAACAACTTATTCCATCTAACATCAGAAGCATCTTCCTGTGGAGTAATTGTGTAATCACCAACTACAACAGGCTCTGGTACGAAATAGTACTTGTGATAATATATGCCATCAATGATTGGCAATTTAGCAACATTACCCTTCAAAGTAGAAGTAACCTTACGGCTAATACCGATGATGTTACCACCATCTGTAGGCTCCTTAACATCGAAGATAACAGCTTCCTTACCATTTTCAGAACCATCAAGTCCCTTCCAGTACTCAGGAATCAACTCACCGAATGTATGGGTTGCATTGATACGTGACAAGGTGTAAGTCAACTTAACATAGATGTAAGGATACTTAGCCTTTGCATTACCTACGTAACGTACATAGCGAGTTACAGTAACAGGATTAACCTGATCATGAGTCAACTTCTCAAGATCTTCAGCAGACAAATGCCACTTGAAAGTATGGTTAGTTGTACCCTCAGTATTACCGAAGTACTCAATATGACCAAGATCATCAGCAGCTGTGTATGTACCGCCCTTCTCAGGAGCTGTCTTGAACATCTTCAAATCCAATGTAGTATTACCAGCAGCATCCATACCGAAATTACCCTTATAATCAATAGTATACTGCTCATCGAAGTCCTTCTTTGTCATATTCTCAAGACCCTCTGTCAATACTATTGCAGAGAACTGAGACCATGTAGTCTTCAACTTATCAATACCATTGCAGAGATCGAACTGAGCATCCTTTTCAAGCAAGTTAATAGTCTTATTAGGAGCAACCTCTGGGTTCTGACGGGTAATGTGAATCAAGATGTAACCATCCAATACCACCTCGTTACCACGTTTTACAAGTACCTGAACCAATGGTTCACGATCGATAGAAGTAGCAGATTCTGAAGTTGGATTACCGCTTGCATCAACATTATAAGCACGGAGGATACCATCCTCAGAACTCTTTACACCAGCGTCTTTGTTAACCCACTTAGCATAACGGCTATCAATTGTAGCATTGCCATCTACCTCGTATTCTACGAGATTAAACTGATAGGTCAAGCCCCAATCCTTACCTTCTTCTAGTGACATCTCCTTCAAGTTAACACCAAGTTTAGTAGAAGTACCAGGAGTAAACTGCTTAACATCCTCTACCAACATGTGGAGTCCGAGGTAGCTTGCGATATCAATACCCTCTGCACTGTTATAGTAAAGTTCGAGAGCAGCACCTGCTGGATCTGCCAAAGCCTCCTGAGGTGAATCATAAACGTGAACCTGAGCAACAGCATCTGCAGCAGTTGTACCGAATGTATTAGCAGTAGGAATACCCTTTTCGTCACCCATACGGGTATTAGGCAGACCTAATCCAGCATAATGAGGTTTCAATCTCCAGTACAAAGCCTCGAGGTAAGCCTTCTGTGGCTGAATCAAAGCATAATCAGAAGTAACCTTGCCTTCAGCTACTGTACTTGCATCAGTCTTAGCCTGCAAAGCAACGGTATTGGCTACATTCTTATCATTGATAGTTGGGAATCCGTTCAACTTTTCAGGATGCTGAATCTTCAAACCTGCAGTTACAATACCATTAGAAGTATTGAAGAGAGCCTTACCTGCATCGTTCGTCTTTGGAGAAGTAATATCTCCAAGTGCTGAAGCTGTAGCACGAGTATGATAATTCAAGATTGTTGGCTCAAGAAGATTGAAGCCCGCAATATCCTCGTATGCCATATCAGCATTTGATGGATTCATGTGATACTTAACACCCCAAGCAGGACCATAGTTGTACAATGTTGTTGGCACATAAGCTGGATCATTTTCCAATCTGTCTGGCAAATAGTTATCAAGACCAGTAACATCCTTATGAGTTACGCCATCATCAATTGTTAAGCGGCTTTTACCCCCAAGTCGTGTTTTATGTACCAAGTACTCACCATGCAAGTAATCATAAGTCAAAGTCTCGATACCATCTAAGTAGAGATTTGGAATGAATACCAAGCCTGTCAAATCACCAGTAAGTGAAATAACGACCTTTTCACCAGAAATACCCTTAACACCTGTGAGGATCAAATTATTATCATCCAAAGAAGCGGTGATAGAATTTGGCACTTCAGATACAAACTTAATTTCACTCTGTTCTACCTTCTTGCCATCCTTGTAGATGTCAAAGTAACCTGTTTCGGCATTAGGAACATAGTAAGTGTAAGAAGTAGCACTTGCATCAGCACCTGGAGCTCCAGCAGGACCTGCAGGACCAGTTTCACCCTGGTCGCCCTTTTCGCCCTTTTCGCCCTGAGGACCGCGAGCCAAGTTGTCTGTCTTTGTACCATCCTTATACCAGTAACCATCGTCACCGATAGTCCATGCAGTACCAGGAGCGCCATCCTTACCATTTACACCATTCTTAATATTGAATGATTTTCCATTACTGAGTGTTACAACAACACCATCACTAGAGGATTCTGTCCCAGTAATAACACCACCACCCTTAATCAAGTTCTGAATGGTTTCGATTGCCTTTGCATTAGTATCAATCTGCTGTTGCAGATTACTAATGTCATCATCGTAGTCTTTACAAGAAGTAAATGTGCTTACCGAGGCAATTGTCAATGCACCCATAAGCAGCGCGCTAAAATACTTTCTTTTCATACGGTAATAATTTATAAAGTTATACGATTTTTCCAACCTTTCGGAAGGAAGTTATTAATTAATTCTCTATATCGAATTAAGAGTTCCGTTTGATGAAAAGAGTCTGCACTCTTAGAAAAGTTCTTTCTCTTGGTTTCAAAGGCCCTCTTAGAAAAGTTATTTTTATCGTTCTTATATCGTGGCTTTTTATCACCACTCAGTTCTTATCGTTCTTAAATATCGTGGTTTTTTATCGCCACTCAGTTCTTATCGTCTGCGAAATATCTCCTGCCGGGAGATTTTTCATGTTGCAAATATAAGTATATTTTTCGAAAC
>ERZ1026890.148-NODE-148-length-52314-cov-41.401940_pt1 | contig 52314 bp, 45 predicted proteins | sample MGYA00380175_ERZ1026890 | MGnify/ENA primary metagenome ERZ1026890 (study PRJEB33269, sample SAMEA4719811) | human gut metagenome | biome: human-associated habitat; feature: organic feature; material: feces | place: Cameroon | collected 2013-10 ...
ATCGCTAAGAGAAAGTGCATTTCTCAAAAGCGAGTGCAAAAGTACTAACTATTTTTCTTTCCACCAAATCTTTTCGCAAAAAAGTTGCATTTTTAGCTGATTTTTAACATATATAAAGACTTCAAGATACTTCAAGCATATAAAGTCATTATTATATACATGCCCACCCAAGCCTGCGTGTGCGGGCGCACACCTACAAGCGCATTAATAATATTGTACTCATATCCCAAGACCGAAAAAGCCAGGATTCAACCAATAAGTATTATGCGGAGAGCATATCTATCAAAGAAGAATATTACTATACGAAGAAGAATATTACCACAGAAAAAGGAGAAACTCAGAAAAACATTTTGTCAATTAAAAAAAATATAGTACCTTTGCACACGTTTTAACGGATAACAAGATTAATTACATATATTTTAAAACTTTCAAATGAAGGCATTAGCAATTAAGTCGAGTTTGTTTTCCTGTTTGAAGACATACAACAAGAAAACATTCATGTCTGACCTCATGGCAGGTATCATCGTTGGTATCGTAGCCCTGCCTCTGGCCATCGCATTCGGTATCGCTTCTGGCGTGACCCCTGAAAAGGGTATCATCACCGCCATTGTAGCAGGTCTCATCATCTCCATCTTCGGTGGAAGCAAAGTGCAGATTGGTGGTCCTACGGGAGCATTCATCGTTATCATCTATGGCATTATCCAGAAATATGGCATGGAAGGTTTGACGATAGCGACACTGATGGCTGGCCTGTTCCTGGTTCTTTTCGGACTTCTCCGTCTCGGAACCATCATCAAGTACATCCCTTACCCTATCGTTGTGGGATTTACCAGTGGTATCGCCGTAACCATCTTCACCACTCAAATCAAGGATCTCTTTGGATTGACGTTGACTTCGAACCCATCTGATTTTCTGGAGAAATGGGGCGTCTACTTCCAAAGCTTTGACACCATAGATCCTTGGTGTGCTCTTATCGGAGTAGTAAGCGTAGTGGTTATCGCCATCACCCCTAAGTTCAGCAAGAAGATTCCGGGCTCTCTCATTGCCATCATCCTGATGACCGTTGTAGCCTTACTGCTCAAGCAGTTTGCCGGTGTAGAGAGTATCGAGACCATCGGCGACCGCTTTTCTATCAGCAATGAACTGCCTGCTGCTCAGGTACCAGTCATGAATTGGGAGACCATCAAGAGTCTTGTATCACCAGCTATTACCATCGCCATACTGGGAGCCATTGAGAGTTTGCTTTCAGCAACTGTTGCCGATGGTGTAATCAGCGACCATCACGACAGTAACACCGAGTTGGTAGCTCAGGGTTTGGCCAATATCGCCTCTCCCCTCTTTGGCGGTATTCCTGCAACAGGTGCCATTGCCCGCACAATGACCAATATCAATAATGGCGGTAAGACTCCTATTGCAGGTATCATCCACGCCATAGTTCTGCTGCTCATCTTCCTCTTCCTGATGCCTCTTGCCCAGTACATTCCTATGGCATGTCTTGCCGGTGTATTGGTAGTAGTATCTTACGGAATGAGCGGATGGAGAAGTTTCCTGGCATTGATGAAGAATCCGAAGAGCGATGTAACCGTACTTCTGATTACCTTCTTCCTCACCATCATCTTCGATTTGACTGTAGCCATCGAGGTGGGTCTGATTATCGCCTGTCTGCTCTTCATGAAGCGAATGAGCGAAACCACCGACGTGACAGCTATTACCGATGATGAGATTGACTTGAACAAGGAGTTTGACTTCCTCTCTACCAACCTGGAGCACTATACGATTCCGAAGGGCGTAGAGGTATACGAAATCAATGGTCCTTTCTTCTTCGGAGCCGGTAACAAGTTTGAGGAAGTGATGGCAGCTTTCGGTGACCGTCCACTGGTACGCGTCATCCGTATGCGCAAGGTTCCATTTGTTGATTCAACCGGTATCCACAACCTCACCAACCTCTGCGAGATGAGCCAGAAGGAGGACATTCAGGTTGTACTCTCCGGTGTTTGCGAGAAGGTAAACGCCCAGTTGGAAAAGGCTGGTTTCTACAATATTCTTGGCAAGGATAATATCACAGATCACATCAGCAAGGCTCTGAAACGTGCTGAAGAGATTATTGAGAAGAAAACTGTTAATAGTTAATAGTTTACAAGCTGTAGACCATCAAATAAAAAAGATGCATTGCTGAATATACCAGTAATGCATCTTTTTTTTATTGTCATCAAGTAACTGTTAACTATAAACTGTTAACTATCAACTATTACAAAACTTTTCCCAGGAACTCCTGTAATCTTGGCGATTTTGGATGGTTGAATATTTGCTCAGGAGTTCCGTCTTCCGTGATATAGCCGTCGCTGAAGAAAAGTACACGGTTTGCCACTTCTCTGGCAAATCCCATCTCGTGGGTCACCACCACCATGGTCATTCCTTCGGCAGCAACATCCTTCATCAGCTGCAGCACTTCGCCCACCATCTCCGGGTCGAGAGCCGAAGTCGGCTCATCAAAGAGGAGTACCTCTGGATTCATCGCCAAGGCACGGGCGATAGCTACGCGCTGCTTCTGTCCGCCCGAAAGACTGTCGGGATAACAGTCTGCCTTGTCCAGCAATCCGATGCGGGTCAGGAGTTCCGTTGCCTTCTCATCAGCCTCTTCCCTTGTCATCTTACCCAGTTCTACCGGAGCCAGCATGATGTTGCGGCGTATGGTCATATTAGGGAAGAGATTGAACTGCTGGAATACCATACCCACCCTCTGGCGCATCTTGTTGATGTCAACATCCCAGGAAGTAATATCCATACCGTCGATATAGATTTTACCCTCGGTAGGTTCTTCCAGAAGGTTGATGGAACGCAGGAAAGTACTCTTTCCACAACCCGACGGACCGATGATGGCGACCACCTCACCCTGTCTGACTGAGGTGGTAATGCCTTTCAGCACCTCGTTGTCGCCGAAGCGTTTACGAAGTCCTTCTATCTTGATTATTTCGTTCATTTTATCCATTGTTTTAAAGCTTTTGCCCTTTCAGGATTCCTCATTTTCTTTCGCTCTTTCTCAGTCTCTTCTCCAGCCTTCTCACTCCTGCATTCAGTCCGAGGACAAGAACGAGATAGAGGCAGGCAACTACGCCAAGCGGCATCATCGCTTCGTAGGTAATGCTTCGGATGATATCGGAACCCTTGGTCAAATCTACCAGTCCGATATAACCGCTGATAGAGGTTTCCTTGAGCAGGGTGATAAGCTCGTTACCCATAGCCGGAAGCACATTCTTGAAGGCTTGCGGAAGGATGATGAGGCGCATCGTCTTGCCATACGAAAGACCGAGACTTCTGCCCGCCTCCATCTGACCATTATCCACCGACATGATGCCCGACCGGATTACCTCGGCAATATAGGCAGCCGAGTTCAAGCCAAAGGCAATGACAGCCACCAATATCTTATTGACATCCGCAGATGCAAACACCACGTAATAGATGATGAGCAACTGCACCATGGTTGGCGTGCCTCGCATGACGGTGAGGTACAGCTGGCAGAGCATGTTCGGAATCTTCCAGTCGCCCTTACGTTCATGACGTGCTCTGACAATAGCTATCAGCGTTCCGAGTATCACGGAAAGGATGATGGCAAAGAAGGTGATGATGAGCGTATTGCCCAAACCCTGCAACAGATACTGGTAGCGGTTGTCATCTATGAAGCAGGATTTAAACTTATCTATCACTCCCGGCTGATTAGCAGTTGCTTTCACATCGCCGGAATTCACCATGATTACCTGTCGCACATCGGCATAGGAATCCGTAAATCCGATATTCTTCTCACGTTCAGGAGTAACCGTGATGCCGGCAATACCCGCATCCGCCTTACCAGCCTGTACAGAGGTGATGATGGCATCAAACTCCATATCGAGAATCTCTACATCCACGCCCAGTACATCGCCAATGGCATTTGCCACATCCACGTCGATGCCTACAATCTTGCCATTCTGGTAATATTCGAAAGGCTCGAAGGTAGCGTTGGTGGCAAAGCGGAGACTCGTCTTCAAGCCGAGTTTCTGCAGCGCTTCCGGTCCCACCTTCTTCACGTCAGAAGTCTTTGGCGTATAAGCCACGGCTATGCCCCGTTCCAGATGGCGGTTGACGATGGAATCGATGACGCCATTCTCTTTCAGAATACGGATGGCACGATTGATAGACTGCTGCAATTCAGCATGATCCTTAGCCACGCAGATGGCAAAAGAAGACGCATCGAAGGTTTCGGGCAGGATACGGAGCGATGGGTTCACCCGTTGGAATGCCTTGGCTGGCGCCTCATCGGTCACCATGCAGTCTATCTTACCCTGCAGGAGTGCCTGGATGGCATCGGCTCCCTTGTTGTACCGTTCTACCTTGGTACCACCACCTTCCTTTTCCAGCTCCGTAGCAAGTCCGTCGCTAGTAGTACCGAGCTGCACACCAATCACAGCTCCCTTCAGATCAGCCTTGCTCTTGATGAGCCTGTCAGCATCTGACGCCCCCGAGCCACACGCCACGAAGAGCACACTCAGGAGTAAAGCCAAGAAACCAAGCTTAAACTTTCCCGTTTTCCTGTATTTCATCATTCCTGGCATCCGTTTATTGTTGTTTTAAATACTCAGCACACATCTCTGCACATCTTTCTCCGTCCACACCAGCCGATACGATTCCACCTGCATAGCCAGCACCTTCACCGCATGGGAAGAGTCCTTGGATGCGGACATGCTGCAGGGTTTCGCGGTCACGGACGATGCGGACAGGCGACGAAGTTCTCGTCTCCATCGCTATCAGCGTAGCCTCGTTGGTCAGGAACCCATGGGCATTCTTGCCGAAGGTCTTGAAGCCTTCCTGCAGACGTTTGCTCACGAAAGACGGTATCCAGAAATGCAACGGACTCGAAATCAAGCCTGGAGCATAGCTGCTCTTTGGCAGATCATAACTCAAGCGATTGTTCACGAAGTCAGCCATGCGCTGTGCCGGTGCAGTCTGCTTCATGTTGCCCTGCTGCCAGCATTGCTTTTCCACAATTTCCTGGAAGTACATCATTTGGAGTGAAGAGTGAGGAGTGAAGAGTGAAGAATTCTCCTGTGCCTTCATTTCCTGCTGTTCGATGACAGCCTGATGCTCCTTCACAAACTGCGCCACATCCTCGGGATGGGTTTCCACCACCATGCCCGAATTGCTCCAGGCAGTACCGCGGTTGCTCGGACTCATACCATTCACCACTAACTGTTCCGGTCCGGTGGCTGCCGGAATCACAAAACCGCCCGGACACATACAGAAGCTATAGACACCTCTGCCATCGACCTGAGTAACGAAGCTATATTCGGCAGCAGGCAGATATTTTCCTCTACCACTCTTATTGTGATACTGAATCTGGTCGATGAGTTGGGAAGGATGTTCCAGACGCACACCTACGGCGATGCCTTTTGCCTCGATATCTATCTTTGCCGAAGCGAGATAGCGGTATACATCGCGGGCACTATGACCTGTTGCCAGGATAACCGGTCCGCGATAAGTTTCCTCAGCACCCGTAGCCAGATTCACGGCTTCTACACCTATCACCCTATCGCCAGCTGCGGCATCAGGTGCCGTCAGCTTACCTTCACTCTCAAGGATCAGACGAATCATCTTGGTCTGGAAATGCACTTCGCCGCCACACTTGATGATGGTGTTGCGCATGTTTTCAATGACGCGTGGCAACTTGTCGGTACCGATATGCGGATGGGCATCTGCCAGGATATTGGTATTAGCACCATGCTGGCAGAATACGTTCAGAATCTTGTCTACACTTCCCCTTTTCTTGCTTCGGGTATAGAGTTTGCCGTCACTATAAGCACCGGCTCCACCTTCACCGAAACAGTAGTTGCTCTCCCCATCTACCTTCTGAGTCTTGGTAATGTTAGATAGGTCCTTCTTGCGTTCGCGCACATCCTTGCCTCGCTCCAGCACGATAGGACGGTACCCCAGTTCTATCAGGCGCAGGGAAGCGAAGAGGCCGCCAGGTCCCTCACCCACAACGATAACCCGAGGTCTGCTGCTCACATCCGGGTATTCGGTATGGACATACTGGTCGTCCTGCGGAAATTCGTTGATATAAGCACGCACCTTCAGATTGACGAAGATGGTACGCTGACGGGCATCGATGCTTCTCTTCAAAACCCTCACCTGGTTGAGCGTTCTTACATCCAATCCCTTTTCTTTGGCGAGATAACGCTTGATGCCTTCCTCGCTTGCTGCCTGTTCGGGCAGAATTCTTATCTGATACTCTTGAATCATTATACTTTATACTTTGAACTTTGAGCTTTGAACTTTATGATTAGTTTTATAAAAGTGACGAGTGACAAGTGACCGATTCCATATTACGGATTTCGCATTACATTCACAATTCACTTTCACTTTTTCATGCTTCCATTGTAGCCAGTACTTCGAGCGTATCCAGCTGATACATGGTGAACTTACCATCTTCCAATGTTGCAAAGGTTGGAGGATTGCCCCCCTTCGGGAAGGTGATGCTGCCGGTATTTACGATGGCCTGCCCCTTCTCGTTATGAGAGAGTTCCCAGAGATGGGAGTGGCCATAGATCATAGCCTCGTAAGGACCCTTCGGCATGTTTTCCTTATTGTATACATGTCCATGGGTCAGAAGATGGCGCTTGCCTCCGTCTACCAGCAAGGCATAGGTCTCCATGATAGGGAAATCGAGGAGCATCTGGTCTACTTCCGCATCACAGTTGCCACGCACGGCGATAATCTTGTCTGCCAGCGCATTCAGTCTTTCTACGATGCCCTTAGGATCGATTCCTTCCGGAATGCGGTTACGGGGACCATAATTGATGATATCCCCCATGATACACATCATGTCACAATGTTCAGCCTCGAAAAAATCGAGGACCTTTTCCAGGGCTGGCAAACAGCCGTGGATATCTGAGAATAAAAGATATTTCATTACTTGATTCAAAAAATATTAATACTCACCCTCAACCCATTTTTTACCAGATTCAGTATATTTCATCCAAATAACCAAACCGACACCAATGATTGCTGCTATTGCAAAAAGTATTGTCAACATTTCCATAATTATTTCTTTTTTAATTCTACTTTTAATAAATAATTGCCTGCATAAGCAAAACATGCAGCAGCGATTACTGCGCATCCCATGCAAACATAGTTAGTTACTCCCATTGCCTCACCTGTAAACAGTGGCGACAATGCACCAATTCCAATACCGCTGCATACCATCTTTGAAAGACCAAAGAAATACTCAGCCAGCATCTCATTTCGTTTGAAATTGCGTTCAACGAATTGATTTTTACTATTTACTTCTGTAACCATATTGCTAATGCTTTGAATTACATCGGCAAAATTAAGCAAATAATCCGAAACACCCAAACATTTCAACGTTTTTTATATATATAATAAGGTATAAGGAAGAGGAAGAGCCTGTAATTATCTACAGAAATAGCTTTTTTATCTACAATATGCTACTTTTTTGTTAAAATCCTTGGCAGTTTGACATATTATTCGTACTTTTGCCCTCAAGTTCTGCTTCGGCCCCGGTCGTTTCGGGGGAGGCATTACATTACCAACGTAAAATTCAAGAACATATGAAAGTATTAAAATTCGGCGGAACATCGGTTGGTTCCGTAAAAAGCATCCTCAGCTTGAAACGTATCGTTGAAAACGAGGCAAAGAAACAGAGTGTAGTGGTTGTCGTGAGCGCGCTTGGCGGTATCACGGACAAACTCTTGCAAACCTCTCAACTTGCCCTCAAGGGTGATGAACTGTGGAAAGTAGAATTCGAAGCCATGGTTGATCGCCACCACAAGATGATTGACACCATCATCACCGACCCAACAGACAGAGAAAACTTATTCAAATCGGTTGATGCCCTTTTCGAGCAGTTGAAGAGCATCTATTTTGGTGTGTACCTCATCCACGACCTCAGCGAGAAGACGCAGGATGCCATCGTGAGTTATGGTGAAAGACTCAGTTCCAAGATTGTTGCCACTTTGATTCGTGGAGCCAAATGGTTCGACTCCCGCAACTTCATCAAGACTGAGCGCAAGAACGGCAAAGGCAAGCATGTACTCGACAGCGAGCTGACCAACAAACTGGTAAAAGAAGCCTTTGCAGAAATTCCACGCATATCTCTCGTTCCGGGTTTTATCAGCCGTGACAAGAACACAGACCGCACCACCAACCTTGGCCGTGGCGGTAGCGACTACACAGCAGCCATCATAGCAGCTGCCCTCGATGCAGAAGTGCTCGAAATCTGGACTGATGTAGACGGTTTCATGACCGCCGACCCACGTGTCATCAAATCAGCTTATACCATCAACGAACTGAGTTACGTTGAGGCGATGGAGCTTTGCAACTTTGGTGCAAAGGTCATCTACCCTCCAACCATCTACCCGGTTTGTGTCAAGAATATTCCTATCAAGGTTAAGAACACCTTCAACCCAGATGCTCCGGGCACCATCATCAAGAACAAGATAGATGGCGACCAGAAGCCTATCAAGGGTATCTCTTCTATCAACGGTACAGCGCTCATCACCGTAACCGGTCTTTCCATGGTCGGTGTGATTGGTGTAAACCGCCGTATCTTCACCGCTCTTGCCAACGAGGGCATCTCTGTGTTCATGGTGTCACAGGCATCATCAGAGAACTCTACCTCTATCGGTGTGCGCGAGCAGGATGTAGAAGAGGCTGTAAGGGTATTGAACAATGAGTTCCACAATGAGATTGCCGATGGTGCCATGTTCCCAATGCACGCAGAGAAGGGCTTGGCTACTATCGCCATCGTGGGTGAAAACATGAAGCATGCAGCCGGTATCGCCGGTAAGCTCTTCGGAACCCTCGGCCGTAGCGGTATTTCCGTCATCGCCTGTGCACAGGGTGCTTCTGAGACCAACATCTCGTTCGTAGTGAAGAGCGATTATCTGAGAAAGTCACTCAACGTGCTCCACGACAATTTCTTCCTTTCAGAATACAAGGTTCTGAACCTCTTCATCTGCGGTGTGGGTACCGTGGGCGGAAAGCTCATCGAGCAGATCAAGAACCAGTATGCCGACCTCATGGAGCGCAGCAAACTGAAGCTCAACGTGGTGGGTATCGCTTCTTCCAAGAACGCCATCTTCAACCGCGATGGTATTGATCTCGAGAACTACAGCGAGGAACTGAAGTCTTCAGACCCAAGCACTCCAGAGGTTCTGCGCGATACCATCCTGGCGATGAACATCTTCAACAGCGTGTTTGTAGACTGTACAGCCAGCAAAGATGTAGCCGCTCTCTACCAGAGTCTGCTGGAGCACAACGTAAGCATTATCGCAGCCAACAAGATTGCTGCATCAAGCGAATATGAGAACTACGAGAAACTGAAGAAGACAGCCATCCAGCGTGGCGTAGTATTCCGTTTCGAGACCAACGTAGGTGCCGGCCTTCCTATCATCGGAACCATTAACGACCTCCGCAACTCAGGCGACAAAATCCTTAAGATTGAAGCAGTTCTCTCGGGTACGCTCAACTTTATCTTTAACGCCATCTCCAGTGTCGTTCCATTCTCTGAGACCGTGAGACTGGCTAAGGAGAAGGGCTACAGCGAGCCTGACCCACGTATCGACCTGAGCGGTATGGACGTGATTCGCAAGCTGGTGATTCTCTCCCGCGAGGCAGGTTACCGCGTAGAGCAGGAAGATGTAGAGAAGAACCTCTTCGTGCCAGACAAATACTTCAAGGGTTCGCTCGACAACTTCTGGAAGAAACTTCCTGAGCTCGATGCCGATTTCGAGGCTAAGCGCAAGGCGCTCGATATAGAACACAAACGCTGGCGCTTTGTTGCTACCCTGGATGGCGGCAAGACTAGCGTAGGTTTGCAGGCTGTGGGTCCTGAGCATCCATTCTACAATCTGGAAGGTTCCAACAACATCGTGCTGCTCACCACCGAGCGTTATAAAGAATACCCTATGATGATTCAGGGCTATGGTGCCGGAGCCAGCGTAACTGCTGCCGGTGTATTCGCCAACATCATGAGTATCGCTAACATTTAACACTTAACAAGAGATGAAACATATTATCATTCTTGGCGACGGAATGGCTGACCACCCAGTAGAAAGACTGGGTGGAAAGACACTCCTGCAATACGCCAACAAACCCTATATGGATATGCTTGCCAAGAAGGGCAAGACAGGAAGACTCGTTACCGTGCCAGATGGATTCCATCCGGGTTCTGAGGTAGCCAACAGTTCTATCATGGGCTACGACCAGAACGAGGTTTACGAGGGACGCGGACCGCTGGAGGCTGCTAGCATAGGCTATGAGATGAGTCCTAACGACTTTGCTCTGCGCTGCAACATCATCAACGTGAACGATGGTATCATCGTGACACATAATGGCGGTAACTTGGAGACAGAAGACGCCGACGTGCTCATCAAGTACCTCAACGAGAAGCTTGCCAGCCAGTATCCAGGCATCGTGAAGTTTATCACCGGCATCCAGTATCGCCACCTTCTGATTATCAAGGGCGGAAACAAGTATGTAGATTGCGCTCCTCCTCACGATCATCCTAACGAAGAGTGGAAACCGCTGCTGGTGAAGCCGATGGAAGGTGTTGACGAGGCTCTTCTTGCCGGCAACAGCGACAAGACTCCTGCCGAGGATGTGGCAGAAAACGGCGGTATCCTGAGCGATGAGTATCGCATGAGTGCCCAGCAGACAGCCGACCTTCTGAACGAACTGATTCTGAAGAGTCAGGAGATTCTGGAGAACCATCCTTTCAATGTGGCGCGCAAGGAGCGTGGAGAGCGCATGGCAAACATCATCTGGCCTTGGGGCGGCGGTTACCGTCCGCACATGCTCACCCTCTCCCAGATGTATCCGCAAATCAAGAAGGGTTCCGTGATTTCTGCCGTAGACCTGATTCGAGGCATCGGCCATTACGCCGGTCTGCGCAACATCATCGTTGAGGGCGCTACAGGTCTTGCCAATACCAACTACGAGGGCAAGGCTGCTGCAGCTATCCAGGCATTGAAGGATGGCGACGACTTCGTATATGTTCACGTAGAGGCAAGCGATGAGGCAGGTCATGATGGCGATCTGGAACTGAAGCTGAAGACCATCGAGAACCTCGACCAGCGACTCATCAAGCCTATCTTCGACGAGGTAAGCACCTGGGACGAGCCGGTATGCATCGCAGTTCTCCCAGACCATCCTACTCCGGTAGAGATCCGTACCCACGTAAAGGAGCCTGTACCTTTCATCATCTATTACCCTGGCATTGAGCCGGATAGCGTAGAGAAGTATGATGAGGTAAGCTGCGTGAGTGGCGGTTACGGCATGCTGCAGCTGCAAGAATTCATGAACGCCTTCATGGCGATCAATTAAAATCAACGGCTTCATGATAGCCCCCAAAGCTAATCATAAAGTTCAATGTTCAAATCTCAAAGTTCAAAGTAAAAAATGAAATATTATTCAACAAATAAGAAAGCACCCATCGCCGACCTTCACAAGGCGGTAGTTAAAGGTCTGGCAGAAGACCGTGGCCTCTATATGCCAGAAATCATCAAGAAGTTGCCACAGGATTTCTTCGACAACATCGAGAAACTGAGTTTCCAGGAGATTGCCTACAAGGTAGCAGATGCCTTCTTTGGCGAGGACGTTGATGCCGAGTCATTGAAGAAGATTGTATACGATACCCTGGCATTCGACTGCCCTGTAGTTGAGGTAGAGCCAAACATCTACTCTCTCGAACTGTTCCATGGTCCTACCCTCGCCTTCAAGGATGTGGGTGCGCGCTTCATGGCCCGTCTCCTGCAGTACTTCGTACGTCAGGAGGGCAAGGAAGAGGTAAATGTGCTCGTAGCTACATCGGGCGATACCGGTTCGGCTGTAGCCAACGGTTTCCTCGGCGTTGACGGAATCCATGTCTACGTGCTCTATCCTAAGGGCAAGGTGAGCAAGATTCAGGAGAGCCAGTTCACTACCCTCGGCCAGAACATCACAGCCCTCGAGGTAGACGGCGTGTTCGACGACTGCCAGGCGCTGGTAAAGTCAGCGTTCATGGATGAGGAGCTCAACAAGCACATGAAGCTTACCTCAGCCAACTCTATCAACGTGGCCCGCTTCCTGCCTCAGGCATTCTATTATTTCAATGCCTATGCCCGCATGAAGGAGAAGGGGCTCGCCGACAAGTTGGTTATCTGCGTGCCTAGCGGCAACTTCGGCAACATCACAGCCGGTCTCTTCGGTCATGAGATGGGATTGCCTATCCACCGCTTCATCGCAGCCAACAACGCCAACGACATCTTCTACGAGTATCTGCAGACAGGCAAGTACAATCCACAGCCTAGCAAGCAGACCATCGCCAACGCCATGGATGTAGGCGACCCATCAAACTTTGCCCGCATCTACGACCTCTACAAGGGCGATCATGATGCCATTGCTGCCTACATCGGCGGTGCTACATACAAGGACGAGCAGATTGCAGAAACCATGAAGCAGTGCTACAATGAAACCAAGTATGTACTTGATCCTCACGGAGCTTGCGGCTACCGCGCCCTGAAGGAGCAGTTGAAACCAGGCGAGGTTGGTGTATTCCTCGAGACCGCCCATCCAGCCAAGTTCAAGGAGAAGGTAGACAGCATCCTTGACAGCGACATTGAGATTCCTGCACGCCTCGCAGAATTCATGAAGGGTGAGAAGAAGAGCATCCAGATGACCAAGGACTTCACATCATTCAAGAACTACTTGATGAACGAATAAACCATAAATACAGAAAAGCCTTTCTCTTTTTCAGGGGGGAAGGCTTTTCATTTTATACTGAACTTTCGCATGTGGTTCAAGTACGGGCTGAAGGCCCAAAAGCTCCAGAAGCAGCACGCCCTGAAAGGGCAGAAGCTCCTAGCCCAGGGCATCGCCCTGGGTATGATGGCAATCAGCAAGACGCCCTGTAAGGGCAAAAGCTTTATGTTTTGTCTGGAGTTTTAAAGCTTTTGCCCTTACAGGGCGACAGGTTTGCGTCCGTAATTACCCAGGGCGATGCCCTGGGCTAGGGGCTTCTGCCCTTTCAGGGCGTATGGGACAAAACTTGCGAAACTTTTATTTTATATACAGAAAACGGGAAAAATTTATGAAGATTGTTATTTTAGACGGCTATGCCGCGAACCCGGGAGATTTGGATTATCATCTTCTGGAGAAACTGGGCGAGGTGGTAGTTTATCCTCGCACATCAGATGCAGAGAAAGTGGAACGTGCCAAGGATGCCGACATCATCCTTCTGAACAAGGTGCAGATAGATGCAGAAACGCTGGCGCAGCTTCCTAAACTGAAATACATCGGTATACAGGCTACAGGTTTCAACGTGGTAGACATCGAGGCTGCCAGGAAACAGGGCATCACCGTAACCAATATTCCTGCCTACAGCACGGATAGCGTGGCGCAGATGACCTTCGCCCTCATCCTTGCCGTAACCAACCGCGTAGAGCATTACACCCAGGAGAACCGCAACGAGCGCTGGGCTTACAACAAGGATTTCTGTTATTGGGATACCCCACTGATGGAGCTTGCCGGCAAGACCTTCGGTATCATGGGACTGGGCAATATCGGCATGAAGGTTGCCAACATCGCCCGCCAGTTTGGCATGAACATCTGTGCCTGCACCAGCAAGAATTCGAGCAATCTGCCTGAGTGGATCCAGAAGGTGAGCAAGGAGGGTTTGCTTGCCACGAGCGATATTCTCTCGCTCCATTGTCCGCTCTCTGATGACACCTATCATTTCATCAACAAGGAGAGTCTGGAGAAGATGAAGGATACCGCCATCCTGGTAAATACGGGTCGCGGTCAGCTGGTAGATGAGGAGGCCGTAGCTGCAGCCCTTCACGAAGGCAGTCTGGGTGCCTACTGTGCCGATGTGATGGCTCAGGAGCCACCATCAAAGGAGAATCCGCTCTTTGGCGAGCCTAATGCTTACCTCACCCCTCATATTGCCTGGGCCACCTACGAGGCTCGCGAGCGCCTGAACAAGCAGGTAGCCGCCAACGTAAAGGCATTTCTCGAGGGCAATCCGATTAATGTCGTGAATAAGTAACAGAACTTCCGCAAGTAAAACATAGTATAACAAAGAAAGCGTTTCTGGTTCATCTCTTCGAACTAGAAACGCTTTTTTGTATGCAATCAGATGCGCTTTTTCACCAAAACATAGATGATGACGGGGGCGCCGAACAGCGGGGTGACGGCATTCAGGGGGATGATGCCACCATCCGACGGAAGGGTGCAGAAGAGATTGCAGAGAAGGGCAATGGATGCACCCATCAGCATCGTAACGGGCAACAGTCGGCGATGATTCTCCGTGCCGATGATGAGGCGGGCGATATGCGGCGTTGCCAGACCGATGAAGGCGATGGGACCGCAGAAGGCGGTAACCACTGCCGTAAGAAGACCGGTGATGATGAGCAGAACGATGCGCAGGCGCCTGATGTTGAAGCCCAGATTCTCGGCATACTGCTCGCCTAACAGCATGGCGTTCAGCGGTTTTACAAGGAGCAGAGATGCAGCCAGGGCAATGAGGGCCAACGGGATGAAGAACATCATCTGCTGGCTCGAAACATTGCCAAAGCTGCCCATGCCCCAAACCATATACGATTTCACGCCCTCTGCCGTACTGAAGAAATTGAGCAATGAGATGGCGCTGCTTGCCAGATACCCCACCATCAGTCCGATGATGAGCAGTACCGTATGGCTGCGCACAATGGCAGAAAAGAAGGTGATGATACCCATCACCACCATAGCCCCTATAAAGGCTGCGATGAGGACAGCCAGGAAACCGCCGATGGCATAGTTGCCGGCATCGCCCAGAAAACCTGCCCCTAAATCATCCAGGGCAATATTGCCGCCAAAGGCAAGCATCACGATGGCTACCGCCAGTCCGGCTCCGCTGCTGATACCGAACACGTCAGGACCCGCCAGAGGATTGCGGAAGGCTGTCTGCAGGAGCAAGCCGCTCGTGGCGAGGGCTGCGCCCGAAAGCAAAGCGGTAATGGCCGCCGGCAGTCGCGATTCCAACAGAATATAGCGGTAGGTTTCGTCGGTCTGAGAACCCGAAATAATCGCCCCAACGTCCTGCCACGGGATGTTTACACTCCCCCATGCCAGGTTGGCGAAAAACAGTATGATAATGGCGATTGCCCCTAAAACGATGGTTTTCATTCACTAAAACTATTTCTTGTAAAATCTCTGATTAAAGCCCTATTTCTTATAGAATCTCAATTTGCCGAACCGCTCGCCATGAGCCAGGATGATGAACTCTCTGAGCAGCAGTTCGGGATGGAAACTCGTAAGTTCGAAATAAGGTACCGTAGAGGTATCCACCTGATAGATATTACCCCGGTTGAAGGCAGCAAGAGCCTTGTAGCCGTCATATTCCTGAAGCAGTTGAGCCTGCGACAGAGGAGCACCACCAAAATACTTGAATGCCCATACATCCACCTGCTTTCCCTTCGCCAAGATTTGCTCCGGACTCATCGCCAGACTTCCGCTGTGCTGATCGTCCTCGAAGATATAACGGGCGTTGGCATCCTTCAGCAGAATACCGATAGTGCTCTGACCACCAGGCACATACCATACGTTGCCCGTTTTTCTTTCGGTCAGGATGGAGAGACCCTTCCGATACCCGGCTGCCTGCGCCTTAAGCGAAAGATATTCCTTTTCTATCTTCGCAAAGAGCGAATCTGCCTTTGGTTCGCAAGAACCCGATATACCGTTACTTTTTCCCTCTTCATTTCCAAAGAGCATGCCGTAGAATTTCATCCATTCCGCCCTGCCCAGTGGCGAAGACTCCATATAGTCGGCAGCTTCGATGATGGGGATATGCAGTTTATCGAGTTTGCCATATCCTCCGCTGTTTTCGAAGGGCGAAAGGAGGATAGTTTCGGGTTTCAGGGCGATGATGCGCTCGATATCGGGTGACATGCTCGAACCGCAATTCACAATAGGATTCTGAGCAGAAGTATTCCCGGAAAGAGCAGCCCTCTTCTTTACATCCGGAATATTAATATAATCGAGGTCGCAGACACCACGGATGGCCTGCTGGCAGCCCAGTTCGTACATCAGCTGACAATGGGGAGCGATGAAAACGGCACTCCTCTCCACCGGCGTGCGCACGGTATCAGTAGTGCATCTCGCCCCCGTGCTGCGCCTTTTGGCAAGCATCGCCACCGTTTTATCCCCCTCCTCTCCCTTCGGAATAAGAATATAACGATGCAGCATCGTTCCCGCCTTCCAGGGGTTGGCAACGAGAGCCTCAGCATACTGATAATCAATGCCTTCTGCTGCATCGGAAGTTTCTTCCCCATCGCCATGCTTCACGATGGTGAGCAACTTGGCGTACTTCATCTCCAGGGTATCGCCGGCATCCGCATCAGCAGCAGCCGTCTTTCCTCCCTGGCATGCCGCCATCAGCAGGGCCACCGTTGCCCCACACAAAAGAATATACTGTTTCTTCATAATCTTACAAAATATGTGTGCAAAGATACGAAGAAATCTCCATTTTCCGTTTGTTTTCTCGAATATTCTTTGTACTTTTGCCCTCAAATTTAACTAACGCTACAATTTAATAAGTCAAAATGAAGAAAATTATCTGGGGCATAGCCCTTTTATTCTGTACATCGCTGACTGCAAATGCGCAGAACGGCTGTAAGAATTCTGCACAGAAAAGCTGCTGTAAGAGAGGTTATTACACACAGTATTACGGCGATAAGCCCGAACTCATAAAAGAGGCAAAGGCTTGGGCAGAGAGCGGCATCTGGCGCAATGGTTTCGATAAGGCGAAGCCACATTCCAGCGTAAACCTCGTAGATTTCTATCTGCAGTATCAGAAAAATCCGCAGCAATGGCAGGCGCTCTTCGATTATCTTGCCAAGACCGATCTGCTGAGCATTCCGAAGGGAAAGCACAAGATTCCGGGTTCCGACCTCGTGGTAAGTGTAGAGGACAGCAGGAACGAGCCGCTGGAAAAGCGCCGCAGCGAGAGTCATAACAAGCACATCGATTTTCAGTATGTAGTAAAGGGAACCGAGCGTTTTGGCGTCATCGACCATTACACCAGCACCCCCAACTGCAAGTACCGTCCCGACGTGATTCATTATGATTACGCCCCTCAGAAGGCCCGTTTCTATGACAGCAATTCTGGCGAATTCTTCATCTTCTTCCCGAGGGATTGGCACATCGCCAAGGTGGCAACAGATGGTGAAGACCAGACCATCCGCGTTATCGTGATCAAGGTAGATTATAAGGATTAAGAATAATTGAAAACAATATGATAGTTTATATAGCCAATCCATTATATGATGCTGTGTTCAATGGCATCTGACCCAGATATGCAATACCAGATGAATATCGAAGATGAGTATATCTCCTTACTTGAAAAGAAGGATACCGAAATCCTGCTACTGGATTATTTTATTGAGCAAAGTAAGCTGAAGGAGGAATAAAAAAAGAACTTCCCCAAGTTTGCCCCACACGCCCTGAAAGGGCAGAAGCTCCTAGCCCAGGGCATCGCCCTGGGTAATTACGGACACAAACCTGTCGCCCTGTAAGGGCAAAAGCTTTAAAATACCTGGCAGTATACAAAGCTTTTGCCCTTACAGGGCGTCTTGCTGATTGCCATTATACCCAGGGCGATGCCCTGGGCTAGGAGCTTTTGGGCTTTCAGCCCGTTCTTGAACCACATGCAAAAGTTCAACACCATGATATTGAAGTGAATTATATCGAAGGAGATGATGTTACTCAAGGTGGGGCTCAAGGTGGTATTCAAGGTAACCCTTACCCCATTTCCTCCTTCACTTCAACTACCACTTCGCCCCCACGGGCAATGACCTTCTTGATGCGGTCGTAGAGCTGGAGGAAGCGTTCCTGACTCTTGAGTACGAACCCGGATGCATGGGCCTCGCCGATGAGGATGCCACCCTGGCGCAGACGGAACGGACCATTGCCAGGCTGCATCATGGGACAAGGAAGGGCATAAAGCTCTTCCAGACACCCGAACTCATGACTCTTGCGCTCCACGCGGCAAAGCTTGCAGGTTTCGGGGAGAGGAAGAGAGGAAGAGGAAGAAGAATCATCCCTTACCGGTTCGAGGAAAAGCATCTGGCGGGCGAAGCATTTGCATTTAGCCACCATGATGTGATATTCACCCGGCTCCAGACAGCCACCCTCGCGCTCCATCGTATCACAAATGTACTGATGACCTGCAACGATACCCTGGCGATTAACTACTTCCTGACTAAGGCGACCAACAATGGCGCCATGATCTCTACGTAAACGATTTAAAAACAACTTCATCATAACACGCAAAAACTTAAAAACAACAATAGAAAAACATTTGAAATTCACATTCACTTTCACATTTTCTGAACGTAAAACGACTGGTAATAATCAGACAAATCCTTGCAACCTTCCGGCAACTGATGGTACACCAGCTGAGGGAACATTTCCTTCAGTTTCATATAAAGACCGATGCCCGGTTTGTCCTGATCAGGCCACATGTGAAGATTCCTTCCCGCTAAAAGATTGCGACATTCTTCATTACAAAGCGTAGCACTCGGGATGGCTATTGCCTTGTAACCCATAGACATAGCGCTCCAGCAGTCGGTACATCCCTCGGTAATAACCAATGGCTCTTTTTCTGCCACCTGCGGCAAGATCTGCATTCCATATACCATCGGCTTGCTACCTGGTGCAAACTTAAACCGCGGTTTTTCTTCAGTCTTATCCCCCAGATATCTGCTCTGAACCGTAAGCAGATTGCCATGAACGTCATAATAGGGAATCAACAAGGAAGGACCATCAAAAAACTTTCCCCCAAAGCGATAGCCAGCAATGGAGAAATCTGTGCTCACCACTCTACACCAATAGATAAATTCCGGACGCAACTTTCTCTGATAGAACAGGAAATCCCTGGCTTTATCTGTCAGTTTCTTACCCATGAGCATACGCATCAGATAATCTACGTCAGGCTTATGCTGAAACTCGCCTCTGAGATTGAGTCTGTCCGTATCACATTCAGATTTTCTATGCTCAGCAACAGCTTTATCCCGATGAAGCACATCCTTACGGTTTCCCGCAGAATGATTACCGGCGCTGATATTGAATCTTCTGCACAGCCATTGGCAAGCCTCCGGAAAAGAGAGATTCTCCCGTTTCATCACCAGGTCGATATTATCTCCACCCCACCCGCATGCAAAGCAATGACAAGTGTTGGTGGAAGTCCAGAAATGCAAACTCGGATTGGTATCATTATGACTGATACAAAGGGCATTATGATACCGCAAACCCATTCCCAATTCATCAGCAACCTCCAGGATGCTGATAGCTCTAAGTTTAGAGAGCGTATTTGAATCAATATATTCTGCCATCTTCTAATTGTCTTTTTTAATATTACCATCACCAATAGTGCCTTTCTGCTGCGTCTTTCTAAGCACCTTTCTATCCTCGCCCTTTGCTGGTTTTTCGAGCCATCCCCATCTGCGCCAGTTGCACACCATGTTACGGGCAGGCGTCTTGAGCTCCTTCTGCTTCAGAAATTCCTCCAGGAACTGATAAGAGAATTCCTGCGGCAACTCGCTGAAATAGTCTACAGTATGATAAGGCTCTCCTTCGCCCTCGGCAGAAATCTGCTCGAAAGCCTTGCCCCACCGCTGCAACATATTCTGCAAGATGCGGTCGGCACAAGCCAGATAGGTCTGCCTAACCAGTTTCCGGATTTCCTTCTCGCTCTTCTTCCCTTCCACTTTGTAAAGCACTTGCATGAGGGCAGCGATGCGGAAGGCTGAAACCGAACTGCGCTTGTAAAAGACATCCATCGACTTGGACATGGTTTTCACCACCTGCTGGCGGCAGTCGTTACACCATTTTATCACCGTCTTGTAGAGCCAGCTCATATCTTCCTCTATCTCCTGATGGAATTTTCCATCTTCCTCGTAGCACAACCCGAAGAGCTTATCCAATGTATTCTCCAGCTCATTACGCTGCGTATCGGTCAACGCCTGAAACTGTGGCGGATTGTCGCCCAGATGACTGATGAGCGGGCATAAGATGGTTCGGGTTACGGCACCGCCCTCAATGGCAGCCTTGTTCATATATCTGCTCACCGCACTCTGAGTGCCGCAGAAAACGAACGACAGCAAGGCATCTACCATGGCACTATAGCTGGATTCGCTCATGAAATCCTGACCATAGACGCTGCCCAGATCGTAAGCCGTCTTGATAACTTGCGAGAGGTCGGCAAACTGGCGCTTGGCAGAATGCACGATGGCAGAAATCTCATCGGCAAATTCGAAGAGCGTCTTCGGAGCACCATAGAGCTTGACTGCTGCATCGCATCGCTTGATAAACATGGTGAGCGATACGGTTTCGGGCAGGATGGTGATGTCGGTCTTCGGTTCAGGTGGCAGCTTGCCATCCTTCTTTCCCTGGCGTCGCTTCAGGGCAGCATACTCCTGCTCCTTGGCTCTCATTTCGCTGTCGCGCTCGATGAAAGGTTTCATCAGGGTACGCATGATGTATCTGGCAAACGACTTTCCGCTCGACTGCTCGCCCTCTACGATGACCTGCAGCACGATGGCCGATTTTTCTCCCTGATTATCATACACATACTGTATTCTGACACGTGTAAGATAAACGCTGAGCATGGCAGCAGCCACCACCAGCGTAGGATACTTGAGGTCAGAAGGCGAAGTGATCATCCATTCTCTGATGCCCGACGGATAATCCTTATCGGCAATCAGATGATGCATGGGCATCTCTTCATTCTCTTCAGCCTGTTCAGCCAGCTTTTTTCCTATCAACCCAGATGATACCTTGTTTTTGATTCCGCCCTTGGTATCCTCAGGCTTTGCCACTGGATTAGTCTGAGACGCTTCCTGTGGAGGTATTTTCTTTCCTTTTTCCATAATCACAATCATTGATTATTTCTGCATGCAAAAGTAAGGAAAAAAAGCCTCCCCGGCAATAGGCGTCCTGCCGGTTCGCCTCCTACTAAGCCTCATCGCCGGCAACTAAGCCTTCCGCTAAGCCTCGGGCTCATCTGAAGGCAAAAAAAAGCACTCTTTGCTTGCAAACGAAGCAAAAAGTGCTGATACTGTATTATTTCTAAAAAATCTTCTGTTCAGATATGTTCCTATTCATTTATATTATCACCCTCACTGACATAAGAAAGAACCAAACGGCGAACCACGGCATGAATGTCTTCATTAGGGAACTTCTGGCGATATTCTGCCGTAAGGTCTTCACAGAAATACATCTTGCTATGAACCAAAGAAGAAGGAATATTTTGATGCATAAACACATCGTATGTTGCAACAGGCTTGCCATCCTTTGTGTCGACAGGCACAATATCCATCTTATACCAACCATGTACAGAAGCGGCAGAGAACAATCTATAATTGTCCTTACTCTCCACTTTACCAGCGACGTTCAGTGTATATTCGTCAGCAGACTTATCGTCCTCAGGATTCACCGCATATAGCATATATAAAGGAGAAAGCGTCGAGTGACTTTTTATGATAAACTGATATTTCTTGCTTCCTCCAAAAGGAGGGTTTGCCTTCAAATCCTGCTCTATATCCTCACGAATTTGTGGCGCATCCACCACAAACTCTACTTCGCCAGTATAATTGACGACAGTTTTCCATGACTGTGGATTTGGCGGAATAACTTCACCATTGTCATTGCTGTTGTCACACGCACAAAAAGCCAAGACTACCAACAACAGTAAGACTGATTTTTTTACAAAATACTTCATATCCCAATTTGTTTATTAAACCTATTCTAATATAAAACGTAGAATATGCCTAAAACTTGCATTATGTTACGTTTTTAACATTCCATCTAAAACTTGCCAACACTCACAAGAAGCAATCATTTCCCCGCTTCCTACTGCCCCTTACGGTAGATGGCAACAAAGCGGTTAGCGATATTGATGAGTTTCTGCCGGGCTACAGGGTCTTTCACATCATCAAAACTCCAGTTTGGAAATTCGCCACGCATCTTGGAGAAACGCTTGGAGATGACACTGGCATTGGTCAGATTGGAAGGCATGCCCAGCTGTTCTGTAAGATACTTGCAGAAAGATGCGCCATTTTCAAAGTCGCCGTCAAAATCATCGATACTGGAGAGCGCTACCATAATCAGGGCATAGTCTTTCTTCGAAGGAATAGCCTCCTCTTCTATCATCTTCTGCAAGGCTCGCTTTACTCTTTCTTCCTGGCTCAAGTCGCCCCATTCCTTCTCATTATCTTCTTCCGCTTTTTCCTGCCCATCGTTTTCCTGATGCTCATCATCTGTCACTTCCAATTCCAATGTCCTCTTCAGTTCAGGCTCGAATCCGTGAAGATAATCTTCATCATTGTTCTGGCGCATCAGTTCATTAATCTGAGATGAAACGAAGAAACCATCCTCGCCATAATAACCGATATTGGCTGCCAGCCGCTCAACCACCTCATGGTTCTTCACGACTGCTCCGAGGCAACGCTGAGAAAACTCCTGAGTTACGTAGCCTCTCCATTGCCCCATAATCATTGAGCAAAATTGAAACACTTTCGACTCCAAAGGCATCATCTGAAGTATCACAGCTGCCATATACAGGATGACAAATACGATTCTCTGCCGCTCTTCCTGAGCTGTAGCATACCCATCATCGTCGACATAGTTTTTCTCATATTGCCCTATTCCCTCCACAAAGGCAAGGCGGCTCTCGGTATCGGTATGCGAAAACATCATTTTGTCTACGATGCAGAACACCTCATAAAAAACATCCTCGCATGAACATCTTGACGTAGGAAACCACGTCTTATCATTGAAGATATCATGGGTGATGGCTCGGAAAACCTGATAAACCAGATGCTGCGAGAAAGATTTATCTACCATCTGTCTGGTCTTCATCTTAAATAACCTCATCGTCGTAACCCTTTAAATCATCAAGAATCACATCAAGAGAATTGATCAAGCCAAACTGAGAATTCCCATGACAATCGCAACAGACAGCATCTCCATTAACCAGAGCAGCAATCTCAACATCGGAGATTTTCACCTTGGTTCGTTTCAGCGAACTGGAAGAGGTGCACGGACCTTTCCAATAATATACCTTGATGCCGTAATCTTCTTTGCTGCACAGGTTCACCAACATGGCAATGTCTCTGTTTGCCTTGTCTAAGCGCAACTGTTCACCTTTATCTACACCATATTGTACTTGATACTTACTGGCATTGAGACACTCCATAAAGGATTGCTGCAGCTGTAATTGCAGGACAAAGGAATATGGCGCATCGCTGAGAGACTGATGACGAGGAAAAGAAAACACCACAGCCTTTGGTCTGCAGCCAGCCTTGATTCTCTCAGCCACGGCATCAAAGAAATCACCAGGTGGCAACTTGGCAGAAATCACCATATTCCAGCCGTATTGATTCGCCACCCTGTTGATATTATCACGCAGAAGAGCAACCACCTTGTCCTGCCCTCTTTTGCCGCCGAAGATTCTAGATTCTTCCACAAAAAGAAAACCTTTGTTGGGGCGATTATCAATGATTACCTTGCAGAAAGGCTGATTGTGAATTTCATTCTCTGTAAAGTTACTCCAATAAAATTCCTTCTTGTCTGCGCATACATCCAGCACAGCCACACCTTCGCGAAATCCCAATATGCGGTTGTCGTGAATAACGTCTTCCTCATACTTCCGTGATTCCACCAAAGTCATTTTCTTGCTTTTCAGCAAAGTGTCCATTACCTTCTCGAAACCAGTCTGACACTCCTGATATTTTTCAGGCGATGGCATTTCGGGAAATTCCAAGGGTAAATTACCCTCGATACTTGAAAGATTCCGGCTTTTGCAGAAATCAAACTTGAAGACAACGTAAGAAGTCTTTTCGGTGCTGTATTTGATTCGTCCAGTCATTAGCTTGCGATTTAAGTTATACCATGAAAGTTATTTTTCATAGCATCTACAAAAGTAATACTTTTTCCCCGAATAAACAAATAAATTCTAAATTATTTTTTATCAAATTGTCTTTTTTATAAAACCATCAAAACAAAATGTGAAAGTGAATGTGAATTTGAAATGTAAATCAATGTATCGGGTTGTTCCATCCATTCCTTTTATAGGATATTGTGAATGAAATTCAGTCCTCGCGCGCGTACCTTATTATATATATAATATGAACCTATTATAATGGCTACTATTACTTAAACACGATTATACGCTTCTCCTTCAGGTAACATTGAAAAACATTTCAAATTCACATTCACATTCACATTTTTGCCTTTCCTCCTATCAACCAGCTAACCCACATAGCAAGTAACTGTGCGCCCGATGCCCCTAAAACTGCGTGGCGACGCAGCACCTTCTGCATCCCGACGCAGATGGCGATACGTGGCGACGCAACGGGCGGTGCATCGGGACGCAGTTGGCGATACGTCGGGACAAGAATGCACGAGATTCGGGACAAGGATGCACGTGATTCGGGACAACTATTGTTTTTCTGAGAAAAATGTTGTATCTTTGCAATGTCGTTCGAAGATAGGCTGAATTAACCACTAAAAAAACTGAGAGGCTACCGGGGAGTGCACACCGATGCCGATGAGTAACTGAAGGAAGCTGACCGATGAACCACTAGAAAAAAACTGATTGTTGAACCATTAAAAAAAGAAAGGAAAAAGAAAATGAAAAAGGAAGTTTGGAAAACTATCTTGCAGGTGATTATCGCCGTACTTACTGCCGTAGGCACCACGCTCGGCGTTACCAGCTGCATGTAAACTGATTTGTTTAACCATTTTAAAAAAACGATTTAGATTATGAGTATCAAAGTAAAAGCTATTGAGCGCAACGTAGCGTTCGAAAAAGGTAAGCAAAAGTGGGCATTCGTGATGCAGGCTGATCTCTACAGCCAGCTCAACGCCACCAAGGTAATAGAAGAAGCTGCAGTTCGCAGCGGACTGCCTAAGGCCGTCATCAACGCCGGATGGGCTGCCATCGGCGACGTGATTGCTGCCTGGGCCACCGAGGGCCACAGCGTGGCTGTGCCAGGACTGGGCAGCCTCCGATTCGGTCTTAACTCTACCGCCGTAGAGGATGTAAACAAGGTGAGCGCCAACCTCATCACCCGCCGATACATCATCTTCGTGCCTAACACCGACATCAAGAAGGAACTCGAAGAGACCTCTGTCAACATCACCTGCTACGACCGCAATGGTAAGGTGGTGAAGCAGGTAACCTCTACCGATACGCCTCCTACCACTCCATCCGGTGGCGACAATCCATCCGGTGGCTCCGATTCGGCAGGCGGTTCCGGCAGCCAGGGTACCGGTAGCGAAGGAACCGGTAGCGAAGGAACCGAAGAAGGCGGCGGCAACATGGGATAAGGCTGATGCCTGAACCAGTCTGATACCGGCTGAGCCAGAACCAGGACAATGCCGGCTGATGCCTGAACCAGGCTGATGCCGGCAGAAGCCTACCGGATATAAATCGAAAAACCCTCCCTAGGACTTCCGTCTTAGGGAGGGAAAAATGTTTCTAGCTCTTTTTTAATGCAGGTACTAGAAACTCCAACGACATGCTATCCCATACCCTTAACCACAAGCTGAGAAGCATGTCTTCTACAATCTTTTTTGCCTCAAATTATATCCTAATATCTTTTCGAGAAAGTCAATAGCCTCACGGCTACATCTATTCAAAAGTTTTGCTCTAAATCAAAATAATATTGTAACATAGTCTGCAGCAATATCCACCAGTTTCTTTCGGCGGGCTACACCTATTATATAATGAGCCTCCTTCGCCGAACAGTGGAAGTATTTCTTCACAGCCGTTACCAGTTCTTCCTTGCTTATCGAGCCTATACCCTTAGGATAAGCCCCGCGGATAGCCTTCTCGATGTCCGCCATCTTATATTCATGGTGACGCTTGTGGAAGTACTGCGATACGATGATAGACAGAACTATCACGAGCAGGATGATGATAAATACTACAGACTTATTCATTTCTTTATCTCCTTATTTATTTATTAGACATACCAGGTTCGCTGAATCACCCTTCCGGGGTCTCCACGTCTTCGGTATCACCGATAGCTATTATCGGTAAATCCACTGCAAATATAGCATTTTTTCTTGAAACAACAATATTTTTCGGCATTTTTTTTGCTATTTTTGCAAAAAAACTTGCTAAATACAAAAAAAACACGTATTTTTGCAAGAAAATAATCCTTAAGACAGAAAGATAATGCAAGAAACTGTAAAGAAAGTATTGAATGGCGATTTTAATCGCAAGAAAGCATTGCTGTTTCTCATAACGGCTCTGCTTACCGTTATCGTCTGGAACCTGCCCATCGACAGCTTCGGCATCGAAGGGCTAACCATCGTGCAGCAGCGCGTCATCGCCATCTTCGTCATGGCCGTGATGCTCTGGCTCACCGAGGCCATACCGGCATGGGCTACCAGCGTAGTAATCATCTTCGTGCTGCTGTTCTTCGCCAGCGACTCCGCCTTTAAGATCATGCAAGGCTCGGAGGCTGAGATGGGCAAGCTGCTCGACTATCAGGGTGTGATGGCGTGCTTCGCCGACCCTACCATCATCCTCTTCCTGGGCGGTTTCGTACTCGCCATAGCTGCTACCAAGAGTGGACTCGACGTGATGATGGCAAAGGCCCTGATTGCGCCATTCGGCAAGCGTTCTGAGAACGTGCTGCTGGGCTTCATGCTCATCACCGGCATCTTCTCGATGTTTATTTCAAATACAGCCACCGCCGCCATGATGCTCACCTTCCTCACACCGGTGTTCAAATCATTGCCGCCTTCGGGCAAGGGCCGCGTGGCGCTCACCATGGCCATTCCTATCGGAGCCAACCTGGGCGGTATGGGAACCCCTATCGGAACACCGCCTAACGCATTCGCCTTCAAGGTATTGAACGACCCAGCAGGACTCAACCTGGGCATCAGCTTCGGCGACTGGATGCTGATCATGGCCCCTATGGTGCTCATCATGCTCCTCATGGCGTGGGTCATCATCCGCAAGATGTTCCCGTTCTCTGCCAAGACCATCGAGCTCAACATCGAGGGCAACATGCAGCACAACTGGCGCACCACGGTAGTGGCCGTCACCTTCCTCGTAACCATCCTGCTCTGGGTATTCGGCAAGCAGCTGGGCATCAACGCCAACACCGTGGCGATGCTCCCTATCGCCGTATTCGCCCTCACGGGAGTGATTACAGCCAAGGACCTGAAGGAGATTGACTGGGCTGTCATCTGGATGGTGGCAGGCGGATTCGCACTCGGTCTGGCAATGAACGGCACCGGTCTTGCCGAGGCAGCCGTAAAGAGCATTCCGTTTGCAGAATTCAATCCGCTAGTCATCATGATTGTATCCGGACTGGTATGCTTCATCCTGAGTAACTTCATCTCCAACACCGCCACCGCCGCCCTGCTCATCCCTATCCTTACGGTGGTATGCGCCGGCATGGGCGATAAGCTCAACAGCATCGGCGGCACCTCTACCATCCTCATCGGAGTGGCGGTATCAGCCAGCTGCGCCATGTCGCTGCCTATCTCAACCCCTCCTAACGCCATCGCCTACTCTACCGGGCTCATCCAGCAGACCGACATGGTGAAGGCAGGTCTCACGGTGGGCGTGCTGAGCATGATTGTGGGCTACGCCGTGCTCATCACCTTCTGCAAGATGGGGGTGCTCTAAAGGGGCATCATCTGCGAAAATACACATTATTATATATATAAGGAATGAAAAAGATTGTTATAGGAATCGACGTAGGCATCTCTACGACCAAGATTGTGGGCATCGATGAAAGCGGCGTGGTGGTAAGCCCCATCCGCATCAAGGCCACCGACCCTATCACCTCGCTCTATGGAGCCTTCGGCAAGTATCTTCACGACAACAAGATTGCGCTGAGCGATGTAGAACAGGTGATGCTCACAGGCGTAGGATCTGCCTACATCGACGAGCCCATCTACGGACTGCCTACCTCGAAGAGCGAGGAGTTCGTGGCCGACGGACTGGGCGCCCGATACGAGAGCAAGCTCGACCGCATGATTGTGGTGAGCATGGGAACCGGTACATCGCTCGTAAAATGTGATGACAACGAGATAAGGCACATCGGAGGCATCGGCATAGGCGGCGGAACCCTGGCAGGACTGAGCCGCATCATGCTGAAGACCGACGACATCAAGCAGATTATCAACCTAGCCAAAGACGGCGACGTGAGCAAGATAAACCTGCTGATAGGCGACATCAGCGCCAAGCCTCTGCCCGGACTCCCGATGAACGCCACCGCATCGCTCTTCAGCAACGCCAAGGCTAACGCTTCGCGCGAAGACATCGCCATGGGACTCATCTGGATGGTGCTGCAGTCGATAGGCTCCGCCACCATCCTCTCATCGCTCGAATCGGGCATCAAGGATTTCGTGCTCATCGGCAACCTCACCCTGCTGCCGCAATGCCGCGAGGTGTTCCCAGCCATGGAGAAACTCTACGGAGTGAGGTTCAGGATACCGAAATACTCGGAATTCTGCACCGCCATCGGAGCTGCGCTCGACTATAAGCGACAGGCAAAATAATACCCTCAAAATCGCCGCAATGCCCTATACATGGGCGTTGCGGCGATTTGCTTTCTCCATTCTGTCACAAAGCACAGACCACAAGTTGGAAACGCACACAGCAGCACAAAATGCGCAACACGCTGATAGATAACAACTTAAACGTTTCGGAAAACGGAAATTTGTAAAAGTTTTCCAAAACTTTTGCGTTTTCGTCTGATTATCAGCGACTTAATATTTTTTAACTATAAAAAAGTTGTCCAAAAGTAATTACTTTCAGAAATTATTTATATCTTTGCAATGTCAAAAAGAGGTACCAGACTACCTCCTCAAGTCATAATGACTTAATACTAAGTAATTTAAACATTAATCGTAAAAGTAATACTAAAATGATCCAGACAGTAGTAAAGCGTGACGGACGCATCGTTGGATTCAACGAACAGAAAATCATGGCAGCCATTCGCAAGGCCATGTTGCACACCGACAAGGGTGAAGATTCCACTCTTATCGAGCAGATAACCGACCACATCTCTTATCGCGGCAAGAGCCAGATGAGCGTTGAGGCCATTCAGGACGCCATCGAGATGGAACTCATGAAGAGTGCCCGCAAAGATGTTGCCCAGAAGTACATCGCATACCGTAACCAGCGTAACATCGCCCGCAAGGCGAAGACACGCGACGTGTTCATGAGCATCGTCAATGCCAAGAACAACGACATCACCCGTGAAAACGCCAACATGAATGCCGACACGCCAGCCGGCATGATGATGAAGTTCGCTTCAGAAACCACTAAACCATTCGTCGACGACTACCTCCTCTCTGAGGATGTACGCGACGCCGTCATGCACAACTATATACATATTCACGATAAGGACTATTATCCAACCAAGAGTCTCACCTGCGTGCAGCACCCTCTCGACGTGATTCTGAACCACGGTTTCACAGCCGGTCACGGTTCTAGCCGTCCTGCCAAGCGCATCGAGACCGCAGCCGTGCTGGCCTGCATCTCTCTCGAGACCTGCCAGAACGAGATGCACGGCGGCCAGGCCATCCCAGCCTTCGACTTCTATCTGGCTCCATACGTACGCATGTCGTACCAGGAAGAGGTAAAGAACCTGGAGAAGCTGACAGGCGAAGACCTGAACAACCTCTACGATGCACCAATCGATGACTACATAGAGAAGCCACTCGACGGATTGCAGGGCCGCGAGCGCCTGGAGCAGCACGCCATCAACAAGACCGTGAACCGCGTGCATCAGGCAATGGAGGCATTCATCCACAACATGAACACCATCCACAGCCGCGGCGGTAACCAGGTAGTATTCTCAAGCATCAACTACGGTACCGATACAAGTGCCGAGGGCCGCTGCATCATGCGCGAAATCCTGCAGAGCACCTATCAGGGCGTAGGCAACGGAGAGACAGCCATCTTCCCTATCCAGATATGGAAGAAGAAGAGAGGCGTAAACTATCTGCCTGAGGACAGAAACTACGACCTCTACAAGCTGGCCTGCAAGGTAACAGCCCGCCGTTTCTTCCCTAACTTCCTGAACCTCGACGCCACCTTCAACCAGAACGAGAAGTGGCGTGCTGATGATCCGGAGCGCTACAAGTGGGAGATTGCAACCATGGGCTGCCGCACCCGCGTGTTCGAAGACCGCTGGGGCGAGAAGACCAGCATCGCCCGCGGTAACCTGAGCTTCTCTACCATCAACATCGTGAAGCTCGCCATCGAGTGCATGGGCATCGAAGACGAAAAGCAGCGCATCGACATGTTCTTTGCCAAGCTCGACAATATCCTCGACATCACAGCCAAGCAGCTCGACGAGCGCTTCCAGTTCCAGAAGACGGCGATGGCCAAGCAGTTCCCTCTGCTCATGAAGTATCTCTGGGTAGGCGCAGAAAACCTGAAGCCGGAAGAAACCATCGAGAGCGTCATCAACCACGGAACCCTGGGTATCGGTTTCATCGGTCTGGCAGAATGTCTGGTGGCCCTCATCGGCAAGCACCACGGCGAGAGCGAGAAGGCACAGGAACTGGGACTGAAGATTGTTACCTACATGCGCGACCGTGCCAACGAGTTCAGCGAGCAGTATCATCACAACTACTCTATCCTGGCTACTCCAGCCGAGGGATTGAGCGGTAAGTTCACAAAGAAGGACAGAAAGCAGTTTGGCGTCATCCCTGGCGTTACAGACCGCGACTATTATACCAACTCTAACCACGTGCCTGTATACTATAAGTGTACAGCTCTGAAGAAGGCACAGGTCGAGGCTCCATACCACGACCTGACCCGCGGCGGCCACATCTTCTATGTAGAGATTGACGGCGATGCTACCCACAACCCTTCAGTAATAGAGAGCGTGGTAGACATGATGGATAAGTACAACATGGGTTACGGCTCAGTAAACCACAACCGCAACCGCTGTCTCGACTGCGGCTACGAGAATGCTGATGCCAACCTCGAGGTTTGTCCTAAGTGCGGCAGCCACCACATCGACAAGCTGCAGCGCATCACCGGTTATCTGGTAGGAACCACCGACCGCTGGAACAGCGGCAAGCTTGCCGAACTCCACGACCGCGTAACCCATATCGGAGGGACAAAGTAGTGATTAGCGTTTTAAGCATCGTACATGATACGATGGTAGACGGTCCGGGCTTCCGCACATCCATTTACTGTGCGGGATGCCCCAACCATTGTCCGGGATGCCATAATCCGCAGTCATGGGACATCAGCCACGGCACGATGACCTCTACGGAGGAACTGATGAAGGAAATCATGAGCGACCCCTTCGCCAACGTAACCTTCTCGGGCGGCGACCCGATGTTCCAGGCAAAGGGCTTTGCCGAACTGGCGCGCGCCATCAGGGAGCAGAGCAGCAAGAACATCTGGTGCTTTACGGGCTATCTCTTCGAAAACCTCGTGAAGAATCCCGAGCAGCTTGAACTCCTCCGCCAGATTGATGTATTGGTAGACGGCCCTTTCGTGCAGGCATTGCGCGATGAAGACCTCTTCTTCAGGGGCAGCAGCAACCAGCGCATCATCAACGTGCAGAAGTCGCTGAAAGAAGGAAGAGTGATAGAACTCAATCTTACAACAGAAAACCCGAATCCGGTATTGTAAATCTACATACCAGATTCGGGGTTTCCCGTTTCTTTGTGCCAAAATCATTCCCTCCCAGCTTCCTGCTCTTCGAGGTAGCTGATAGAACTCTTGATGTAATCACGCTCCCAATCGCTCTCGTGCAATTTCTCATCGCCATAGAGCAGAAGGTCGAGATCCAGCGGAATATCTTTCTCCCGGTGACAACTGCGGTTTCTGCGTCCGCATTTCTGCTCCACACATCGCAGCGCGGCAAGCACAGCCTTCATAGAGCAGCTGGTCTCCCCCATCATCACCTGATTCAGAAACTTGTCTGAATTCTCCAGCCCGATAGGCTCGGTCCACATGCGCGGTCCGAACAGGCTGTTCTTGAACATCCCCTTCAGATGCTCATACGCCTTTGACATATTCTCCTCCTGATTTTTATTTGTGCCAATAGCAATAATTATTTTTGTTCGTTTCATTATCAAAATCTTTATTTATACAAGTTTCGCAAGTGTGGGAATTGATAGAAGTTAAAGAAGTTATCACTCCCTTAACTTCACCACATGCGAAACTTCAGTATGCAATATTTTGTGCAAAGATATTAAAAATTTTGTAATAAACCACGATTTATCCGATTTTTTTTATATTTTTGCAGTATGAATCGACTAAAAGCAAACATTTTAGGTCTCGCTCTCCTCTGCTGCCTCCCGATGGGCGCACAGATGAGATGGAACCAGACCTATCAGACATACATCAACCAGTATAAGGATCTTGCCATCGAGCAGATGCTTCGTTACCGCATTCCAGCCAGCATCACCCTAGCACAGGGACTGTTTGAGAGTGCGGCAGGAAGGAGCGACCTCGTACGCCAGGGCAACAATCACTTCGGAATCAAATGTCACAACTGGACGGGACCCACCCAATACCACGACGATGATGCCCGGGGCGAATGCTTCCGCGTATACCAGGATGCAAGAGACAGTTATGAAGACCACAGCAAGTTTCTGGCACGCCAACCACGCTACGCACGCCTCTTCGAACTCTCGCAGCGCGACTACAAGGGATGGGCACGCGGACTGAAGGCCTGCGGCTATGCCACCAACCCGCAGTATGCCAACAAGCTGATACAGATTATAGAGCTCTACAAGCTCAACGAGTATGACAAGGCCAAGCGTTACGACCGCTTCATGGCTACTCACAGCGGTACCGACCAGCCTGTAAACGCCGAAGGATTGCTGCACCCTATCCACATCTTCAACAAGAATTACTATCTCTATGCCCGCGAAGGCGATACCTTCAAGAGCATAGGCAAGGAGGTGGGCATCAGCTGGCGCAAACTGGCACGCTACAACGAGCGCGACAAGCACACCATACTGCGCAAGGGCGACATCATCTATCTGAAGAAGAAACGCTCTAAGGCACCAAAGCAGTACAAGGGGCGCCCTCACGTAATAAAGCCGGGAGAAAGCATGTACGTCATCTCGCAGAAGTATGGCATCCGCCTGGAGAAACTCTACAAGATGAACCATCTCGACCCTAACATACCGGTAAGCATCGGAACACGACTGAGAGTGAGATAATTGAGTAGTGATTATTTTTTAGTGATTAGTGATTCGGTCACTTGGTGATTCGGTGAGAAATGTGAATGTGAATGTGAATTTTAAATGAAAATACAATGAAGAAAATGATATTATCCCTCGCCGCCATGGCGATGCTGATGGCGCCCGGCACAATAAAGGCGCAAAACTTTGACGACTATTTCACAGACAAGACGCTGCGGGTAGACTATACCTTTGCCGGCAACCAGAAGCAGCAGATGATAGCCGTAGACGAACTCAACGTGATGCCACGCTGGTACGGCAAGCGGCAGCGACTGGCCGAACTCCCGGTAGAGGGCAACGGACAGATAACCGTACGCGACCACCGCTCGGGCAAAATCATCTACCGCAACTCCTTCTCAACCCTCTTCCAGGAATGGCTCTCCTATCCTGAGGCAGAGAAGAACACGCAGAGTTTCGAGAACGTATTCCTCGTTCCGATGCCGAAAGATACCGTAGACATCACCCTCGACCTGCGCAACAACCGCCGCGAGATAACCACAACGCTCACCCATCAGGTAGCGCCGAAGGACATTCTGATTCATCAGAAAGGCAACAAGCCTACACCATACGTCACCCTGCAGCAGGCTGCCGACACCACCCGATGCATCCACATCGCATACGTGGCTGAAGGCTATACCGATGCAGAGATGCCTGTCTTCCTGAAAGATGCACAGGAGGCTACAGAGGCCATCTTCGCCCACGAACCCTTCAAGAGCATGAGAGACCGCTTCAACATCGTAGCCGTAAAGTCGCCATCCAAGCAGAGCGGACCTAGCATCCCAGCTCAGGGCATCTGGAACGAGACCGCCCTCAGCTCTCATTTCGACACCTTCTACAGCGACCGCTACCTTACCACCCTGCATCTCAAAGACCTGCACAACTGGCTGGCAGGTACCCCTTACGAGCACATCATCGTGCTGGTAAACTCGGATAAGTATGGCGGTGGCGGCATCCTCAATTCATACAATCTCACCACCTGCCACCAGAAATGGTTCAAGCCGGTAGTGGTGCATGAGTTTGGCCATTCCTTCGCCGGACTTGCCGATGAATATGCCTATGAGGAGGAGCAGATACCGATGTATCCTCACGATGTAGAGCCTTGGGAGAAGAACATCACCACCCTTGCCGATTTCCACGGCAAATGGGAGAACATGATAGACAAGAAGACCAAGATTCCTACTCCGCTCTCAAAGAAAGAGAAGGAGGCGGTGAGCAAGGTGGGTGTCTTCGAAGGTGCCGGATACAGCGTGAAGGGCGTTTACCGCGGTGTACAGGACTGCCGTATGCGCATCAACGAAACACCGGAGTTCTGCGCAGTATGCAAGAAGGCGCTGCAGGACATCATCGACTTCTATACGAAATAAATAAATCATAAAAACATTATATCTATGAAAGAGCAAACCCTAAACATCAGATACATGGTGGCTCAGCTCTCAGAGTTGAGCCAGCAGGAGCAGGAGCTCGTAAACAAGGCAAAGGCTGCCACCAACAATGCGTATGCTAACTACAGCCACTTCTACGTGGGAGCAGCCCTGCTCCTGGGCGACGGCAGAATAGTGATTGGAGCCAATCAGGAGAACGCCGCCTTCCCGTCGGGGCTCTGTGCCGAGCGCAGCGCCATCTTCGGTGCCCAGAGCAATTATCCTGACCAGCCTGTACTGAAGCTCGCCATTGCTGCGAGAAACGGGAACGGCTTCCTCAAGTCGCCTATCTCGCCATGCGGAGCCTGCCGCCAGGTGATTCTGGAGATGGAAGACCGCTACCAGCGCCCCGTACGCATCCTGCTTTATGGCGAGAACGGAACCTACTGCTTCGACAGCATCAAAGACCTTCTCCCCTTCAGCTTCGTAGATTCGAACATGAAGGAATAAGATACAGAGCTTGCCCTCTGCAGTTTTAAGGCACGGATTACACGGATTACACGGATTTTTTATAAGATTATAATCGCTTAGATTAGAAACATAAATCCGTGTAATCCGTGTAATCCGTGCCTTATCTTATACCCTAGGCAAGAATCTTATGACACACCTTCTTCTTATTCCTCCTTATACTCAAAGCATCCTGCGGCAGGCTGCTCTTTCTTTCTCGGCAAACCATCACGGTCGGTTGCAGGCAGCGTTTCTGCATCTGCCTTTCCTATTGCTGCCGACTCCTTGCGCAGATGGAAATCATACTTCAGATTGTCGGTGTCGAAAAGGCTGAAATGCTTCTCGGCAAACACCGTCGTATCCTTGACGTCCTCATAAACCACATGGGTGAACTTCAGACTGTCGTCAGTCTGCATCTTCTCCGTGCGCAACACACAATGGTCGAAGAGGAAATTGAAGGCATCCTCCTCTTTCGGAGCCTCCCAGACCACCTCATCATCATGATAACCCGTTACGAGCGAATTTCTCACCTCGAAACGAGGCAGCGGAGAGGCAAAACCGATGGCCGACTCGCGGCGCCCGTCAAACGGATAGAACTGGGCTATGGTGCAGCCGTTTACCTCAACATCTCCACCCTCTACATAGAGCGGATGCTTCAGGCAGTTGGTTATCTGCGAGTTAAGAATCTGCACCTTGGCAGAATCAACCCTCACTCCGTAGCCCTGACTGTTATGAACCGTAGCATTCTCGATGAGCAGTTTCTGCTTCGTAGCATCGCCCGGTTCTATCATCACAGCATCGTAGGCACTATGAATATCAGCAAACGAAATCTTGCAGTCATGAGCCGAAGACATCAGTCTGATGCCCTGCCATTGTCCCGGCGTGCGGTCGTAAGGCAGATAATCGAACATGTGGTCCAGTCGGTCGCCCCGCATCACCACTTCCCTGTCCTTCTCGCCCTCAATCTTCAGCGAACCGAACACCTGCAAGCCCGCATTCTCGTGGAAATAGAGTTGGGTGCCCGGAGCAATGGTCAGCGTAGCAGCCGAATCAACCCTGATGCCCCCATAAACCACTACCGGCAACGTGCTCTCCAGAAGCTTGTCTTCCTTCACCTCGAGCGAATTGAGTTTCATCGCATCCCATGAAAACGCCCTCAGATTCACCTTCTGTTCCACGCCGCTTTCCAGCGCAAACACCAGGTTATCGCTCACCAGCTGCGGCTCTTCGCTGTTCTGCATAGCCGAAGTCAGCTCTACAAACACGCGTATGCTGTCACCCTTTCTGATCTCCACATTCTGCGTCTGGAATCCCGCTTCGCTGCCCAGATAAGATCCGTCAACATTCACCCTATAGCCCTTCTGGTTACCGTTTTCCAGACGCACCGACTGGCAGCGCAGCCCCTTGCCCGTACGGTTGTAAACCCAGAAGCTTCGGGTAGGCGTAGGCACATTCGAGAAGGTGGTGTCCATCTTCAGCGTATCTACCGAAAACGACAGCACATCTCCCCTCGACGTTGAGAAACTCTCATCGTCGGCACAACTGGCAAGCAGGGCGCTCATCGCCATCCCTACACCCATTATATACAAAAATCCCTTTTTCCGTTTCATATCTATAAAAACGGAAAAAGGGAAATATTATTGTATCAGTTTCTACATAAACAAGGCAAAGATGGATGAGCCGACAACCGTCATCACACCGCAAACCACGATGCTCAGACTGCTCATGGCTCCCTCTATGGTACCCATTTCCATCGCCTTTGCCGTACCCAGCGCATGGGCAGAACAGCCGATGGCAATACCCTTGGCAATAGGCTCCTTGATGGAGAGAAGCTTCAGGAATTTCTCGGCAAAGATGTTGCCCAGCACACCCGTTACGATGATGACAACCACCGAAACCGAAACATGACCGCCCAACTCCTCGGAAACGCCGATACCGATGGCGGTAGTGATGCTCTTAGGCAGGAAGGTGACGTAAGACGCATGGTCGAAATGGAAGATGAGGGCGAGAATGAGCACGGAGCAGAGACTCGCCAGCACGCCCGAAACAATGCCGATCAGCACAGCCCGATAATTCTTCTTCAGAAGCTCAACCTGCTGATAAAGCGGCACAGCCAGACAGATGGTGGCTGGTGTGAGCAGATAGCTGATGCTGTTGGCGCCAGCCGAATAGGTCTTGTAATCCACGCCCGTCAGCAGGAGTGTGATGATAACGAGGATGATGGAGATGAGCAGCGGGTTCATCAGCGACCATCCCGTCTTCAGCTTCAGCAGCATGCCTATGCCGTAGGCAGCCAGACTGATGAGAACGCCGAAGAAAACCGAATCCTGGAACAACTGGTTCATTTCTTAGCCTCCTTTCCTTTTCTGATTACCAACTGCGTAATCCAGCCCGAAGCACCCATCACGACGAAGGTGCTGACCACTGTAACCACGATATACTGAAACCATGCATTGCCGATATCCTGATAGGAATCAATGAGTCCTACGGCAGCCGGAATAAACATCACGGGCATGATGGCAATGAGGAAACTGCTGGTTTCACGGATATGCTTCACCTTGATCAGTTTTGTTTCCAGCGCAAAGAAGAGCAGGATGATTCCGTAGATGCTTGCCGGAATAGGCAATGGCAGCAAAAAATGAAGCAATTCCCCTGCAAAGGAGAACGCTATGATTATCAAAAATTGAATTAAAAACTTCATGTTGATCTACTTTGAATTTATATCAAGCTAACGTACTGTTCAATGAGGCTTGCAGTCTCTTCTACGCCCAGGCGTACAGTATCCAGGCAGATGTCGTAATCATCGGCATTTCCCCAGGTAAGACCTGTATAATACTTATGATAAGCCACTCTGCAATCCTCGGTGTGCTCCACAAACTCCTCAGCCTCCTCATACGAAAGTCCCTGTTCCTCCTGAATATTCTTGATACGAGCCTCCAGATTGCCGCTCAGGAAAACAGAAATCAGGTCTTTGCGCTCACGGAAGATATAGTTGCCGCAACGGCCGATGATGATACAGTCTTCATCGCCAAGCATATCGGCAAGCGTATGGAGCGGTTTCTCGGTCAGCGCTCTTTGCGTTTCGCCAAGCGACGACATCGAGAAGAGCAGTTCATCTACCGGCCGCTCATCGAAGAAAGCCTCCATCTCGTCGAGCACTCCTCGCTGTTCAGCCATTTCCATCAAATTCTTACGGGTATAAAAAGGAATACCATACTTTTCGGCGAGCAGCCTGCCCACGCGAACAGCGCCACATCCACACTGGCGCGCTATCGTAATAATCATGATTCTATAAAATTAAAACGTATATAATAATTACTCTGTTGCGTTATCCCCCTCCAGCCCATCCAGGGCGGGAGTTTTATATAGCAAAAAAGCTAAGAAGATTTGACTCTTCTTAGCTTTCTTGTGTCGGGGCGACAGGATTCGAACCTGCGACCACCTGTTCCCAAAACAGGAGCGCTACCGGGCTGCGCTACACCCCGCTTTTACTTATGCTATCCGTCACTAGAGAAGATTGAGTCGGGGCGACAGGATTCGAACCTGCGACCACCTGTTCCCAAAACAGGAGCGCTACCGGGCTGCGCTACACCCCGCTCATTCATCTCTACGATACCTTTTAAGCATTGCTTTAAGCATCATTTCTGAATTGCGAGTGCAAAGGTACTACATTTTTTTGATTCCACCAAATTTTTCCGTAACTTTTTTCAAAAAAATATGCATTTTAATGCAAAATGGCTGAAAAACGGGCAAAAACAGGCAAAAAATAAGGGCACCCCCTATCCGGGAATGCCCTTATACCTTATTATATATAGTAGCGGCTAAGAACCGCAACCATACTTGCTAAACTTTTAAATCAGAAACCGACTGCCCGAATCTGTCAAACCGAGAAGACCGGCAAATCTGATTTTACTTGATGATTCCCTCTTCTACGAAAATCTTCTTCAAGATCTGGACAGCCTGCTCAACCTGCTCTCTTGTGTGAGTAGCCATGAGTGCAAAACGTACCAATGTATCCTGAGGAGCACAAGCTGGAGGAATAACAGGGTTGATGAACACACCTGCATCGTAAGCCATCTTGGTAACAACGAATGTCTTCTCAGCATCGCGCACGTAGAGAGGAATGATAGGACTCTCAGTCTCACCAATCTCGAAACCTTCCTCGCGGAAACGCTTCAAGGCATAGTTGGTTACATCCCAGAGATTCTCGAAACGCTCTGGCTCATTCTGAATGATGTGGAGAGCCTCGAGAGCTGCTGCTGTGGCAGCTGGAGTGTTAGATGCGCTGAAGATATAAGTACGGCAGTTGTGACGGAGGAAGTTGATAGTATCCTTGTCTGATGCGATGAAACCGCCGATAGAAGCCAGACTCTTAGAGAATGTACCCATGATGAGGTCTACCTCGTCGGTCAGACCGAAGTGGTCGCATACACCACGACCCTGCTTGCCGAATACGCCAAGACCGTGAGCCTCGTCTACCATGATAGAGCAGTTGTACTTATGCTTGAGCTTTACAATCTCAGGCAAGTTAGCCAAGTCGCCCTCCATAGAGAACACACCGTCAACAACAATGAGCTTAATTGCCTCCTGAGGAAGCTTAGAGAGCACGCGCTCCAAATCTTCCATATCGTTGTGCTTGTAGTGAAGCTGGGTAGCGAATGAGAGGCGGCGGCCATCTACGATACTTGCGTGGTCGCGGTCATCGCAGATAATATAGTCGTTACGACCTACTACGCAAGCCAAGACACCCTGGTTAACAGAGAATCCTGTAGAGAAACACAAAGTTTCATCCTTGCCCATAAACTCAGCAAGCTCCTTTTCGAGCTGCACGTGCAAATCGAGCGTACCATTGAGGAAACGGCTTCCTGCACAACCAGAACCATACTTGTCGAGCGCAGCCTTAGCTGCATCAATAACACGCTGGTCATTAGTCAAACCCTGATAAGCATTAGAACCGAACATCAGGATTTTATGACCATCGATGTCGGTTACCTCTGTCATCTGCTTACTTGTGATCTCGCGGAAATATGGATACACACCGGCAGCCATATACTTCTGAGGTTCACGATAATTCTTGTATCTTTCTTGTAATTGTCCCATTATTAATAGGTGTACTTTATTATCTTTTTTATACTTTTCTAAGTTTCAGGGTGCAAAGATACAAAAAAGAACTCAATAAACGGCTTTTTTTATAAGAAAGTTTACTTTTATAGTTTTTTTAATCGATATTTCTTGTTATTTTGGGTATTTTTATTACTTTTGTAGCCTAATTTTTACAAACTCTTGACTATATAATGAAGAAAAAGATACTTTTCATCATGAATCCGATTTCAGGAACAGCCAGCAAGGCGGCAGTTCCCAGTCTGATAGATTCTGTTTTGGACAAAGAGCTTTTTGAGTACGAGATAAGAATGACTGAAAGAGCCGGGCACGCTTCGGAAATTGCTACCGAAGCGAAGAACAACCATATAGATGTGGTTGTGGCGGTTGGTGGTGACGGCACCGTCAACGAGGTGGCCCGCTCACTGGTTCACTCCGATACAGCCCTCGGCATTCTGCCTTGCGGTTCGGGCAACGGACTGGCAAGACATCTGCTGCTCCCGATGAACCTGAAGAAATGCATCGAGGTCATCAACCAATGCCAGATTAGAGATTTGGATTATGGTGTCATCAACGACCACCCGTTCTTCTGCACCTGCGGCATGGGCTTTGACGCTTTCGTCAGCATGAAGTTTGCAGAGAGCGGCAAGCGCGGTCCTATCACCTATGCAGAAAACATCCTGCGCGAGGGATTGAAGTATAAGCCTGAGACTTACACTCTTGAAGACGAGACCGGCACCAAGCAGTATAAGGCATTCCTCATCTCCTGCGCCAACGCATCGCAATATGGCAACAATGCCTATATTGCCCCTCAAGCATCCATGAGCGACGGTCTGATGGATGTCGTCATCATGGAACCGTTTGATGTAATCGAGGCGCCTCAGGTGAGTTTCGACATGTTCAACAAGACGCTGGACAAGAACTCGAAAATCAAGTCGTTCCGCTGCAAGAAACTTCATATCACCCGCAGTCAGCCAGGCGTAATCCATTATGATGGCGACCCTATAATGACGGGTGCAGAGATTGATGTTCACCTGGAAGAAAAGGGCATCAAGATGCTGGTGAACCCGTCTGCGAACAAGAACGACCGCAAGCCGAACATGATTCAGTCTGCCTTTGCCGATTTCTTCAACGACTTCAATGCCGTGCGCGATGATATCCATAAAGACATCCAGCGCCAGAGCAAAAGAGTAGAAGCCATCAGCAAGCTGGTGCAGAAGAAGCTGAACCTTTGAGGGAATGTTGAGTGTTGAATGTTGAATGTTGAGTGTTGCCCCCAATCCATTCAACATTCAACATTCAACACTCAACACTCCCTCTAAATTCAACATTCAACATTCAACATTCAACACTCCTAGAAAAGGTAAAATTCTTCCGTTATTTTCCTATACCATTCCGAGCGGTTCCCCTGCGAATCCATCATCGTTTCAACATGCTCTTCATAAGGCGAAATACGATGCTTGGCAAAACTCAGCATAAAACGTTTTGGCTGCTTGCGTTCCACCGTCTTTACACCACATTTCCGAATGAGATAAAAGCCTAACATACAAGACTCTGCAACAAATTGCTCCACTACTTCCGCAGGAACTATTGCAGAGAAGACACCCTCATCAGAAAGCAGCCGTTTTACGCCCGCAAACAAATCGCGGAACGGAAGACTGTCCGTATGTCTCGCCATAGTTCTCTTACTGTCCGGATTTTTCAAGCTATCTACAAAGAACGGAGGATTGCTCACTATCGCATCAAAAACACCGGCTCCCCCAAAATCCTGCAGTCTGCAACATTCTATTTCCACCCTGTCGCGAAACGGACTGGCCATCACATTCTCCCTCGCCTGTCCGCACGCATCAGCATCCATATCAATCCCCACGACCTCAGCCTCAGGAAAACGCTGCGCCATCATGAGCGAAATCAGCCCCGTTCCGGAACCGATGTCCAGAATCCGGCAGCCACCTTGCGCCCATGCACCCAGCAAAACGCCGTCAGTTCCCACTTTCATGGCACAACGGTCTTGCTCTATTTCAAACTGTTTAAATCGAAAATTACCCATAAATTCTTCTGTTTCTATACAGAAGAAAACGAAACCGCCGCCGATTTATTTTATCGCAAACAGCAGAAAATTGCCACTTCTACCTGCAAAAAGCAGCTACCCACATCTATAAAAACGGGTACTTATCTATAGAAAAGCAATTTTATTATTAAATAATCTATTATCTTCCACGATATTTCATAAAAAATGAGTACCTTTGCACGGAAAATAGAAATCATAACAAAATGAACAACAGAAGAACAAGTACCCAAATACAAATGATTGCAGATTACGAGGGCGACCCAAGAACTCTGATCGAAGACCAGGAAGAAGGCTTGTACCCTACCCTCTGCATGCGAGATATTGTAGTTTTCCCTACCAACATGACCCCTATCGTTGTGGGCAGAAAGGAAAGTCTGAATCTCGTCAGGATGCTGGAAAAGAAGCCAGATACAACATTCTGTGTATTCTGCCAGAAGAATAAAGACATAGAATCGCCTAACGAAGAAGACCTTTACCCTGTAGGCGTCTTCGCCAAACTGATTAAGGTTATCAAGATGCCTGGCACAGACCAGAAGAGCATCATCATTCAGGGTCTGGGCAGATGTCAGATGAATCATCTCGTTCAAAAAGAGCCTTACACATTAACTGATGTAAAAAGTCTTCCGGAGAAATGGCCTGATGAGAACAACGATGAACTCTTCAGAATGCTCTACGAAAACTTCCATTACGAAGCGACAGACTATATCAAATCAAGCGCCAACTATTCTGATGATGCCATCCAGGCCATCAACGAACTGTCGAGCATTCACATGCAATGCAACTTCATGTGCTCCCTCCTTCCTTTCAGCATCGAGGATAAAATCAAGATGCTGAAAGAGGAAAAACTCAGCGAGCGCATCATGATTGCCATCAGATCCCTGAACAAGGTGCGCCATCTGCTACGCATCCAGACTGAGATTGAGAACAAAACCCACTACGACCTTGATGAGCAGCAGAAGGAATACTTCCTCAAGCAGCAGATCAAGAACATCAAGGAAGAACTGGGAGAAGGCAACGCCAGTCCGGAGAAGAAGGAGATTCTGGAGAAGGCGAAACAGAAGAACTGGAGCGAAGAGACAGCCAAGATTTTCAAGAAAGAAATTGCCAAGCTCGACACCCTGAACCCGCAGAGTCCTGACTATTCGATACAGATAGGATTCCTGCAGACCATGGTAGATTTGCCTTGGAACTCCTACACCCAGGACGACCTCAGTCTGACCCGTGCCAAGCGCATTCTGAACCACGACCACTACGGCATGGAGAAAGTAAAGGAGCGCATTCTGGAATACCTCGCCGTAAGAGCGCTGAACGGCGGCAAAAAGAGTCCTATCCTCTGCCTCTACGGTCCTCCGGGCGTAGGAAAGACCAGTCTGGGCAAGAGCATCGCAGCAGCCATGAAGCGCAAGTACGTACGCATGTCGCTGGGCGGTCTGCACGATGAAGCCGAAATCCGCGGTCACCGCCGCACCTATGTGGGAGCCATGCCGGGCCGCATCATCAAGAACATACTGAAGGCAGGCAGCAGCAATCCGGTCTTCATCCTCGACGAGATTGACAAGGTGGCGCAGAGCAATTTCAACGGCGACCCAGCATCAGCCCTGCTCGAAGTGCTGGACCCGGAACAGAACAATGCCTTCCACGACAATTATCTCGATATGGATTACGACCTCTCCAAGGTGCTCTTCATCGCCACAGCCAATGACCTGAGCGTCATTCCGCGTCCGCTCCTCGACCGTATGGAGCTGATAGAAGTAGGCGGCTACATCACCGAAGAGAAGACAGAGATTGCCAAGCGCCACCTCGTACCGGAAGAGCTGGAAAACACCGGACTCGACAAGGTTTCGCCGAAGGTAAGTTTCAACAAGAATGCCCTCGAGTTCATCATAGAGCACTACACCCGGGAGAGCGGCGTAAGACAGCTGAAGAAACAGATTGACAAGAGTCTGCGTAAGATGGCTTACAAACTAGCCTGCAACCAGGAGCTGGAGAACTACACCATCACCCCTGCCGAAGTAAAAGACCTGCTGGGCAATCCGCCGTTCAACCGCGACATCTACCAGGGCAACGACTATGCAGGAGTGGTAACCGGACTAGCCTGGACCTCAGTGGGCGGCGAAATCCTCTACATCGAAACCTCTCTCAGCAAGGGCAAGGCAGGCAAGCTCACCCTGACCGGAAATCTGGGCGACGTGATGAAGGAATCAGCCATTATCGCACTGGAATACGTCAAGTCGCACATCGACCTGCTCCAGGTAGACTACCGCATCTTCGAGCAGTGGAACATACACATCCACGTGCCTGAGGGAGCCACCCCGAAAGACGGTCCTTCTGCCGGAATCACCATCGCCACCAGCATCGCCTCAGCCATCACCCAGCGCAAGGTGCGTGCCAACACAGCCATGACCGGCGAGATAACCCTCCGCGGCAAAGTGCTCCCGGTAGGCGGAATCAAGGAGAAGATTCTGGCAGCCAAGCGGGCAGGAATCAAGCACATCGTGATGTGCAAGGAGAACCAGAAGGACGTAGAGGAAATACCAGAGAAATATCTCAAGGGTGTAGACTTCCACTATGTAGAGAATGTAGCTGACGTCTGGCAGTTCGCGCTGACCGATGAGAAGGTGAAAAACCCGACAGACTTCAGCATTCAGGAAAATGATAAAAAAGAATAGAAATGAAATTTGAATTACAAGTAACAGATAAAGCAAGCGATGCGCGTACAGGCATCATCACCACCGACCACGGACAGATCAAGACCCCAATCTTCATGCCCGTAGGAACCGTAGGAAGCGTGAAGGGCGTCCACTTCGAGGAACTCAAGAAGCAGGTCATGGCACAGATTATCCTCGGAAACACCTATCACCTCTACCTGCGCCCAGGTCTTGACGTTATCAGGGCAGCAGGCGGCTTGCACAAGTTCAACGGCTGGGACCGTCCTATCCTCACCGACAGCGGCGGTTTCCAGGTCTTCTCGCTCACAGGCATCCGCAAGCTCAAGGAAGAAGGCTGCGAGTTCCGCTCCCACATCGACGGCAGCAAGCACTTCTTCACACCTGAGAATGTGATGGACACCGAGCGCATCATCGGAGCCGACATCATGATGGCCTTCGATGAATGTCCGCCGGGACAGAGCGATTACCAGTACGCCAAGAACAGCCTCATGCTCACCCAGCGCTGGCTAGACCGCTGCATCAAGCGATTCAACGAGACCGAGCCTCTCTACGGCTACCAGCAGAGTCTCTTCCCTATCGTCCAGGGCTGCACCTTCCCGGAACTGCGCCGCGAAGCAGCCAAATTCATTGCCGACAAGGGAGCCGACGGAAATGCCATCGGCGGACTTGCCGTAGGAGAACCTACCGAGGTGATGTATGAGATGATAGAAGTAGTGAACGAAATCCTGCCGAAAGACAAGCCGAGATATCTGATGGGCGTAGGAACCCCGCAGAACATCCTCGAAGCCATCGAGCGCGGCGTAGACATGTTCGACTGCGTAATGCCGACCCGCAACGGCCGCAACGCCATGCTCTTCACCTATCAGGGCACGATGAACATGCGCAACAAGAAGTGGGAGAAAGATTTCAGTCCGGTAGATCCCGACGGCTGCGACATCGACCTCGTCACCACGAAGGCCTACCTCCACCACCTCTTCAAGGCACAGGAGCTGCTGGCGATGCAGATAGCCAGCATCCACAACCTCTCTTTCTATCTGCGCCTCGTAACCGACGCCCGCCATCATATCGAGCAGGGCGATTTCGTGGCATGGAAGAATTCCATCATCGACCAGCTTGGCCGAAGAATTTAAGTAAGCAAGCATAATGAAAGATTTTAAGCAAATAAGAAAACACCGCAGGCTCTACCGCAGCGGCAGATGGGCTGCCCGAAAGTTCGGGTGGCTCATCAGGGCTGTGAGCTGGCTGGCTCACAAGCTCCGGTTCCTGCGCATATTCCGGGTTCTCAACCCGTTCAGGTACATCAAGAAGCTCGACTGGTACATTATCAAGAAGTTTCTGGGCTACTATTTCTTCTCCATCGCCCTGATCATCTCCATCGCTATCGTCTTCGACTTTAACGAGAACCTGGCAAAATTCTCAGAGCACCATGCACCGGCGCGCGCAATCATCTTCGATTACTACGCCAACTTCGTGCCCTACTTCGCCAACCTCTTCAGTGCGCTGTTCGTGTTCGTGGCGGTCATCCTCTTCACCACCAAGCTGGCAAGCAATTCCGAAATCATCGCCATCCTCGCGTCAGGTGTTTCATTCAAGCGGCTTCTGCGCCCTTACATGATTACCTGCGTGCTGCTCTCAGCCCTCTCCTTCGGACTCTCAGCCTACGTCATTCCCCACGGAACCGTCATCAGGCAGAACTTCGAGACGATGTACAAGAACAAGAAGAAGAATACCAGTGCCGAGAATGTACAGCTGCAGGTAGACAGGGGAGTGATTGCCTATATGCAGCATTACGACAACAACATGAAGCACGGCTACGGATTCTGTCTCGACAAGTTCCAGGACAAGAAACTCGTCAGCCACCTTACAGCGATGGACATCCAGTACGACACCATTTCCGACAGCAAGTATCACTGGAAACTGAGCAACTGGAAAATCCGCAAGCTCCAGGGCATGAAGGAGCATATTACGAGCGGAGCCCAGAAGGACACCACCATCATGATGGAACCTACCGACCTGGTCTATTCCAAGGGTCAGCAGGAAACCTTCACCAGTCCTGAGCTTCGCGATTACATCTCCAAGCAGATTAACCGCGGTTCGGGCAACGTAGTGCAGTACGAGGTAGAATACCACAAGCGCATCGCCTCATCCTTCGCCTCGTTCATCCTCACCATCATCGGCGTTTCCCTCTCAGCCCGCAAGCGCAAAGGCGGCATGGGAGCAGCATTGGGCGTTGGTCTTGCGCTGAGTTTCGGCTACATCATGCTCCAGACGGTTTCTGCCACCTTCGCCATCCAGGCCAATTTCCCGCCTGTCCTGGCAGCGTGGCTTCCAAACTTCCTCTTCGCCATCGTAGCCTACTTCTGCTACCGCAAGGCACCGAGGTAAAAAGTTAACATTTAACATTCAACACTTAACATTAAAAAAAGAGAATGTATTTCGACGAATTAGATTTAAACGACAACGTGCTCGACGCATTATATGACATGCGCTTCGACACATGCACTCCAGTACAGGAAAAGTGCATTCCAGAGATATTAGAAGGTCACGATGTCTTGGGCGTAGCCCAGACCGGAACCGGCAAAACCGCAGCCTATCTGCTCCCAGTATTGAGCAAGCTCGATGACGGCGGTTATCCTAAAGACGCCATCAACTGCGTCATCATGTCACCAACCCGCGAGCTCGCCCAGCAGATAGACCAGGCGATGCAAGGCTTCGGCTATTACCTGCAGGGCGTGAGCAGCGTAGCCGTATACGGCGGCAACGATGGCAACCGTTACGATCAGGAGTTGCGCAGCCTCCGCATGGGAGCCGATGTAGTCATCGCCACCCCGGGCCGCCTCATCTCCCATATCTCTCTGGGCAATGTAGACCTCAGCAAGGTAAGTTTCTTCATCCTCGACGAAGCCGACCGCATGCTCGATATGGGTTTCTCAGAAGACATCAAGACCATCGCATCAAAACTGCCTGAGACCTGCCAGACCATCATGTTCTCGGCAACCATGCCTGAGAAAATAGAAGAACTGGCTAAGACCCTGCTCAAGAATCCGGTAGAAATCAAACTTGCCGTCAGCAAGCCAGCCGAGAAAATCAAGCAGGAAGCATACGTATGCTACGAAACCCAGAAGATGACCATCATCAAGGACATCTTCAAGGCGGGCGACCTGAAGCGTGTCATCGTCTTCAGCGGCAGTAAATTCAAGGTGAAGCAACTTGCAGCTTCCCTCCAGCAGATTGGAGTAAACTGCGGAGCCATGCACAGCGACCTGGAACAGGCTGAACGCGATGATGTGATGTTCAAGTTCAAGAGCGGACAGTATGATGTTCTCGTAGCTACCGACATTGTAGCGCGCGGAATCGACATCGATGATATTGAGATGGTCATCAATTACGATGTTCCTCACGATACAGAAGATTACGTTCACCGCATCGGCCGTACAGCCCGTGCCAACCGCGATGGTAGAGCCATCACCTTCGTGAGCGAAGAAGACCAGTACTGGTTCCAGCAGATTGAGAAGTTCCTGGAGAAGGTGGTAGACAAGATGCCTCTCCCTGAGGGATGCGGCGAAGGTCCTGAATACATCAAGCTTAACAAGCCGAAGAAGAAAGGTGCAAACGGAAGAAACAACAGACGCGGTAACGGAGGAAACGGCGAGGGCGGAAAGAACAGCGCCAAGAACCGCCGACAGAAAGACCGCGACCAGACTTCTCACAAGCGCAAGCCAAACAAGCCAAACGAGCGTCAGGAAAAAACACCACGCAACAACGAGCAGCAGCCTCAGCAGGGTAACAAGCAGCAGAACGCAAAGCAGCTGAACGCAAAGCAGCAGCCACAGCAGGGTAACAAGCAGCAGAACGCAAAGCAGCAGCCTCAGCAGGGTAACAAGCAGCAGAACGCAAAGCAGCAGAACAGAAAGCCAGCCCAGCCAGGCGAGCAGCCAAAGAACAGCAACAGCCAGAAGCGCCGCAATAACAGCAATAACAGCAATAACAGCAACCAGCAGCGCCCAGGCACCGAGAACAATGTTCGTCCAGGCAGCAACGGCCGTGGCAGAGGCGTAGCCCAGAAAAAGGGCGACAAGCCGGCTGCACACAAGCACACCCCTATCGTAAATCCACAGAAGAAAGAAAACGCTGTGAAGAAATTCATCAAGCGCATCTTCGGATTCAAGAAATAGGTAAATAATCATCTTTTTAAATAAGGAAAGAGGAACGATGAAAGAGCTACACATCACCCCGCTCATGACCATCAGCCTCACACTGACGATCGGAATCATCATAGCCAAATGGGGCTATGATGATTTCAATATGCGCTTCTGGCTCATCATCTCCATCATTTCATGCGCCCTTGGCAGCATCATCTTTTTCCTTACTAAGTTCTTAAGCCAAAAAGCTTACTTCAGCAGGAGCCACCTGTTTCTCATCTACTCCCAATGCGTGATGATTCATTTATGCATCCTGAGCCTTGGGGCTTTTCTTACCTGTAAGCAAATAGCTGATTCCCAAACCACTACACAACTGAAAAACTGGCAGGAACTGTCTTACCTTACACGGGCAAAAATCAATACCGAACGCTATAAAAGCAATATTGAAAGCAAACTGGTCTCCCTTCATGTAAAACAGCAAGACTATGCAGTCATCGCAGCCATGGCGCTGGGCGACAAGAGCGCACTCGACTCGAACACCCGAAACAGTTACTCCATTTCCGGAGCCAGTCACATCCTGGCAGTAAGCGGACTTCATATAGGCATTATCTTCCAGCTTTTCATCTTTCTGCTAGGCGGCAGAAAGTACTCAGTTTACACCATCATCCTGTCCCTCCTCTCCATCTGGACCTACGTTTTTCTCATAGGATTGCCGGCAAGTGCAGTCCGTGCAGCCATCATGCTTTCAGCCTACAGCTTAAGTTTAGCATTCCATCGTACCGGTCTGCCGCTCAACACATTAGCCTCAGCTTATGTATTTATGCTCTTCATCAGTCCGCTCTATCTTTTCGAGTTGAGTTTCCAGCTTTCGTTCCTGGCCGTAGCCTCCATTCTGCTGTTCTTCACACCCCTTTACTCCCTCCTCCCCATCCGCAGCCGTTTCATCCGTTGGGCATGGGGACTCCTTTGCGTTTCACTGGCAGCCCAGATAGGAACCCTTCCGGTCATCGTCTACTCCTTCGGCAGAATATCGTGCTATTCACTTCTCACCAATTACATCGCCATTCCCTCAGCAACCCTCATCCTATATCTTGGAGCTGCATTAATCCTGTTCTCCCCACTCACGTTATGGGCGCCCATAGCACCGATTGTCGCCCCACTCATCAGCCTTACATCAGGCGCCCTGACCAGCATCACCCAGTTTTTGAATACAGCAATAAAACTGATCAGCATGCTGCCTGGAGCAAGCATCGAAAACGTAAGAATCAGTCTGCCTCAGGTAATCATTCTCTACGCTATCATCCTGCTCATTTATGCCCTATGGCGCAGGATAGATAAACTGAAGTCGTCAGAATGCAAAATTCCCTAAACAGAGATAAAGGCTTAAACCCCGAAAAACATCTCTTATATAATAAGGTGTGCGTACACAAAAGGGCTACAAATCGTGATTAAGAATGTTAAAAAATAACTTTTTTCTACTTTTTCTGCATTTTTTCTTTCTTTTTGTTGGTGTTTTCAAGAAAAACATGTATCTTTGCAATCAGAAATAAAAAATAAGAATTTAAACACAATAAAAGATTAAAGATTATGAAAGCATCTGAAGTAATCGCGAATCTCCAAAGAAGATTCCCAAATGAGCCGGAGTATATCCAGGCAGTTAGTCAGGTTCTCGGTACTATCGAGGAAGAGTACAACAAGCACCCTGAGTTTGAGAAGGCAAACCTCATCGAGCGTCTCTGCATCCCAGACCGCATCATTCAGTTCCGTGTATCTTGGGTTGATGATAAGGGTAACGTACAGACTAACATGGGTTACCGCGTTCAGCACAACAACGTGATCGGCCCTTACAAGGGAGGTCTTCGCTACCACAAGTCTGTGAACTTGGGTATCCTGAAGTTCTTAGCTTTCGAGCAGACATTCAAGAACTCTCTAACAACTCTGCCTATGGGTGGTGCCAAGGGTGGTTCTGACTTCTCTCCACGTGGCAAGAGCAACAACGAGGTAATGCGTTTCTGCCAGGCTTTCATGACTGAGCTCTATCGTCACATGGGTCCAGACGAGGATGTTCCAGCTGGTGACATCGGTGTAGGCGGCCGCGAGGTAGGTTACCTCTTCGGTATGTACAAGAAGTTGACTCACCAGTTCCAGGGTGTCTTGACCGGTAAGGGTCAGGAGTTCGGTGGTTCTCTCATCCGTCCTGAGGCTACTGGTTACGGTAACGTTTACTTCCTCTGCAACATGCTCGCTACCAAGGGCATCGACATCAAGGGCAAGACTGTATTGGTTTCTGGTTCTGGTAACGTTGCTCAGTACACTATGGAGAAGTTGCTCCAGTTGGGTGCTAAGCCTGTTACATGTTCAGACTCTGATGGTTACATCTACGATCCAGACGGTATCGACCGCGAGAAGCTCGACTACATCATGGAGCTCAAGAACGTAGAGCGTGGCCGTATCAAGGAATATGCTGAGAAATATGGTGTAAAATATGTTGCGGGTGCTAAGCCTTGGTTTGAGAAGGCAGACATCGCTCTCCCATCAGCTACTCAGAACGAAATCAACGAGGAGGCAGCTAAGGCTCTCATCGCCAACGGCGTAATCGCAGTAAGCGAGGGTGCTAACATGCCTTCTACTCCAGAGGCTATCAAGGTATTCCAGGATGCTAAGATTCTCTACTCTCCAGGTAAGGCAGCCAACGCAGGTGGTGTTGCAGTATCAGGTCTTGAGATGAGCCAGAACTCAGAGCGTCTGAAGTGGTCTCGTGAGGAGGTTGATGCTAAGCTCCACGACATCATGAACGATATTCACGCTAACTGCGTGAAGTATGGTACTGAGCCAGACGGTTACGTAAATTACGTAAAGGGTGCAAACGTAGCCGGCTTCCTGAAGGTAGCTAAGGCTATGATGGCTCAGGGCATTGTATAAGACTAGAAAATTGTTAAACATAATAATTTTTTTAATAAATTTAAATAGCGGGTCTGTGACAGATCCGCTATTTTTTGTGTCTACTCCTTCCCCCACTCCTTCTTTACATCAAAGCAGGGGCAGGCTTTGTTGGCAAACTCTACGTCCTTCAGGTCTGCAGCATTGCTATCACAAGGTTGGGCAGGCTGGAAAACTTTTGCCTTTTACAGGCTTATAATGCCTAAAAAGGGTGTTCAGTATTCAGTATTCAGTTTTTTTCGCGATAGTTACCCTTTTTA
>ERZ1026890.149-NODE-149-length-52283-cov-46.245271_pt1 | contig 52283 bp, 40 predicted proteins | sample MGYA00380175_ERZ1026890 | MGnify/ENA primary metagenome ERZ1026890 (study PRJEB33269, sample SAMEA4719811) | human gut metagenome | biome: human-associated habitat; feature: organic feature; material: feces | place: Cameroon | collected 2013-10 ...
GGCGACGCGTCTCGCGTCGGGAAAAGATGCAGCTATTATTTAGTATAGTTTGTATCTTTCCTTTTAATTTTCCCGACGCGAGACGCGTCGCCCCCATTAGAGCTTGCGTTTTTTTCGCAGCGCGTTTCAGGCAACTTAATTTCTTTTTCAAGCGCCACGCAGCATGGCGTCATACAACTGCAATGCCTCGCGCAGCTCGCTCACACTAATGTACTCCTCGGCCGTGTGCGAACGCGACGACTGACCGGGGCCCATCTTCAACGAGGGGAAACGCATCAGCGCCTGGTCGCTCAGTGTGGGCGAACCGAACAATTCGCGGCCAAGGCGCACGGCAGCCCGCACAAGGGGGTGGTCAAGCGATATGTGCGAGGAATGCAGACGGGTGGAGCGCGGCACCACATCGCACCCCTGTGTGTGGGCGGCTATGATGCTGAGCACCTGCTCGTTGGTGTAACACTCGTTGGGACGCACATCTACCACAAAGGTGCACGTGTCGGGCACCACATTGTGCTGCGTGCCGGCATTGATCATGGTCACACTCATCTTTACCGGGCCGAGCACCGGCGAGGTCTTCTCAAACTTGTAGTTGCCGAACCACTCCACATAGGGCAGTGCCTTGTAAAGGGCATTGTCGCCTTCGTTGCGGGCGGCGTGCCCCGAACGTCCGTGCGTGGTGCAGTCGAGCACCATCAAACCTTTCTCGGCCACAGCGGCCTGCATGCCGGTGGGTTCGCCCACAAGGCCCACATCGATGGACGGCAGCAGCGGCAGCACAGCCTCAATGCCTTGTTTGCCCGACACCTCCTCCTCAGCCGAAGCAAGGAACACCAGGTGATAAGGCAAGTCGGTGTGGCGCAATGCGAGGAAGGTGTGCAGCAGCGTGACAAGTCCGCCGCCGCAGTCGTTGCTGCCGAGGCCATAAAGGCGGTCACCCTCGAGCGTGGGCACAAATGGGTTGTGCTGCCAGGTGGCGGCCGGCTTCACGGTGTCAATATGGGCATTGAGCAGCAAAGTGGGTCTGTCGCCTTTGGGCAGGGGTTGCTCGCACCAAATGTTGTTGTAGTGGCGCTGTGGGTTGGCACCACGCTGTTCAAGATAGTCAAACAGAAAGTCGGCCGCAGCCGTTTCGTCGCGGCTCACCGAGGGTATGGCCACAAGGCTCTGCAGCAGTTGCAGGGCCTCAGCTGTAATATGGTCAAGTTGTTGTGCTGTCATGGTCGGAATTTGTGGGTTAACGGGGTGACGGGTTAACGGGGTGACGGGTAAGAGTGCATTACTTGTCAATGCGTTAATTCATCGTTTTTCAGACTGCCAACCTGTCAACGTGTCGCGTCGTCTACCTTTCAACTTGTCAAGCAATGCCCCGCTTACCCATGCAAAGGTATAAAGGAATGCCGACTTTTGCGCTTTGTTATGAAAATATATTTGCGCCGTTCGCATCTTGAACGTATCTTTGTGCGAGGGTTATTGGGTTAGGGGGTTAGGAGGTTAAAAGAATACCTCTGCTCCTCAAAAGCTTAAAGTAACTTTTTAACCTCCTAACCCACTAACCCCCTAACCCGTCCCCTACCCCATTAACCTCCTAACCCCTTAACCCTATAACCCATTAACCCTATAACCCCCTTACCCCCATGACTACAACCCTCATTATTCTGAGCCTTGCAGCCATACTGTTTGTGAGCGGACGCATAAGGTCCGACCTCGTGGCCGTGTGTGCCGCACTGGCACTTGTTGTATGCGGCGTGCTGACCCCCGAGGAGGCACTGGCCGGATTTTCCAACCCCATTGTCATCATGATGCTCGGCCTCTTTGTGGTAGGCGGCGGCATATTCAGCACAGGCTTGGCCAAACGCCTCGGCACAGGCATATTGGGGCTGGCCGGCAAGAGCGAAACAAAGCTGTTCGTGCTACTCATGCTTACCACCGCCGGTGTGGGCGCCTTTGTGAGCAACACCGGCACGGTGGCGTTGATGCTGCCCATTGTGGTGAGCATGGCACGCGGAGCCGGTCTGTCGTCGGCCCGATTGCTCATGCCACTGGCATTTGCAGGCAGCATGGGCGGCATGCTCACCCTCATTGGCACCCCGCCCAACTTGATAGTGCGTGATGCGCTGGTGGCAGCAGGCTATGAGCCGTTGGGCTTCTTCTCATTCACCCCCGTGGGCATTGTTTGCATTGTAGTGGGCACACTGGTGCTCATTCCGCTCACGCGACGTTTCCTTAAAGAGCGCACAAGCCACAACGCGGCACACACTGGCAAGACGCTGCAACAGCTGGCCAGTGAGTACAAGGTGACGCAGAATGTGCAGCAAGTGGTGGTCACACCCCAATCGCGCATGGTGGGCCACACGCTCAAGGAGCTTGACGTGCACGGGCGCTATGGCGTAACGGTGATTGAGGTGCGCCGCCAACCGTCGTCGAATACGCCACTTGGCAAGGTGCAACAACTGTCTATGGCCAACGTGGCCATTGAGGAGGGCGACTTGCTGTTTATAACCGACGATGCCGGACGTGTGGCTGACTTCATAACGGACTTTGCACTGACGGCTGCCGACGAGATGCACGACGGCAAACTGCACTTTTACGATGTGGGCATGGCCGAAATTCTGCTGCTGCCCGGCTCTACGCTGGTGGGGCACACGGTGGGCGAGACGGACTTCCGCGCTAACTACGGACTTAGTGTGCTGGGCATACGCCGCCACCAAGACTATTTGCTCGACAACTTGAAAGACCAACGGCTGAACGCGGCGGACATTGTGCTGGTGCAAGGCCCTTGGGAGCAGATTGCGCGCCTTAACAAATACGACGGTCAGGAGTGGGTGGTGATAGGCCAGCCCGAGGAGCAGGCGGCGCGTGTGACGCTCGACTACAAAGCGCCCCTTGCGGCCCTCATCATGCTGCTCATGGTGGCGGCCATGGCCTTCGACTTTATTCCTGTTGCCCCCGTCACGGCGGTGATGCTGGCTGCCGTGGCCATGATATTTACAGGTTGCCTGCGCAGTGTGGAGGCGGCCTACAAAACTATCAACTGGGAGAGCATTGTGCTGTTTGGGGCCATGCTGCCGATGTCGACGGCGCTCGAAAAGACGGGTGCCGACCAACTGGTGTCGCACGCGCTGGTGCAGCTCACGGGCAGCGGCGGTACGTACTTGCTGATAGCGGCCATATATGTGGCGACATCGCTGCTCACGTTTTTCATATCGAACACGGTGACGGCGGTGCTCATGGCGCCTATTGCGCTGCAGGCGGCCCATGCGCAGGGCATCAGTGCTGTGCCCGTGCTCATGGCGGTGACGGTGGCGGCAAGCATGTGTTTTGCGTCGCCATTCTCTACCCCGCCCAATGCGCTGGTGATGTCGGCTGGCGGCTACAAACCTATTGACTATGTGCGCGTGGGATTGCCCCTGCAAATTGTCATTGGCATTGTCATGGTGCTGCTGTTGCCGCTGATTTACTAAGGGCTGCGCTTGCGCGCCAATGTGCTAATGTGGCAATGTGCTAATAACCAAGCGAACTCAGGCCGCAAACGCTACCTCTAATGGGGGCGACGCGTCTCGCGTCGGGAAAATAAGGCAATGTTCTTACACTATAAAGGCTCACAGACAGCAGTATTTACACTTCTGCCTGTGAGCCTTTGCCTTCAATCCCGACGCGAGACGCGTCGCCCCCATTAGAGGTAGCGTTTGGGGCTTGAGTCCGTTCGCTTGGTTATGTTTTACCGCAATATTCTCAAAATGTACACAAGAGTAGTTGTAACGCTACGGCGTCAGCCCGTTAGCATATTACGCGCTGCCGGATATGAGAAAAGCCAAGGAACACCCCGGGGGGAGATCCTTGGCTTTTCAGCTATTATAATGATTGTTTGACGCGATACTAATGCGCAGCTTACTTGCCAAGCTTGGCAGAAAGCTTTTGCAGCATGTCCACTGTCATGCGGTCGAGGTCGTACTCGGGCTTCCAGTCCCACTCCTGACGTGCACAAGTGTCGTCGAGGCTGTTGGGCCATGAGTCGGCATTGGCCTGCTTGAGAGGCTCTACCTTGTACTCCATTTCGAACTCAGGCTTGTACTTGCGTATGGCGGCGAGCACACCCTCGGGGTCGAAGCTCATGGCGGCAATGTTGAATGCGTTGCGGTGAACAAGGCGTGTGGGGTCGGCCTCCATCAACTCAACAGCTGCGCGCAGGGCATCGGGCATGTACATCATGTCCATGTAAGTGCCTTTGGCAATGGGGCATACAAACTTTTCGCCACGAACGGCCGAATAGTAGATGTCGCAAGCATAGTCGGTGGTGCCGCCACCAGGCAATGTAACGTATGAGATGAGGCCTGGGAAACGCACGGCACGGGTGTCAACGCCATACTTGCGATAGTAGTAGTCGGAGAGCAACTCGGTGGTTACCTTTGACACACCATAGATGGTGCGCGGGCGCTGAATGGTATCTTGTGGTACGTGATTGGGAGGCGTTTCGGGACCGAACGAACCGATTGAGCTTGGGGTGAACACCGCACACTCGTGTTCGCGTGCTACCTCGAGCACATTCCAAAGGCCGTCAATGCCAATTTTCCATGCCAACTGCGGACGGCCCTCGGCCACCACGCTCAACAATGCGGCAAGGTTGTAGACGGTGTCGACCTTGTGCTTGAGCACTACTTCGGCTATCATCTCGCCATTGGTAACGTCGCAGATTTCAGCTGGACCACTTTCGGCCAATTCGCCCTTGGGGGCTGCACTGGGAATGTAACCGCACACTACGTGGTCGTTGCCATAAATGCCGCGCAACTTCATGGTAAGCTCAGAACCTATCTGTCCTGTAGCACCAATCACCAAAATATTCTTCATCTTTTTTGTATAAAGGATTTTGTTAGTTTGACGTGTCTGTTATTACACACGTGCAAAGGTGCAATCTTTTTTTGAGATTTATGCGCACTCTGTGGTTATTTTTCAAAAAAAATACGTTACTTTGCGGTGACTACGACAAGGGGGCGCATGGCGCGCCTTGCCGCTGCTTGGTGAGAAATCTTTTTATAAATCACACTTATACAAATGTACGGTAAATTTCAAGAACATCTTCAGCAGGAGCTGAAGGATATTAAGGACGCTGGCCTCTACAAGGAGGAGCGCCTGATTGAAGGCCCCCAGCAGGCCGCTATCCAGGTTAAGGGCAAGGAAGTGCTTAACTTTTGCGCCAACAACTACCTTGGTCTGTCAAACAACCCGCGCCTTATAAAGGCTGCCAAGGACATGATGGACCGCCGCGGCTACGGCATGTCGAGCGTGCGCTTTATTTGCGGTACACAGGACGTGCACAAGGAGCTTGAGGCTGCCATCTCAAAGTTCTTCAAAACTGAGGACACCATTCTTTACGCTGCTTGCTTCGATGCCAACGGCGGTGTGTTTGAGCCATTGCTCACTGCCGACGATGCCATCATTTCGGACGCGCTGAACCACGCCTCTATCATTGACGGTGTGCGTCTGTGCAAGGCTAAGCGCTACCGCTATGCCAACGCCGACATGGAGGACCTCGAGCGCCAGTTGCAGGCTGCCCAGGAACAGCGTTTCCGCATTATCGTGACCGACGGTGTGTTCTCAATGGACGGCAACGTGGCTCCTATTGACAAAATTTGCGACCTGGCCGAGAAGTACGACGCTCTGGTGATGGTTGACGAGAGCCACTCTGCCGGCGTGGTAGGCCCCACTGGCCGCGGTGTGAGCGAGTTCTTCAATACTTATGGCCGTGTAGACATCTACACCGGCACACTGGGCAAAGCCTTTGGTGGTGCCATGGGCGGCTTTACTACTGGCCGCAAGGAGATAATCGACATGTTGCGCCAGCGCTCACGTCCTTACCTCTTCTCTAACTCTGTTGCCCCTGCCATTGTGGGTGCTGCACTCGAAACATTCAAGATGTTGGACGAGAGCAACGAAATTCACGACAAGTTGGTTGAGAACGTGAACTACTTCCGCGACAAGATGATGGCTGCCGGCTTTGACATCAAGCCTACACAGAGCGCCATCTGCGCCGTGATGCTTTACGATGCCAAACTGTCGCAGGTGTATGCTGCCAAGCTGCAGGAGGAGGGTATCTACGTAACGGGCTTCTACTACCCCGTTGTGCCTAAGGACCAGGCCCGCATTCGTGTGCAGATTTCGGCCGGCCACAACCGCGAACACCTCGACAAGTGTATCGCTGCCTTTATCAAGGTGGGCAAGGAACTGGGTGTGCTGAAGTAAGCCTCTGCCCATAGACGCGACACATATATTTATACTATTAAAGCCAGAAAGCGGCATCTCTTGCTAAAGATGCCGCTTTCTGGCTTTTTCTTTTTAGGGAGGGGGGCGCGTGTAAAATCAGAATTTGATGAATGGTATCACGTTAATAGTGTGGCCACGCTCCTCTATTACACATTCCTCACCCATTGTTACTATGCACAAGTTGTTGCATTTAAGTTCGCCGGCACACTCTATGAGGCTGTTTATTTCGCGCTTTGCGGCCTTGGCCGATGTCATATCATAGCACACCTGTACGAGCCTCTCGACCACATGGCCACTGCGCACAACGAAATCGACTTCCTTGTCATTGCGCGAGCGGTAGTAGAATAAGGACTTTTCGGTGTCGTAGCCGCGACGTATGAGTTCGACAAACACCATGTTTTCAAGCAAACGACCTAAATTTTCGCCCAGGTTAAACGCCTTTGCCGTTACAAAGCCATTGTCAACAACATACACCTTTTGGGGTGCCTTGGCCATTAACTTGAGTTTGTTGTTGTATCGCGGCAGATAATAAAAGAGGTAAGGTTCCCTTAAATACTCCATATACTTTTTGGTAGTCGCTACGCTTGAAAAACCCAAGTCGGAGGCCAAATCAGTGGCGCTGAAAGGATTGCAAAAGTTTGAAAGCATATACATTGCCAAATCGTTCAGATCGGACACATTGCGCACTCTATGACGCTTGGCGGTGTCCTTCCACACTATCGAGTCAAACAATGTGGAGAGGTAGCTCTGTGCTATGTTTCTCGATATGACGGTCTCGGGGTAACCACCATTATGCAAATAGTCGGCTTGTAGGGCTTCGGCTTGGGCCGTTTGCTCAGGCGCCAGTTGCTTCAGTTCTAAGTGATGCCAGGCAAAGAACTCGTCGATGCTGAAAGGCAACATGCTGACCTGTATGTAACGGCCTGTCAGCAATGTGGCCATCTCGCTGCTTAGCAGTTTGGCATTACTACCCGTTATAACCAAGTTGATTCCATTGCGATATAACTTTGACACCCATAAATCCCAGCCATCAAGATTTTGCACCTCATCTAATAACAGGTAGTCAAATGCAGGGTACACTTGCTGCAAGGCTTGCCACACCGCGTTCTCGTCCCAGGCAGAAAGCAGCTGCCCGTCATCGAAGTTGAGATAGGCAAAATTCTTGTTTTTAAGCATCAATATGGCTTCTGTTGATTTGCCCGTACGACGAGGCCCGGTTATCAACTTTATTTGTGGACACGACAACAACGCATCTGTATCGTATGGCGTACGTCGCGACAAATATGGCCGCGCAACAAGCACGTCGCGCTCTTTCTTTTGGTTGGTGATGATGGTTAGCATGGTTTTGCGCTTTGTTTGAAGCACAAATATAGCCGATTTTGTTCAGTTTGTGCATCGTATTGAATAAAAAACGTACTATTTTATTCAATACGACGTGCGAATTGAACAAAATCGGCGTTTTTTGCAGGCGCGATATTGCGGCGGCACGTACACAAAGAAATGGCGGAAACAGATGCGCTGCCCTGTGTAGAGCGAGGCTTTCTGTTTCCGCCATTATAATTTAGCCATGTCTACGTCAAGGCGCGCATCAGCACACCTTTTCGAGTTTCTTCATTACGCTGAAGATGAATATGAACGAGATGAGGCAGAGGGCTACCAACACGCCCCACACGACTACCAAGGGTACTTTGCCCCAAAGGAAACCGGGGATTGACACGAGCATGTTGCCGGCAGCAGTGGCTACAAACCAACCGCCCATCATGGTACCCTTGAGCTTGGGAGGGGCTACCTTTGACACGAACGAGATGCCCATGGGCGAGAGCAACAGCTCGCCGAAGGTGAGAATGAGGTAGGTGAGGATAAGCCAGTTGGGTGACACACGGTCGCCTTCGCCCACACCGATTGAGGCCAATATCATGACTACATAGCCAATGCCGGCCACGAGCATGCCGAGCCCGATTTTGCGGGGTGCCGAGGGCTCCTTGCCCTTGCTGGCGAGCCAGCCGAAAATGGCCATGCTCACGGGGGTGAGACCTACTACGAAGCAGGGGTTGAACTGCTGGAAGATGGGGGCCTGAATGCTGATGCCGTCGGGGGTGAGGGCGGTGTACTTGTAGCCTAAGGCTGCAAGGCATGCCAATATGACGATGCCCGAAATACCCTTGCCCTTGCCCGTTTTGCTCTGGAAGAGTGAGAAGAGGGCGTAGATGATGACGATGCACAACAGAAGGTTGGTAACGTCGAAGGCCATGCTCTCAAGGCCGCTGCTGTGGGTGGCGGTGTACTCATCGGCAAAGAGGGTGAGGGTGAGACCGTTCTGGTGGAAGGCCATCCAGAAGAAGATGACTACGGCAAACACGAGGCAGAGGGCCACGATGCGGTCCTTGGTGTCCTGCTTGCTAAGCTCGGGCTCAGACTCGGCAGTGGCGGTCTTGCTGGCAGCAGCCTTGGGGGCCGGTGCTGAAATAACCTGCTTGAAGGTGCCCTGGAAACCATAGTAGATGCCTATTGACACGATGAGCGAAATGCAGGCCACGCCAAAGGCGTAGTGGTAAGAGTCGGCCACACTCGCACCAAAGTTGTGCTGGGCGTACTCCATGATTTTGACTGCGGCGGTAGGTGCGAAGAGGGCACCGATGTTGATGGCCATGTAGAAGATGGAGAAGGCGGAATCGCGCTTGCCTTGCATCTCGGGCGAGTTGTAGAGGTCGCCGACCATTACCTGCAGGTTGCCCTTGAAGAGGCTGGTACCGACGCTGATCATGATGAGTGAACCAAACATGAGTGCGATGCCCAAGGTGTCTTTTCCAGCAGGGATTGAGAGCATGGCGTAGCCAAGGAACATGACAATGATACCGGTGGTAACACACTTGCTGTAACCGATTTTGTCGGCCAGCATACCGCCAAACAATGGCAACAGATATACAAGGGCCAGGAAGCTGGAGTAGACAGCTCCGGCAGTGTCTGCCTCCCAATCGAAGTTGGCTTTGAGGAAGAGCACGAACACGGCTAACATGGTGTAGTAGCCAAAACGCTCGCCAGTGTTGGCAAGGGCAAGGGCATAGAGCCCTTTGGGTTGTCCTTCGAACATAGATGGATAATTATTTGTTGTTTGAATTTATGAATTTTCGGTTTGTTGTGCAGTGTGTGGCGGTGTGAGTTCGGACTTGAGGAATTTGCCTGTATAGCCCACGCCGCTCTCGGCCAAGCCCTCGGGGGTGCCCTCGTAGAGCAGTTGGCCACCGCCGCGTCCGCCCTCGGGCCCCATGTCGATAAGGTAGTCGGCCACCTTGATGACGTCGAGGTTGTGCTCAATGACTATCACCGTGTTGCCACGGTTGACAAGGCGCTGCAGCACGTCCATGAGCACGCGTATGTCTTCGAAATGAAGACCTGTGGTGGGCTCGTCGAGTATGTAGATGGTTTGTCCGGTGTCGCGCTTTGAGAGTTCGGTGGCCAACTTTACGCGCTGGCTTTCGCCGCCCGACAGGGTGGTTGAGCTTTGCCCAAGCTTGATGTAACCCAGACCGACGTCTTGCAACACTTTGATTTTGTGCAAGATGTTGGGCACGTTCTCGAAGAACTCTACAGCCTGGTTGATGGTCATGTCGAGCACATCGGCTATGCTTTTGCCCTTGAAGCGCACCTCGAGTGTTTCGTGGTTGTAGCGCTTGCCGTGGCATGCCTCGCAAGGCACGTACACGTCGGGCAGGAAGTTCATTTCGATGGTTTTGTAGCCATTGCCCTTGCACACCTCGCAACGGCCGCCACGCACGTTGAAACTGAAACGGCCAGGCTTGTAGCCGCGTATTTTGGCCTCGGGCAGGTTGACGTAGAGCGAGCGTATGTCGGAGAACACGCCTGTGTAGGTGGCGGGGTTGGAGCGCGGGGTGCGCCCAAGGGGACTTTGGTCGACGGCCACCACCTTGTCGACGTGCTCAAGGCCTTCGATGCGGTCGTAGGCCAACGGCTCGCGCAATGAGCGGTAGAAGTGCTGCGAGAGTATGGGCAGCAGGGTGTCGTTGATGAGGGTGCTCTTGCCCGACCCCGACACACCGGTCACGCCGATGAGGGTGCCGAGTGGAAAGTTGACGGTGACGCCCTTCAAGTTGTTGCCCCTTGCTCCCACCAGGCGCAACACATGGCCGTTGCCCTTGCGGCGAGCGGCCGGCACCTCGATGGCGCGACGGCCATTGAGATACTGCGAGGTGAGGGTCTGCGTCTGGAGCATTTGGGCGGGGGTGCCTTCGAACACTACCTCTCCGCCCAATCGGCCGGCGCGCGGCCCGATGTCGACCACATAGTCGGCGGCGAGCATCATGTCCTTGTCGTGCTCAACGACCACCACGGTGTTGCCAAGGTCGCGCAACTCCTTGAGCGAGTTGATAAGGCGCACGTTGTCGCGCTGGTGGAGGCCGATGCTGGGCTCGTCGAGTATGTAAAGCACGTTGACGAGTTGCGAACCTATCTGTGTGGCTAACCTGATGCGCTGGCTCTCGCCACCCGAGAGGGTCATGGAGGAGCGCGACAACGACAGGTAGTCGAGTCCGACGTCGAGCAGAAACTTGAGGCGCGACATCAGCTCTTTGAGTATTTCGTGTGCTATGGCCCGGTGTTTGCTATCTAACTGTACCTCGACGTTGGACAGGAAGTCGTATAGCTCGGCTATGTCCATATTGGAGAGTTCGGCTATGGTTTTGCCGGCAAAGCGGTAGGCCATGGCCTCCTTGTTGAGACGGGCGCCGTGGCATTCGGGGCAGACGGTGGTCTTTGAGAACTGCTCGGCCCAACGCTGCGAGGCGGCTCCCATGTCGGAGTCGGCCATTTGCTGTATGTACTTGACAAGGCCGTCAAACTCTACGTAGTAGTCATCGGTGGTGTGGGCTACCTGTGCTGGTATGCGCAAGCGGTCGGCACGGCCGTTGAACACCTCGTCGAGGGCCTCAGGCGGGAGGTCGCATATGGGGGTTTTAAGGTCGCAGTCGTAGTCGGCAAGCACCGACTGTATCTCCCAAAATATGAGTGCGTTGCGGTATTTGCCCAATGGGGCAAGGCCGCCCTCGCGTATGCTCAACTTGTCGTCGGGCACTACTTTGTCGTGGTCCATCACGCTCACATAGCCCAGGCCCTTGCACTTGGGGCAGGCGCCTTGGGCTGAGTTGAACGAAAAGTTGTGCGGGGCTGGCTCGCGGTAGGCTATGCCCGACGCGGGGTCCATGAGTTGCTTGGAGAAGAAGCGTGTTTGGTTGTCGGCAGCGTCGAGCACCATCATCACGCCCCCACCCTGCTGCAAGGTTTGTGCCACACTTTTGTGCAGTCGTTCAGCGTCCTTGGCCTTTACGGCGAGCTTGTCTACCACCACTTCGATGTCGTGGTTTTTGTAACGGTCGAGGCGCATGCCGGGTGTGGCCTCGCGCAATTCACCGTCGACGCGAACGGTGAGGAAGCCTTTGCGGCGCACCGTTTCAAACAGCTCCTTGTAATGTCCCTTGCGACTGCGCACAAGGGGGGCGAGCAGGTATACTTTGTGCCCTTCGTAGGCGGTGAGTATCATGTTGACAATGCGCTCCTCGGTGTATTTTACCATCTTCTCGCCCGTGACGTAGGAGTAGGCCTCGGCCGCACGAGCATAGAGCAGGCGCAGAAAGTCGTATATCTCGGTTACCGTGCCTACGGTGGAACGCGGATTTTTGCTGGTGGTCTTCTGCTCTATACTTATGACGGGGCTGAGACCGGTGATTTTGTCGACGTCGGGGCGCTCAAGGTTGTCGAGGAAGTTGCGCGCGTAGGCCGAGAATGTCTCGATATAACGGCGCTGGCCTTCGGCGTAGAGTGTGTCGAACGCGAGCGAACTCTTGCCCGAACCGCTCAGGCCGGTTATGACGCACAGGCTGTGGCGCGGCAGTGTCACGTCCACATTTTTCAGGTTGTGTACGCGTGCGCCATATATTTCGATGTTATTGTCTGATTTAGTTTCTGACATCAGTGCATTTAGGTTTATTCTGTCGTCGTGCCGCTCTCGGTGTAACCGCGCAACACGTTTATCACCTTTTTGATGTTGTAGTGCTTGCCGTCGGCACCGCGTGCCTGAATGTTGAGGTAGTATCCGCCATCGGACACTGCATGGCCGGCGCTGCGGCCGTCCCAACCGCCGGCAGGGTCGGTCCACTCATAGAGTTTCTTGCCCCAACGGTCGAACACCATGGCCTTGAACGACACGATGCTCTTGTACCCCTCCTTGACGCGGAACACGTCGTTGACGCCATCGCCATTGGGAGTGAAGGCGTTCGGCACTTCGAGCTTTGACTCGGATATGGCTATGCTGAAAGGCTCGTCCATCTCGTAGGCTATGGTGTCGGTGCCCTGCACAAAACTGACGCGCAGCTCAACACTGAATGTGCCTGACTGCAAGAACTCATATTCGGTGTCTTGGTCGTAACGCACAAGGAATGGGGCCGTATCGCCGCTGCGCGTGAAACGCCACTCGTAAAGGGGAGTGTAGTTGCCCGTGTGCTCGGGACAAGCCTTGAACGTGGCTTTGAACGGGGCAGAACCGTCGTATTGGGTCTCGCTCACCTCCTGCCCGTCATCGTCGGTGTAGGTCATGACGGGATTGGCGGTGGGCAGGTCATCGCTCTGCGCAGCTATGGTAATGATGCCGCACACTAACGTGAGCAAAAATGATATGAAGCGCTGCATAAGTGGTTGTATCTGATTAGAGGAATTGTCTTGAAATGCAAAAGTAATAAATTATGTGCAATATGTAAGCTGCGCACCCCCTAAATCTGTCAGAATGAAGCCTTATGAGCGTCTGAGATGCTTGCAAATTTAATATTTAACATTCGGGGTTTCGGGGTGCTACTTTCGGTGGATCACTAAACACTTGTTAACTATCTGACAAATGCCAACTCTGCCCATAAACACAAGGGGTCTGCAAGCTGGGAGCACGCAAAGGGGGACGCTTTTAGCAAGTCTTAAAAATGGGCCTCACAGAACGGCAATGTGGTGATAATCAAGGCGGAACACTTGCACAACTCGTCAAAAATTCGTACCTTTGCACCCGTAAACCTCACGAGGCGGACATTTGGCAACCCTCCGGGCAAGCCGAAAGTCCCTTGGTGCATTTGCCGTTTTTATCTGCAGATTCCGCTGCAAGCATCACAGGCTCAAAGGCAGTATGGCTAAACTGACCACTATTGGAGCCGGCGGCAATCCTCGTGGCAAAACTTATCAGATGACTATCAAACAAGTAATTCTTATCTTAGCAACTCTCGTAACATTCGCATTCCCCACAACCGCCGCTGCACAGCAGCATGGCAAAGCATCTTACTACAGCAACAGACTGCACGGACGCCGCACCAGCGACGGCTCGCGCTACCATAAAGACAGCCTCACATGCGCACACCGCACTCTGCCGTTCGGCACACTGCTCAAAGTGACTAACAAGAACAATGGCAAAGAGGTGGTGGTGAAGGTTACCGACCGCGGGCCTTTCGGCCACGGACGCGTGGTGGACCTCTCCATGGCCGCCGCACGCGAACTGGGCATGGTGGGCCATGGTGTGGCCTCGGTAAAGGTTGAACGCATCGGCACTGAAGGACAGGCCGCCGACGACAGACCTGCCGGACTGCCCGAAATGAAATATCTTGACCCCGCTACAGGCAGATACTACTCAATGAAGGAGTGGAAAGCACGTGGCGAGGAACGCCGAAAGCAGCAAGCACACTACCGCGTGCTCAACACTAAACTGACTGCTAAAAACGCCACAAGAACGTCTACACATAAACGCAACAAGTAGCATTCCGCTACACATTGTCCTTGTAGGTGGTGCACGGGCGCCTTACGCCTAAAACACCTACCCACAAGCAGCGGAATCTGACTCTTTATAATACAGCCTCTGCCCCACCACGGGCGGAGGCTTTCTTTTTGCACGGCTCACTGTCCCACAGGCTACCGAGGGGTGGACTAACAAGGGGGGGGCACTAAAGGCTGGACCAAGTTGCACAATATGCAAAATTGTACGTATATTTGCAGAAACAAACCTAACACCGCACATTATGGCCCGCTATATTAACCCTTTTACAGACTGGGGCTTCAAACACATTTTCGGACAAGAAATAACAAAGGACTTGCTCATCAGCTTTCTTAACGACTTGTTCGAAGGTGAGTTTTGCATAGCCTCGCTCGAATTTAAGAACAACGAGCACATTGGCTTGACCGAGGATGCACGAAAAGTTATTTTCGACATCTACTGCACCACCAATGAAGGACGACACCTCATCATTGAAATGCAAAACCGCATGCAGGAGCATTTCATCGACCGCGCGCTCTACTACTCCTCACGTGCTATTATCACACAAGGGCAAAAGGGCGAATGGGACTACGAGCTGATGCCGGTCTATACCATCTGCTTCCTCAACTTTGAGGATGCGCACCTAAAAGAGCGCAAGTTCCGTACAGACCTTGTATTGGCTGACCGCGACACAGGACAGGCTGTTACCGACCACCTGCGCATTGTTTATTTAACGCTCCCATTATTTACGAAAAAGGAGCACGAATGTAATAACGACTTTGAACGTTGGATATATGTATTGAAGAATATGAATGTATTTGAAAGAATGCCCTTCATGGCCAAGAATGCTGTGTTCCGCAAGTTGGCCGAAATCTCCGACATTACAGCACTGAGCAAAGAGGAACACGAGAAATACGATGAAAGCATCAAAATCCTGCGCGACAATTATGCTACCTTCAAATTCGCCATAAAAGAAGGACACGACAAGGGACGTGCCGAGGGACGTGCTGAGGGACAAACTAAGGAAAAGAAGCAGATCGCACAGAACATGCTGAAAGAAGGCATGGCCGTCAGCCTTATATGCAAGATGACGGGACTTGACGAGCAAGAGGTTTTGAAGCTCAAAGACGAGTAATACAGACTACTGCCGAAAGGCCATGCGCGTCACCATGCGCATCACATTATAAAACAAGGCGCCAACCATTTGTCATACCCACCTCCACGCAGGTGGTACCGACAAATGGTTGGCGCCTTGTGCTTTATTGCAATATGCCATCACTTTATTGAGGAGAGGACGGCTGCACCTACACAATAGCGGCACACACGTCTAACATGGCACAATGCAACGTTACAATGTAGTTGGTGCATCAATTCCAGCTGATGAATTTGCCATCGGCAGTGATGCCACGCACACTCACGTCAAGCGTCTGGCCGTTGTGCGAATTTGTAAAGAACACCACACTGGCACTGCCCTGTGCGTCGCTGCATACGCGCGGCGCCCACATCAATGTGCGGCGCACATCGCGCTCCGAAGGCAAATCGAACTTGCGATAGTTGGGCGAATAGAACTTTGTGGCCGGGCTAAAGCCTTGTATGTGGCGGTACTCGCGGCCCTTCTTGTTATTCGTTCGATAGGCATCGGGCATTTCGTAAATATATACCGCATAACGGGCCCACGAGCCACGCACTTCGTCGCCAGTTATGGCACTCTCGCGCTTGTTGTCCTCGACAAAAGCCACCGACTTCGTATTCTCACAATCAACGCGCATCAGGGCCGAACCGATATTGCGGGTCGTATCAACAAAGCAATTATTCATGTACACAAATATGACATGGCAACCGTTGTTCTCATACGAGCCGCTAAACCAGTTGTCGGCATAGCTGGCATCGCCCTTACGGTCGGCCGAGGCCCAAAAGTCTTCAGCACTCTGCCCCTTTTCGCGTTGCACATTATCAAGCTCGTCAAGCAGCCGGGTGTCGTCCACCAAACCATAGCGGTCGTATTCCAGGTCAGTGCCGAGCAGCCTCAGCACGTCTACGAACTCCACCTTCGAGTCATAACCAAGGTCCTTGATGTGCTCCCACGTCTTTTGCACATTGATGTAGTGCTGCGTTTTCGACACGCCATTACGCTCACCGCCGCCATAAGTATAGCGGTTACCCGTAAAGCCCTTGTACTTGCGTGCACGTGCCACAACTTCAGCCGTACCACTGATGTTCACCACCACGCGCTGCAGCGTGTCCTTCCATTCAAAGAGCCGGTCCTCAACAGGCGGCACACCCGCCGGCACCTGTGTGGGCTGATAGAGTGGCAGGTTCATCTGCGGGGCAAACAAGGGCCGCAAGCGCGGTTCAAACCAGCGGTCTATGGCCAGACGGCTCCAACGGCGCTTGTTATTCTCGCGCAGACTGAACTGGGTGAGGTATTCGCCCACAAAGTCTACATTCGATTCAAAAGCAAAACACCCTTGGGCATCTGTCACAGTGGCACCCTCTATGCCCTCGCCCGTAAGGGCATTGCCAGCATACCGGTAGCCACGCAGGTCGAGCGACACGCCGGCATAAGGTTCCCGCTTGTTGTTGTCGCGATAAACAGTGCCACGCACAATCAGTTTATCCTCAATAGGCTGCCGCAATTTGAACGTGTCGCGACCGCACATCACATCAAAAGTGTTAGCTTGCCACCCCTGCACCCGCAGCAGCAGGTCGAGCATGCGCCTGTGTGCCGCATCATTGCGCACAAAGTACAAGTCGGGGCGGTTGATATAGCCACGCACCTCCGAGGCAAGCAGCAAGTTGGCAGCCATACCCCCGTCAGCCGTTTGCGTTATGTTGCCCTGCTCATCGCGCACAGCCACCGACATCATGGCACCGCTCACCGGCCGCTTGTTGGCATCAACGGCCTTGATGGTGACAACAGCGGGCGAGAACGGGTCGTACTCGGCAGCATTTTGCCTCACGTCGAGCGTGGCCATGCGCAAAGTGTCGGCATGGTCGAGTGGCACCCAAAACAAGCGGTTGGCAAGGCTGCGTCCGTCGGCACCAAACAGTTCGAGCCGGTTCACGCCGCCACGCAAAGCCCGCTGTGGCACAAGCAGCTCCACAGGCTCCACGCCCATCGTAAGGGTGTCAAAGTAGCACACATTCTCGCGGTTAAACACGGCCAGGCCGAGCAAATTGTCAAGACGTGCCAACGAGTCGGAAGCCGTCACCACCACATCGACCCCCTCAGCTGTCACATCAGCCGTCAGCGCATAGCCCTGCACCGCGTCGGGCAAAGGCAGTTGCTTTCGTTCGACACCCTTCACTTTGCGCTGCACATTGAGATGGTGGCCGCCCACCTTGGCATAGCCGTTGTCAAAACCGGCCGGCAAGTCAAAATCGCCCATACCCTCATACTCAGGCTGGGCCGTAAGGGCAAGCGAGCCGTCGGCACGGTACACACTTATGGTGTCGTCTACCGGATTACCGCGTCCGTCGGTCAACTTAAATGCCAGACGCTGCCCCACCCCGCTGATGCGATTTCCGCCCTCAGGGTAAAAGGTGAGCATGCGGTCGTCAGACTTTGTCATGGAATAAGGCCGCGGACAAGCCAGACTCAAGTGGGTGTTACGCTCAATACTGGGAATGTAGAGTTGCGTGATGTCGGCCTGTGCGGGTGCAACCGATTTCTTTTGAGGATTAGTGCCCACCGCAAACACTGGTATCACACGCGAGTAGCAAGCAGCCTCGCCCCAGTTCACCATTTCACGCGTGTAAGCCCGTATTTCGTAGTAGCCGGCATGCACAGGCATGGCCAGACTCATAGCACCGTCTGCCGTGCCCATACTGTCGAGTTTGAGCAGTTGTTTGCACATCTGTTGGCCGTCGGCATCATTCAGTTCAACATACAGCACGCGGCTGAGCGTAGTAGGCTTCAGCGACGAGGCGCGCACCACGTATGCCTTGTACCACAAGGTGTCGCCCTCAAGGTAGGCCGAATTGTCAAGGTGCAAATACACCTTCTCACGCGGAAAGTCATAGTCAAAACGTGCCGCAGCCTTGAACTTTGCAAACAGGGCCTCCACATCGCTTGTTGGCTGCGCCTTGCCCACAAGTGCGAGCAACAACATGACGGCAAATAATAGGTTCCTCATTGTCAGTATAAATAACGGAGTGACAAGTTGATAAGTTGACAAGTTGATAAGTTGACAAGTTAACGGGTTGACGGGTAAGTTTGTATACGTTCCTTATAACACCACAAATAGTGCAAAACATACTTACCTGTCAACCCGTCAACTTATCAACTAACCCATCACATCAGCCCAGCAGCTGCTTTACGAGAGTCGAAATAGCCTTACCATCGGCACGCCCGGCCAGTTTTTTGCTGGCCACGCCCATCACCTTGCCCATATCCTTCATGCTTGTGGCACCAGTTTCGGCAATGATAGACTTAATTTCAGCCTCCAGTTCCTCAGCGCTGAGTGCCTTGGGCAGATATTCCTCAATCACCACAGCCTGAGCTTCCTCCTCCTCGGCCAGGTCCGGACGGCTCTGTTCGCGGTAGAGCGCAGCCGTGTCACGGCCCTGCTTAGCCAGTTTCGACAAAATTTTGAGCGCGGTGGCGTCATCAAGCGTATCGTTGGCTCCCGGGGCAGTCTTAGCCTCGATAAAGAATTTCTTTACGTTGCGCAAGGCCTCAAGGCGCATTTTATCCTTAGCCTTCATCGCAGCAATAATGTCCTTACTTACCTTTTCAAATATGTCCATTTTTGCGTTGTATATTTGTTATATTATGCTATCTATCTTCATGTCAGCGGCCTACCTGTGCGAGAGTTCGCTGATACTCTGCAAGCATTCAGCCGAGCGCTTGAAGGTAGGCACCTCCTCCACCTGTTTGAGCAGCGCCTCGTTGTTGAGGTCATCATCGTTAAATATGTAGCAGCGAGCGCGTCGGCGCACCCGTGTCGATGTGCCATAGTAAACCGTGCGGCGCCCCAACTTATCAGCATCGTCAGCGTCAACCTCCAGTTTGTTGTTCCGCTCGCGTTTCTTCGTGCCATACAGCCCAAAGCCCGAGGCAATAATAGTAATTTTGATAGTCTGCCCCAACTGCGGGTCAAAGGCCAGTCCCCACTTCGTTTCAATGTCCGAGTTAAAATGTCCCATAAAGGCATTTATCTCGTCCACCTCGCCCGTACGCAAGGTAGCACCATCATCGCTGCTCGTGGTGATGGCTATCAGTATATGGCTGGCGTCAAACACATCATTGTTGTTGAGTAGCGGCGAGTTGAGCGCATCATTGATAGCCCTCGTCACACGGTTCTCGCCCTCGGCATATCCCGTCGACATCACCGCCACACCGCCATTGCGCAGCGTCGTGTTCACGTCCTGAAAATCCAGGTTCACGCGGCCGTGCATCGAAATAATCTCGGTGATAGAGCTCACCGCCGTCGACAGCGTCTCGTCAGCCCGCTTAAAGGCATTAATAATGCTCAAGTCGCTGTAGATGTCACACAAGCGCTGGTTGTTAATCACCAGCATGGCGTCCACCTCCTTCGACAGCTTATCAAGGCCGTCGAGCGCCTTGTCAATCTGCTTTTCGCGTTCAAACAAAAACGGTATCGTCACAATGCCCACCGTTAGTATGCCCTTTTCGCGAGCCGCATGCGCTATCACGGGCGAAGCCCCCGTACCTGTGCCACCGCCCATACCAGCCGTTACAAACACCATTTTGGTCTCATCGTCAAGCGCGGCGTTTATCTGGTCAAGACATTCGTTGGCCAGCGCGGCCCCACGTTCGGGATCGCCCCCCGCCCCGAGTCCCGGTCCGAGCTGCAGGTGGTCAGGCACAATATTGTCGTCGAGCGCCTTCTTGTCGGTATTAGCCACAAGATAGCGCACCTCGGGTATGTTGTCGCGATACATCTGGCCCACGGCATTACCGCCGCCGCCGCCCACACCAATCACCTTGATAATGCGCGGTGTAGTCACATTCGCTATCTGTATCAATTCATCTTCCACTTCCATACTTTCCTGGTGTGTTTAACGTCATGGGCGCAACAAGGTTATAAAGCCGCACCTCATGCGCAGCATTATAACCTTGTACCTTACATATATATTGCCTTATGACGTAATATTTACATTAAAAAGAGATTACCGAGCCCGGCGCGGCGGCAGGTGCGGCAGCGTTCAGGCTCTCAGGCTCAATAGCCACATTGCTGTACGACTTAGCCTTGATGTCCGAGAGCGCCTCCTTTGAGCGCTTGTAAGTCGGTGTAAGCTCCACGAGCGAGATAATCTCCTCATTGTCAAGGTCATCAAGCCCAAACAAGAAGAAGCGCGGACGGCGGCGGAGCGTACCCTTCTTGTCGCCACCGTAAAAGTTAGAGCGGCGTTCCTCATTCTCCTCGTCCTTTTCAATCTCCATTTGTCGGCGGCTCTCAGCCTCAGCATCGAGCTTGCTCTTCATGCCCGTCACATTGCTTATGCCAAAGCCCGTGGCCAGAATGGTTATCTTAACCTGCTTGCCCAGCGTCGGGTCTGTGTTCAAGCCCCACTTGGTCTCCACATCATCGTGGAACTTCGACATAAAGTCGTGCACCTCGTTCATCTCGTCCATCATGAGCGTGTCGCCCTCCTTTTCGGCGCAGAACGAGATAGAGAGCAGCACCTTCTTCGAGTTAAAGATATCGTTATTGTTGAGCAGCGGTGAGTGCAGCGCTGCCTCGATAGCCTTGCTCACACGGTTTTCGCCCTCGCCGTAGCCCGTCGACATGATAGCCACACCACCGTCCTTGAGCACGGTGCACACATCACGGAAGTCGAGGTTGATAATACCGTGCATCGTAATAATCTCGGCTATTGAGCGTGCCGCGATGCTCAGCGTGTTGTCAGCCTTTTCAAAGGCCGAGAGCACATTGAGTTCGGGGTAAATCTCGCGCAGACGTTCGTTGTTGATAACCAGCAGCGCGTCGACATGCTTCGAAATCTCCTCCACACCGTCAAGCGCCTGGTCAATCTTCTTGTTACCTTCAAACAGGAAAGGAATGGTCACGATGCCCACCGTCAAGATGCCCATCGACTTAGCCTCGCGTGCAATGACAGGTGCGGCACCCGTACCCGTACCACCGCCCATACCGGCTGTGATAAACACCATTTTAGTACCATCGTTGAGCATGTTGTGAATTTGCTCCACGCTCTCCTCGGCCGCCTCGCGGGCCCTTGCCGGACGGTTGCCGGCACCAAGGCCCTCCTTGCCTATTTGCAGGCGCACGGGCACTGGCGAGTCGGCCAGCGCCTTAGAGTCGGTGTTACACACCACAAAGTTCACATCGTGAATACCCTCACGGTACATGTGGTTAACGGCATTACCGCCGCCACCGCCCACACCGATAACCTTTATAATCGAAGGCGTGGTAGTAGGCACGCCCATATCTATCAACAAATCGTTGTTATTATCTTCTGCCATGACTTTCAGTCGTTGTTATGGGTGGTTCTAAAAACAGATTTTTTAGTCCCCCTTATGTTATACACAGTGCACACACGACGGTGTATCACGCATCGCTGTCCTCCTTCACCAGGTTACCAAAGAAGTTGCTCATGCGCTTCCAAGAGTTCTTCCACTTGTTGCGGCGTTTCTTCTTAGCCTCCTCACGTTCCTTGCGCTCACGTTCGCGCTCCTCTATTTCGGCCTTGATGCGTGCTTCCTCCTCAGCCTTGCGTTGTGCTTCAGCCTCCTCAGCCTTTTTCTTGGCCTCGGCAGCAGCCAGTTCCTCAGCGCTCGGTTCGGGCTCTGTGTCCTTCGGTTCGTCAAACAAGTCGGGCTGGCCCAAAGTCCCGCCGCAACAGTTAATCTCGCCTTTGTCTATAAGCGCGATAGCCGCATTGCAGTCGCCATCGTTGTTAAGACCGGGATAGTCGGGTGTGCGGAGTGGAATGCGAATGCTGCGCACAAAGCGTATCTTCTCAAACTTGGTGTCGCGTGTAAAAGCCTTGTCAATATTGCGAATGTTGGCAGCGCCACCCGTTACAATCAAGCCACCAATGAGCTGGCTCACGTCGTAGTTCGACAACGATATTTGGTTCTTCACATTCAGCACAATCTCCTCCACGCGTGCCTCAACCAGACCCATAAATTCGTCGTACGGAATGGTACGTCCGTCGCGCAGGGCGATAGGCTTGTGCGCGTCAGTGTCACTCTCCTGCACAGCCGAGCCATACTTCAGCTTGAGTTCCTCAGCCTCGTCGTCCTCAATCTGCAGCGACATGATATCGCGGTTAATGTTGGCACCGCCGAGCGGTATAACTGCCAAGTGGCGCAGCAAGTTATTCTTGTACACCGCCACCGAGGTCGTTTCGGCACCCATGTCCACAAACACACAGCCCGAGCGCTTTTCGGGTTCGGTAAGCATAGAGTCGGCCAGTGCCTGCACGGTGATGGGCAGGTCGGCAATGGTCACCCCCGCCGTGCGGAAGCAGTTGCGTATCTCCTCGCGCACCGACGAGTTGGCCACGATGTTAAGGTAGTGTCCCTCAATGCTGTCGGCGAGTATGCCCACAGGGTCGATAGTAGTCTGCGCCCCCAGGTGGTACTCCTGCGGCACCGATTCAAGAATGTCGCGGTCGGCGCTGGCCGAAGTGCGGTTCTCGTCGCTGATGGCATCTACCATCTCCTGCGTAATCTCCACTTTCGAGTCAAAGTGGCGTGCCACCGTGTTGGCCACGGTGTGCATGCCCATACCGCCAATGCCCACATACACGCGGCTGATGCTCTTCTGCATCTTCTGCTCCAGCTTTTCACGCATGCTGATGATGCACTGCGTCATTTTGCTCACATTGTTGATGCGGCCCTTGCGTATGAAAGTGGTCGAAGGCTCCTGGGCGAAGGCAAGTACTTGAATGGCGCCGTCGGGCTGCTTGCGGCCTGCCACACCGGTCACCTTTGACGAGCCAAGCTCGATAGCTACTATAAAGTTGTCTTCTGTTGCCATTTATGTTGTTCGTTTTATTTTATACTAATGTAAGTTGGCGCTCACCCCTTTACGGGTTTGCGCCCCACTATCTGCGACACGTGTTCCACCGATATCTCGCTATACTTGTTCCACCCCACCTGGGGCAGCACCTTCGTGTAAAAGGTGTAAAGGTTGCGAAATTTGAGGCTGATGCTGTCCGTATCGCCAAAGTCAATAGTGTGTCCGCCCACACGCGGCACCAGCGTAAGGTGTTGCTGCGGCGTCACATATATTTGTTCTATCTGATTGTTCCAAAAGGGGTCGTCGCGCAGAAAGTTGCCCAGTCGCACCAATTGTTTCTGTGCAAAGGGGCGCGATATGCTGCCCGTGGCCACCACCAGGTCGGCCGAGTAGCCCTGCGGGTTCATGATGTGTCCGTGTTCGTCGATGTAGTAATCATCGCCATTGTCGGCCATCACGCGCAGCAGCGGCAGGCGTTGCTGTATGAGCACATTCAGCACCCCGCCCGGCGACTTGTAGCACTGCACCGAGTCAATAAAGGAGTTGCGGCGGAGTGCTTGCTCTATGGCAGCCCCGTCCACCTTGTCCATTTGGCGCCCCACGGGGTACAGCCCCGAGTTGCGCAGCAGGCGGTCGGCCTCCTCGGCCGTGATAAAGCCCGCGTGCGAGCTGTCGGCCACCGTAAAGTTCACTTGCCGGCACGTTGTGGTGTCGGCATGCGAGCTAAAATCGACAAAGGCAAAACACAGATAGACTATGATGCCCACCAAGAGTATGAGTTTGATAAACGTCTTCACCGCAATATGCTGTTGAGAGTTGTGGCGGCGCCCACACACAGAGGCTGTGCCCTGCGCGCCCCACTACTTGTGTTCGAGTATCTCCTTAATTTGCGGCACATAATCCACCGCATCACCGGCACCGAGCACTATCAGCACATCAAAGTCGTGCGACTTGACAAAGGCGGGAATGTCCTTCTTCTCTATCAAATGCTTCTCTATGCCCGGACGCAAATTGTCGTAAATAATCTGGCTCGTAATGCCAGGTATGGGCTTCTCGCGTGCCGGATAAATCTCTGTCAGTATCACCTCGTCCAACAGCGAGAGGCTGTCGGCAAAGTCCTTATAAAAATCGCGCGTACGCGTGTAAAGGTGCGGTTGGAAGATGGCCGCAATTTTGCGTCCGTCAAACACCTCGCGTATGCTCAGTATGCTCTGCTTTATTTCGGCCGGGTGGTGTGCATAGTCCGACAGCAGCACGTGCTTGTCGTTTTTCAGTGCAAAGTCAAAACGGCGGTCCACACCGGCAAACGATGCCATGCCGCGGCGTATTTCGTCGGCCGTGGCACCGGCCAGCTGGGCCAAGGCCATGGCAGCAATGCCATTGTCGATATTGATGCTCACTGGCACACCAAGCTCAATGTTGGCTATGTTCTCAATGGGCGACACGAGGTCGAACACGATGTGTCCGCCACCAATGCGTATGTTCTCGGCATGGAAATCGCCCTCCGTGCGGTCGTAAGTGTACACGCGTACACCCTCCTGCGGGTTGGGCTGCATTTTGAGTCCGCGGTGAATAATGAGCGCGCCACCCGGCTGGATAAGCTCGGTGTAGTGGCGGAAACTCTCAAGATAAGCCTCCTCGGTGCCGTAAATGTCGAGGTGGTCGGCGTCGGTGGCCGTAATAACCGTGGCATACGGGCGCAAGTGGTGGAACGAGCGGTCAAACTCGTCGGCCTCTATCACCACATAGGGCGATGTCTTGCTCAGCAAGTAGTTGGTGCCATAGTTCTTGGTTATGCCGCCAAGAAAGGCATTGCACCCCACGTGGCTCTCGTGCAGCAGATGTGCCGTCATCGAGGTGGTGGTAGTCTTGCCATGCGTGCCCGCCACGCAGAGGCCCTTCATTGAGCGTGTAAGGGTGCCGAGCACCTGTGCACGCTTCTGTATGTCAAATCCGTTCTCGCGGAAGTAGGTCAGTTCCTTGTGTGTGGCAGGAATGGCGGGTGTGTAAACCACCAGTGTCTCTGCCTTGTCACGACAAGCCGCGGGTATGAGGTCGGGATTGTCCTCGTAGTGTATGTCAGCGCCCTCGGCTCTGAGTTCTTCAGTCAGTTCGCAAGCTGTGCGGTCGTAACCGGCCACCACCAAACCTTGTGACAGAAAATAGCGCTCCAAGGCGCTCATGCCGATGCCACCTGCACCGACGAAATATACTGATTTCATTGTGGTGTTTGCTATATGAATGTGTGTGTCGGGCGCATTCCACAGCGGGGCCGGCCTTAGCAATGATGCAAAGCCCCGGCCCGGGATATTGGGAATGGCTCGACTGGTAATCTTGATTGTCAGGCGTTCGTACGTACCATGTGTGTGGCAGCCGCCACGCCCCTCGGTTTATTTGCCCTCGGCCAGTCTTATCACCTCATCGGCTATGTCGGACGCGGCATTTGGACGCGCCAGCTGTATGATGTTGTGACTCAGCGATTCAAGCTTTTCGTGGTCGGCCACGGTATTGATGGCCAGTGGCAACAGGGTGCGGCGTGCCTCGGCGTCGGGCACGTAGAGTGCGGCATTTTTCTGCACAAGTGCCAGGGCGTTTTTGGTTTGATGGTCCTCAGCCACATTGGGTGAGGGCACCAGTATCACGGGTTTGCCTAACAGACAGAACTCTGATATGCTGCCGGCTCCGGCACGTGAAATCACGAGGTCGGCGGCGGCATAAGCCTGTTTCATGTCGGCTATAAAGTCCATCACCTTCAGGTTGTCAGGACAGCCGCGGCGGTCGAGTTCCTCCTTGATGGCGTTGCTGTAGTACTTGCCCGTTTGCCACACAAACTGCACATTGCTCTGCTGCTTGACAAGGGGCAGATTGCCCAATATGCTTTCGTTGAGGGTGCGTGCACCGAGCGAACCGCCAATCACCAATATGGTGCGTTTGCCCGGCACCAGACCGAAACTGCGCACGGCATCGTCCTTCTGCACCGTGCCCTCAAGCAGGTTCTGGCGCACGGGATTTCCCGTAAAGAGTATTTTGTCGGCAGGGAAGAAACGCGACATGCCGTCGTAAGCCACACATATCTTGCGTGCCTTTTTGGCAAGCAGTTTGTTGGTCACGCCGGCATAAGAGTTCTGCTCTTGCAACAAAGTGGGTATGCCCATGCTTTCGGCCACATTGAGTGTGGGCCCGCTGGCATAGCCGCCCACGCCTACTGCCACCTGCGGACGGAAGTCGCGCAAGATGCGGCGCGCCATGCGGCGGCTTTCCAGTATTTTGAACAGCACGGGTATGTTCTTCAACAAATTTTTGCGATTAAAGCCGGCTATGGGCAGTCCCTTGATGGGGTAGCCTGCTGCTGGCACACGCTGCATTTCCATACGTCCCTCAGCGCCTACAAAAAGTATCTTGGCATCGGGGCGTTTGGCCTTTATTTCGTTGGCGATGGACACGGCCGGAAAGATGTGGCCTCCAGTACCTCCACCGCTGATGATGACTCTCAATTCGTCGTTCATAGGTCGTCACTATATAGTACAGCGCAAATTTAGCACTTTTTTTGGTGTTGACGCTTATTTGCTGCCACGTTTTTGATAAAAAAATTACACGTGACAGGGAATGTGCCAATGTGGGAATGTGGTAATGTGTTAAATGTTTGGTAATGTGGTGATATGCGCAATGGACTAATGTGCTGACACCGTAGCGTTACTTGGCAGCCGCTAACGCAGAAGTTTAGAGTGTTTAACGGCTGTTCGCCGTTGCGCTTACCGCGGTAACATAAGAACATAAGCTACATAAGAAACATAATTTGGACGTCCGGGAACTGCGTTCCCAGACTTTAAGAAACATAAGGGCTGGCGCCGTAGCGTAGCTTGGCAACCGCTAACGCGGGAAACAAAAGAACATAAGAACATAAGAACATAAGGCCGCTGCGCGGCTGACAGCCACGGACTGACGTCTGCGTGGCTCAAGAACATAAGGGCTGACGCCGTAGTATTACAAGTTGTAACGCTAAGGCGTCAGCCCTTATGTTTCTTAAAGTCTGAGGCGAAGTCTCAGACGCCCAAATTATGTTTCTTATGTGGCTTATGTTCTTATGTTACCGCGGTAAGCGCAACGGCGAACAGCCGTTAAACTCTCCAAACCTCCGCGTTAGCGGCTACCAAGTAACGCTAAGGCGTCAGCCCATTACCACATTGACTGCCTCAGAGCAGTGTCCTCAGCTCTTCGATGCTCGTAGCCACGCTGTAATAGTCGGCCGGCTGGCCGCTCACAAGTCCCTGTGCAAACAGGTTGTCAAGCGCTGCGAGCACAGCATCCCAACAACCGTCCACATTGTAGAACACCAACGGCTGGCGACGTATGCCTATCACCGTGTTGGCCATGACAGTAAACACCTCGTCGAGCGTGCCTATGCCACCCGGCAGGGCCACAAGCACATCGCTCTCGCGGTTCATCATCTGCTTGCGGTCGCTCAGGTCAACGCACCTGAAGGTCACGTCCACCGCATCGCTCACAAGACCGCGCTGCTCAATGATTTCGGGCACCATGCCGTACACACGGCCGCCACTGGCCTTGACGCTCTGTGCCAGTACCTCCATCAATCCCTTGCGCGCACCGCCATACACCAGCGTGCGCCCCGTGCTGCCTATGAGATGACCCACCTGGCGGGCGGCCTCAACATAGCTGGCGGGCAGATTGTCCTTCGACGAGAGGTAAACACCAATTTTCTGTGCCATACCGCGTCACTTTACGGCGATGCACTCTATTTCGATGCGGGCATTTTTGGGCAGTGTCTTAACAGCCACAGCCGAGCGTGCGGGGAAGGGTGCTTCAAAAAATTGGGCATACACTTCGTTCATCTCGGCAAAGTCGTTCATATCGGCCAGGAACACACTGGTTTTCACCACATTGCCCATAGTAAGACCGGCCTGTTCGAGTATGTGCTTGATGTTGGTGAGCGACTGACGCGTAAGCTCCTTTATGCCGCCTTCGGCAAAGGCGCCCGTGGCGGGGTCGATGGGCAGCTGGCCTGATACGTAAACTGTGCCGCCGGCCTCGATGGCCTGGCTGTAAGGACCGATGGCCGCAGGGGCCTGGGTGGTTGATATTGCTGATTTCATAAAATATGTTTGTTATATTAGTAAATTCAACTTTCAGATTCGAAAAGGGCGGGCTGAATCATCGTGCAAGGCGAATGCAATCAAGCTTGCTTGAATTGCTGAGCCGCAGCCGATGATGTCAATAAAAGCCCAATGGAGCACATAGCCCAGGGGAAGCGAAGCGACACCCTGGGGCTTCCGTATAGTAGAGTCTACGCGCCCTGTAAGGGCAAAAGCTTTAACCCTTTATGTTGTTATTCTTACTTGATAGCTGATTTAGCGGTCTTAAAGTGGAACATCGTATGTGTATTTTGTTCAACACCTGCGCCATGTCTTAAAGCTTTTGCCCTTACAGGGCGCGACTGCTCCAACACGCGATACCCAGGGTGTCGCTTCGCTTGCCCTGGGCTATGTGCTCCATTGGGCCTTCAGCCCGTCCTTCTTAAACTCTGGACTTCAGTTAAATTAGTAAACGGGGTTGACGTGGCAAGCCCAGCCGCCTCAACTCAAAATGAAGAGTATGGCCAGCCAATGGGCCACCGAACCGAGGAGCACAAATATGTGCCACACACCGTGGTAGTAGGGACGGCTGTCGTGGGCAAAAAAGTAGGTGCCCGAGGTGTAGAAAAGTCCCTCAGCGCCAAGACTTATCATGGCTGGCGTTGAGATGCGTGTGCACACGGGTTCGGCAATGAACACAAAGGTCCAGCCCATAACCAAATAGATGAGCAGCGACAAGCGCGGCCAGCGCCCCATAGCAGTAATTTTGTACACCGCACCGCCCACAGCCACCGCCCACAGCAAACCGAACACGGTCCAGCCCAAGGCACCGCCCACCACACCGATGCAGATGGGGGTGTACGAGGCGGCTATCATCACGTAGATGCTGATGTGGTCGAGCACACGCAGCCGCCGCTTGCCGTGGCCGGGCAGCCACCAATGGTAAAGGGTGCTGGCGGCATACATGAGCAGCATGCCACAGGTAAAGAAGGTGGTGCCGAAGGCGTTTTTCCAGCCGCTGCCCCACCCCATGCGCAATATCACCCAGGCGGCTGCCAGGGTGAACACCACGCCACCCAGGTGGGTGAGTGTGTTGAAGCGTTCTTCGCTTGTACGTTTGTCCAGTGTGTTCATGTTGCAAAGGTAGCGTTTTAATTGCAATCTGCACGGCACGGCGCCACAAAAAAAGCGCGTCTGCCACCGTGCCTGCCACACTCCCTCCGTGGGTGCAGCACGCAGCTGCGCCACACAAGCGAAAAACGCTCACGGGAGACCGATTTTTTCGTTTCTCCTGCCCAAATTTCTACCTCGCACGACAGATTTTTCTACCTCCCGCAACTGATTTTTACACATTCCGCATCAGTCATTTTTACGGCACGCCAACAGCCAGTTTTTTCGGCCATGCAGCCCCACCGGACAGTCATTCTTTAACAAAAATTGTGACACACCTTACCACACACCTTACCACACACCTTCCGCACAACCTCAACAGGTCGTAACGCCGTGTATTACAACGAGTTACAACAGAGCTGAATTTTATTTTTCACACACCTTACCACACACCTTACCACACACCTACTGCACACAATAAGAATAAGATTACAAAGAAGAAGATTACAAAGAAGAAGAGTTAGGGAGTGTGGGGTGAGGTGCGCGCTGACGCGCTCACGCCCGCGAAAAGGGCGACAGAAATTGCGGCTGTCTGAAAAAAAATTGCTACATTTGCTACCTAATCGGGCCGCAGACTGCCAAACGGGTCGCGGCCACTACCAAACCGACACAAAACAACATCATGCTTGAAATAAAAAACCTCCATGCCTCGGTTGAAGGCAAAGAAATTCTGCGCGGCGTAAACCTCACCATTCGCGATGGCGAGGTGCACGTGCTCATGGGCCCCAACGGCTCGGGCAAAAGCACACTGAGCAACGTGCTGGTGGGCAACCCCAAATACGAGGTGACCGAAGGATCGATTACCTTCAACGGCAAGGATCTGCTGGCACTGCCGCCCGAGGACCGTGCCCACGAGGGTGTGTTCATGTCGTTCCAGGCTCCCACCGAAATTCCCGGTGTGTCGATGACCAACTTCATGCGTGCCGCCCTCAACGCCAAACGCAAGTATTTCGGGCAGGAACCCATACCGGCCGGCGAATTTCTGAAACTGCTCAAGGAGAAACGTAAACTCGTGGGACTCGACGCGCACTTTATGAGCCGAGGGGTGAACGAGGGATTTTCGGGCGGTGAGCGCAAGCGCAACGAGATATTCCAGATGGCGGTGCTCGAACCCACCTTCTCCATTCTCGACGAGACGGACTCGGGCCTCGACGTGGACGCACTGCGCATTGTGGCCGAGGGCTTCAACATGCTGCGCACCCCGCAGACAAGTGCCATGGTCATTACGCACTACCAGCGCATGCTCGACTACCTCAAGCCCGACTTTGTGCACGTGCTGGTGAAGGGCCGCATCGTGAAGGACGGCACGGCCAGCCTTGGCTACGAAATTGAGGACAAGGGCTTTGACTGGATTGTTAACAGCTTGACTGAGGAGGCATAAGGCATGATGGAGAGTCACAAACAATACACTGGCATTTACCGCACCCACCGCGACATGGTGGACGACGGCAGCAACGCGGTGATGAACAGCCACCGCGAGGCAGCAGCCGCCCAGCTCGACCTGCAAGGACTGCCCAGCACCAAGGTGGAGCGCTACAAGTACACCGACGCCGAGGCGGCCTTTGCACCCGACTACGGGCTTAACCTGCGCCGTCTGGCTCCAGGGGCCGACCCTTACGCCACCTTCAAGTGCAATGTGCCGAACCTGAGCACGTCGCTCTTCTTCGTGGTGAACGATGTGCCTTGTGCCGCACCGCAGAGCTCGCGGGCCTTGCTGCCCGAGGGGGTGATGGTATGTACGCTGAACGAGGCGGCACAGCACCACGCCGACATTGTGGAGCGCTACTACAACCGCGCTGCGGCTACCGACCGCGACTTCAGGACGGGGCACGACGGGGTGACACTGCTCAACACCATGCTGGCACAGGACGGCATGCTGATTTACCTGCCCGAGGGCTGCCGGCTGAAGGCGCCCATACAGGTGGTGAACGTGGCATCGGCCAAGGCCGACATGATGAGCGTGCGCCGCATTGTGGTGGTGGCCGGACGAGGGGCCAAGGGCTCGGTGCTGCTGTGCGACCACGCCGAGGGCGAGGGACGCTACCTTACCACCCAGGTGGCCGAGGTGTATGCCGAGGAGGGGGCTGAACTCAACGTTTACAGCATTGAGGAGACTAACGCCCGCACCACGCGCTTTTCGACCATCTACGTGGAGCAGCAGGCTAACAGCCGCTTTAGCTACGACGGCATTGCACTGACGTGCGGACAGAGCCGCAACCGCCTCGACGTGCGCTTGCGCGGCGAGGGGGCTACGGCGGAAATGTACGGGGCGGTGATTGCCGACAGCGAACAGCGTGCCGACAACAACATTGTGGTGGAACACCTGGCGCCAAAGTGTACGAGCGACATGCTCTATAAGTATGTGCTTGGCGGCCACAGCACGGGGGCTTTTGCCGGCAAGGTGTATGTGGCACCGGGGGCTCAGCAAACGGCCTCGGAGCAGACTAACGCCAACTTGTGCGCTTCGCCCACAGCACGTGCCTACAGCCAGCCCATGCTTGAGATTTATGCCGACGACGTGAAGTGTAACCACGGCTCTACGATTGGCAAACTCGACGAGGGGGCGCTCTTCTACATGCGTCAGCGCGGCATTCCCGAGGCGGAGGCGCGCTTGTTGTTGCAGCATGCCTTTGTCAACGAGGTGTTGCGCCATGTGGACATTGAACACTTGCACGACCGCCTCTCACACCTGGTTGAGATGCGTTTCCGCGGCGAACTGGGCAGCCAATGCCACGGGTGCCGGGGGTGCGGCAAGAAATAAATCACCGTTTGGGCCATTACTGCTTATGTATAAAGAATTTGCCAAAGCCTTTCTTGACGTGGCGAAGTATATATTGACGGCTGTTATTATCAGCACATTTTTTACTCAATTTGAAGATTCTGTATGGATTTATATAGTAGGAGTATTGCTCATCGCACTATTCACTACTATTAGTATCTTGCTATTTCGTATAGTTTCCAAGAAGGAGAACGAGATAAGAATGGAAAGCAACAACTCTTAAGCGAAAACAACAATGACGACCCCTTTATTCTTTGCTATACTATCAAGTATCGTTTTTGCTGGATTCGGCCTTTACGTCTACTTTTATGGTGACACTGAGTCCAATGGGCGTAAGCATCATGCCGAACAATCTTGAAAAGTAAACATGCGAATGGACTCAAGCGCCAAACGCTACCACTAATGGGGGCGACGCGTCCCGCGTCGGGAAAATGCAGCTATATTTAATAGCGTCCGTATTTTCCACATTTTCCTATCCCGACGCGGGACGCGTTGCCCCCATTAGTGCTTGCGTTTTTTGCAGCACGTTTCAGGCAACTTAAATACATTTCGATACATGTACGACATCAACACAGTCCGCAAGGATTTTCCCATACTTGGCCGCGAGGTGTACAAACGGCCGTTGGTGTACCTTGACAACGCGGCTACCACACAGAAGCCGCGCTGCGTGGTCGAGGCCATAGCCAACGAATACTATTCGGTGAACGCCAATGTGCACCGCGGGGTGCACTTTCTGTCGCAGCAGGCTACCGACCTGCACGAGGCGGCCCGCGAAACGGTGCGCCGCTTTATCAACGCACGCGATGTGGCAGAGGTGGTGTTTACACGCGGCACTACCGAGAGCCTCAACCTGGTGGCAAGCTCGTATGGCGAGGCTTTTCTGCACGAGGGCGACGAGGTGATTGTGACGGTGATGGAGCACCACAGCGACATTGTGCCCTGGCAACTGCTGCGCGAGCGCAAGGGCATTGTGCTGAAGGTGGTGCCTATGACCGACGAGGGGGTGCTCGACCTTGATGCCTATGAGCAGCTGTTCACTCCGCGCACACGGCTGGTGTGTGTGGCTCATGTGAGCAATGTGCTCGGCACGGTGAACCCAGTGAAGCGCATGGCGGAGATTGCCCACGCGCACGGGGCGCACATCTTGGTGGACGGCGCACAGAGTGTGCCGCACTTCAAGGTGGACGTGCAGGACATTGGTTGCGACTTTATGGTGTTCAGCGGTCATAAGGTGTACGGCCCCACGGGCATCGGTGTGCTTTACGGCCGCGAGGACTTGCTCGACCGCATGCCGCCCTACCAGGGTGGCGGCGAGATGATAGCACGCGTGACGTTTGAGCATACTACCTACGAGCGTCTGCCTTTCAAGTTTGAGGCTGGCACGCCCGACTATGTGGGCAGTCATGCACTGGCTGTGGCGCTCGACTATGTGTCGGCCCTGGGCATGGAGCACATTCACGCCCACGAGCGTGCGCTGACGCAGTATGCCATGGAGCAGATGCAGGCCATTGAGGGCATGCACTTGTTTGGCACCGCTCCCGGCAAGGACGCTGTGGTGGCCTTTAACGTGGGAAACATTCACCCGCTCGACCTTGGCACACTGCTCGACCGCCTGGGCATTGCTATTCGCACTGGTCACCATTGTGCGCAGCCGCTCATGCAGCGCTGTGGCGTGGAGGGCATGGCGCGTGCCTCATTTGCGCTGTACAACACGCGCGAGGAGGTGGACGCTCTGGTGCAGGGCATTGACCGTGTGCGCAAGATGTTTTAGACTTTTGGGGTTGACGGGGTGACGGGTTAACAGGTTGACGGGTAAGACGCTCTTACACGTGAGTCTAGTTGACAAGTTTACAGGTATGACACTCTTACCCGTTAACCCGTCAACCAGTTTCCCCGTCAACCAGTTACCCCGTCAACCAGTTACCCCCTAATCCCCTACTCCCTATGCTTTTACCCATATTCAACACGCAAGGACTTATTGAAGCTGGCTGCGACGAGGCCGGACGTGGCTGTCTGGCAGGCAGTGTGTATGCCGCAGCGGTGATACTGCCACCTGACTACACCAACGAGGAACTGAACGACTCTAAAAAGCTCTCGGCAAAGCGACGCTATGCCTTGCGCGAGGTGATAGAGCGCGATGCAGTGGCTTGGGCCGTGGGGGTGGCAACGGCAGCGGAAATTGACGAGATTAACATTCTGAACGCGTCGATACTGGCCATGCACCGCGCGCTGGACAAACTGGCGGTGCGTCCTGAATTTGTGATTGTGGACGGCAACCGCTTTAAGCCGTACCACGATGTGCCGCACCAAACGATTGTGAAGGGTGACGGCAAGTATCTGGCCATTGCGGCGGCCTCTATCCTGGCCAAGACGTACCGCGATGACTATATGCACGAATTGCACAAGGAGTTTCCTTACTATGGTTGGGACCGCAATGCGGGATACCCTACCAAGCAGCACCGCGAGGGGATTGCCGAACACGGTCTGACGCCGTATCACAGGGTGACGTTTGCGAGCGGTGCACGATAATTTGCTGATGGGGTAATGTGCTAAACTCTAGCTACAAGTCTCAAGCTCCAAACGCTACCTCTAATGGGGGCGACGCGTCCCGCGTCGGGAAAATAAGGCAATGTTCATACACTAAATAAAGGCTCACAGACTGCAGTATTTACACTTCTGTCTGTGAGCCTTTCCTTAATGCCCCGACGCGAGACGCGTCGCCCCCATTAGTGGTAGCGTTTGGAGCTTGCGACTTGTTTGTGCTTGAGATTAGCACATTGTCATATTAACATATTCCCAACTGCGCTGCCACGTCGCACAGCTCGTCATACCACGCCTGTCCGAAACGGCGAATAAGCGGGTCCTTAAGAAACTGGTATATGCGCAGATTGAGCTCGCGACCCTTCTTTACGGCCGCGTGGCACACACTCCAGCGGTGGTAGTGCAAGCCACTCGTGCCGTTGCTGAAACGCTTTTCGCGTATGGGGTAAAGGGCGCACGATATGGGTTTGCACCAGACGGTGCGCCCCTCGCGATAAGCCTTGTCGGTGGCACAATAACAGCAGCCGTCGGCACCATAGCAGGTGAACACACAGTCGCGGCCGTTGACAATGCTCGTAACGAGGTCGCCCTCGGCGTCGGTGTAGGCCACGCCCTGATGGTCGATGGTGGCTTGTGCCTTGGCGCTGAGCTGCGGCCATACGTCGTCGAGCACGCTCTCAAGCTGGCCCACCTCGTCGAGGGTGAGCGGGGCACCACTGTCGCCCTCAACGCAGCACTGGCCCTTGCAGGCTTCGAGGTCGCAGCAAAAGCATTCGGTTAATATATCGGACGACAGCAACACGTCGCCCACTTGTATGATTGGTGGTATACGTTGATCCATAAATTGTGTGTGTTTGGTTGACGGGTTAACAGGTTAACGGGTTAACGGGTTAACAAGTAAGTATGCCATACACTGCTTGTTATGTTAAGCTGAATGGTGGGAAGTCTGAAAAAGCTATGCAAACTTACTTTTCAACTTATCAACTTATCAACTTATCAACTCATGTATGTTACCAGTTAATAGGCGATATGCCATGTTTGATAAGGTAGTCGTTGCACAGAGTGAAGTGGTGATTGCCAAAAAAGCCGTGGTAGGCCGACAGGGGCGAGGGGTGTGCCGAGCAGAGCACAAGGTGGCGCGAGCGGTCGATTACCTGGCCTTTCTTTTGTGCATAGCTGCCCCAGAGTATGAATACGAGGTGCTCGCGCTGGGCAGAGAGCTGGCGTATGACGGCATCGGTAAATGTCTCCCAGCCGTGGCCGGCATGCGAGGCGGCCTGGTGCTCGCGCACGGTGAGGGTGGCGTTGAGCAGCAGCACGCCTTGCTCGGCCCAGCGGCGCAAGCTGCCTGTGGCGGGCATGGGACGGCCGGTGTCGGCCTCAATCTCCTTGAATATGTTGACCAACGACGGGGGCATGCGCACACCGTCTTTGACCGAGAAGCACAGACCTTCAGCCTGTCCGGGACCATGGTAGGGGTCTTGGCCAATGATGACGACCTTCACCTGGGAGAAGGGACAGAGATTGAAGGCGTTGAATATTTCGTTGCCGGGAGGATAGCACGTGCCTTGGGCATATTCGTGGCGCACAAAGTCGGTGAGTTGCTTGAAGTAGGGTGCATCGAACTCGCTCTGCAGCTGTGCGGCCCACGAGGGGTGTATCTTTACATTCATAATGTGCAAAGGTAGCTATTATGACACGAAAAAGGCGCACTGCAGGTTTGGTTTCTTGCAGTGCGCCATGTGTTTTGTGCGGTTGGGTGTTTAGTTCTCGGCGGCAGCGGTGTCATCGTCATCGCTCCAACCGGCATTATCCCATTCCTTTTTGTTGCTCCAGCGGTCGTCGGTTGAGCCGCCAGACACGTTCATCAGTATGCTTTCGTCGAGCCCGAGCTGGTAAATCTGCATGGCGGGACGTATATATTGCTTTTTCATTATGTCGTTTTTGTGTTTAGTTTAAGTGTATGCGTGCGATTACTGCGCCATGAATTTGCGTCCGCCCTTGATGTAGAGGCTGCCCTTGACGGTGCGCTGTACGCGGCGGCCGCTGAGGTCATAGATGGGAGCGTTGTCGGCGCTCTGTGCTGAAATGGCGGTGTTGATGTTTGTCACCATGCCATTGCCAAAGTTCATGGCCACGGCATTGACGGCCTCTTGTGCGGGCTTGTTGAGGTAGGCGCGGTTGGCGGGCAGCGCGTCATCGCCCGAGGCATTGTAGAAGCCCACGTGATGGGTGACTTTGTCGCGTCCGAACACATACACTTGGCTGAGGTCGGTCATCTCGTCGTTTGTGCCTTTGAGGTCGTTGTCGATGGCATCGGCGGTGTTGACCACCTTGACAGTTACCTCACTCACGCCCATGGCGGCTTTGAGTATGACGCCTTGGTTGGCGGGCACATTGCCCTCGATTTCTTTCATGTCGAGTTCCTTGCCATCGGCACTGAGTTTGCCGGCATAGGCTTTCACATCATCACCCTCGATGGCAAAGTTGAATGGTGCGCATGTGGTGGCAAAGGCTGCATCATCGGCCTCGGAGTCGTGGAGGGGGAGGACATAGGTGGCTTCGATGGCCTGGAAGGCAAAGGCATCGCTGGTGTTGGGGGCACTGGCATCAATCTTTTCGAAAGAGACCTTGGAGTCGTTGAGTTTCCACGCTACGTTGGTTTTTTTCCAATCTTTTGCGTAAAGGCCAAAGGCGTTGTCGGAAATTTTGTAGATTTTCCAAGTATCATGCCCACCGCCTGCAGGTGACAACCCAAGTTCTGTTATATCAGAGAGTGCAATTTTCGACATAGCAGTCGTGCCGCTCCCCACATTATGGAACTTCAAACCATCGAAGGGGTTGCCTGTCACATACCACAAATCGTTGCGCATGGCGGTGAGGTTGTTGGCTTGTGCCTCAGCACGCAATTTCAAACTATTGCCATTAGCATAGAGCATGGTGCGTCCTTCGGTGCCAGCACCTGCTGCCAGATAATAGTACACGCGGTTGGCATCGGTGCTGAGGGTGAAGGGGAGTGTCGAAGCCAGCTGCAAGTTGTAGCTCGTGGCCGCACCATCGTGATAAATGCCCTCGGGCTTAAGGGTGGGCGCTGCTATAAAGTCGGGCAATGAGATGGCGGTTGTAGGGGTGGGATATTCCTCACCATCAACGGCATTGACTTTGACTGACTCACGCACTTTGCCATCAAACACATAGTTGTAGGTAAGTTCGGTAAAAGCCTGCAAGGGGTAGAACTCTACGCGGGCTATCTCACTTTGGCTCTCTATTTTACTATCATCATAACCGCCATAGTAGCCTATTTGTGAGTTGTTGTTGTTGACTACGTAGATGGTTGGTGTGCTATTTACCTTATTACCGAAAAGATTAGTAACAGACGTGGTTGACTTCAATGCAAAGCAGCCATCACTCAAAGCTATCAGTTCAAACGCATTGGCACTTGAACCTGTGGTGATGTGAGCAGGATAGTAATCTTTTTCATAATATCCCTTTGCCGTAGGCCAATAAGTCTTTTGAGCCACACTCTGTATAGTTATCTTGCCATCGCTTTGTTTTTCTACGTGCCAGATGTAGGCACTGTTCTCAATCTTTGAACCGGCATAGGCCGTGGTGCCAAGCGAAGCGGCGTCGGTGCTGACACGATTTTTATTAGAAGTAGAAGTATTGATGTAAGCCCAACTACCATCGGCGGCAGTTTTGCCGGAATGTACAAGCAGCAGGTAATCGCCCGTCTGCACATCAGTTACGGGTGTGGTTGCCACTCTTTGTGCCAGCGCACCAAATACGCAGCACGCGAGCATTGCCACCAGTGTGGCCAGTTTCTTAGTCATAGCGTTTAGTTTAGTTATTGTTGTTCTGTTCTTTCGTTTCTGTGATTTGCTGTTGTAGACAAACCCTCTGAGGGGCTGCCAAAACTCGGTGCAAAATTGCAGTTTTTGCGCAAGACTGCCTAAGGTAGCCCAAGTTTTTTGCGGTAATACCAATATTACCGCCACATTACCGCACAAAAGTGCATGCGCAAATAGCAAATAGCCGTTTTGTGTTGTACAGCATATTTTCGGGCGCAAGCCATACCGCTTGAGGCCTCCGCGGCCCTATGGGGTACCAAAAATCCGGCAGCGGACTGCTTTTGCTCGTCCACTGCCGGATTGGTGTGTGTGTGATGTGTGTGCTTAATGTATGTATCTTTCGTGAGACACCATCATAGCTTTAAGGCTTTGAGCGTCTTACTTTTTAAGATAGTCATCGAAGTAGCGTGTGATGCGCTCGTGCAGGTGTACCATGTCGTGGCCCATCATGTTGTGGCCGTCGCCGGGATAGACAAAGTAGTCGGGCTGGGTGCCGGCGTCCTCGCAGGCGCGGAGGAATGACAGGCTGTGCTGCATGACGCAGGTGGGGTCGTTGTAGCCTACAATTATCTGGAGACGGCCCTTGAGGTTCTTGGCCTTGTTGAGGAGCGACGACGAGGCGTAGCCCTCGGGGTTCTCTTGCGGGGTGTCCATGTAGCGCTCGCCATACATCACCTCGTATAACTTCCAGTCGATGACGGGGCCACCAGCCACACCTACCTTGAACACGTCGGGGTAAGAACACATGAGGTTGGTGGTCATGAAACCGCCAAACGACCAGCCGTGTACGCCAATGCGGTCGGCATCAACGTAGGGGAGCGACTTGAGGAACTTGACGCCCTCGAGCTGGTCCTGCATCTCGATGTCGCCAAGGTGGCGGTGGGTGCAGCTTTCAAACTCGAAGCCGCGATTTTCGGAACCGCGGTTGTCAACCACAAAGATGACGTAGCCGCGCTGTGCCATGTATATCTCCCAGGGGCGGGCCAGATAGTTCCACGCTGCCTCCACATTGTGGGCGTGCGGGCCACCATACACATAGACTACTGTGGGGTACTTTTTGGCAGGGTCGAAGCCGACGGGCTTTACAAGGCGGTAGTAGAGGTCGGTTTTGCCATCGGCAGCCTTGATTTTGCCACCGCTGATTTCGGGCACATTGTAGGCTGTCCAAGGGTCGGCATCGGCGTGCAACTTGACGGCTGCCGCAGGCTGGGTGGTGCCGAGCAGGTCGTACTGGCGGAAGGTGGTGGGCGACGACCAGCGGTCGGACAGGTAGATGCCGTTCTCTGACAGGGCGGCGTAGTGTGTGCCCTGGCCATTGTCGAGGCGGGCCACCTTGCCCGTGGCCACATTCACACTATAATTGCTGTACTGTATGGGGTTGTCCTGGTTGCTTTGGTAGATGATGCTCTTGGCCTTGGTGTTGAAGCCGAGCACACTGATTACCTCAAACTGGCCCTTGGTGAGCTGCTTGAGCTGGCGGCCATCGGCAGTGAAGAGGTAGAGGTGGTTGTAGCCGTCGCGGCGGGTTTGCATGACAAACTTTGTGGCGTCCCACGGCAGGAACTGTATGGGGTTGCACGGCTCTACATAGCGGGCATTGGTCTCGGTGTAGAGCACGCCCTTGCGTGCACCGGTTTGTGCGTCGTATGCCACGAGTTCGGCCTTATCCTGTGTGCGGGGCAGCTCAAACATGTAGATGGTGCTCTCGTCGGGACTCCATGCTATGTTGGTAAAATAGCGGTCCGTGGGGTCGCCGGCCTGCAGGTAGACCGTTTTGTCGGTGGCGGGGTTGTACACGCCCACGGTTACCTTGTGGCTGGTCATGCCGGCCATGGGGTATTTTTCGGGGGCGAGCTGGGCCACGCGGTGGTTGATGTCGACAAGGGGATAGTCCGTCACCATGCTTTGGTCCATGCGGTAGAAGGCGAGCAGGTGGCCCTTGGGACTCCAGAAGGTGCCCTTGCGTATGCCAAACTCGTCGCGGTGTACGCTAAGGCCGTACTGCAGCTCGCGTGAGCCGTCGGTGCTCACTTGGTGGGTTTTGCCGTCGGCGGTCTTGACATAGAGGTTCCAGTCCTTGACGAAAGCCTCGTTGTGGCTATAATGGCTCATGTCGTTGGCATAGGCGCCCGGTGTGCGCTCGGTGCTCCACACCACTTTGCGCTGCTGCCAGTTGTAGAGCAGGTTGAGCTTGCTTGTTTGCAGGTAGACCTCGGCTTTGCTGCCCGAGGGGAACTGGGCGTAAAGCAGATTGTACACCTTGCCATACTTGGCGGTGTCGATGGCTGCGTTAAGTTGGTTGGTGGTAAAGAGCACGCGGGGCTTTTCGGCCTTGCCCTTGTCGCTGGCCAGGGTGCTTACCTCGTCTACATCGAGCTTGAGCAGGCGGTCGCCCCAGAAGGCGGTGCCGTAATATTTGGGCATGATGTTGGCGTAGTTATTGCCGCCCCACATCAAATCCTCGAGGGTGAAACTTTTCTTTGTCTGTGCCATGGCATTGGTGCCTATGAGCAGCGCCACGGCTGCCACGATTAAGTGTTTGATTTTCATTTGTATGGTTTTTGACATAAGCAGGTGCCCGACATTAGTTGATGCGGACAAGACTTGCTTATTTGCAAAGATGCGGCCTGTGCATTAGTGTGCCCGGGCCGCATCTTCGGTATATAGACTTTTATTTATATGTATTATCTGTCAAAGCCGGCCTTGCGCTTGAAGTCGCCTTTCTGTTTGAAGCCCGGGCCTTTCTTGAAACCGCCCTCGCGCTTTTTGCCACCGAAGCCGCCTTTCTTGAAATCACCCTTTTTGAAATCGCCCTTCTTAAAGCCGTCTTTCTTGAAACCGCCTTTTTTGAAACCGCCCTTCTTGGCATCGTCGCCCTCGCGCTTGGATTTGCGGGGTGCGTGCAGCTGCTCAAATTCGCGGTGCTTGCGGCGCAGTATTTTGTATGCGGGGTCAAGGTCGTCATCCTCGTCGTGGCGCTCTGCATCGTCAAAGCGCTTTTTGAACTCGTCGCGGTTGGTGCGGAAACGGCGTTGGTCGCTCATCAAGCGGCGCTCTACGTCGGTTTTCACCTTGCCGCCTTCGGCACGGAAGTCGCTGAGTTTTCCGCTGAACAACTGGTACTTGCGGAAGTCGCAGTCAAGTTTGCCGTTGAATATCTGTGTCTTGAGGCTGGGACGCAAGCCAAGGTTTTCAAACAGTTCGGCCTTTGACGAGATAATCCATGCCTCGCCACCCTGAAACTCGTTTTTGAGCACCTTGCCTATGGCCTGGTACAGGCCCAAAATGTCGGGCGGGGTAAGGCGTTCGCCATAGGGCGGGTTGGTGACGATGATAGACTTTTGGGCGGGGGCAGTGAACTTGCGGAAGTCCTGCTGCTGCACGGTGACGATGTCGGCCACACCGGCGCTGCGCACATTTTTCATTGCGCTCTCTACTGCCGGCACATTGATGTCGTAGCCGTAGATGTGGTGGCTGAAGGTGCGCTCTTGTGAGTCGTCGTCGTAAATTTCCTGCAGGAGTTCGGCGTCGAAGTCTTTCCACTTTTCAAAACCGAACGACTTGCGGAACACGCCGGGGTAGATGTTGCGGGCCATGAGGGCTGCCTCTACCAAGAATGTGCCCGAACCGCAGAAGGGGTCGATAAAGTCGCAATCGTACTGCCAGCCGGTGAGCTTGATAAGACCGGCGGCCAGCACCTCGTTGATGGGGGCCTCGACAGTGGCCACGCGGTAGCCGCGCAGGTGGAGCGAGTCGCCCGACGAGTCGAGCGAGAGGGTGCAGTCGTCCTCGGCAATGTGTATGTTGAGCTTGACATCGGGGTTGGTGATGCGTATGTTGGGGCGCTCGCCGGTTGTGTCGCGGAAATAGTCGACAATGGCGTCCTTTACCTTGTAAGCCACAAACTTAGAGTGACGGAACTCGTCGGAGAACACTACCGAGTCTACCGCAAAAGTGGTGTTGATGTCGAGGTACTGGCTCCAGTCAATCTTTCGCACAGCCTCGTACACGTCGTCGGCCCCTTTGGCCTTGAAGTGCTTGATGGGTTTGAGCACACGTATGGCCGTGCGCAAACAAAAGTTGGCGCGGTACATCATGGCCTTGTCGCCGGTGAACGACACCATGCGGCGGCCTATCTGCACATTGTTAGCACCAAGTTCGGTGAGTTCTTGTGCCAGCACCTCTTCAAGTCCTTGAAAGGTTTTGGCTATGAGTTCAAATTCTTGCATAATCGTTTGTGGAGTTTGCCGGCAAATGCGGTTTTGGCAGCTGCATTGCCAGCCTATATGCGTATGGTTTTAACAGACGTAAGGGGGGGAGTGTTGTGGTGGCAGCACTTGTGCGTTACACCACGTTGCCACGCTTGGTGGCAGTGTCACACCTTTTGGCCAGCGGGCACATCGTGTGTCACCCACTTGTTGGCACCTATCACGGCGTCGCGGCCAATGGTGATGCGGCCCAAGATGGTGGCGTTGGAGTAGACTATGACGCCGTCCTCGAGTATGGGGTGACGCGGATTGTTCTTGATGGGATTGCCGTTGACATCGAGCGGAAAGCTCTTGGCTCCGAGTGTCACGCCCTGATAGAGCTTGACATGATTGCCAATGATGCAGGTGGCACCTATCACAACGCCTGTGCCGTGGTCGATGGTGAAGTATTCGCCAATCTGTGCCCCCGGGTGAATGTCGATGCCCGTCTCGCTGTGTGCGAGTTCGCTGATGATGCGCGGAATGAGCGGCACATCGAGGCGATAAAGCTCGTGGGCTATGCGGTAACACGTCAGGGCGCGTATGGCCGGATAGCAGCTTATCACCTCACCGTTGTTCTGCGCGGCGGGGTCGCCCAGGTAGGCGGCCTCCACATCGGTGGCGAGCGTGCGGCGCACTTGTGGCAACATGCTGATAAGTGTGGCAGCTATGGCCTCGGCCTTTGTGTGGAAATCTACTCCCGTACATCGGCAGTCGTCGTCCTGCTGACCGAAACAGAGTCCGGCCTGCACTTGTGCGGTCAACAATGCAAAGAGGCGCTCAATTTCCATACCTATATGGTAGCGCACAGTGACGGCGTTGAGTGTGCTTTTTCCGTAATACCCCGGAAAGAGCACAGCGCGGCACAGCCCTATTATCTCCTCGAGCGCTGCCGAAGAGGGCAAGGGGTCGCCATGACGGTGCTGATGGAAGAGTCCTTGCATCTTGCTTGTGTCGGACAATTCCTCCACCGTCTGCCGTAACAAATTGGTGTAACTTTCGGGAGGGTTCATAGCGTATATTGCCTTTATCGGGCAAAGGTACGAAAAAATAAGCTAATACGCCAATGTGGGAATGTGACAATGTGGGAATATGGTAACGGACTGATGCCGTAGCGTGGCTTGTTAGCCGCTAACGCGGGAAACAAAAGGACATAAGAACATAAGGACATAAGGCCGCTGCACGGCGGAAGGCCACGGACTGACGTCCGCGTGGCCTCAAGAACATACGGGCTGACGCCGCAGTATTACAAGTAGTAACGCTACGGCGTCAGCCCATTAGCATATTGCCACATTAAATATAGTATTCCACAGGGTCGGCCAATCCGGCACGCAGGGCGTAGCGCACTGCCTCGTAGGCCGTTGACACGCCGAGTTTGCGGAAGAGGTTCTTCTTGTGCGTCACAATGGTATGCACCGACGAGTTGCGCCGCGCAGCTATCTCCTTAGCCGTGAGCCCCTCGGCCATTAAAGTGAGAATGGCCGTTTCGGTGGACGTGAGGCGCGGCAGGCTCTGTTGCGTTGTGGCACGTGCACGCAACACGTCGGACACTGACGGACACACCTCGCGACCGCCATTTGAAATACGGTAAACGGCCTGCACCACATCAGTGCGCGTGCAGTCCTTTGTAATGAAACTCACCTGAGGCTCTGCCCCGAACAGGCGCAGCAGCCCTTCGGCAAATTCGGCCGACAACAGCAACCAATGCACATGGGCAAAGCGACGCAAATAGATGAGCAACTGCTCGGGGGTGGCAAAATCGAACAGTGTGAAGTCGAGCACCACCAACGCCTCTGGCTCGGTCTGCAAAACCTCAGTCAACTCGGTCTTGTTCTCCACAAAGCGCAAAGGCTGACCAGCCAGATAGGTGGTCAGCGCATCGCGTGTAAGTGGTTGATTGTCAGCAATTATAATCATACGGGATATTCCTCAAAGGCATAGAGCACAGTCGACAGGTAGCGCTCGCCCGTGTCGGGCAACAAGGCCACAATGGTCTTGCCCTCGTAGGCGGGTTTCTTGGCCAACTCGATGGCGGCGTGCAAGGCGGCGCCCGACGAAATGCCTACCAGCAGTCCCTCCTTTTTGGCCAAAAGGCGCGAGGCACGAATGGCGTCATTGTCCTCGACGGGCACAATGGCCGTAGCCACTGAGGCGTCAAAGTTGCCTGGCACAAAACCTGCGCCAATGCCCTGTATTTTGTGCGGACCCGAAGGTTTGCCCTCGAGCACAGCGCTCGTAGCGGGCTCAACAGCGTAGGTCTCGATGGCCGGATTGTGCTTGCGCAGGCCGCGTGCCGTGCCGCTCAGTGTGCCGCCAGTGCCTACACCGGCCACAAAGGCGTCGACCTTGCCGTCGGTGTCGCGCCATATTTCCTCGGCCGTAGTACGGGTGTGGGCGGCGGGGTTGGCAGGATTTTCAAACTGCTGCGGTATAAAGCTGCCCGGGTGCTCCTGCTGCAACTCCTTTGCGCGCTTGATGGCTCCCTTCATACCCTCGGCGCCTGGTGTCAGCACCAGTTCGGCACCGAGAGCCTTGAGCAGGTTGCGGCGCTCCAGGCTCATGGTTTCGGGCATGGTGAGAATGAGGCGGTAGCCCTTTACCGATGCCACCCACGCCAGTCCGATGCCGGTATTGCCACTGGTAGGCTCGATAATCACGCCGCCGGGCTGCAATTTGCCCGTCTGTTCGGCATCCTCAATCATGGCAAGTGCCACCCGGTCCTTTACGCTGCCACCGGGGTTGTAATACTCGAGTTTGACAAGCAGACGTGCCTTGAGGCCAAGCTCCTTTTCGATGTTAGACACTTCGAGCAACGGCGTGTTGCCCACGAGTTCAGTAAGTGAGTGATAAATCTGGCTCATAAGATGTAAATGTATTTGTTAAGTAGGTGTTCAAAATTAGTTGATATGAATTGGTGCAGTATTTCGTTCAGAAACATAGGTCGAAGAGGGAGCGTAGCGGGCTACGTGACCGATGAAACCTATGTTTCTGGACGAAAGAATGCGCCAAGGCATATCGACTAATTCGGAACATGATTATATAAACTAATTTTGAATACCTACTTATTAGTTTACGAGTGCAAAGTTACGGCCGTTTGCCCCCTTTAGCAATACCAAACGTTTGGTATATCGTATGCCACGTGTGTAGTAACAACAAAAATCCTCTGCAAAGCGAACTCTGCAGAGGATTAAACCTTTTACCTTATGAACCAAAAACTTGTATTAGGCGAGCTTATTGATGTGAGCCATCACACCACTCTTGATGTTAGCTGCCTTGTTCTTGTGAATAATGTTCTTCTTAGCAAGCTTGTCCAACATCTTCTGAACCTTCGGCAGAAGTTCTGTTGCAGCTGCTTTGTCAGTCGTAGCGCGGAGCTTACGTACTGCGTTACGCATAGTCTTAGCGTAATATCTGTTGTGCAGTCTGCGAGACGCCGTCTGACGAATTCTTTTTACAGATGATTTGTGGTTTGCCATTTCTTATTTTCTTATTATTAGTAGTCCCTAGGAGAGTCGAACTCCTCTTTAGAGAATGAAAATCTCTCGTCCTAACCGATAGACGAAGGGACCATCGCGTTGTGATTAGTGACCCGTCTGCTTGAGGCGTGGTCGTTTGTCTCATTTGCGAGTGCAAAGGTAGTACTTTCTACTATTCCGTCCAAATGTTACGCCTGTTTTTTTTCAAAAAAGTGCATTTTTGTGCATTTGCGCCCAATTTTACGCGCTTTCGGGGGCTATAAAACGCCAAATCGGTACTTTTGCACAACGGAGCGCAACTGCTGGTTAAGGCTGCGCAAACAGCCCCTTGGCACATCGGCCACACCCGCACGCTACCCCGTTTACCCATATTACTATATATATAATAGCGCGCACGCGTATATATAATATTGTGCATGCACGCAAAAACAACCGTGCGCACGCACACCGCAAATGTCATTATGAAATCGCGAGCCATAGTTTTACATATCACAAAATACAATGACGAGCAGCTCATTGCCGACCTGCTGACCGAGGAACAGGGCAACTTGGGCATGATTGTGCGCATCAGCCGCTCAAAGCGGGCTGCGGTGCGCCACACGCTGTTTCAGCCGCTGGCCATTCTCGACCTGGAGTGGGAGCATCGCCCAAAGGCTAACCTGCAGCGGCCCAAGGCAGTGCAGGTGGCATGGCCATTGTGCTCGCTGCCCACCGACCCCTACAAACTGTCAATTGCCATGTTTGTGGCCGAAGTGTTGCACCATGCCATCAAGCAGGAGCCCGACTCGCACACCATATTCAATTACGTGCTGCGCTCGGTGCAGTGGCTCGACGTGTGCCAGTCGGGCTTTGCCAACTTTCACTTGGTGTTTCTGCTGCGCCTGACGCACTTCCTCGGGTTTATGCCGAATGTGGAGGACGCACGCGAGGGCGACTACTTCGACTTGCGGGCTTCGTGTTTTACCGCACAGCAGCCGTCGCATGCCGACTTCCTGGCACCGCGCGATGCTGCCCTGGTGCCGAAACTCATGCGCATGCGCTACGACACCATGCGCTTTTTCCATTTCAATGGTTCCGAGCGCTCGCGCCTGCTCGAGTATGTCAACCTTTACTACCGGCTGCACGTGCCAAACTTTCCCGAACTCAAGTCGTTGGCTGTGCTCAAGGACTTGTTTGCACACTGAGGCACCCCACAGCATGGGGTATTCAAAATCAACAACAAATACAATACCGCTTTGGGGGATTTTAAGTTGTCTAAACGCGCTGCAAGGAAACGCAAGCACTAAATACTACCACCAAACGCTAACATCAAAACGCTAGCTCTAATGGGGGCGACGCGTCTCGCGTCGGGTTAATGAAGGAAAAGAACACAAGCTCTACTAAATAACAGTTGCACTATCCCCGACGCGAGACGCGTCGCCCCCATTAGTGGTAGCGTTTGGTGCTTGAGGCCGTTCGAATGTTTACGTTTCACCAAACAACAATAACATATATATTCCCCTCTATTTTGAACGCTCTACCCGCAGCGGCCATACACACTACAAGCGCAAGCATCAACAGGGCTCGGCCCTTGGTGCTTGCGCTTGTAGTATACATATATATATATGTGCGGAGCGTGCTACATCAGAATGTCAGACGGAACATGCCGCGAATGCCCCACTTTTGTGTGCCCGGACGTATATAGTTAAGGCGGTGCACATACTCAATGTGGAATATCTTGAATATGTTGTGAATGCCGGCCACCACCTCAACATACGGCACCTTGCGGTCCATCACACGCGACTGGTAGTTGAACCCGTCATCGCCCCAGTTGCCGGGGAAGTAGAGCAGGCGCTGGTCGTTGGTGTTCTTGTCGAGGAACGGATTGTTCTTGCTGCTGAGTGTGCCCCACAGCACATTGCAACCAATATATTCGCGCCACTTCAACTTTTTGAGCAGAGGTATGCGGTTGAATATCTTGCCGTTCAAGTCCCACGAATACATGAGCGACACGTAGCGGTCGTTCAAAAACTCCATGTTGTCGATGAGGTTGAAAGTATTATCCTCCATAATGTACGACAGGTTGGCAGCTGGCATGATGAGCAACGGGAACGGCACTTTGTTCCACTGCACACCACCCTTGAGCGTGAAGTCCATTTTGCCCCACGAGGCCAGCCACAAACGTTTGTACACCCCGGCCTCGGTCAGGTTGTAGGCATAGTCGGCGCGGCCAAAGTTGTAGAGGCCGGCGGTGTGGCTGAGCGAAAAGATGGGGGCATCGTTATTCGATGCTATGCGGCGCTGCTTGGTGTTAATCCATTTTACGCCAGGCTGATAGCGTAGCCCCATGCTCAAGTCGTAGGTGCGCAGATAGGGTAGATTGAAACCTGCCTCACGGCTGATGCCGTCGGCATGCACGCTTTGGTAGAACAGGTGGCCCGTAGGCGTGTCCTTCGATGTGCGCAACTGCACGTCGAAACGCAAACCATTCTCCCACTCGCGGTCCCACAGCAGTTTGTAGGTTTCGTAGTACATCATGTGGTCCACCGTGGTCCACTTGAACGAAGTAAACACGTTATCCTTGTCGGTAGGCATAAATTTGTCGGAAGGCGACATCACGTCGCGCGAGTAGTTGAAAGTGAGGTTGTTCACCGGAAACTCGCGTGGCAAATAGGCCTTTTTGTTGAAGGAATAGGTTACCTCGCCCATGCCTTTCCACTTTTCGTCCTTAAAGCCGTAGGCTATGTAGCCTTTGAGGAACAGGTGCTTGTTAAGGTTGGCCGTGGTTTGGGCCGAAGCACGCAGGCGCAGCCCGTCAACAAAGTTGTGCGTTATCATGGTGTTGACCGGACCGATGTCCACCTTCGACGGTTTGTCGGGATTCACCGATGTTTCTACAAAGTTCTCAATAAATGCCTTGGCCACCCACAGCACGGGCTTGAAGCCTTTCACGCTTTCGAGCTTCTTGATGAGTTGTTTCATTGTGCTCTCGCTCTTGGTGAGCGAGTCGGCACGGTGCTCCTGCCAAAAATGCTCGTCCTGCATCTGTGCATTGGCCGAGGTGAGCGTCTCGCCCTTGAACTTGAAGGTCTTGTCGGGAATGGGTTCGAAGGCAAAGTTGCTATACTCGGTGTCGCGCTTTACCTGGAATTTGCCGGCCGACTTGGTGATGTGCAGCTGCACAAGCATATTATCCTTTACAAGCACCTGCTCGCCGGTGGCCAACTGGTCGAAGGTTTGAATGATGCGCATGCTCTGCACAAAGTTCACATCGCTGCGCACGGGTATGCCCATGTCGGCCTTGTAGACGCGGTAACTGCCGTCGGCCATGATGTAGAGACTGCCCGAAAACCCGAAGTCCTGCGGATTGTTAGGGGTAAAGTCCACCTGTATGCAGCGCTGTTTGCCGTCTACCATCAGCGTGTCTACTATAAAGTAGCGGTAAAACGATATGGCCGTTCGCGACGATATCGGACTGGTAAAGGGGTATTGCAGCAAACGCACCTCGTCATTGTAGATGTCTACATCGGTAAAGCAGTCCTTCAGCATGGTGTTGACAATGTCACCCGTGTTGAGCAGGTCGTTGATGCCGTTTGAGCGCTGGCCAAGAATGATGTTCTTCTCGCTCTTGGGCTCCCTGCGGTAGATAAGGCGCGTGACGGTTTCGTCCACCGACAGGGGCAGAATGAGTTTGCCCGTCTCGTTACACACCTCCACGTGGTCTTTAAGGAAAGGCAGTTTCTTGAATTTGCCTTCTTCAAACACCTTGTCGGTCACATCGTTCAGGGCAAAGGTTATTTTGCTGTATTTGTCTATGCTGTAATAGTCGTGCTGATGCAGGTCGCTGCTTTTCTTAGCCGCTATCACCTTGCGCATGAGTTCAACGGCAGGGTTGTTCTTGCGCGAGTATTTGGTTTTCTTGCCCGTCACCTCTGCCGTGCCGAGCGAGCGGTCCAGCGACTTAAGACGGAACACCAGCGAGTCGGCCACCTCCTTCACCGATACGGTTTTGGTTTCGTAGCCGAGCACCGAAAAACGCAAACGACCGGCTTTGAACGGAAGCGTGAAACGCCCGTCGAAGTCGGTTTGCGTGCCACCGCCGTCAACGTATATCACATTGACAAATGGCAGTTTCTCACCAGTTTTACTGTCAATCACCACGCCCGAAATGTTGCGTTGGGCCAATGCGGCACCAATGCAGCCGAGCAGCAAAGTCAAGAGTAAGAATAGTCGTTTCATAAGTTGTGTTGGAAATATAAAGGGCCCCTCCCCTACCCTGCGGAAGGGAGGAACCCCATACTTTTATGTCATGCCAATGCGTTCGGCACACGCAGCACATTGCATGGCGCTGATGCTGGCATCAATCAATTTCCTCGTCAGCCTCGTAACCACCCATTTCGCGAATGGCATTCTTCAGCATCACATACTGTTGGAAGAGGTGATTGATAGGCACCTCGCCCTGCGTGTAGTCGTGCATCGGACTCTTGAGGAAGAAGCTCAGGAAGCGCTGCGTGCCATAGCGGCCCTTGCGGGCAGCGAGGTCGGAGAGCAGCACGAGGTCGAGCAACAGCGGAGCGGCCAGAATTGAGTCGCGGCAAAGGAAGTTAATCTTGATTTGCATGGGGTAGCCCATCCAGCCAAAGATGTCGATATTGTCCCAACCCTCTTTGTTATCGTTGCGGGGCGGATAATAGTTGATGCGCACCTTGTGGTAATAGTTGCTGTAAAGGTCGGGCTGCTTGTCGGCCTCGAGTATGCTCTCGAGCGTCGAAAGCTTCGACACCTCCTTGGTGTGGAAGTTGGCAGGCTCGTCGAGCACAAGGCCGTCGCGGTTGCCAAGAATGTTGGTTGAGAACCAACCGCTCAAGCCCAGGCAACGGGTGCCGATGATGGGGGCAAAGCCCGACTTGACAAGTGTCTGACCCGTTTTGAAGTCCTTGCCGGCAATAGGCATCTTGGTTTGTTCGGCCAACTCCCACATGGCGGGAATGTCCACTGTGGTGTTGGGGGCACCCATTATGAAGGGGGCACCCTCCTTCAAGGCTGCATAAGCATAGCACATTGAGGGGGCAATGTGCTCGCGGTCGTCAGCCTTCATGGCTGCCTCGAGGGCCGAAAGTGTGCCGTGCACCTGTTCGTCGATGGGCACATATATTTCGGTTGATGCGGCCCAAATCACTACCACGCGGTCAACGCCCTTTTCGGCCTTGAACTGGCGGATATCCTGGCGCAGGGCCTCAACCATGTCCCAACGTGTGGCACAATCCTTCACATTGTCGCCATCAAGGCGCTTGGCATAGTTGTGGTCAAAAGCGGCCTTCATGGGCACAATGGCCTTGAGTTCGTCGCGCACCGGCTCAATGTCGCGGTCGCGCAGCACCTCGGCATTGAGGGCGCTCTCATAGGCATTGGCCGGATATACGTCCCATGCACCAAACACGATGTCGTCGAGCTGGGTCAACGGCACTATCTCGCCATAGTGCAGGTATTGCTTGTCCTTGCCGCGGCCTACGCGGATTTTGTCATACTGGGTCATTGAGCCAATGGGCTTGGCCAGGCCTTTGCGGACCATGAGCACACCGGTCATAAAGGTGGTTGTTACCGCACCAAGGCCGACGCACATCACGCCTAATTTTCCTTTTGCAGGTTCCATACGAATTATTACTGAGTAAAAAGGTTGTTATTATAAAGATATAATGCTTGTTGTTTAGGAAAATGCTGTCCGTGCACTTCATACTACACGGCGCAACTGCAAAGGTGCAAAAAACCTCTTTGCCATGCAAAGTTTTACGCCAAAATTATTGGCCGATGCAGTGTTTATGGAACACATTAAGGTAAAAACAGACACTTTTTATGCGTTGGCGGAATAAGTAAACAAGTTGACAAGTTAACGGGTTAACATGTAAGTTTACCAAGCTTTTTAAGCTTCTTACCATTATGACTTTAACATAATAACTCAACTTTCGGATTTAGCAAGTGCGGGCTGAAAGCCCAATGTAATCCATAGCACTAAACGCTACCACTAAACTCAAGCACAAACTCGAGCACCAAACGCTAACACTAAACGCTAACACTAAACGCAAGTTCTAAACGCTACCTCTAATGGGGGCGACGCGTCTCGAGGCTGCTGAAAAATGCCCCGACGCGAGACG
>ERZ1026890.153-NODE-153-length-51880-cov-92.084670_pt1 | contig 51880 bp, 47 predicted proteins | sample MGYA00380175_ERZ1026890 | MGnify/ENA primary metagenome ERZ1026890 (study PRJEB33269, sample SAMEA4719811) | human gut metagenome | biome: human-associated habitat; feature: organic feature; material: feces | place: Cameroon | collected 2013-10 ...
TGCAAAGGTAATATATTATATAGGTACCGCCATACGGGCTAATGGTGATTTACGTTCAAACCGCCAAAATAGGGGTTGGATGCTTACGACAAATCCCGTAATCTTCAGGAAATAGATAATGATTTTTTTGATGGGCTACATTACCTTCGTAATAATCATGGTGCTAAAGAAAATATTTCAGAATGCTTAATACAGATAATATAATTCAATAGGCGTTTCATCGTACATGCAGATAAACAGCTGTTTATTTTTTCAATACTCCTATTTCTACGAGAATATCATGCTTTAGCTTGCTCAATGGACGGTCTAGGAAATGCGAGTTATCCATTTCAGCCCCAAAGAGCATACGATATACATCAGAACGGCTCAATTTGCGCTTGCATGCTTTTAGCACATCATCAAACAACTGCTTCAAATAGCCTGCAGGATAAGCATCCTTGAAATTCATCAAGTCACGAACTTCCAATTCTCCATGCATTGCATATATTTCCTGCAAATTCATGTCCTTAACCGTTCGTTCTTCTTTGCTTCCTGGTGGCGTATCTATAGCAACAGTCCATTCTGGCGGTGTGCCAGTTGTCAGTGTTGCCCTAAATGTTATATCTGGATGCCCTGTCTCATGAACGTACGGATGCGTATGTGTTGAAAGGTCAAATTTACTACTGCCTTTTACTGAGCTATTGCAGATAGTGCAACTTGGTATCAAATTACACAAGCTTAACGACATCAAAGGATTACTTCCTTTGTCAAACCAATGGTCAAAAGCAGGTCTTGCAAGCCTCTCATCTTTATTTCTTCCTGTTCCTTTCTCAATGGTAAAGGCATATTGTCTATTGCAATACACACAAGTATTGCTATCAATCTGTTTGGACAGCCAATAAGCCTCCGACTTACTTGAAGAATTGAAAACCCTTTCGTAACCAAAAATCAAAAGCAGATCTTTATCACTTGGTCTATTTGCTGCATTGGGTATTGCATTAAGCTTTGCGACCAGTTCATCATTGTGCTTTTTCAAAGCTTTAGGTTCACTAACCAACAGTTTTCTCAGCACATTCTTATTGGGAGATGTTGTGTTCCATCTCGGCAACAGAATATCTTTAGCTTCTCTAGACAACTCTCTCAACGTCCCGTCAATTGTCACTCCATTCTTTACCCTTTTTACCAAATCATCAAGATACCTATCAGCATATTCTTTCTTCAATACAGAAGAAGGTATTCTTAGTTTCAAAAGAGTTCTAACACCATTTTGACTCATAACTTACATCTTATCCAATTCATTCAACTGTCTCAACAAGTCTTCCCTTTTAAGTTGCTTCTGCTCTTCGGAAAGCGAAGGGAATGTACGGGTAAACTCATCCATCAACACATGGTAAACCACAGGCTCGTCTATTAGCATGATACGTTCTTTTATGCTTTCAGAAGAAAAGTCATGGCAATAGTCATCATAGCTAAAACTCTTTCTATTCTTGTCATTTGTGTCAAGGTATAAATAACGATTCAAGAAAGCATAAGCCTTTTCATCTCCAATAAAAGGACATTTCTTTGTGTCGTCTGCATCCTTTGCCCATTGGTGAATTTTCATGCAAGCCATCAGATGTGTTACTTCCCATTGAGCAAACATACCCATGGCTCCACCTTCTATGAAAAAACTGTCTTTCAGCATATCATAAACATTGGCACCAAACGATCGCAGTCCATCAACAGGTTCCGTCTCGTCTTTTTTAAGTGCCAGTACATTTGTCCTAGGAATATCCGACAGAACGTATGGGGAATGTGTAACAATGATGAGATGGATGCTTTTAATGTTCTCCAATGTTATTTCTTTTAGACCATTCAAAAAGTAATAGATGAATTGTTGCTGCAACTGTGGATGATAATACAGTTCTATTTCTTCCAACACGATGCATACATTATTATATTGCACTCGGTTGGCTGCACTTTGGTCTTTGTGGGCAGAATCAATATTGTCCAAATGATAAAGTATTGAACTGATGGTGAATATCTGTTGCTTCTCTCCAGAACTTAATGTCTCAAAATCAATTTTCACTTGTTCGTTATCTTTCTCACAGAGATTGATTTTTATAGAGAAGAACGGAGGAGGAACTATAGCTTGCAACCGCAACTGGAGCAAGAGTGACGTTTTCATCTCTTTATGCGACAATTTTGTAGCCTCCCACCATTTATTTCCTAATTGCTTAAATCCGATAGTATTCTTTAGCTCATTGTCATTCCTATTGATATATACACTCTCGCCCAAATCATACACATCAAACATTAGATAACCAAGCGTCTGATATATCTTGCGTGTTATATGAGAATGGTCTTTAGACAACGCATCTACCAATTCTCCTAAAGTGTCGCTATTATATACATCTGTCATCATACATGCAGCATCATAGAAATCCCTGTGCTCCTTGTATTGGTATGACACTTTTAGAGTTTTATACACCAGATATTCTATCGCCTCGTTATAATAAGACTTTGTGTTGTAGATAGAAAGATTTCTTCCTATAGCCTTGCTCCATTTTGCCATAATGTCGTTCTTCAATGCAGCATAGCCTTTTTCTGATAAATTTTTGAAATACAGTTTTCTCTTGACACGGTCTATGCCATATTGGTTTTCTGGATTGTATGAATAGGTCAGACTCTCCATCAACAGATGGTCGTTGATGGTGCGCAAATCCTCATGAAGCGCATAAAGTCGCACCAATCGTTCGATGGCAAGTTCACGCTCATTGTTTATGTCTATATTACCTTCTCGCCTGAAAGGCGTTATCACCAAAGGTGTGCGATACGCATCATTTTTATGGAACAGTCCATGAAGCCAACATTTATCTTCTGTATTAAATTTCTCAGTCTTTCCGTCTCCCAACACCAAGGCTTCTTTCTCATCACTATTACATTCACTCTCAAAGTCCAAAGTGTTGTAAGCGTAAATTGACTGATTGGAAATGAGAGTATAGAAGAAACACTGATAGAGCTTTTTCAAATCTTCATCTCCAATGGAAGTATGCGGTCCGTCAAGTACCTCGCATGTCTCACTTTTTTCGTTATCAAAGATTCTTTTCGGTTCCGTGAAGTGCTTGCCTTCTTTATCTTCAATATTCTTCTTGAACTTAAATAGTTTGACGCTACAGTTTTTCACTTTCAGTTGGTACGCATAGCCTTCCAAAATATACCACATTTCTCCATCCACTCCATCAACAAAATGAAGATGGTCGGAAGCTTTGCCGCTATTTTGCAATTCTCCTATGGTTGCTGCAGCAAAGTTATTGATGAGTCTCATCATAAATTCAACAATGCTACTTTTCCCTGAACCGTTTTGACCAACAATCGCACTGATTTGAATATGTGGAATACCATTTACACCCTCAGAGTAGAAATCATCATACAACGTGTTGAGTATCTGTTGTTCCTTCTTCATCTCTATTGATGCTTCGTTGATTCTATACCCTTGCAGGAAATAGTAAATCTGCATAGGGGACATCTTGCGCTTGCCAGTACTTTGTTCGTTATTGCATCTGACACCTAAAATAGAGAATGAGGTGTCTTTACGGGTCAATGTCTTGGTAAAAAATCCCTTAATAGCGTTTTCTGTTGTAGGATTTTTCACAAACTCAGTTCCAAACACATTAGCGATTTCTTTCATGATGTTCTTTATTTTTAAGAAGATGTTCATATATGATTATTTTATTAGTCAGCTGCAAACCTCTTAATTATAAGAAAACGGGCAAATAAGCCCCATCCCCGAAAAGTACCTCTTCATAAAAGGGGAGAGGTGAGCCATTCGTCCGTATATCTTTGTTATTTCTTATTCTTCATCCTCCAGAAGAAATGCCAAGTTCTGAAGATAGGATCACTCATAGCCTCGGTTGGAAAATACCTCACGAGCCTCATATCCCTATACACCCTTTGGAGATTATGCCCGAGCTTTGATCTTCCAAACCGATTCCTTTCATCATGCTTTCCGAAGTTCCCAGCTTCCAGCACTTCATTCAGCACAAACTTACCATACTTCTCATTCGGAGGAACGATAAGCTGAGAGGCAGGCATACCGAACACCTCCTGCATGATATACATAATGGCACCGGCAAACTTCCACAATCCCAACTCCTTCAATTCCTTCTGTACTCTATCCCTAATCAATGATAAATCATCACTAATCAATACATAGTAGTAATCTAGAAGTTGTCTTAACCCAATCTGTTATGCCAGAAGCACAACAGGAAGCTAGGCCGATAATGCACTTCAACCTCTACACCCTTATACGATGACGAGTAATATTCTGAATATCTATATTTAAAACTTTAACTGTTTTCATTAAGAATCCGCCTTATTAAATTATTATGTTTATAGAAAAAAACAACTAAAATTTTGCAGAATCACAAAAAAATAGTATCTTTGCATTCGGAATCGTCCAATACATCTCATGAGATAAGATTTAAAATGCCTTTTAATTTTAATCTTTTTCTTATGAACATTGTATTAGCAATTCTCAGAGGATTGACTGATCAACTAGTTCATGTGCGTTCTTACGTACGAACTAGATATGGAAGAGAGGAACATGTCTGCGAGCATTATCGCAGATATCCTAATTCAACCATTCAGTTTTAAATTCTTGGCTGGAGTAGCTTCCGATAGGTAGCAACTCCAGTTTTTTATATCCCTTCAATTTCTTTCAACCATGATTCTATTTGCCTAGAAGCGTCTTTACCCAAAATAAATTCCAAATGATTACTATCTATAGAATAAAGCAAGCACAAAACATCCCTTGCCACTCGTTGTTTCTCTGTTTCTGAAACGAGTTCACAATTATATTTCATCGCCTTTACACGCTCTTTCGAATGACTTTCTCCATTCAATAAAAGACGTAATACTGTATTCTTGAAATATTCTTTCTTATCAGAATCCTTCAATACTGTATCCAAACATTCCTCATCAGTATAACCGTTAGCATAGTTAAATGAGAAATATGCTTCTAGAACTTTTCTCATTTGATTACCTATTGTGAAACTATCATCAGACACATTACCATCTTTTGCGAATTCAAAAATCTCATGGAGCAATTGTTTATACTCAGAAACATTACTTCTGTTCTCAAACTGCATTTTTTGATCAGACAAGAATATAAGTTTTTGTTTCTTATCAATAATGAGTTCATTAACTTTGAATAAATCCAATGCTACTTGTATGTCATGTGTTAAGACCAATGCCTTGCTATGCGAGTTTCCCTTATGCATTTTAGCCAATTGCCACTTCAAAAAAGAGATTACACCAATTCTGTTTTCAAAATCAAAACTAGATATCGGGTCATCAATTACGGCAAGAATCTCATCTGTATATTTGGTATCCTCGTTTTTACCTTCAAATAGAGACGCAAAGAAATAACACAATCCAATGATATTACGTTCACCTAAAGAGACATCTTTAGGTTTTACTTCGTAACCTTTAGACTTTAACCGATAACAGCCTTCTCCTTCAACCAACACGAGACGATTCTTATCATAAAAGATAAAACGCAAAGCTTGATTGATAAAGTTTAAGGCAATTTTTACCTGCTTCTTTTCCTGCTCTAAACTAAGAATTGTACTTCTATAATGTTCGATTTGCTTTTCTACATTCGATATTTTCGATTCATTATCTCTTTGCATTGCCAGTGCTTTGAAATAGGCCTCAAATAAACCTTTGTTAGTCAAAAAAGCAATTTTATTATTAATCTCTATCAATTTATCCTTCAGCGCTTCTCGTTCATCTATTGCATTATTATAATTTTCAATTGCTACTGATAATTTATCACAAGCCTTATTATAATCAGATATAGCCTTATCAAACTCAGCTAAATCAAAATCGATATGCGTATCTGCATAAATATTAGCTATTTTTATGCCTATCTGTGTTCTTATATTTGCCAAATGTCTATTGAGCACTTGTACTGTTTCGATAATTACTCCTATCTGATTTATAAAAGCATCATTATTAGTACTAGGCAGAGAAGGTTCTACACTATTGATAGAATTCATGATACTATACAGGCGATCCTTATATTCTTCTGCACTTTTATTAAAGAACTTACGGATTCTCGATTGCAAATCACTTTTTTCAGAATCAGAAAGTTCTCTCTGACAAAGAGGACATACATGAAGTTCAGAATCTGCCAGTATGGTATCTACCTCATTTATATACTTACTATAATTTCCTTCAGCTATACTAATAATGATTTTATCTCGCTCTGTAAGAGTAGGCTTTTCTATATGTATATTAAGCAAATTTTGGATCTCTTGCAATGATATAGGCAAACCAAAAGATTCCTTTGACCAAAAGAGTTTGACCGCATTATCCGTTGATTGATACAACTCAAAATCAAGTTTGAAAATTTGCTGCAATTTTGGCAACGTTTCACCTTTCGTTATTGTATGTCCTAAACCGAATAACCTAGTTAACACATCGGCAGTTATCTTGCTATTTGTTTTTGTGTTTTTTATGTGAGAATCCACGCTTGCCCACCCATTCAAACCATCTTTTAGAGTTTTTCTACAAGATAAAGGTGAAGCATTATTCCTTGAATTGTTAAGATCATCCCTAAGTTCTAACAACTTAGAATATTCATCTTGCAGCTTTCCTTGCGTTTTTTTGAGTGTTTCGATTTTACCATCAACCTCTACTTGTTTACCAAGCATAACTATCGTACCAACACCATCGCTGTCAACTAGAACTTTTTCCTTAACAAAATCTTCATTAAACACATGGATTGACGACTTATCAATATCCGCATTGAAACTAACTGTATATTTCCTATTCTCACTGTCTTCATCTCCATTCTTCGAGTATTCCCGAATAGCTCGAGAAATAGAAGATTTTCCACTACCATTTCTACCATACAAGATATTTATGGTGTTTTGAAACAAAGGAAAATCATCAGTTTCATTAACGAAATAGCCTCCTTGAACTTTTAAACTTAAAATATTCTCTAACATAAGCTATAACTTTTAGTATAATGACTATTTAGTCCTAATTTTCTACCTGTTGGCTACGATATAGCTCACCAAGCCTTAAACTACCACCATTCTTACATCAGCAAGCAATTGAGAATCCCTACCCCAGGCGGTCCCAGCCCGCATACTCTGGCGCAGACCTTTGATGGTCCGCCAACCTTATAACGAAGCGGTTCCGAGCACCGGAGGGCGGTTACATCCTTCCCTTTTCGAGAAGGGAAGGCTTGGTTAGGATGTGGAGCTCTCCTTGCAGGAGAGACGGAGAGGTAGAAAAGCAGCACCGGAGGGCGGTTACATCCTCTCTCTTCGGGCAAGAGAGAGGCTTGGTGAGAAATGTGGAATCCTCCTTGGAAGGAGGAACTAGGTGGTTCGAAGAATTTTACTTCCCCTAACTTTTCTAATAGCACCAATCATCAGCATACCTATTCCATATCCTACCACACTACCTAGCGTATTATGAAACAAATCATCGAATTCACACAAGCCTCGATTGAAAAACAGTTGTGAAAATTCTATGCAGGCAGAGAATGCAGCACCGAATAAGAATGATTTTAGCAATGCATTCTTAGTACAGATGAAACTTAGCAGGAACCCAAAAGGAATGCCTAGAGCAACATTGAGTAGATTTTCCTCTATCAATTCATTCTGCCCATCAGCAATGGCCACATAACTCCAGAAAGGAGTAAGCTTATACATATATGTATCTCCCGGTGTTCTATAAATTACTGTCGAACCCAATATGAGAAACATATACTCAATAAGCAAAGTGGTCATTACACCGATTCTTGCTCCTTTGAGATTCTTAGCAAATGCAAATACCAAAACGATAATGCCGCTCATTACCAGAAATGACAACTGCACAACCATATTAGGTATGTCTTTTGAAACATCTGCCAAATGCTCAATAGAATACTCTACAGGATTACTCATTGCAAACATCATGATTAGAGATTAAGCACCTTTTCCTTCAGTGATCCCCAGGCGGTCCAAGCCCGCAAAACATGGCGCAGGGCTTTGATGCCCCGCCAACCATATAGCGTAGCGATTCCGAGCACCGGAGGGCGGTTTTCCTCTTCTTCCCTGAGGGGAGAAGACCGAGATGAGAGGTGGAGCCTTCTTTAATGGTAAAGAAGGACGGGATGATTTTAGAACTCCCTTCTTACAGAAGAAACAGAGTTGCAGAAAACATCCCTTTCTAGAAAGAAAGTAATAAATGAGGCGATTACACAATCGCCTCTTTAATACTTTCTACGATGTAACGAACATCATCATCCGTTACCATCGGACCAGCTGGCAAGCAGACACCCACCTTGAAGATGGCCTCACTAACACCATTCACGTATGCAGGAGCATTCTGATATACAGGCTGCTTATGCATAGGCTTCCACACTGGTCTTGCCTCAATCTTCTTGCTCAACATGAAGATACGCAATGCCTCCACATTCTCATTCGGCTGACAATCAGTGGTAGGAGAATCCACCATGTGAATCACACCAGCAGCACCACCAACGGCAGTCTTCACTACCTCCTTATATGCATTCTCCTGACCTTGAATCTTCAACTTCGGATCAAGAGTCACAGTACAGAGCCAGTAGTTGGAATCATAGTCGGCATTAGGCGCCTCATGCAAGGTTACACCCTCAACATCCTTCAAGAGTTCCTTATACAACTCCTGTACATGCTTATGGTGAGCGATGTGATCCTCCAATACAGTCATCTGACCGCGACCGATACCCGCACAAACATTACTCATACGATAGTTGTAACCGATGGCAGTATGCTGATAGTAAGGATAAGCATCACGAGCCTGAGTAGCATACCACATCACGTTGTTCTTACTCTCGGCATCCTGGCAAATCAAGGCACCTCCACCAGAAGTAGTAATCATCTTGTTACCATTGAATGACAACACGCCAAACTTACCGAATGTACCCAGCACCTGACCTTTCCATCTGGAACCACAACCCTCAGCAGCATCCTCCACTACAGGGATACCATACTTTTCTGAAATCGCCATAATCTTATCGCAATTATAAGGCATACCATAGAGAGCAACAGGAACAATCGCCTTAGGATACTTACCCGTCTTCTCCTTACGGTCGATAATCGCCTTCTCCAGCAACTCCGGATCCATATTCCATGAATCAGGCTCAGAATCGATGAAAACAGGAGTAGCACCAAGATAAGTAATAGGATGAGAAGAAGCACAGAAAGTAAAGCTCTGCACACAAACCTCATCACCAGGGCCTACGCCACTAGCCAGCAAACCCAAATGAACGGCAGCAGTACCAGCGCTCAGCGCCACCACCTCACGAGACAACTCAGAGCCATCGCTGTTCTTAGAAACGAAAGCCTTGAGGTCATCCTCAAAACCATTCACGTTAGGACCCAGAGGCACTACCCAGTTGGTATCAAATGCCTCCTTCACGTATTTCTGTTCCTCACCAGTCTCGCTCATGTGAGCCAGACAAAGATAAATAGTCTTTCTTTCTTCCATTTGTATATTGTATTTAAAGTTTATTCATTAACATTCTCCCCCACTATCCCCAGCTATACCCTTCCCCCACAGGAAGCAACCCCTCTCCCAGACAATAGCCACTCCACCCCAGGCGGTCCCATCCCGCACAATATGGCGCAGACCTTTGATGGTCCGCCAACCATAAAGCGAAGCGGTTCCGAGCCCGGAGGGCGGTTTCCCTCTTCTTTCCTGAGGGGAGAAGACCGAGAAGAGAGGTGGAGCCTTCTTTAATAGTAAAGAAGGACGGGATGATTTTAGAAACCCTTCTTTAATGGTAAAGAAGTATGGGTACGTTTTCGAAAAAAATCTTTTTTCTAAAGAGAGCTAGAGAATTTCGAAAACAACCTTCTTTTCCCTTTAAGAATTCCTAGGAATCCCAGATATCCTAGGAATGCCCCCACACTATTATGTATTACATCATCCGTTTCACAAAGCCCTTTACAAAAGGCGAATTGTGAAACCTCGATAATCCCCGATAAACAGATTCCCATTAAGAGAACCTTCTTAGTTTTAAAACCAATTCCTCCGAGCAGGAATCCTATCGGAACAAAGAGTGCCATATTCAAGAGTATCTCTATTAGGTCTGCAGGATAATCCACCTTATTCCAGATATCGGAATAGTTCCAAAACGGCATGATCTCGATATGCCGTTCCCCATGACTTGCTCTACAAATCACGGTAGAGCAAAGCACCAGGAAGTAATATTCCGCAAGCAAAGCCCCAAGCACGAAACTCTTTGCCCTACTCCCTTTCATCACTAACAATCCTATCACGATTGCAACAGAAAGCACTAGAAAGGAGATGAGCACATACTCCACAGGAATCCGAGGATTCAGCCATTCGTAAATTTCATCCATGAAGAACTATACTTCCTCCCCTGCAAACTTCACCTTTCTACCAAGCACGGTAGCGAATATCATTTCGATATCCTTCCAGAAGGAGTAATTACGATAATAATAGCAGTTAAGGCGAACCTTATCAGGGTATATCACCTTGTCATTATATTCTGTAGCTATCTCCTGCATAGGACGATTATCACCCTCTACCTGTTTCTTTGCCACATACTCAGAAATCATTTCGTCCTCCAGGCGATATTTCAAGGTAGCAGGGCCAGTGATGCCAGGACGAAGCTTCAGCACATCCCTGTCATCACCCTCCAACTTATCAGCATAACCAGGTACATCAGGGCGAGGACCAACAAATGACATATTGCCAATCAATACATCCCATAAGCCCGGTAACTCATCCAACTTGTAATGACGAAGCTTTGCACCAAAAGGAGTTATGCGCGCATCACCGGCCACAGAAACCGTAGAGCCGTTATGCTTTACCGTCATAGAACGGAACTTATGACAGTTGAAGGTCTTACCTCCCTTGCCTACACGCTTCTGAACAAAGAATGCAGGACCACCAGGCATCTTTACTTTCACCATAATGGCAACAATCAACAATACTGGCCACAAAAACATAAGCCCAATAAGAGCGACCAAACGGTCGAATATCCATTTTATAAACATACTTGTTTTTTTATTAATGACTAACCGAACCTTTTTTACGGATTCAATTTTCCATTCTTTATTAATTTCTCAAAATAATATCAAAACTCTCCAAGGATAGCCTTCTTATCATCCCTACAGAAATCATCAAAGGCATCAAAACCCCTGAAAGAGAAGACACGCTTTAATTCCTTCGGATTCCATTTCATTTTAAGGATTCTACCAACCAATGTTATAACATCACCAAGAATCCATTTTGTACGTGTGCCAATTCGCACTTTTATTTGTTCGTCATACTTGCCTTCTGTTACCAATTTATACATCACCCAAGGAATATCAAAACCTGCTGCAACTGGCGTAGCCAATCCACCTGTAAAGCGTGCATTAGTTTCTATGTATGCAATTCTCCCGGTTTCGGGTTCATAACGGAAATCCAATCCGCAAACACCACGAAAACCAACTGCATCCATCAATTTCTTAGCTTCCGCCTCCAATTGTGCCATATCCACTATCTCACGCTGTGTAGTAGTACCTCCACCATCTGTCTTTGTCACAAGAGCATGATATACAGACATTTTGCAGAATCCATCCCAACGCACACAGTCTACACTATAGTCTGTGCCGCCAATCCATTCTTGAAGTAGTGTTTCTTCATTCTTGTGCTCTTCCATCAGTTTAAGCAATTCCACCTTGTCTTTTGGGAAATAGACACCCTTAGCAGAATTGCCTATAACGGTCTTGAACACAACTGGATATCGTTTCACTTCATCTGCCGACTGATACACTTTAGGAACAGCTACACCTGCCTTACTGGCAAACTCTGTACTCTGAGCTTTATTAGCCAGCATCAAAAGTTTTTCAGCACTCTCATATGGAATTATAAGTTCTTTAGGGAACTCGTCACGATGACGCATAATCACCACACTCTCATCATGAGTTGGCATCAAAACTTTCGGACGTAATTCAGCTATTTTCTCCTTTAGTACCTTAATAAACGCATCTTCCTCTTTAAAAGGATCTGGATAAGTGAAACAGCCAGAACAGAACTTAGACATTGAGCAAATATTTTTCTTGCTTGTATCAGCAGCCCACACTTTAAGCCCCTTAGCATGAAGCGACTTCAATATAGTATAACCAACTCTATTCCAGCAATAGGTCAGAATAACATCACATTGTGTCATTATGCAGCCCTCCTTTCTTGTTTATGATTAGTAACAAAGAGTAGCAGCAACATAACTACGTGGGATTTACCCCCCCATAAGTTGTTTGTTTATATCATTATTCTGTTTCATATCATTTATTATTTCTAAATATAATTCATTATGTGGCAATTCTTCAATGACCCGAAAGGAGCTTGCACTAATAGCACTTCTATATGAAGCTACATTGTCCTTCGAAACCGTCTCAAACAACCGTAAACCTATTCCAAAACCAACTTTGTTCAAAAGACGGTTCATCATAGTACCAAGTCCTTTACCTCGATAATTGACATCTACCATTCGTCCACGGAATCCTTTGCCATGAAAGAAGGAACGATTAAAACAATATCCAGCAATCTTTCCATTCTCAACATCCTTCAATACATAACCAAGAAAAGCCTGGTTTTTCTGAAGCTTCTTTATTGATGCACAGTCAAATCCGTGAGGTTTGAAGAATCTAAAAGCTTCAGTAGGTTGACACGAGAAGAAATCCACCAAATCACCTGTTGCAACATCTCGAATAGGCACAACATAATAGCCGTTTACTAATAGATCTTTCAAATATTCTTTTCGGCAAATATCATTCTCAATAGTCTCCAGCTTACTCCCATACTTTATACGAAATACCATAGAGTTCACCGTATCTACTAAATCCCATAACCACGGCATCTGATCTCTTAAAAAATGTGCTATTTTATACAACATATTTAAACAAAGCATTTATACTTATAGTTTTTTATTTTTATAGTTTCATTCCTATACCTCCACCTCTGGATAATCTTGTTTTCCCGCCACTACCATAGCAAAGGAACCTCTAAAGAAATCTAGCGGTGCCTTTGACGTAAGTGTCCGAAAATTGGGGTACGAATCATTTTCCGCCTGAAAAACAGGCGGCTCTCGATTCTTTACCCTAGATTAAAATTATCACTTTTACAATTGATTAATAATTTTCTTCCAAAGAGGTGGCATAAACCTGCCTAGAGAACGTCGAGGATCCTTCAAATTTGTTAAAAGGTCTTCCCTGTAATCATACGGATTAATACCACATAACTTACAGCTTTGCGTAAGCGAATACGCAAAGGCTAGATTTTTGGCAGCTTCATCGCTGCCAGAGAACATGAAATTCTTACGACCCGTAGCCAAGTCTCACATGATTTACTCCGCATAGTTGTTGTCTGCCCTGTAATTACCATCCTTGGTATAAAGCATAAGTCCTTTCCATTCTGCTTGAGCATAATGGATTGCTTTCATCAAAAGCTCACCACACTCATGTGTTACATTGTTGGCATATCTTGTCAAGACTTGAAGGATGTCACCCAATATGGGAAGAATATCCCTTTCTCGATTTGCCTTGATGGTTTCTGGAGAAAGTTTGTCTGTCTTATACGAGCCAACTTGAAAAAGTGGCTTGAAAATTACAATTAAGAAATTTTAGTTACAGTCCGTAAGTAAAAGAACTAAGCTTTTCAATTTTTAACTTTAAAAAGTGTCCAAGTAGGCAAATAACGTATGGTTTTTATCTGCTTATCACCTATCTAAGTTTCAATTTGATAGTGCTCTGACTTTTTCAAGTGGACTCTTATACTGTTTCTCAAACTTGTATATTAGTAGAATCTGAAGTAACTCAAAGGGCAATGTGTTCATTTTTTACTTTATTTTTGAGTATCGCCCAATTTTTCTACAGCATCGACAATTCTTGCATATGAACATCTTCTGTCAAACTTATCCTTTCCTAATTGCCTTGCTGCTTCTCCCATTTCTTTTCTCAATTCAGGAGATTGTGCAAGTTTCACAATTGCAGCAGCAACATCCTTTGCATTTCCACATTCGCAGTTTATGCCACATTTAGTTACTTCAACCAGTTTTCGATATTCAGGATTCTCTTGCGTGTTAATAACAGGAAGACCACTGAGTGCATAATCACCAACTTTATTTGTGATACTTTGGGCCGCTCCAGGACGAAGGCAATTAATTACAACATCGCATGAACATAACTTACCAACCATTACCTCATATGAAAGAGCTCCCGTAAATTCAAAGTCGATACCAGCCTCCTCAGCGTGTTTTTTGTATTCATCAAGCAAAGGGCCATTACCCATAGCTACAAACTTTATTTTCTTCGATAATTTGGATGCCTTTACAAGCTTGATGGCATCAATTGCAAGATTGATATCATAACTAAATCCCATTGTACCAACGTAAGCAATCCAAAATTCGTCATCAGGCTTAATAATTCTGTATTTTTCTTTGGCAATATCAAACATTTTGCCATTATTACCTAAGAATACAGTTAACCCATCCTTACATTTCTTGTTTACCTTTAATGCACGATCACGATAAGTATCACTAACACCTATTACATAATCTGCAGTCTTGTAGGCAACATTGGCAATCCACTCCATTGGCAAAAAGAATTGCCGAAGCAAAGGATTCTTAACAACCACCTTGAAAGCCTCAGGCCATAAGTCTTGTACATCTATCACATACTTCACATCATTATTATTGCACCATCTACCCACCAAACGACCAGCGGTGTAGGTAGGAAGTGCTGCATATACAACATCTGGTTTCACAGAAACGTCATTTATATATTTCATAACATTTCGTCCCCAAACATAATGACTCCAGAGTCTCATTAATGATACATTGCTCTTATATCCCGGCTCATACAAATATACCGTTTTAAAACCGTCATACTGAGGAAATCTATCCCTCTTTCTCTTTTTTCCATGGTCAAATTCTGTAGTAAAAACTGTCACATTATGTCCTCTATCAGAAAACAACTTAGCTATTTCTATAAAGCGACTAGTTTGCGAATTAGTGAAATTTGCTAATATATATATATTCATATTTCCGTCTTTTAAAATTAGTACAACAAAAATATTTTTTATTTCCATTAACTGTTCTTTTTTTACACTTCTATCTTGATTCAAAATAACCTTTGAACATATTTTTTAGAACACAACAGAAAGAAAGGCCATCGCTTGTAAAACTTTTTTTGTGGTTAAACGCATTATACATTATAAAAGCAAAACCCATAAAAAAACCTAAATTGCGACGCGAAGTCCATCCTCTGTCTCTAAAGTACTTTTCTGTATAGCCTTTAAACCATTTGCTGTCTCCTTTACTTATGGTAGCAATAATATCTGGACAATACCACATTTCAAAACCTGACTTTCTGCAATCAAGCATAAAATGGTTTTCTTCTCCACCACCATTCCCAGTACCAGATCCCATCTTTTCATCAAAAAGGATACTGTTATTTATTACTTCCTTAAGCTTAAAGCATATCTGAACGGATGAAATCTGCAATAGGTTCTTAAAACGAAGAATCATTGATTTAGAAGGGTAACTCACATTTACATCTACCCATCTTAATGAGAAAGCTATCAAGCTTGCTTTAGGATAGTTATTAAAACTCTTTATAATGGTTTTTTCTATATCATCCTCAAAGATTTCGTCATCATCAGCTATTAAGCACACATCCCCCCATGCATTCTTAATAGCCATGTTACGTGAGCGTGAAAGTCCTCTTTCTGTTGTATTGATGAATTTGGCATGACAAGTTTCACCTTTCTTGTTTTTGAAATCAAACTCATCTACAGAATCCTTGTCGCATTGGTTCACCACCACAACATCGGTCTGAACATTACTTCGCACAATAATGCTATGGTCCTTTTCATACATACATGAAATTAAAACAATTAGTTTCATAAAATATTGTTTATCTTGATTAAACTCTGATTACTGATAAAATTTTCTGGATTTTACTAACGAAAATGTAATAAATGCCCAAAATGGCTGGTAAGCCCAAAATGTCATACTTGTAAACAATGGAAGTATGGCAATTATTAAAAAAGAAATAATAGTCGTCTGTTGATAAAATGATATTCTTTTTACAATTCTTATCACCGACTTAAATAAGGTAACAAACAATAAAATGGCTCCAACAATACCCCATGAATTCAAAGCCTCCAATATAAGATTATGCTCATAACCTTCAGATACGGATTTATAGTATCCTATTCCGCATCCTATAATTGGATTCTGATGAAAATACTGCAATGCATTATTCCAAATGTCAATACGAGAATCATACACAGCATTATCACTTGAATTCACAAGAATTATTTTCATTGTATTTAAAGAATAACTGTCAACACCTAAATTATCAGCAATCCCAACAAAGAATAGAAAAATATCAGCATAATAAAGATAAAGTATCAACAATACGAAAACGATAGTTGTTATCTGTTTTAGATTAATCTTATTTCCATTACGAAAAAAAGAAAAACCAATTATAAACAATATTAAAGCTGTTAATACAGATCCTTTATTTGCAAAAATCATCAATTCTACAAAGAATAAACACATCAATAGGCCCGAAATCTTGTATTTAAATGCAGTAAATAGAATCATTGCTCCGGCAAATGCGGGCAACATTGAAACAAAGCCAAATTCCATATAAGTATTACTCCACTGATAACCAAACAGAGGGTCACTTGCCATAACAAGTCCACAAATCACAGCTAATATCGAATATGACTTAAGAAAATATCTGAAATCTACGACTTGAGCACAGAAAAAGATTGTAAAAGCACCATATATCAAAAACGAATAAATATAATTAGAAGTTTCTTTATTCGGTCTAATTACATAGTCAAAACAAAACAAAACACTAACAACACTAAGGATTGTAATCAAAAAGTGATACTTAATTGGTGTTTGATTGCGGTGAGTCACATAAACAGTAGCAGCAAGGCATAATAATAAACCACCCATTAATATCATAGTGGAACTTCCACTTTCAGCTGTATGAGTCAATGGTGCCATTAATGAGAACATAGTCAAATAAAAAGCACAAATCGACTCATTGGTAATATACTTTAACATTACTGTAACTAAATTCTAGAAATAATATCAAATAATAAAGTTTTATTGAATGCTATTGGGTACCTCTTCACTATTTTACAATAAGTCTTTAAAGCCTTGAAAAAACTATGAGATAAGATATAACTGTAAAAAATGGCCTTATAGCGTCCACAATATATATATGTCTCATCGGACTTGCTTTTAATTAAGCCCTTGTATTTATTTATTAAATATAATATTATTTCTTCATTCTTTTCAATATTGATTGATTTCGCATTACTTCTATCAGAGACGTCAAATTCAACAAGTATTTCTGGTAGTCTGCCTATTGTCTCACCTAAGCTAAAATAGTTTAATAGCAAAGATGCCTCTTGATGTCTTTTCAACGTCTGATCCCATCCGCCACATTTTAATGTGTCTTCCTTCCACATCATAATCGAATTAGTAATTATGATATTTTGCCCACTCAATACAGCTCTATACAAATTACCCTCACCTATATTGGGTAATTCATCACCATATCTTCTCCATCCACAGTAAACTGCATGATGTTCTGGATGTGTCAACAAGTATCCAACCTGTTTTTCTACCTTTTCGGGATAGTACCAATCATCATCATCCAAATATGTAACAATATCACCTGTGGAAGCCTTTATGCCAGTATTGCGAGCTGCAGAACCATTCATATTCTTGTCATGTCTGACATACACGACCCTTGAATCATTGGCAAATTCTTCCATTCTTTGTTCTGTCTTTTTTCTCCATTCTGAATCTGGATCGTTATCGTCAACAACTACAATTTCTACATTCTTGTATGTTTGTGCAAGAACTGATTTTATTGCTCTCGGTAACATTTCAGAACGTTTATATGTAGGAGTAATAACACTTACCTTAAACTTTTCCATTTTCGTTTCTGATTAAATTCTTTTACTATTTGATTTATTTTTTCAATACTCTGAAGGTTCATAAAAGCTTCTTTTATTTCATCAGAAGTTAGAAGCCACTCATCATAATTTACAAGCCAGTCAGAAGCACCACAATACACGAAAGCCTCTCCTGCATAAGATTCACATACCGCACCATTTACACGTTCATTCATAGCAAATCGTTTATATGGAATTCCTGTTTGGGACTTATATATTTTTTCAAACGTTTTCCATTTTCGCTTCCATTCTATCTTCGACATTGGATTTATATGTGTAATACAATTACGCGGAATAGGCATTGATACTTGATACATTGCTATATCTACATCATATTCTAGATTTAATAAAGCCTGTCTTAAGATACCCATCACTTCTATATGTTCAGGATGCCAATCAAAGAAAAATGGCACACAAATCATTTGAGGTTTTTCTTTTTTAATGATTTCAATCAGCGATAATGATCTGCTTAAACCAACTTTAAGTAAAGGCTTATTGTATAGAGTAGAAATCTTTGACAGTTCATTATACCTTGCTTCATGCAAAACCTTATCATCGCCTCCATTCATATCCATGTCATATAAAAGGATGTCAGAGCCATTCTTTACTAATGAGCTACATCCCACCCATTCATCATCAGCATGTGGTATCAATATGACTGTCTTTTTGCCATTGGGCAAACTGGGCATAGTCTGAACTACAATGGATTTCCTTAATTGTTTACAATCTAAATTCCATAATAATAATTTACGGAACTGAAGACACCAAAGCAGTATCCTTTTTAACATTTGTTTTAAAAACATTTTACTTTCTTGTATATTTGAATATGTTTATCTATTATTTTTCCCCAATCAAATTCTTTCTTTATTAACTTCTTCAAATCATTTCCATTTTCCTGATTATATGTGTTAGTTAACACTTCTTTGATTTGTTGCACATTATCAGGGGAAAACGTTGGAACTTGTTTCATACACTCATAACCAAGAAGAGGTAAAGTATTTGATAGAGCTAATTTTGCACCACAAATACCAGCTTCTAAAGCGACCAATCCAAATGTTTCCGAGAAGGAAGGTAACACAAGTGTATCTGCCAACTGGAAAGCCGATTTCAAAATAGGGTCATTTGAATTGATCCATCCTAGCAAATGAAGATTATTACTATTTTTAGCTTCATTTTTACATTTGTCATAATAGGCAGAGTTCTTCGCATCACCACCTCCTATAAAAACCACATCAATGTCCGTGTCCTTCATTGCACTGATAACATTAAGTTGGTTCTTATTCTCGTCAAATCTTCCTACCTGCAATATAAATTTCTTTTCACCACCTATTCTATCAAATATTTCTTTACCTTGCCATAAATTTTCATCAATTCCATTAGGAACGATAACCATTTTGGTTTTGTCAATAAGATAGTGTTTATGGATGAAATCGAGTTCAGCCTGAGTTTCAACAATAATAGTGTCAGCTAAATGGATAGTATTATGCAAAATTTTATAGGTAGTCATAATTGGAAACTTTCCTATTACATTCCTATAGAAATCAATCTTTCTACCATTTATTGTATTAACAATTGAAGACAAGACTATTTTGATTCCTTTTTGCTTTGCCACTTGCATAAGTGCATAGCTTTCTATATTCAAGGAGAAAACATGAAGTATATCATATTCTACTAATCGTGTCTCAAAAGGATTAAAATAATCAACTTGATACCCTCTTTCAACTAATAAATCATGTATTTTCCTTAATCTATTCTGAACACCACCAGAGGTATTCTGACAACAGGTGTTATATGATACAAATAGAATCTTCATAAATTCTTTAATAAATATTTTTTAATAAAATCTATTGCCTCTGTTCTCTTCTTTTTCAATAACTCAGAAATATATTTATTATCTAATTGAGAATAGAAAGATGGGGATAATTGGGTAGAGTCTGTAATCATTCTATTTTCAAGATTGAACAAACTTAACAAAGACAAGAATCTATTTAATCCACGAGCTTTGTTTCCAACAACGACAAATGGCTTTCGGAAAGTGATTGCCATACATGTCCCATGAAATGAGTCAGTAACGACAAACTTTGCTCTAGCCATATTAAGTATCCAATGGTCAACAGAAGGATATATACATTTATTTATATCCATGTTCTTTCCTCTTTCATAATCTTTTTCTACAGAACCTGCTACTATAGGCAGCTGCAATTCCTTTTGTACTTTGCCGACAAGAACTTGTTTATCATAGGTCTTATCTAATATATAAGTAAATATTATAGGTGAATCATCTTCTTTTTCGACACATGCAGCAAGATAATCCTTTGCGTCAAGTAACAGTGTTGGATCTAAGACTTGAATTGCATCACGCCCAAGAGCTTTTTTAACAACAGGCAACAATGAATCTTCACGAACTGAAATTCCAGAAAATTTTCTCGACAAGTTCTTACATTTCATAGCTATAGAAGGAATATCAGCAAAAGATGTACTTCCAGTTGATGCTGCATAAAATATACGTTTTACATTGTCACGATGCACAAAATCAAGGAAACAGTTAAGACTAAAATTCGGTAACCATACTTGATCACTTCCAACAACATAAGCATCAAACTGATATTCTTTATCTATTCGCTCTAAATCAGAAGGGAAAACAATCCCCGTGTTTGTGATGTTTCTATCTACAAATTTTTGAGTTTGTGAAAACAATACACGTTTCATATCCATAGTTAAATTCGGATTCCAACATAAACGGACATTATTTCCTTTAATATAATAAGAAGCAATTCTTTTAGCCCAATTCTTAAATTGAGCAAGAAACGCAACTTTTGGATTGCTAAATCTATTAATTGTAACAACTTCATGTCCCATTGACTTGATGGTCTTCTGTAAAGCATATGCCTGTAAAAGGCAACCATAATTATTATCAAGCGGATGAGTAAGAATTCCTATCTTCATTATTTTGCAAAATTATTTAATTTGTTTTTTATCACAGCAATAACTTTCTGCCACAATTTTGGTTCAAGTTGTTTGCAATACTTATCAATCGCATAAATACCATTTTTACAATATGCAGCAAAGAAAGCCTCCCTGTTTTTGGGTTGAGTTTCATTTTCCTCTATATTGATATTACAATCAAGAGCATCATCGTAAGTTGCCTCCATTCTTTTGCAATCAATAGACTTAAACAGTTGCTCACCTTTATCAGTATAGGCCAATACAAGACTTACACCTTGAGGATTGTAAAATTCCGGGTGTCTACGAAGGATTCCCCAAAAATCTCCCAACAAAAGATCACTTTTACTTTTACCATGTCTTGCAGGACATTCATAGCAAGAAGGACGCAAATAGAGATTATTTAAGAAACCTCTCATATAAAGATTTTCGTTGACTGTCTCATCAAGCAATCTAGATATATGAGAGGACAAAACCGTATTTCGGTCCGCCTTAGAGGCGGACTTTCCTGAGAGGACAAAACCGTATTTCTGCCAACCCAATCTCTTATCCCTAAAAGAGATACCTGTTAAAACAGGTTTTTCTTTTAGGGATAACAAAACCGAATTTCTGCCAACGACGCCCTGCGGGCGTACAAGAACAGTTTCCAAATAAGACTTCCAAATGCCAGGGCTTGGAGACCCATGGCAAATAACATCAACACAAAAAAGATTATCATAATCTTTACGAAGATATTTTTTTAAGCCCGCTATTTGGCAAGGAGTACCACTATACAGCACCTTGCGGTTTTGTTTTAAAAAAGATTCTGCTTCTTTATAAGTTGACCCAATTCTGCTTTGAACATATTTACTGCCTCTTAATTTACAAAGATCTTCTTTTTTTTCTATATGAATATGACATACTTCCCAGTTATCATTAAATGCTGCCCCAAAAATTACTCCCCCTTCTAAAAGTATTTTTTCTGCTAACAGTGTAAAAATACCACCAGACGAGCTTTCTTTCAAGATGTTCTCATTATAATTTGTAGCAGCATAAACATTTATTGGAGTTTTCTTTTCAGCCTGGTTAATAACAGGACAAGTCTTCTCGCATAAATGACAATCAATGCAAAGATCCATGTTAACCCTAGGATAGAAAAAGCCTTCATTATCTTCAACCATTTCGATGCAAGCTCTAGGACATTTTTGAACACAAGCCATACATCCACAACAAGTTGCTTTATCTTTTATATTAATCATCTTTTAAACTTCTGAACAAATTTTATCGCAAATTTAAAAACCAATTCTCGTTCTTGTTTCTGTAATCCTATATAATAGACACTTCCAATAACACTAAGTATTGATATTGCTAGAACAACAGATAGACGTATCAAGCCAAAAGACATAACGTAATGCAGAGAAAATGGTAGTATAGAAGAAACAAGTATCACTCCTAGAATAGGAATGAGAACCTTGGTCAAAAAAACATTTTTATTAAATCCTACAGCATGACTGCCCATTATTAACCGGGCAACAAATGCGACACCACTCATTATGATATGAACAATAAAAACAGAATATGGTGCAGCACCAAGTTTAAGTGCAACATAAGAAATAGGTAGAATCAACAATAACAAGGAGCCAACCACAACTTGATATTTACGGATATTACCTGTTGCTTCAACAGAAATAATTATTGGATTCGATATCGCATCAATCATAGTCGTTATTATAATTAAGCGAAAGAACAGTACGGTATACTCTGGTACTTCTACAAGCCATAAGGACAATATCTCCTCTGCTTCAAGCATAATTGGCAAAGACAACACAAAAAGCAGGAAGAACGATAGCTTAGAACTATAGAATATCAATTTATGCATATATGCAATATCCCCAGAGGCGTATGATTTTGTTATTTGAGGATTGAGAGCAGTTTGGAAATTTGTAACAAATCCCAGAATCATACTCTGCACCTGAAGCGCTACCCCTCGTGCAGCATTTATCACAGGATTAAAGAACATACCGAGAAGAATATTCAATCCTTGTGTATAGCCAATAACAGCAATACTGCCAAATAGTTCCCATCCAGTAAAAGCATAGATCTTTTTTATCTTTTTCCAGTCTAATCTCCATATAACCTTTGACTCTTCAAAATGTCTATTACAATAGAAAGTATAAATAAACCTAATAATTACTTGTACAAGGCATAAAAGAAAAGCATAAACAATAAGTTTGTCAAATGGAGAAATATAAATCAAATAGGCAACAGCCAGTTTTGCCATAACTTCAAAGATTGAGATATAAGCAAAAGCTCCCATTTTCTCGTGAGCTATAATCAAAGCATTATAAGGTGAACTTATAAGGTTGAATATCAGAGTTAAGAGAGAGAATTGAAACACCCACATTGAAGCAGTTAAACGACTAGCAGGTATGGTTAGTTTGTTTTGAATAAACCATGGAGCAAAGCCTTCTGCAATTACAATAACAACACAAGAAATAAACAAGAAAATGATAAGGCTGGTAGAAAAAGTGTTTCTTAATTCACTCATATTTCCCGTGCCTAGATCAAAAGTTATAAATCGCTGTGTTGAGGATATTAAACCCGCTCGAAAGACATTAAACATGACTACGAATCCACCCACAAGATTGTATATACCATAATCCTCTATTCCTAAGGAATCCAAAATGACTCGTGAGGTAAATAATCCCACGACCATTGTTATAAACATTCGGAAATAGAGCAATAAAGTATTCTTGGCAATTCGCGAATTATTAGATGATATTTCTGACATTACTTAATTAATTGGAAATTGTTACACAATTATAATAACCTTACCGAACCTACTTTTTTAAAATCAGCATAATTAAATTAAAAGAGAGGTAGGCTCCACACCAAAAGCGAAAAGTAGCTCATAAAAAATGCTAATGATGCTTCGCCTACCGAATAATATTGTTATTGTTTCGAAAACCTACCCGTCCTTCCTTACCGTTAAGGAAGGCTCCACCTTTCTTACCAAGCCTCTCTTCCCTCAGGGACGAGAGGATGTAACCGCCCTCCGGTGCTCGAAACCGCTACGCTATAAGGTTGGCGGACCATCAAAGGTCTACGCCAGATTGTGCGGGATGGGACCGCTAGGGGCAATTACTACTTGAAGTTTACTTTAAATCCAAGTAATCATTACCATCAACCTCAATCTCATCAATGTGGTTACCTATGACAACTTCAAATCTCTTAAACAGAGAGAAAATTTCATCTAAAGTAATGTCTTTCAATGGACAAAACTTTACATATTTATTCTCTATTTTATCCTTGCAAACAAAAACAATATTACCTTGCGGCTGTATTTGTTGACCAGAAATAAAAATAGAGCATCCATAACACTCATATCTATCACCATCGTATTGCTCATACGAACCAACTAAATAATTCTGCAAAGAAGACTGGTGAAAATCAGAAACATCTGCAGCAGCTGTTCCTTTTAAATCATCATACTGAACTGACGCTTTCATAAATAAATCTCCTATATTTTAAACTAATCTCTTCTAAATATATCTCGTGTATAAACCTTATCCTTTACATCATCCAAACAAGCATCGTAGCGGTTAGCGATGATGGCATGGCTCTGTGCCTTGAAGGCTTCGAGGTTGTTCTCTACTCTACTACCGAAGAAGGTGCTGCCCTCTTCCAAGGTTGGCTCGTAGATAATGACTTCGGCACCCTTTGCCTTGATACGCTTCATGATGCCCTGGATGGCTGACTGGCGGAAGTTATCGCTGTTTGACTTCATGGTCAGGCGATAGACACCAATCACGCAATTATGCTCCTTGCTGGCATCATAGCTGTTGGCATCAGCATAGCTATAATAGCCTGCCTTCTGGAGTACGGCATCAGCGATATAGTCCTTACGGGTACGGTTGCTCTCTACGATTGCCTCAATCAGGTTCTCTGGAACATCGGCATAGTTTGCCAGAAGCTGCTTGGTATCCTTTGGCAGGCAATAACCGCCATAGCCGAAGCTTGGGTTGTTGTAATGGGTACCGATTCGTGGGTCGAGACCTACGCCATCGATGATTGCCTTGGTATCGAGTCCCTTTACCTCTGCGTATGTATCCAACTCATTGAAGTAGCTTACTCGGAGTGCCAGATAGGTATTGGCGAAGAGCTTGACAGCCTCAGCTTCCTTCATACCCATGAAGAGGGTATCGATGTTCTCCTTGATGGCACCTTCCTGAAGCAGAGCGGCGAAGGTCTTGGCTGCTTCCTTCAACATCTCGACATTGGTTACGGACTTGATAGCCTCATTCTCCTCTGCGAACTCAGGGCGCTCGATAATCTTTGGATAGCCTACGATAATACGGCTTGGGTAAAGGTTATCATAGAGAGCCTTGCTCTCACGAAGGAACTCTGGAGAGAAGAGGAGGTTGAACTTCTTCACGCCCTTCTTGGCATACTTCAAGTAGAGGTTGCGGGTGTAACCTACAGGGATGGTACTCTTAATGACCATCACAGCATCTGGGTTTACCTCCAGAACCAGGTCGATGACTTCTTCTACATGGGTTGTATCGAAGTAGTTCTTCACTGGGTCGTAGTTGGTTGGTGCTGCAATCACTACGAAGTCTGCATCCTTATAGGCTGACTTGCCGTCAAGGGTTGCCACGAGGTTCAATGGCTTTTCTGCCAAATACTTTTCGATGTAATCGTCCTGGATTGGAGAAATCTTATTGTTGAGTTTCTCCACCTTCTCTGGAATTACATCTACTGCTGTTACATGATGGTGCTGAGATAACAAGGTTGCTATACTCAGACCTACGTAGCCGGTACCGGCTACTGCTACTTTTATATCTTTAAAATCATTCATCATGATATAGTGTTTTTATTTTTATTATTATTTTTTGTTCGACAACCTACCCGTCCTTCCTTAGAGTTAAAGAAGGAGTTTTTTCTACCTCTCCGTCTCTCCTGCAAGGAGAGCTCCACCTTTCTCACCAAGCCTCTCTTCCCTCAGGGACGAGAGGATGTAACCGCCCTCCGGTGCTCGGAACCGCTACGCTCTAAGGTTGGCGGACCATCAAAGGTCTTCGCCAGTTTTTGCGGGATGGGACCGCCTTGTTGAGATGCTTTCTATACCTAACCTTAAACCTTATTTACATGAATCAGCAAAAAGAAAAGACTAGTTATATATATTATTGTCTCCTCATTAACTTTGCTGCAAATTCCAAGAAATCTGCAACGTTTTTGAAATCATCAAACTGCTGGCAATACATACTGGCATAAGGTTCGGGAAACCTTTGTCGTATATCTGCCTTTATCATATTTGCTAGTCCTCTTTGGTATAGGCTTTCAAGAGTTCATTATATTGCTCGTTGGTCTTCATCATTTATCTTTAATTTTCTAACCATTTATAAGCAAACCCATTAAAAAGCTCTTGCTTTCTCGACCGCCACATTCCATCCCACTGAAGGCGAACCGTTCTTAATTGAGGTTTCTGATTATCGCATGCAACCTTGAAAGTGACATCAAAAATGCCAGAACTATACTTTGGGGGAATCTGAAAAGACCTTCCGATAAACAAATATAGAGAAGGAACAATTGGTTTCCCTTTCGGAGCTGATGGTGTTTTAACTTTCTGCAAAGATAACCACACAACAGATTTTTCTCCATACCTAGGCAAATTGATAGAATCATTGCCTTTGTCCAATAACAGGGCAAAAGGTTCTCCCAACAAATCTTCGCTAGTCAAACTATCGCTACTCTGACGATAAATCACTCGCTCAACAAAGATACTCATATTATTTGCAGTAGCCTTGCCTATATTGGAATACCTCAACATTGCTGTATATGTACTAGCCACATCATTTTCACCATCACGAACTAATTGTTCGCCCAAATCATCCATTGAAGTTTCAATATGCAGACTTGGCGTATACCAATAAGCCACCCAATCTTCCTTGAACAATGCCACTATCACCGCAGCTATTGGTCCTATAACTTGTAATACTCGCAATGTCCAATCCCAAAAGCCATGTTCACAAATTTGTAGCAAAGGAGTAGGACAACCTTTTGTGCATAAGCTATAGCTAAATGGTACGCTAAGCCCAACAAAGAAGCCAAAGAGCAACGCTAGCAATATATACAACAAAACAGTTTTCTTCATAACTTACATCAAGGAATATGTATTATAAGATGAATTTTGTCCATCAAATATCAACACGACATTGCCATTTACATTACCAGAGAAAAAGGAGGATGTACCATAATCATATCCACTGAAAGAACTTCCATTCTTGGTGATAGAGGTAAATGAATTAGTGCTCATATCGTACAAACTTGCAAACGAGCCTGTAACAATATTTTTGCGTTGGAAGTCATATACATGGATATTACCAATATTACCCGAACAAGTGAACAAACATATTTTTCCTGCCCCAAAATCATAGACTGACTGGAAGTCCTGATTTTCTGCCCTGCCTATTATCAAGGCTAGGCACGCACGCTTATCTGAATCCATAATATGCTATTTTACCCAACTTAATCCCTACTCTTTGATCTATACCATTTAGATGAATCATATAATCTGAACTGACAACTAGAGCAAGCATTAACCAAGTCTTCCAATTGTATTTTTCCAAACACAAAATCAAAAAAGCTAGGGTTTGCCTCACGGTCAAAAGCCCTCTCTATTTGTTTTTTCCAGTTATAGTTTACACCTTGTCGATACTTCGTAAACATATCAGAAATAAAACGAGCAACATTATCAAATATGACATTGTCATCTTCATCATTTACATTTACCTGACAGAGCATATTATTAAAGAATGTAGAAAGAGCACTACATTTCGGAATGATAAGACCATATGAACTCTTTATCGCATCATAAGGTCCCTCAAACATATCTTCAGTAGAGGTTTGAATAAACATCATATTATATCTCCTTGAAGAGTGCCTATCTTGCATCGTTGATGCTACATGCCATTTTTTTTCCTTACTCATCAAAGACCAATATAAATCTAAACGACGTTGCTTTTCATTGATGTTTATCTTAGAAATCTCAAACTTTGATAGAATAAGATCATCTATTAAATTATAATAACGTTGTTTACATAGTAAGACATCTATATTCCCCAACTCAGCCTCTTCCTCTCCGTATAAGGTTTTCAAAAGTGAAACAGCTGACTTATCTGTAGATTTTATCTCCTTCAACAAACTATTGGCTGCTGCAAACGCTTCACTTTCAATTGTCCAAAAATGCCCTTTTGAAACCAAAGAATTAAGTGAACAGAACTCTCGCTTATCCATATTTTCAACAAGTAAAAGCTCAGAACTGGAAAGTTTATCTTTAAGAATCTCTATATCTGAGAATTCACATCGACTATACTGGTCTTGACGGAGCAAAAGAGAATTGAGCAACCATGTCATTTCCTCAGCAACCCATGTAACAGAAAAATCATTTTGTAAATCTTTACGCTGAATTTCAATGTTCTCCAAATATAACTTGTAAATAGAGCGAAGCATTTTACTTACACTTGCTGAATTTACGTTTGATCGAGCCACATTGGTCTTCGGAGCCTCCTTGCCCACCATATTAGCATAGGCGACAAATGGATGTCCTTTAAAACCAGGTGTATTCTCATCTATTCTTATACCCTCGATGCTCATACCCCAAGGGGTAACACGAGTTTGTTTTTGGTCAAGCCAAAAACTGTTGGACTCTACCATCGAATACTCTTTCATAAAAGAATTATAGGAAAGCAACATGGCGAGTTCTATACCATTGTCATTGTAATCTAATATCTTATACTTGTGGTCGGACAAGCTTATTCCTTTTGCTTTGAGGACAGACTCTATTAGATGTTTAGGCGCATCAAATCCGATTCTCTTTTCCGCTTTAGTACCTTCATGATAATAAAATTGGCAATTAGGTATTAAAATCCAATCTGTAAGAATCTGTTCTGGGTCAAAATCAACTATCGAAGGGCGTACTTTCAGTTTTATGGAAGTTCCTGTCTTTTCTCTAATCTGTAAATTCGACCCTCTCTCTGCACCATGCTTCAATAAGTACTTGCCATGTACCTTACGTATCTTCAAGAGCAAAGGCTTTTCCTTATCATTCATTTGAGTAAGTATATCTACATCATCGGCTATCAAAAAGCAAGTCAACAAACCTATACCAAAACGACTGATGGAATTGTAATTAGGATGCTTCTTTTGAAACTCTGCATCTTGATAGCGAGAGGAACCAACCTTGAGTAAATGGTTTTCTATTATATTCATATCCATTCCTGTACCATTATCACAAACCATCAACTCTCTTGTTGATTCATCCCAATATACATCCACTCTAGGTTTGTAGCCGTCAGCAGCCTTTGCGTCTTGCAACTCATAAAGTTTTACCTTAACAGCATCTATGGCATTCTGAGAAAGTTCACGTAATGAGACGGATAGATTATTATAAAGGGTTTCTCCCACCAACAGGCTTAAAATCTTTTGTTGGTCGATTGTGAAAGATAACTGTCTCCGTTCAAAATCTTTATTCTCAATTGTTGAGTCATCAATATTCCTCCATGGATATTCATACTTAGAGGCATATTTCTTTCTGGCAATTTCATTGAGTTTATAATTTCTTTTCAGTTGTTTACGCGCATAATCAAGATATTCTATCAACGCAAAAAAGCCATCCTCTTTTTCAAAATATGCAGAAACTTCAAAAGTATCTTTCGGCATTTTATCATTTTTATTCCCCTCCTCATCTACAGGTATCTTCGGAGAAACACTGGACACAGCATTCTGCTTAGCCCATTCTTCTTGACTGATTGGATTTGTTGGTGAGATAACAGAATATTCGATGGATGGAGTTCTGTCACTCGTAATATGCAATAAATCCGCTGTTCGCACAATTAATGCTGCATAAAAAACATTTCCTTTTTCTTGTGGAGATGAACCATACGCTTTCTCAACCTTATATTTTTCAAAATCATCTAAATCATCCAAATTATGACTTTCGCAAACTGTTGCCAAGTCATTTTTAAACATTGGTCGAAAATCTTCAACCATCTTGTTAAATATCTCTTGTACCTGTGGGTCTGAATAGCACCAAGCATTTTCATCACCTCTAATCCAACTTGCCACTCTATCACCATGGTGATGACGAACGTACTCTTGATATACAAAGCGTTCTTTATCCTCATCAGACAACCCAGACAAAGACTGAGCATTGTCCACATCTGCTAAATATTCTTTTCTGAAATCCCTAAAAGGCTCAGCATCATTACGGTTTTGGAACTCATTTTTGGTAACAAGCATACCTAAATCATGAAAATAGGTAGAGACGACAATTAGTATCCAATCCGCAGCAGTCATAACATCTTGTGTAGATGCAGGAATAATATTATCCAAAGACTCCAACATTTTATTAACATGGGTTATATCATGTTTGGTATATTGGTCAAAAATCCCCCCATCACCTATATGCGCCAATAATTGAGCAACTTTATCTTTAAGGGCGTCAAGTTTGATAGCCTTAAATGCCTCCAATTCACATGCTCTCAAAGCCTGCCGCTCCGCATTTGTATTTAATGCTTCCATATTTTTATTCGTTTAAACATTAATATTCACCTAATTTTCTGCAGTTTCCATCATCCTCATAGATTCACATTGATGTCGAATGGACTATCAAAGTCTTTCAGCATCTCATGCTTCGTATCTTTCTCCGAGAGGTTGGCATGTTCGGTTGGAATCTTCCAATCAATACCAAGGCTATCATCAAGGATAGAGATGCCGCCATCTGCCTCTGGATGATAGAACTCATCACACTTATATTGGAAGACTGCTGTTTCTGAGAGGACTGCGAAACCATGGGCAAAGCCCTTTGGAATGAAGTACTGGCGATGATTGTCTTCTGTCAGTTCTACAGCCACATGCTTGCCATAAGTAGGGGAGCCTTTGCGAATATCTACTGCTACATCGAGCACTCTACCTTTTACGCAACGTACCAACTTGCTCTGAGTATAAGGAGGTCGCTGGAAGTGCAGGCCTCGCATCACACCATAGCTGCTCATAGACTCGTTGTCTTGGCAGAAGTGTACACTGTGACCCAGGATTGGGGCAACCTTTTCTTCAAACTCTCGCTCGCTGAAGCTCTCGAAGAAGTAGCCTCGGGCATCACGGAAGAGGCGTGGCTCTAGAATGAGAACGCCATCTATAGATGTTTTAATTATATTCATTTTGTTTCTATTAATCTACCACTATCACGCAAACGTTTCTTGAATCCTTGCATAACAGTTTCTGCCCATTCTTCGAAATTGTCTTTCATCTCTAGCTTCTGCTTATCATCAAAAGTAGAATAGGCAATCTGCTGTTCTATATATTTCTGAGCTGTCTCCTTAGCTAGGTCAAGCTCCTTATCCGTCACTTTGCCATTTGTTAGCTTCTCGCCTAATTGGGCATAGAAGTAGCCATCACAAAAGGCTGTGCAATATTCTTTTGGTGTCATAATGCATATTATTTTTCTGGTGAAATTCCTCCACCGGCCCTATATACCATCTTATTAGTTTTCCGATGTCCTAAAAAACGATTTGGTATCTGCAAAGAATCCAACCTTACCGTTTCTTTTTTATGAGGGATATCAAGACTTATGCTATCCCTTAAACTATAATGAATGCGAGTTCCTTCTCTTTCTACTATAGGATGAACAGTTATAGCAGAAGAAGGTTTCATTTTCTTACCACGAACTATCATAATGTTATTTTTATTTACGTTAGTATTATCGTTAAGTAGCACCACAGTGCAAATTACCGCATACAACAAAGCTGTAATAGGTAAAAGCCGCATGAACCATTGAAATGTACTTTCCTTGCGATTATTGTAATTTGTATATGTTGCCAAGAACTCTTCCAAATAGGAAAGATAAGAATATTGCACTCCCTTATTTGCCTCTATCTCATTATATCCTTGTTCCTTATACAATTCAAATATCCCATGATAAAACTGAGATGGTAAATAGCGATGTGGAATTTTTCCAGGGTAGGCAAAGATGAAAAAGAGGACGGCAACAGCTATTAAACACACCAAATATATGCCAAATAACACATATTCCCAAATTCCAACTATCTCATTCTTAAATATGTAAGATATGATTTTAGGAAGATAAGCAAAAAGCAAACTTACCAATGTCAAAAGCATTGGTATCTGTCTGTTTCTCTGATGATGCTTATGGATTTCCTCATTTATCTGCGCCTCTGTAAGTTTTATATTGCTAACGACATCCAAGAAGTTATATTCTCCTCGTCTAGGCTCGATATATTTGCCTAAAGCTTTATCTGCCTTATGAAGAAGATTCCTTAGACGAGAAAACACAATTAGTCGTTTCATAAGATTCGAAGTAATTAAATTTCTATCAACTTACCTATACTTTTTCTTTGACTATTTTCTCGACATAATCTTTCTTTATGCAATCAATGGTCAAATGGTGAGTAACTAAAGCTTCTTGAATAAAGTTTTTATCAATATCACTCAAAGCATAATCTTTAAACTCCATCAAGAACTTATCGAGGCTACTCTTAAATTTATCCAATAGTTTTGGGTTCATCACTACGACCTTGTGAGTAAGATTTGCCTTATGGTCAAGGATATTCGTAGGAACCACAAATATTCTACAAACCTTTGCATCACCATATTTTTCCTCAAACCAAGCACAATGGTTATTCATTTGCCCCGCTTCAGACTTTTTGATGGTGTTTCTATCCTCTTTAACCTCATTCTTACATTCAAAGAATATATATTGATTATGTACTCCACACCAAAGATTATCTGGTCCAACTTTGTAATCATTGTCTGGTCGTTGACTCTTGAAACCTAACATTTCACCTATTTCTCTCAAAGCATTTTCGAAATGATTAGCCGCTCTACCAAAAGACAGATTATCAAAAATAGCTTTGCTTTTTATACGCATCTCTCTATAATTATGAAACTTTTTGAGCCATTGCTTTATATTAGAAAGTTGTTCGCCGCTCTTAAATTCCATTTTCTTATAATCAATTCCATTTTGCGGATAAAGAAGACGACAGTTAAGTATATCACCATTACAGCGTCCCCACTATTTTACAAGCAGTTACACATATAAGTTTTTTGAAAAAAGTGATTATTGTATCGTTTTGCATAAGATAAGCTACATTCGGCAATTTGAAAGCCAGCTTTCATTGCGCTCGTTTGCATTATCTTTTATGCCTATGCACACTCCTTCACCTCATCGGATTTCTCAACATAGTAACATGGAAGCATAGAGTTATTACTAGTAGAAGTCTCATGTTACCTTCCATCATTAATCTTTATATGATACCAAATCTTTTCTTCTCCTTCACAGTAAGTGTTTCGGTGGTCTTGAGTATATCAAATATACCTTGCAAATCTGCTTCTGTCAATTTACCGAAATACTCTCCTTCCAATAACTTCTTCAAAGGAATGGAAAAGAGCATGCCACAATCGACATAGCTGTCATATTTCAAAAAGTCTGGATAATTGGTCTGAAGAAGCAAATATTGGGTTGCAAGAAATGCCTCTGAGTAAGCTGACTTCGGACTCATCTTGGTATTAACCAATACAGAGCCATAACAGATTTGTCGTTCACTATCTACTCCTATTATTACCATTTTCTTGGGCTTCTGCTTTCTACCATCCTTGAATACCAACCCCTCATCTATAGAAATGACGGTTCGTATCAAAGTACCAATTTCCAACTTTTCTTCTGTCACCTTGCGTAGATTGTCAAGGTACTCTTGTTGTAATTGCCTTAAATCCATGCCATTGCCTTTCGAAATGATTGGCGCTCACGAATCACATTGAGCATAGACTTTGTTGCTCCTGCAGACTCTGCCATTTCATACATCGTAATCTTTGTATCTTCACCTGTCTTATCCGCAAGACGCTTGGCACGTTTCCATGCCTTATCCTCATGTGACTTGTCGGACAAATCAAAAGAGGCTATATTTCGGCATTTATCTATCCACTTATCCAACATCTTGACATCCGCAACAGATAATTCATCCATATTGCATTGGGCATCCTTGGCTGCCAACACCAACTGATGACCATCCTCTGAAATGACGACATTCAAAGAATCTGCAAAACTCTTTAACTCTGGCGAGGACACATCAGCCTTGCCCTCCACTCCACGCAAAACCTTATAAGTAAGCGATGGCACTGGCCCATGCTTTCTTGCTACAAAAGTATCATAGATGATGGGTAATCCATACTCTTTCAATTGGTTCTGTTGTGCAAAATACATTACCTTAAAGAGGTGGATGTAGTCCACTCCTTCTGGGAATGCTTTAAGGATGTATAGCACTACAGCCTTTATTTTTAATATCTGATCTATTGTCTTCATTATTGTCTCGTTTTTATGTTATGAACGGTACAAAAATACGCTTTTTCTATGAAACAGCCAAAATTATTGATAATATTTAATACTATTCAACAGTAGCCAGCTGCCATCTATGGGCTAAAGTGATTGCTTATTCCTGCTCGTCTTCTGTCATGTTTCTTGGGGCCACACAGAGACCTAAGCCCTCGAAGTCTTCATCAATTGGCAATGAGTCTATTCCAAAATATTCTTGCATCAAAGCTTTGGGTTTCTTGGCATCACTGCGCATAATTTCTTGGAAGAACTTAATACAGAGGTCTCGCAGATTGCCGATTGCCGTGGCATATTCATCATCTACCATCGGACCAAAAATGGCGAGGTCGGTGAATTCCAAACCATATATCTTATAGCTGATATACCATGTCTTGGGCTGATGGTCGAATCCTAAGGTCGTAATATAGGGTTCGGACAGGCATTTGCCGTCGTCATCCACTCGCTGTCCAAATGATCGTGCTATCGTGGGATATTTCTTGCGGAACGGGCGCTTTACCTCATAATAGTCATCGCCAGGGATGGGATGATCCACTCCATTCCATACGAAGTCAAGGATATTGCCCCAGTTGCAGGCAACATGGATATAGCCCTCTTGCATCAAGAGATAGCACACCATATATCGCTCAGCAGACAAGCGCAAGGTCAGTTCCATGACTCTCGGACGTATCAGTTGATAAGCCATCATTCTGCCTTCCCCAGGCATCTGCGGTGGATTTTTGGTCAGAGCAGGACGGAAGACTATGGGCTTAGCTTCGTCAGAAGCCTTGCCTGCGGCATTGATTTCCTTCAACTTGCTGTCGGCAAATATCTTGGTGGCATCTGTCAGCATTTTGAGATGACCATCTGTCAACTTTTTGAAGATATCGAATACCTCATCGAGCATATAGAGACGACACTCGCCTGTTGCGTCCTCTTCCTTTCCGATGACGAGCAAGGACTTCTGCAAGCGATTGTATTTCGACTTATCATGAGGTACAGTGATGTAGTTGCCTTTGCCTGCCTCTTGGATTTCGCCTATCATGTCGATTGCCTCTTGTCCAAGATTGTCCCAAACATACTGGGTGCTATGCTTCAGGTGGTAGTCAAGGGCTTGGGCTAGCTCATCCTTGCGCCAGCTCTTTGGGAATCGGAAGCCCCAAATCTCGGCTGCCTCTAGCATATTTGCCTTAGTATCTACTGTTACGACGGTCTCGAAAGAGGGAGTCAATAAAGGTGGATCTATTTTTGTTGTAATCATATATATTGCCTTATATACATTTATTGATGTCGATAAAGTACTATCTGTGAATCATCAGTAGTTGCCTGTATTTTGTTATTGTCGTTTGCCATAATCGTATAGGACATCGCACGCTAATTTCGCAGATGACGCAGATATTTGACCTGTTCGGTCTTAGATTTTTTGGCTTCAGAAATATGATGGTGTTAAATATTGTTTCTGAATTATCGCGATTTCCAGATTTTCAATCTAGATGGCTGCGAGGACCTATTTCTATCGAGTTTATATCGTATTCCATGCTCTTTGCAGAACGAATGACCTATAGTTGTACGACCGTAAGTCTGCAGTTGTACAACTATATAGGCTATGGTCGTACAACTCTGGAGCTATGGTTGTACAACTATAAGGGTCGTAGTTGTACAACTACAGAATTCTGATTTTTTGACGGAATCTACAAACTTAGATAACATACTGATTTACTGACAATTACATTTCTTTTTCATATTTTCAATATTCTTGCCGAAATATTTTCGAACCAGAAATACTGGAATTCTAAAGAGTTTTCATCAGGAATTTGTCAGAAATAATCCTTTTGAGTTTCAAAACCTCTCGAGCGGAAATGGAAATTCCATCCGCTCAAGAGGAATCATATTCTATATTCGTTTCATAAACCAAGCAATGACTTGATTTGCCCTATATACTACCACACATTACGAAACGTAAAGCATTTTATGGCAAATTACTTGATTGGCAAACCGTTTCCCTGTTGATGCTCCATCTCTTGAAGAGCCTTTTTGACGAGTTCTTGTCGCGGTGGGAATGCAGCTCTCATTACATTGACCAGAGCCTGATTCAGCAATTTGAGCTCTTGATTTACATCTTCGGTCGTATTAAACTCAGTCCATACTGAAATCATTAAGTTGGAAAACATCTGTTGAACAGAACCGTAGGTCAAACTTTCGTCTGGCGGATCAGCATAAAGCTTTGCTAATGTTCTTCCATTGACGCCGAGTAAAACTGCGAACTTTCTCTGAGAAGGAATACCCCATCTTGTCTGAATTCGGCGAATCTCTTTTGCAGCTGTGGTTAACCAACTATCCGCCTTAACTTTTACGGATATTCGGTTCATTAGGCAAACGCAGATTGGTCTCTATTTTCTCATATCGACCCATCTTGTTGCTAACAAACCTTAATAATATCCTAAAAAGTGTAAACCATGCTGCACTCTATAGAGTACAGCACAGGAATTCCAAGATTATCTACTTTTGCAAGCGAAATCAGAATTGATTTTTTAATTCATATATATTAATGTATTAAACTCTCTGAATATGAAAGCAATGTATAAAAGCGAACTAGCTGCTTATGCTGGTGTATCGACTGGAACACTGAGGAGATGGCTGATGCCGTACCGACAGCAACTGAATGAAATTGGTGTGAAACCGAAAGACCAGCTGTTAAGTCCGAAAGCAGTTAAGTTCATATGTGATCAGCTGTCTATCGATATATGACAATGTCGAACAGCACGCTTTTGAAAAGTCGTACCTTCGCAGCGTCAATCAGAACAAACAGGATTGCTAATCTCTTTGGACTGACGATGACATAACTTGAGTATTAATCTTTTAAATGTTTTCAATTATGAGTAAGAGTTACAAAGTTTCAAAGAAGACCATGAACATGGGTCCTAAAGAGGGTAAAACCGTGTATAGCGTTCGCCCTTACAGTTATGGTACATTGACTACCAAGGATATTGCGAACCAAATCGCAATGGAGTCAACTGCTACTCCAGCAGATGTGATGGCGGTACTCGACCGCTATACCTACTACGTGAAGGAGAACCTGAAGAAGGGTTACGACATCGAACTGTTCGGCTTCGGCAAGCTCTATCTCCGTTTCCTCACCGGCAAGGCTGTGGAGAAGGAGAAGGATGCGACTGCCAAACTCGTGAAGAGTATCCTTCCTGCCTTCCGACCATCGTACCACCTCTTGAAGAACGGTAGCCGTGTTTACAACCTGATTCCGGATTCCATCGAACTCGTCAAGTATGGTGATGAGAAGAAGGACAAGCCTACTGGCGGTACTACCGATGAGGAGAAGAAGCCTACTACAGGCGACTCTACGAATGGCGGTGAGAACGCAGGTGGAGAGAGCACTGGTGGAGAGAACACTGGCGGCAGCGAGAATACTGGCGGTACAGGTTCAGAGAGCGGCGACAACGTAAATTTCTAAGCAGTAATGTTCAACCCTTTAAATTGATCCATGATGATGAATGATTCTAATAGTTCCAAGAAAATTTCTTGGGTGCAAATTGTGAATGCCGTCGTGCAAGCTCTGATTGCTGCACTTACGGCACTGGGAGTAAGCTCCTGCGCAAACTATGTCAGTTAATAGTTAACAGTTTATAGTTTAAAGAGCCTATTATGATTAAAGATACATTTCCTATGAACATCGGGGAGGAGAAGGTACGCTCAGAGCGTACACTCCTCGCCGGAGTTGAAGACGGCAAATACATGATGTCTGCCGACTCTGTGAGATTTCTGGTGCTGCATTGCTCGGCTACCCGACGCAATCAGGACTATAGTGTGGAACAGCTGAGACGTGACCATAAGGCACGTGGGTTTTATGATATCGGCTATCACTTCTACATCCGAAAAGATGGCACGATGACGCAACACCGCAAGCTGCTGGAGGTAGGGGCTCATGCCCGACCTTATAATAGATGCTCTATCGGCATCTGCTATGAAGGAGGGCTTGATGAGCAAGGCAAGCCTTGCAATACCATGACCGTCGAACAGGAAACGAGACTCGTTGACCTTTTCAGGAATCTGAAGATTCTCTTTCCGAAAGCGAAGATCGTGGGGCATCGGGACTTGCCGGGGACTACTCCCAAAGAGTGTCCGTGCCTGGATGCGGGCAGCTGGGCTGATCATCACCATCTTTTTTGACCAGATCGGTCAGGGGGAAGACTATTTCTTCCTTCTGGCCTTGGCTTCCTTCATGGTAATGATTCTACCTGGATGTTCTGGGTCCCATACCGCAGCACCTCCATGCTTGAAATAGTCCCAAAGGATGATGAGGAGGGCTATGACAGAGAGAACTCCGAAAAGGATTAATATGAGTAATAACATCTTTTTTAATGTATAATTGTTAATGTATAATGTTTAATCGTGATCAAGCTCGCTGTACTTCGAGTGCTGGCTCTTGTACTCTGGCACTATCTCCTTCATCTTCTTCACGATTGCCATGTCATCGTAGGTGAAAGAGAGCTGATAGAGGTCTTCCTCGTTCTTGCGTGCCAACTCGTATGGATACTCACGAACCTTGGCTACCATAATCTTTGGATGATGGGTTGGAACGGTCGCCTCCTTGTCGTTCAGAACTTCCTCGTAAAGTTTCTCGCCATCTCGGAGTCCTACGTACTTGATGTCGATGCCATCTACTCCCGAAAGGGCTATCATGCGCTTTGCCAAGTCGGCGATGCGGACTGGCTTGCCCATATCGAAGACGAAAATCTCGCCTCCCTTACCCATGGTTCCAGCCTCCAATACCAACTTGCAGGCTTCAGGAATGAGCATGAAGAAACGGATGATGTCGGGATGGGTGACGGTGATCGGACCGCCCATCGCAATCTGCTTCTTGAAGATTGGGATAACGGAACCGTTACTTCCCAAGACATTACCAAATCTTGTAGTAACAAACTGGGTAACACCCTTTACCTCGCCATCCACAATCGCCTTGTTCAATGCCTGGCAGTAGATCTCACAGATTCGCTTGCTGCAGCCCATCACGTTGGTTGGATTCACAGCCTTATCGGTAGAGATCATCACAAACTTCTTGGTGCCGTACTTCACTGCCATATCGGCTATCACGCGCGTACCATATATATTATTCTGCACTGCCTCTGATGGGTTGTCCTCCATCATCGGTACATGCTTATAGGCAGCAGCATGGAATACATAGTCTGGATGATACTCTGAGAAGATGCGCTCCATACGGGTGGCATTGGTGATACTGGTTACGATGGTTTCGCAAGGAATATCAGCATAGTTCTTGTTCATGAAGAGGCGGACATCGTGCATTGGGGTCTCAGCCTCATCAACGAGAATCAGGCGCTGTGGCTTATAGATGGCAATCTGCTTCACCATCTCGGAACCGATACTGCCGGCTGCTCCTGTAATCAGAATGGTGCGACCGCAGAGGAGCTTTCCGATTGCATTCATATCCACTTCGATTTTGTCTCGTGGAAGAAGGTCTTCAATATCAACCTCGCGCATCATCTGATGACGGAGGTTTGACTTGCCGTCCCAGCTCTGTGCCTTCTGCATCATCATAATCCTGATGCCTTCTGCGGTAAGCTTGTCAATCATGTCCTGCTTCTCCAGGAACTTCTCTGTAACCAGAGGGCTTATGAAGAGGGTCTTGACATTCATCTTGTGCATGACGCCCAGCAAAGTCTCATCATAGGAATAGACTTCGCAACCCAGCAGGAACTTGCCTACCATAGCGGCTTCTTCGGTAGTGAATCCTTTGACGATATACTGTGAAGGATGGTCGTTGCGCATGGACTTTGCCAGGGAGATACCGCCTTCCCGTACACCGAAGATGAAGACCGGAGTCTTGGTTTCAGCTGAAAAACTGGAGTCGTACATATACTTCACGAGGATTCGCATCGTCCACATCTCTATCATGGAGATGAAGAGCATAACGACAATAGCCTCCGTGGTAAGCTCACAGCGGATACTGTCTGGCACCACCATGAGAAGAATGCTGTTCAGAATGAAACCGACAACGAGGGCCCCGGAAATGCGAAGCAGGTCAACGAATGACGAGTAGCGCATGATACCGGAATAGGTATGGAAGATTCGCATGCCGACCACGAAGAGTGGCAGGGAACAAATGAACGTGAGGAGATAGTTCCAGAAATGGGAAGCTATCAGCTCGCCTCCTTCTGCGATATAGGTCGCAATCATTCCAGCCACTACGATAGCGATGCTATCGAGTGCCATGATGCACCAATATGGCAGTGTAGCCTTAGAAAAATACCAATTCGTCAGTTTGTTTGCAAAAAGGGATACTTTAAGCTGATACAGCATCCCTGAGAATGGCTTCTTTTCTGAACCATTCTGATCTAATTTATCACTCATAAAATAATTCTGTATATTAGAAACTTTATCATTTATCAACCTTTAAGGTAATCTCATCACCAATAGTCAAGATGACCCTATTCTCTATTCTATTTTCTGTAAGAAAGCTTTGGGAATATATCCTGTCGTAACAGCACACAGCCCCTTGATACTCACATAAAGTTTATGATCTTTTTTGATGCGGACGACATAGCCTTCCGCTCCTTTCAAAGGACCTTCTATGACTCGGAACTTGTCGCCTTTGGTAAACTTCGGATTATACTCATCGTAAAAATCCAGTCCTTCAACACCTGAAGTTGCGACTATATTGAAGATTTTCACTTCACGTTCTGAAATTTTCGAAGGTTCTTTCAAGTTCTCAGAATTCTTTCCACGATAGAGCATCACTTTATTGAGAAATCTGCGTTCAATCTCTTCGGCTTCTATTCTCGTAGAACGAAAAAGAATGAGAGATGGCATAATGGGGACTTCCTTCACCAGTCTCTTTTTCTTATTCTTGTCCCAATATTCTTGTTTCACATCATAAATGTGTTCTATCTCATTGGTAACGAAATAAGCTTTGATAGGCTTTCCTTTTCCAAAAAATATCTTGAATGCGTACCAACTCTTCTCGTTGTCTGGTTGTAACATTGTTTATTTTTTTCATTTCGATCAGGATACAATTCTCATTCCCCCGTGTCGTGAATTCATGTTTCAAAACACTTGGCAAGAAAGGGTTGGTTAGTCTATTCCCGATACCGGAAACCTCTAATCACAGACGTACTCCTGACCCAAGAGCATGATAGTCTGCAACCCTTGGAATGATTAGCTATCCGATTCCTTTGTCTTAAAACCCTTCCCTAAATCACCCCATTTCTTCTGAATCTCTACATAAGAGACACAGAAAAACCGAAAACATTCGTTCTATCAACGACTTATCAGATTACAATCAAAATGATTGCTGAAAAATTGTTGATTTTCGTAGAAGAACATTAAATTTTTAACATACATAATTTGCTAGTTTCCAACTTTTTTCGTATTTTTGCAACGAGATTCTGTGTCTCTTATGTAAAGATTCAGAAAAATTGGTTCATTTTGGTTCATTTTGCAAAAGCCCTCTTTTTATTCATTTTTACGGCTTATAGGACTGCCAGAATTTTAGCGTTGGCATCATCCACTTCTGAGCTTTTGATGGAGCGGAGATAGATTTGTGTGGTGATTTCGGAATGATGCCCCAATGCCTCGCTGATGACTGAGATTGGGATCTGGTTGTCTCTTGCTGCCGTTGCCCAGGAATGGCGGGCGACATAAAGGGTGAGCTTGCCCTTGATTCCTATCTTAACTCCTAACTTCCTGAGATGGTAGGAGATACGGGCTTCTGCATTGTGATACAGGCGTTTTTCATCTCGCTTTTTGTCAATAGATTTACCCAGTCTTTTGTTTCCTTCATCAACAAGGAAAGGGAAGAGATAAGGTGAGGTGACGGTCTGTGCCTGATACTTTTCCAATAACTCCTGCATCTCCTTCTCCCATCGGATGGTGAGGCGTTGACCTGTCTTGCTTCGGGTATAATGAAGATAGTCGTCCTTGAGGTCGGATTTGCGGAGGTGTGCCAGGTCAATGAATGAGATACCACGCAGATAAAAGCTCATCAGGAATGCATCTCTTGCCATCTCTTCTTTGGGAGACAGTTCCTTGACCGACTCCAAACGTTTGATCTGGCTGACAGATTCTGTGGATATGGCTCTCTTGCGGGTTTGCGCAATACCGGTATAGACTTCCCTGAAGGGATGCTGCTGTGGCGTCAGTCCCTTCGCCACGGCTTTGTTATAGGTGGCACGGAGGATGCGGAGATAGAAGGAACTGGTGTTGCTGCATACCTTCGCTGTATGATGCAGGTAAGCCTCATACGAGTGCATCACGTCTGCATCTATCTCACTCAGGGCGATGTCCTTATTGTCTCGGTATCGCTTAAAGCTGTTGAGGGTTGCTCTGTAATGCAGCGAGGTACGGTATTGCCCGTTCTTCATCAAAAGGGCGATAAGGAGGTTCATGAACTGGAATAACGACTCTGATACTTTCTTGTTTCTTGACATAATACGTATGTATTTTTGATGTTATAAAAAAAATGACAGGGACACCTCTGTCTCTATCAAAGAAACAAAGATGCCCCTATATATAAAGGTATCAGAATCAAGTGCCGCAAAAACACAAAGTAAAACACCGCAAAAATACAAAGTAAAATACCGTTAAAACACAAAGTAAAATACCACAAAAATGCAAAATTGTTTGTAGATTCCACTATTTATTACTATCTTTGCAAACAAAAACATATTGAATATGAAGTATTTAGATAGAATAGCAGACAGAATGCTCCAACTTCGTCTGGAAGCCTTTGGAGCAGTACAGATTGTTGGACCAAAATGGTGCGGAAAAACCACTACGGCCATGCAGCAGTCAAAGAGCGTAATCAAGATGCAAGATCCAGATAAGCGTGAAGGATATCTGGCGACGGCACGTACCAAACCATCCTTGCTGCTCAAAGGCGAAACGCCACGACTGATAGACGAGTGGCAGGTAGCACCAGTTTTATGGGATGCTGTTCGGAATACCGTAGATGAGCGAAACCAGAAAGGTCAGTTTATCTTAACCGGTTCTACAGTCGTCGAAGACAAAAACGGAGAAATCATGCATACGGGTACTGGCCGCATCTCCAAGATGCCCATGTATCCTATGAGCCTTTATGAGTCAAAGGAATCAACAGGCTCCATATCTTTACGTTTATTGTTTGATGATCCAGCTTACGATATTGACGGATTGCAGTCAGACATGACCGTGGAGAAACTGATTTTCGCTGCTTGCCGAGGCGGTTGGCCAGCATCACTGGACGTCACTTCGCAGGAGGCACAATTACTGATAGCACAGGATTACATAAATGTGATTTGCGATGAAGACATATCGAGGGTAGATGGCGTAAGAAGACAGCCAGCTTTGGCTCGACTCATCATGCGCTCTTATGCCCGGAACATCTGCACTCTCGTCAAGAAATCCAAGATGTTGGCAGACATCACGGTAGAAATGGAGAAAACGTCGATGCCAACATTTGATGATTATGTTTCTGCCCTGCAACGATTGTTTGTCATAGAAGATGTGGAAGCATGGTGTCCGGCAATCCGCTCAGCCGCTGCAATCCGTTCGGGAGCCAAGCGCTGCTTTGTAGATCCGTCCATAGCTGTTGCTGCTTTGGGTATGTCACCAAGAAGTCTGGAATTAGACCTTCGAACCTTTGGTTTCATATTCGAGTGTATGTGCATTCGCGACTTGAAGGTATATTCGCAAGCCTTGGGAGGTAGAGTCTCTTACTATCACGACCGCTATGACCTGGAGGCAGACATAGTGCTTCATCTTGCAGATGGCCGCTATGCCTTGATAGAATGCAAGTTGGGTAGTCGGGAGATAGAAGATGGTGCCAAGCATCTCCTGCAACTACGGGATCTGATTCGTGAGAAGAACAAGACAGAGCATCAGATGCCACTCAGAGAGCCAGACCTGCTGATAGTCATGACAGGAGGCGAAATGGCTTATACCAGAGAAGACGGAGTAAAGGTTATACCTTTGGCTACATTAAAAGACTAAGAAAAGGGCACTCATCCTTACCTCACTTAGGATACCACCGCCCTAACTACCTTTTTTAACATAGTTAGGGCGGACTTATAAGCGAGAACTCTGCCCTAACTACATATTTTTATATAGTTAGGGCGGTGCTATCGCAAACATATCCTCTTTTCCTCCCCTATCTCATGGGGGCAGTATCAGTTATGAAAACGGACATTAGGGGGGGGGAGCATTATCACTCTATAACCCAATCTATCCAATTTTCAGGCGTCACGATGCACTTATCTTTCACCTGATAAGCAGAAAGGAAAGAGGCCGGGAACTTTGTATTGGCACGCTTAGGATTCCACTTCATTTCAAACAAGGAAAACTGACCATCACACTCCTCCAGATAATCTATCTCCTGCTGCTGGCTGGTACGCCAAAAATAGCTGTTTACATATCGTCCAGCATTTTGGTTTGCCTTCATTCGCTCACTAATGAAGAAGTTCTCCCACAAAGCCCCCACATCCTGCCGGAGAGCAAGAGGTGCAAAGTTCTGCAAGATTGCATTACGTATTCCATTATCATAAAAGTAGAATTTCTTAGCACGTTTCAACTCCGTACGTAAGTTGCGACTAAAGCCATTCAACTTGAATATGATATAACATTTTTCGAGCAAATCAATGTACTTCTCTACCGTTTTATTATCTGTTCCTACGGTTTGCGCCAACTCATTATATGAAACTTCACTTGTAACCTGCAGTGCCAAGGCAGTAAGCAGCTTGGACAACAGGGCTGGGCGCCGAACACTTTCTAAATTCAACAAGTCCTTATACAGATAACTGTTAGACAAATTATACAGCAACTCCTTTGCATCCGTCTCATGATTCATGATATCTGGATAAGAACCATAAATAAGCCGATTCTCTAATGTTTGTTTTACACTAAGCAGTCCATGAGCCTTCATCAGCTCTCCTGTAGAAAAAGGGAAAAGATGGTACTCAAACTTGCGTCCTGTCAAAGGTTCGTTGAGCTTATTCTGCAATTCAAAAGAGGAGGTTCATCACGATTCTCGAGCACCATTTTAAACAGCGTGCTCTTACAAAGATAAGGAAAAATAATCGTAATCCCAAAAAACATAGTAAATTTTGGGATTAGAGCGTTATTTCAACGTTTTTCACCGACCTGCCCCCTATCTCATGGGGGCAGTATCAGTTTTGAAAACGGACATTAAAATATCATTTATCCAAAGAGATCATTCATCCTTACCTCACTATTCACCAATCCACTATGCATATTCTGCTTCACCCCATAAGTTGTGATGAAAGTATGCAGCAATGCCTTCTTCGTCTTGGTCGCCACAGAGAAGGAAGACATCCTGTCACGCAGCCGCTGCTCATAGCTGGCATCTATCACAAACTCATCCTTGGCATATTTCATCTCACAGATATTGATAGCTCCATCAGCACGGTCTATCAGCATATCTATCTGACCTCCTAGCCATTCTGCACCAGTAGAATCTACAAAAGGACGGCAGGACCAGGAATAAACATTCGCCAAAACACCAGAAATACCCAATGCCTTCTTGATCTGTGGGATATGATGTAGGCATACCTGTTCGAAAGCATAACCGCTCCAGGCTGTTCTACTTCCCGAATTGCGCATGTTACTCCAGAAGTTCTTATCCTGCCCACTGTTATTTGCCACAAAACGGGTATAGAACAATGAGTATAAGTCAGTTAACTGATATAGGGCATCCCTTTCACTCTTTCCTATGGTAGCATATTTCCTGATAAAATCGCATTTCTTCAGATTCTCCAGGATTTCTGATAACTGTCCACCGCCTTTCAGTTTCAACTCATCCATCAATTCCTTACGGGTCATCCCCTTCATTTTTTCAGAAAGCACCTCTACTATCTTGCGATAATGCTTGGAGTCATTAAAGAGGGAACGGAAGAGGAAATCGAATTCTCCACGTAATGGCGAATCCTGCGAGAAAAACAGTCTGTCGATGCACACGTCTAACGGCACACCACGCTCCAGCATATCAAGATAATAAGGAATACCACCCAATATCATATACACATCCAATACCTGCTGGCGGGTAAGAGCAAGGCCTTTCAATTCGTTTAAGAACAGCTCTGTCTCGCCCAGAGAGAATGGAGCCAGATAGATCTGACGGGTAACGCGACCATACAATCCGCCCTTATCGCCTATAAACTTAGACAACATCCACGTGGTGGAAGAGCCACAGACGATCAGTTTCAGTTGAGGGACCATAGAAGCCCATGAATTCCAGAAATAACTGAAAGCTGCGATAAAATTGCTTTTGGGCGTATCCATCCAAGGCAGCTCATCAAAGAACAGAACAATCGGTTCCTGCTGAGATAAGCCCGACAGATATTCACGCAAAGCAGCAAAAGCCTCAAACCAGGTTTTCAGCTTGGGAACGGTCTGCTTAGCATACTGCGCCAACGCCATCCGAAACTGCTCCAGCTGTACCGCACGGCTCACTTCATACATACCAATAAAGGAAAAGGCAAACTGGTCGTTGAACATTTTTCGAACCAGAAAAGTCTTTCCTACGCGCCTACGACCATAGATAGCTATCAGTTCTGCCTTGTTGCTTTTACAACGTTCCAGAATGAGTTTCTGCTCATATTCACGTCCTATTATTCCGTTTGCATCCATAACTTTCTGATTTTATTTCATTTATACTAAATCTTACGGTGCAAAGATAAACAAAAAAAATGAAATCTGCAAGGATAACACCGCCCTAACTACCTTTTTTAACATAGTTAGGGCGCACTTATAAGCGATAACACCGCCCTAACTACCTATTTTTATATAGTTAGGGCGGTGCTATCTACAAATATTACTTCTTTTCTTCCAGATGCTTCTTCACGGCATCCTCGATATCAGCCTTGTAATTCAAGCCGTAGAGGCGGTAGAGATCCTGCATGTGGAGCAGTCTTGGGAAGAAGTTCTCCAGGTTGCGCTTATCCTTGGCAGTCCACTGCACCTCAGAAAGGGCGGCAAGTCTTGGCAACAGCTCCCACTCCATCTTCTCGGCATCCTTCACCCACTCAGTCCAGATACAACCCTCGGCACCGATGATGTTCTTCTGCTCGGCAGGAGTCAGCTTATCAGAGCAAGGATCCAGATCATATACCCGCTGGATGCTAGGAATACCCTCTATCTTGTTGATGCGAGGATTGCTGAAATAGAAATTGGTGATAGGAGCCACGATGGTAGGATGACCTTCACGGGCTGAACGGATGCTGGCATTCACACTGGTCCAACCGCAAACGGTGATGTCCTTGGATGGAGTTCCTTCCAGAATCTCATCCCAACCCATCATCTTTCTGCCACGGTTTCTGATCTGCTTCTCTATCTCACCCATAAACCAGGTCTGGAGCTGCTCCTCCTTGCTGTGCTTAGGAAGCTCCTGGATGCCGAGCTCTGCAATCTTCTTCTGGCAGTTCTCGCAAACCTTCCAGCGGTTCTTTGGGCACTCATCGCCACCAATGTGAATATACTCTGATGGGAAAATATCCATGATTTCATCCATCACGTCCTTGGCAAACTGGAGGGTCTGAGCCTTGCCGGCACACAACACATCCTCGAAAACACCAAAACGGGTAGCTACCTCGTAAGGACCACCAGTACAGCCCAACTCAGGATAAGATGCCAGGGCAGCCAACATGTGACCCGGCATATCCACCTCCGGAATCACGGTGATGTATCGGTCGGCTGCATACTTCACGATTTCGCGAGCTTCCTCCTGGGTATAATAACCCGATACTGGTACGCCATCAAACTCGTTCTTGTTGGTTGGCAGGATAGTCTCCTTGCGCTTGGACCCAATCTGGGTAAGCATCGGATACTTCTTGATTTCAAGACGCCAGCCCTGATCCTCGGTAAGGTGCCAGTGGAAATAATTGATGTTGTGCATCGCAAAGACATCAATCAACTTCTTGAGATAAGGTACGCTGAAATAATGACGGCCCACATCAATCATGAATGCACGATAAGCAAAGCGGGGAGCATCGGTAACCTCGGCAGCAGGAAGAGAAACGCTCTTCACATTCCGGGTGATAGGCAATGCCTTCATCACACTCTGGATGCCATAGAAGATACCTACATGAGAGGTGGCTGAAATGGTGATGCCATTCTTGTTGACCACCAGAGAATAAGCCTCAGACTGGGTATCGCCAGCATTCAGCGCCAGACGGATCTGACCCTTCGCCTGCTTGTCGGTAGTCTTTACCCCGATACCGGTTACCTCCTTGATATGAGATGCCAGGAACTCGGCATCCTTCTTCTGCTTCTCATCTCCAGCAGCATAATAGATTGTGGTTTTGGCTGTGATGCGGAAAGGAGCGCTGCTCATCTCCTTGACTTGCTGAGGCAATGGAACAATCTGCCAACTGCCCATGTTCACATCCTTGGCTGATAATGAAAGGCTAGCCAAAAAAGCCATAGTTAGAATGATTCTTCGTATCATAATTTTGAATGAATAGGTTTTAAATCACTGCAAAATTACGATTTTATACCGAAAGTACGGCATAATTTGAAGAAAAGCATCCTTCACTATGGCTTTTTTAACCTATTTTGGGTCTAGAGACTGCCAGATGGCGGTTTCTAGAACAGATTCACGATGCGGTCGATGTCAACGGAAAGTCCCACCGAGAAGGTGCGACCGGTGGTCATCGCCGAACTCCAATAATAGTTCTTTGGTGTATAATCGAAAAGATTATCTACCGTGAAGTTCAGGTTGACGGCATCCAGGAATCGCTGCTGAAGCGTGAACTTCCACAACTGATAACTCCTGTCATGCTTCTCGATGTTCGTATCTGGAGAAGACAGGTATCTGCCTGACAGAGCGGCATTGATGCGATAGAACGAACAGAGCTGGCGATCGTAGTCGAGACGCCAGGTGGCGGTATGAGGACGAGGCTGGGAGAACTGGGAATCTACACTTCTGCCACCCACATGGAGATAGCTGTAGTCGAGTTTCACACCTAGACCCATATCCGAACGGTACTGGGCACTGAAGTCGATGCCGCTCACCTCTACTCCATCCTCGTTGCAATAACGCGAAGCCACATCCGGCTGACCGGCACCAGGCTGATAGTCTTCATAATCCTCGGTAGTGATGCGCTTATCATACTTATTATAATAGCCCATGAGAGTAAGACTATACTGACCGGTCAAGAAACCTGCATTCTTCACCCTGCCGGTATGCTCCAGCGCCAGATTGAAGTTGTTGCTCTTCTCCGGCTTCAGATCCGGATTGCCATAAATCATCTGCATGCCTGCCATATCAAAGTTCATATACATCTCCTTGAGGGTTGGGGCACGGAATCCGCCGGCATAATTGGCACGGATTGAAAAGCCCTTCCACTTGGTCATCAGAGCCAGACGACCGGTAGTGGCATGCTGGCTGGATGCAGAGAAGTAATCATGACGAAGGCTAGCCACGATGTTCAACCACTGCAAAGGATTGTAATCGAACTGGGCGAAGGCATCGTATGAGTTCTGAGTTTTGGAACCATTGTTGGCAAACTGATAGGTGGTGAGATAATCGTTCAGAAAATCTGCACCTGCCGTCAATGTGTTCTTGCCGAAGATATGGGAATAGAGGGCACGGACGGTGTTCTGACGATTGGTATAATCGTGATCGTGAGTGCGCTCTTTGTTCACGAATCGGGCCTTGTCATACTGGTCGAAGCCGTATGAAATCTCCAGATTATCATTCTCCGAAAGATTCATCACGGTCTTCAGTCCGGCAGAATAATCCTTATAGTGGTCATCGTAGTTGTTTCGATTGCTGATACGGGCGAAATAGCCGCCACGACCTATCAGCTTCACCTTGTTAGAGAGCTTGTAGGTAAGTCGCTCCTTCACATTGAAGGTCTCGCCACCATAGATATGGAGGATGTTGGATTCTGTATCGAAAGGACTGGTAAGCTGCACCTCATCTGATGTGGTGCGCTGGATGCTGGTCTGCGAATTCCACTTTCCGGCATTGAAGCTGAAGCTTCCACCGTGGCGCCATTCCTTGTTGAAGTCGTTGTAGCGGGTGTTGACATTGGCAGTCCAAGGCTCGCTGTTTTCACGGGAGATGATATTGATGACTCCGGCTACGGCACTGGCGCCATAGAGTGCCGAAGCAGCACCTTTCACAATCTCGATACGTCCTACATTATCCAGATTCAATCTGCTGTAATCTACGTTATCCATGGTTTCACCAGCCAATCGCTCGCCATCTACGAGGAAGAGCACGGCATTTCCACCGAAACCATTCATATTGAGAGAAGTCTCCTGATTCATGGCATAGCCGAATTCCAGACCCGGCATCTGCTCGGTGAGGAGATCCTGGATATTGGTAGCATCGGCAATCTTGATGTCATTGGCGGTAATCAGACGGGTTACCACAGGAGCATCCTTCAGCGCCTTCGGAGTTCGGGTAGCGGTAACCACCACCTGATCGAGGGCTGTAGCATCCGGTTGAAGACGAAGAACATGCTGCTCACCTTTTCTCTCATCCGCTTTCAGTACGAAAGTCTGAGTCTGATAGCCCACAAAGCTCACCTTCACTCTCACCGCTCCATCCTTGCTGTAAGGAATGCGGAAATATCCGTCTTCATCAGTTGTTACCCCACCCTTTGCATGCAAAATCTGGACGGTGGCACCCACCAGAGGTGCGCCCGAATCATCGAGCACTCTACCCACGATATCTCCCTGGGTTTCAGCTTTCAGATTCAGGCACAATCCGCAAAGGATTAGGAATAGTGCGAATATCTTTTGTTTCATCGAATTATATCAAAGTTTATCCTGAAACAATCAGCTTACTTCTTACAAACAAACTTACCAATCATCGCCGCAGGCATCTTGCCATACTGCACGGAATAGTTGACGGTCAGGGTGTTGTCCTTGAATGTACCCTGCAAAGTAACGGTATACTTCTTCTCAGCACCATTTACGGTAACAGTACCGGCATAGCTTTCCTGAGAGAAAGCATAAGCACCGTTAGAACCTGAAACCTTCACTGCAGGAACCTCCAGGGCAGGAAGAGCCATCATGCCCTCGCCGCAAGCTGGCAATGTAACCTTGACTGTAGCATCATCAACTGCCTCGATCTTCATGGTAAGATTATCGTATGTAGAAGCCTGACCCATTACGGTCATATCCAGAGAGCTGGTGTATGAACCGGCTATCTCCTTGGCAGCTGCCACTGTATCATTATCATCATCGCTGCTGCAAGAGCTGAATGCTACACACATAGAAACCAAAGCCAACATCATGGCCATCATTGTCTTAAACTTTTTCATTTTTCTTTATTTTTCTTTTAGTTACAATAATATTTTCTGTTTGAGGGGATTTGCAATCCCCGCTTCCCTGTTTGAGGGGATTTGCAATCCCCGCTTCCCTGTTCAAGGGGATTTGCAATCCCCGTTTATTTATCTTCCGGAACATAGATGATTTCGCCATTCTCAAGCTGGTAAGCGATGCCCACCTTCTTTCCCTTGTTTCCAGATTTATTGCTCTGGTCTTCAGAAGGAGTATAGCGATTGATCTTCTGTCCATCCTTGGTAATGATTTCCATATTCT